>Ga0114939_10000934_pt1 | contig 23657 bp, 17 predicted proteins | sample AshMeaCrysSpring_FD_87196 | JGI IMG/M metagenome (GOLD analysis project Ga0114939, IMG submission 87196) | Groundwater microbial communities from Big Spring, Nevada to study Microbial Dark Matter (Phase II) - Ash Meadows Crystal Spring | ecosystem: Environmental > Aquatic > Deep subsurface >...
CATCTGTCGCAGCGTTTCAAGGCTGGTGGCGCGATAGTCCTGCTCTTCGTTGACGCGGATGCGGCTGCAGACTTCGAGTGCCTGGTCGCGCAGGCAGTGGCCGTCCTCGAGCAGCAGCAGCGTCTCGCCGCGGATGTCGTCCACCTTGACGCGCTCGCGCTCGGCGAGCGGATGCGAGGCAGGCACGGCGAGCATGAACGGCTCGTCATAGAGCGGCGCCGCCTCGAGCCCGTCCATCATCACCGGCAGTGCGAGGATGCCTGCATCGATATCGCCGGCGCGCAGCCGCTCGAGCAGCGGCTCGGTCTGGTATTCGTACAGCATGAGCTTAAGCCGCGGCAGCTCGCGCCGCAGCTTGCCCACGACGTGGGGCAGCAGGTAGGGGCCGACGGTGGGGATCAGCGCCAGCTTGAGCGGGCCCGCGAGCGGGTCGCGGTCGGTGCGGGCGAGTTCGACGATGGCGTCCGCTTCCTGCAGCAGCCGGCGCGCGCGCTGCACGATCTTCTCGCCTGTCGCCGTCAGCGCAACGCGCTTGGGCTGGCGCTCGACCAGCGGCACGCCCAGGTATTCCTCGAGCTTGCGCACTTGCGCGGACAGCGTCGGCTGGCTGACGAAGCACCGCTCGGCGGCCTTGCCGAAATGGCGCTCGTCGGCCAGCGCCACGAGGTACCGCAGGTCGCGCAGGTTCATGCACCAATAATAGCCTTCGCCTATCGCAACATGCAAAGCCATCAGGCCGGTGAATCGCCTATACTGGCGCTCATGGGTCCACGTCCCACGAGGCTTTCCGCCGGAGTCGTGGTCGTTCGCCGTGCAGGCGACGACTGGCTGTACCTGCTGCTGCGCGCTTTCAACCATTGGGATTTTCCCAAGGGCATGGTCGAGGAGGGCGAGGAGCCGCTCGCGGCCGCCGTCCGCGAGGTCCGCGAGGAGTCGACAATCGAGGACCTCGAGTTCGCGTGGGGCAGCGACTCCACCCAGACCGGGCCCTACAGCGGCGGCAAGATCGCCCGCTATTATCTGGCGCAGACGCGCACCGCAGCCGTCACGCTGCCGATCAACCCGCTGATCGGCCGCGCCGAGCACAGCGAGTTCCGCTGGGTCGACTTCGACGAGGCGCTGGACCTCGTCTCGCCACGCGTCAAACCGGTCCTGCGCTGGGCAGCGCAGCGCCTCGCGCGCGACTGACGCGCTCGCCGCCCGGAGTTCAGACCATGCGGCCGCGATGGCCGCCGCGCAGGAAATCCTCCACGTTCGCCGCCATCTCGTCGAGGCAACGCTGGCGCGCCTCGCGCGCGGCCCAGGCGATGTGCGGCGTTACGACCAGGTTGGGGATGTCACCGGACAGCAGCGGGTTGCCGTCGACAGGCGGCTCCTGCGGCAGCACGTCGATGGCGGCGCCGCCCAGCCGTTGTGTGCGCAACGCATCCGCCAGCGCCTGCGAGTCGACCAGGGCGCCACGCGCCGTGTTGACCAGCAATGCATCGGGCTTCATGCGCGCGAGCTGCGGCGCGCCGATCAGGCCCTGTGTCCGCGGCGTGAGTGGGCAGTGCAGGCTCAGCACGTCGACCTGCGGCAGCATCTCGTCGAGGTCGTGCCGCCCTGGGTGGCGTTCGCCGCCCGGACGGTTGGCGATCCACACTTCCATGCCCAGTGCGAGATTCGCCGCGCGCGCCACGCCCCTGCCAAGGGCGCCGTGGCCCACGATGCCCAGCCTGCGGCCTGCGAGCTCGCGGATGGGAAAGTCGAGCAGGCAGAACCGGTCGCCGCGTGACCACGCACCCGAGCGGACCAGCGCGTCGTATTCGCGCAGGTGCTGCGTCAACAGCAACATCGTGCCGAGCACGTGCTGGACCACCGATGCCGTGCAGTAGTCACGCAGATTACAGACGCCGATGCCGCGTTCGCGCGCCGCCTCGAGGTCGACGTTGTTCGTGCCCGTGGCCGCCAGCACGATCAGCTGCAGGTCCGGCGCGCCCGCGATCGTCTCGCGGCTGATCCGCAGCTTGTTGAGCGCGATGATCCGCGCGCCGGCGATGGCCGCCGGCACGTCCGCCTGCGGCGTGTGATCGCGTAGCCTCAGGCCCGGCATCGCCTGCCGCAGCCGCGAGGGATCGAGGTCGCCGTTGAAGCTGACGGTCGCGTAATCGAGGAAGACGGCCTGCATGGAGCGCTCGCTGACAATGCCTGGACGCAGACCGTAGCATTCCCGCATGCCGAGGTCGCCACGAGAAGGACGAACGCCAGGGACCGCGCCGATGCGCAGCGGCGCCACGGCCGTGGCACTGTGGCAGTCTTTCGCGCAGGCGCTCGCGGCACACGACGGCATGGCGGGCGCGCAGGCCATCCACGAACTCTGGCTGCGCGGCGAGATGGGCGTGAACATCGAGCGCGCGCTCGAGCAGCTGTGGCGGGCCGCCGCAGCCACGGTGCCGGACTGGCTGCCCATGCGGCACGTGCACTGGTTGCCGGTCGCATACGAGGTGGCTGCGCGATTCCAGCCCATGAAGCGCGGGCGTCACAACGTGTACCTGGTGCTGCTCGATTACAGCGACAGCCGCGCGGACCCGTACGGCGTGTACGTCGGCATGAGCCACTACACGCCGCTGCAACGCTTCGAGCAGCACAAGGCCGGCATCCGGGCCGCGGGCAGTGTGCTGCGGCGCGGGCTCGAAGTGCTGACCGGACCCACCCTGCACCTGCAGCGCATCGCGCGCGCCGATGCTGCGCGCATCGAAGTCGAGCTGGCCGACGCGCTGCGAGCCGCCGGCCTGTTCGTGCAAGGCGGGCACTGATCGCGCCGCCCTGCACGGTGGGGCATCAGGCGCCTTCGAGGCGCACCTGGCCGGAGCTGCTGTACGTGCAGGTGACCCAGAGCTTGTCGTTCGTATACGTGCGCACGCGCAGCTGCATGCGATAGCCGCCGCTGTGCGGGTATGCGTTCTGCTTCTCGAGCACGCGGGCGCCGCGCCGTTCGACCTCATTCACGCACGCGCGCTCGGCGCGATCCGCCGACGAGCTCCCGGAGCCGCCCCAGCCGCCGCCACTGCTGCCACGCACCTTCTCGAAACGGCCGCGGCAGCCTTCGGCCACCCAGATCACGCCGTTGCGCGTGCCCCAGGTGGAATTCTGCCGGCAGCGGCCGCCGCTGTTGTCGCGCACCAGCCGGCCGAAGTAGCCCGGACCGATCGAGCATTCGCGATAGCGGCCGCCGTCGGAATTGCACTCGACGAAATTCGAGCCGCCGCTGCCGCCGCCTCCGCCCCAGCCGCCGCCGGAACGGGTCACCTCGAACTTCGCGCGGCAGCCGTGATCGACCCAGACACGGTCGTTGCGCTGGCCCCAGCTCTGGCCTTCGACGCAGCGCGCGTCCGAGATGCGCTTCACCAGCACGGCACGGCCTCGCACCGGCAATTGGCACTCGCGATATCTGGAATTCGTCGACGCACAATTGAACTGCATGCGTTCATCGCCATCGTCGTTCCAGCCCCAGCCGAAGCCGTACAGGTTGACGTCGCCCGAGCGCGTCTCGACGAAGCACGAGCCGTTGAGCTGCTGGCCGCGCTGATCGCGCACGCGCATCTCTATCGACCAGCCTTCGCGCAACTGCTGGAAGTTGTAGGTGTCGAGCACGGTGAAGCCGCGGCGATTGGCCTCGCGCACGCAGTCGCCCTGGGCGGAACGTGCCTGCGGCGCGGATGATTGCTTGAGCGCCGGTTGCTGGACGGGTGCCCGGCTCATTCCGGCCGGAGCCTGCGCCAGGGACAGGGCGGGGACAGCCAACGTGACCAGGCCGAGCAGGGCCGCCAGCCACGAGCGGGGGATCAGTCGTTCCATGAAGACTCTCCGGACGAGAATGGAATATCTGGACTGGGTCAACGTCCCAGCCCACGCATCGTTGACCGAATCCCGGGGCGCCCGCAACCGGTCGTTGCGTCTCCGCGCGGAAGAACACCGGTCCGCTGCGCCAGTGCCGGGCATGAATCAGCGCAAGTGTTGGATTCTTGCTGCAGCGCACAGAAAGAAGGGTTACGGATCAGATACTTGACGGCACCTCCCTATGCGCGGGGCACGTGCGGCCGGTACACTGACCAGAAGTCTGTCTGTAATCAATGAGGCCAATCGGACCGCTGATGCACACCGCTCCCGACCCTGCCGCGCGCGCGCCGGAACACGCACCCATCAACTGGGTGACCACGATCCTGTTCACAGCGCTGCCGCTGGCTTCGCTCACCATCGTGCCCTGGTACGGATTCACGCAGGGCTTCAGTCTCGCTGCCTGGGTGCTCGCGCTGCTGTCCCTGTGGGCTTGCGGCCTTGCGATCACGGCGGGTTATCACCGCCTGTGGTCGCACCGCACCTACAGCGCGCACTGGTCGGTACGCGCCGCGCTGATGGTGTTCGGCACGATGGCGCTGCAGAACAGCATCCTGGTCTGGGGCTCGCAGCACCGCACGCACCACCGGTTCGTCGACGACTGGGACAAGGACCCGTACAGCGCCAGCCGCGGCTTCTGGTTCTCGCACATGGGCTGGATCCTGCGCAATTACCCCAGCGGCGAGAACGACTTCTCCAACGCGCGCGACCTCGAGCGCGACCCGATCGTGATGTTCCAGCATCGGTTCTACGTCCCGCTCACGCTCTTCATGAACGTCGCGCTGCCGCTGCTCGCGGGCTGGGCCGTAGGCGACATGTGGGGCACGTTCCTGCTGGCCGGGGTGCTGCGCCTGACGATCAATCACCATTTCACGTGGTTCATCAATTCTCTGGCCCACATGTGGGGCAGCCAGCCGTACACGGACGAGAACTCCGCGCGCGACAATCCGGTGATGGCGTTCCTGACCTATGGCGAGGGCTATCACAACTTCCACCATATCTTCCAGAACGACTACCGCAACGGCGTGAAGTGGTGGCAGTACGACCCGACCAAGTGGCTGATAGCGATGCTGTCGTTCGTGGGCCTGGCCGGCAGCCTGAAGCGAGTGCCCGATCTCACGATCCAGCGCGCACAGGTCGCGATGCAGTTCAAGCGCGTGCAGCAGGCGCTGGAGGCGCGCCGTGCGCGTGCCGGCGACGAGCACATCGAGCGCCTGAAGGCGCGCGTGGCCGAGGAATACGCCGCGTTCCGCGCGTCCGTCGAGCAGTGGTCGAAAGTGCGCGAGCAGTGGGTGGCCAACCGCAAGCAGCGCCTGCTGCAGCGCTGGGAAGAAACCAGCTTCCGGCTGCAGCTGAAGCAGATCGAGCAGGGCATGCGCCTGCAGCGCCGCAGGTTGCGCGCGATGAGCAAGGCGTCGCTGGCCTGAGGAAAGGGGTTAGGGGCTAGCGGCTAGTGGCTAGCCGGAGTCGGAGCCGGAGCCTCAGCCCGCAACCTTGTTCGACGGCTCAGAGATGCCCGTGGCGAGAGCCACGGGCATTTTCGTTTTGGCGTGCGCGCGAGCGATAATTACTAATGCGAACCCGCCCCCGCGGGACTACCGTGAAAACGACGGAACCACGCGGCGCGTTGCTGCCCGCGCCGGCCGCGGATCGGTAGCCCCGGTATCGACCCCCGCCGTCGCTCCGCAACCCACGCCGGCGCTGCAGGAGGTCCTTCATGTCATCCATTCTTTGCGGCACTGATTTCAGCCCCCAGGCGCGGCAAGCCGCGCGCGTCGCTGCTGCCTGGGCGGCCAGGACCGGGCACGGCCTGCGGCTGGTGCACGTCTGGGATGCCTGGTTCGCGGAGGAACCGCTGCTGATGCTGCAGGCACAGGCACTCGAGCAACTGGAGAAGATGCTCGAGGATGAGGCCGGCATCCTGCGCGCGGAGTTCGGTGCGCCCGTCGCCACGCAGCTGCGCCCTGGAGTCGCCTACGACGCCGTGCTGCAAGAGGCCGACGCATGCGATGCGGCGCTCATTGTCGTTGCCTCGCTTGGCCGCGGCCAGCGTCACGGCTGGCTGCTCGGCAGCAACGCCGAACGCATCGCGCAACGGTCGACCGTCCCAGTGCTGGTCGTGCGCGATGCGCAGCCGTTGCTCGCGTGGCTCGCCGGCGCGCAGGACCTTGCGGTCAGCGTCTGCGTCGACCTGACGGCAGCATCGCAATCCGCACTGCGCTGGTCACGCAGCCTGCGTCAGCTCGGTCCTTGCTCGCTTGAGCTGGACTACGTGGCGTGGCCGCCGGCCGAACCGCGGTTCGAGGCGCGCCGCAGCGAGCAGGCACAGGCGGGCGACTGGTCCGGGCTCGAAGCCGGGCTGGCCGCGGATGTCGCGCTGTGGGCCAGTGCGACGGAGCACTCGACCGACCGCGAGACCACGCGGGCGGTGGTCAACTGGGGCCGCCCCGATGCGGCACTCCTCGAGCTCGCGCGGGCGGCGGGCAGCACGCTGATCGTTGCCGGATCGCACCGGCGTTCGCACATCGCGCGGTTGTGGCAGGGCTCGGTGACACGGGGCCTGCTGCATGGCGCCGACGCGAATGTGGCCTGCGTCCCGCCGCAGGCGACGGGTGAGCCCGCGCAACCGAAGTGAAGCAGTGACCGAGACCGCCCGGCACGGCTGGCAGCGGGAGCCCGGCGCCGACGCCTGGCAGTCGCTGCCGGCGGACGCGGTGCTGCGGTTGCTCGAGAGTGCGGCGGAGGGACTCACCGTTGAGGAGGCGGCGCGCCGGCTCGTGATCTCCGGGCGCAACCGGCTGGCCGTCGCGGCGCCGCCCGGGCGTCTCGCCATCGGGTTGCGCCAGCTGCGCAGTCCGCTCATCTATATCCTGCTCGCCGCGGCGCTCGCGTCGCTCGCGCTGGGTGAAGCCGGCGACGCCGGCTTCATCGCGGTCGTGCTGCTGGTGAACTCGTTCGTCGGCGGCTGGCAGGAATGGCGGGCCGAGCGGCAACGCCATGACCTGCAGCAACTGCTCACGGTGCGCGCGACCGTGCAGCGTGATGGCCGCTGCATCGAAGTCGATGCCGAAGAACTCGTGCCCGGCGACGTCGTCGCGCTCGAAAGCGGCCAGCGCGTACCGGCCGACCTGCGCCTGCTGCAGGCCTCGGGTCTCGAGCTCGACGAGGCGTTGCTCACCGGCGAATCCTTGCCTGTCACGAAGGATGCGCAGCGGCTGTGCGCGCCGGCCGCCACGGCCACCGAGTGCTGCAACATGGCTCATGCCGGCACGTCGGTCGCGCGCGGTCGGGCCCATGGCGTCGTCGTCGCCACGGGTGCGGGGACGATGGTCGGGCGGCTGGCGATCGCCGTCACCGCGGCGGACACGGGCGAGCCGCCGCTGGTCGCGCGCATGGCCAGCTTCAGCCATGCGATCGCCGTCGCCGTCCTCGTCGCGGCGGTGCTGATCGGCATCGTCGCCGTGGTGGTCCACGGCGCGAGCGTCACCGCCATGTTCACGTTCGGCATCGCGCTCGCGGTTTCGGCGATCCCGGAGGGCCTGCCGGTCGCGATCACGATCGCACTCGCGGTGGCGGCGCGACGGATGGCGTCCCGCGGCGCCATCGTGCGCAGGTTGCCCGCCGTCGAGGGGCTGGGCAGCTGCACGCTGATCGCGAGCGACAAGACGGGCACCCTGACCTGCAACGAGCTGACCGTCCGTGAATTCGCGCTCGCCGATGGCAGCCGAGGCACTGCGACCGGGACCGGCTACCTGCCCCACGGCGAGATCTCGCTGGCTGCCACAGGAACGCCGGTTGCGGCGAGCCCATGCCTGCAAGAGCTGCTCGAGATCGCCGCGGTCTGCAACGAAGCAGACCTGCGCGGCGGCGGCGCAACGTGGACCTGGCGCGGCGATCCCACGGACGTCGCGTTGCTCACCTTCGCTGCCAAGGGCGGCGTCGAGCCGGACCGACTGCTGGCACAGCGGCCTCGCGTCGCGGTGATTCCGTTCGAGCCGGTGGAGCGCTTCGCGGTGACGTTCCATCGGCACGGTAGTGGGACGTGGATCGCGGCCAAGGGCGCTCCGGAACGACTGCTCGCGCTCTGCGCCCTGGATGCACACGAGCGCCAGACCGCACAGGCGATCGCCGACGACATGGCCGGCCGCGGCTATCGCGTGCTGGCACTGGCGTCGGCGGTGCAGCCGTCCGGCCATGAAGACGAGGGCTGTCGCATCGCGCCGGGCAGCCTGCGGTGGGCCGGGCTCGTCGGCCTGATCGACCCGCTGCGACCGGAAGCGGCAGCCGCGGTGCGCGAGTGCCGCAACGCGGGTGTGCAGGTGGTCATGGTGACCGGCGACCACCCCGTGACGGCGCTGGCCATCGCGCGCGAACTCGGCATCGCCGCGGGTCCGGAGGACGTCGTCACCGGCGCCGTGCTGGATGACGCGGCCACGTTGCGCGACGTCATCGCGCGCGCGCGCGTCTTCGCTCGCGTGGCGCCCGAGCAGAAGCTGGCGATCGTGCGGGCCGCACAGGGTGCGGGGCACTTCGTCGCCGTGACCGGCGACGGCGTCAACGACGCACCCGCCCTGCGGCACGCCAACATTGGCGTCGCCATGGGCCGCGGCGGCACGGACGTCGCGCGTGACGCGTCGGACGTCGTTCTCAGCGACGACAATTTCGCGACGATCGTGGCCGGCATCGAGGAAGGTCGCGTCGCGTACCAGAACATACGCAACGTGGTGTATCTCGTCGTCGCCGCGGGCCTGGCCGAGGTGCTGACGGTGGCCCTCGCGATCGTCGCCGGCCTGCCGCTGCCGCTGCTGCCGACGCAACTGCTGTGGCTCAACTTGGTGACCAACGGCATCCAGGACGTCTCGCTCGCGTTCGAATCGCGGCGCGGCAACGAACTGCACGCGCTACCGCGCCGCCCGGGCGAGCCGATCTTCAACCGCCTGATGATCGAGCGTGTCGTGCTGGGCGGCACCTGGATGGCGCTGCTCGGCTTCGGCGCCTTCGCCTGGATGATCGGGAATGGCTACGAGGTGGAAGCGGCGCGCAACGTGCTGATGCTGCTGATGGTCCTGCTGCAGAACATCGACGCGTTCAACGCCCGCTCGGAGACGGTGTCCGCGTTCGCGCTGCCATTGCGCGCCAATCCGCTGCTGGCTGCCGGCGTGACGGGCGTGCTGCTGCTGCACGTCGCAGCGATGCACGTGCCGGCGCTGCAGGCGGTCGTGAAGCTGGCCCCGTTGCCCGCCGACACGTGGTTGCTGCTCGCGCTCGCGGCTGCGACGCTGCTGCTGGTGATGGAATTGCAGAAGCTCGCCTGGCAGCGGCGCGCACCGGCCTGTGCCGGGTGAACGATCGCGTCAGAACCGCACCTCGAACCCCGCCTGCAGCAATCGCGGCATGCCCGGGATCAGGCCGCGGCTCATGTCGGCGATGTAGAGCTTGTCGCCCAGGTTCTTCGCGGTCGCGAAGACGGTGCAGTCGCAGGCCTGCAGGTTGTAATTCGCCGTCAGGTTCCACACCGTGTAGCCAGGGATTTCGCCGCGCTGGCCGTTGGCGACGATGTCCACCGTGTTGAGGTCGTCGGTGAAGGCCGAGCTGGTATAGACGGCCTCTACCCCGACTTCGAGCCCCTGCGGTGTGCGCATGCCGACCGTTGCGGACAGCAGGTGCTCGGGCGCGTACGGCAGCCGATTGCCCGTGACCTTGACGGAGGAGAAGCCCGCGACGCTGCTGTAGCGCTCGCCGGTGTACTCGGCATCCGTCAGCCACGTGTACGAACCGCGCGCGAAGATCTCGACCGGCCACTCGGCGTACGGCAGGCTCGACACCTCGCCGCCGAGCTCGAGGCCCTGCTGCAGCGTCTCGCCGGCGCTGGTCAGGGTGGCGCCCGACCCGCCCGCGACGCTCGCCGGCACGATCTGGTTTTCAAAGTCCATGCGGAACAGAGTCGCTTCGTACGCGACGCCGTCGGCCGGGTTCGCGCGCACGCCGATCTCGTAGTTCCACGACAGTTCCGCGTCGAGGTCGACGCTGCCACCCGCGGCCGTGACGATGTCGGCGACGCCCGGCGGCCCGAAGCCACGATGCACGCCGGCGAACAGCACCAGCGCCGGCTGCACTTCGAGCGTAGCGCCGATGCCCGGCACCCACTGGTCGATGCTCGTTTCGCCGCCGTCGCCGGTCAGGTTGTTGATGCGCTCGTAGTCGACGTGCTCGAAGCGCACGCCCGGCGTCACCGTCCAGCGGCCGAAGTCGAAGCGGTTCTGGACGAAGCCCGAGTACGCCGTCACCGAGCGATCGCTGTCTTCCTTGATGCCGGCATTCGGGCCCGTGCCGGCGCGGCGCGAGGTCGGCGTGTCGCCATTGGCCTGGATGCGTGACTGGTCTTCCTTGTGGTAGCGCAGGCCCGCCTCGGTCACGTTGTCGATGCCGAACAGACCGTGCTGCACCGATACGCGTGGCTCGAGGCCAGCGGTCCAGTAGTCGCGCAGGCGGCCTTCGTTGCCGCACACGGAATTCAGGTTCGCCATGCCGCCGCATGCGGGATCGCTCGCGTCGTTGGGCCGTTGGCCCGAATTGCTCGACTGACGCCACCAGTCGCGGCTGAACGAGGTGTAGTAGACGTTGGTGGTGAGCGCCACCGCGGGGTTCATGTTGAAGCGATGCGTGACGGACGTGCCGAACCTGTTCGCGTCCATCTCGTCGTTCTTGAACGGGTTCTGGTACGGGTCGTCCTGCCACTCGGCCAGCGTCAGGCCCGAGTACGTGACCTGCGACAGCTCGTCGTAGTAGCTGGCGCGGAACGTGACGGCCTGGCGCTCGGTGAGCTGGTGCGCCACCTTCAGGTTCACGTCGGCCACCTCGAAGTGCATGTTCTCGCGTGCGCCGTCGGTTTGCTTGTACGAGCCGTGGGCGATGAAGCCGGTGTCGCCGAAGGTGTCGCCGACCGAGCCGTGCAGTTCGCCGAAATCCTTGTTGCCGAACATCGTGACGAGCCGGCCCGCGAACTCCGCCGGCACCGGCGGGGTGATGTAGTTGATGACCGCGCCGATGGTGTGCGGACCGTAGGCGATCTGGCCCGAGCCCTTCAGCACCTCGATGCGCTCGAAGCGATCGACCGGAGGGTGGTAGTAGGTCGCGTTGTCGCCGTATGGCGCGTAGGCGATCGGGATGCCGTCCTCGAGCAGCAGCATCTTGCTGGAGCGCGTCGGGTTCAGGCCGCGCACGCTGAGGTTCGGCCGCAGGCCGAAGCCCTCCTCGTCGCGCGCGTAGATGCCAGGCACCTTGCGCATCGCTTCGTTGATCGTGAACACACGCGCCTCGGTCAGGACTTCGCTGCCGAGCACGGTCGCCGAGCCGGGGATCGAGTCGAGGCGGATGCGGTCGCCAATCACCGTGATGACGGGCTCGAGCTCCTGCTGCTGCCCGTCGTCGGCCGCCGCCTCCTCGGCGCGAGCCGTGGTGGCACCCAGCAGCGCGACCGCGATCGCGCCGGCGAGCAGGGTCGAGCCGACCGGACCAGAAGACGGACGGGAGGAGCGGAGCGAGGCAGAGGACATGGCGGACCTGGACGAGTGCCTTGAAGTGGCAGCGACTGTGCAACTCGGACAGCTCAGTTGTCAATGCTAATCGTTCGCATTCGTATTAAGTAGATTCCGCAACGCACCCAGGCGATCACCTGTCTCGCGCCCGTTGCGCGAGGTAGGCTTGCCACCCCAACCCCGCGGCTGAGTCCTGCCCATGCCCTCGTTCGACATCGTGTCCGAGATCCCCATGCACGAAGTGACCAATGCGGTCGACCAGGCCTCGCGCGAGGTCGGGCAACGGTTCGACTTCAAGGGTACGAATGCCAAGTATGAGTTGAAAGAGAACATGATTACCCTGTCAGCACCTGCTGATTTTCAACTTAAACAAATGATCGAGATCCTCAAGCTCAAGCTCGCCAAGCGCGGCATCGATGTGGCCTGCCTGAAGATCGATGAGCCTGTCATCACCGGTCAGACGGCGAAGCAACTGGTCACACTGCGCGAGGGAATCGAGACCGAGCTGGGCAAGAAGATCCAGCGGCAGATCAAGGACTCGAAGCTAAAGGTGCAGGCGGCCCTGCAGGACAAGCAGGTGCGCGTCTCGGGCAAGAGCCGCGACGACCTGCAGGAGACGATCGCGCTGGTGAAGAAGGGCGGCTACGACCTGCCGCTGCAGTTCACGAACTTCCGGGACTGACCGTCGCGGGGGTGGCCGCCCCGACGTCCGCGGATGCAGCGCTGGCGGGCGCGGCGGGCGGCGTGCCCAGCAGTTCCTCGATTTGCAGTTCGAAATCGCGGGCCAGCACGTCGTAATGCACGCCGGTGGCGGGACCCGCGAAGCCGGTGTGGATCGCGCGCACCAGCCCTGCGCGATCGATGAAGAGCACTGTCGGGTAGGCCACCACGCCGTCGAGCTGCGGCAACGCCGCGCTCGCCCGGGCTTTGTCCGCTTCGCCCGCGATCAACGTCGCATGACGGATGCCGGTCGCCGCGCGGAACCGCTGCACGGCGCGCGCGGCCCGGTCGAAATCCGCGTGCTGCTCGAACATCAGGCTCACGATGCGTAAACCCCGGTCGCGATACTTGCGGTCGAGCGCGGCGAGCAGGCGCGCCTCGTCGTGGCTGTTTGGGCACCAGCTGCCGGCCAGCGTCAGCAGCAACGGCTGGCCCTTGAACCGCGGATCGTCCGAGCTGACCGCGCTGCCGTCGAGGTCGCGGAACGAGAACCGGAACGGCTCGAGCGGGTTGCGCAGCCGCGTCGCGAGCGCGACCGGTTCGATCGTGGCGTCCGGGTTGCGCGTCGCCACGAAGCTGCGCGGACTGTCGCGATCCGTCCACAGCGTGCCGACGAGACGGCCCTGCGCGTCCAGCTTGCCTTCGTACAGCACCACGGCGCCGCCATCGAAGCGCGACAGCTTCAGTTCTTCGTCGTGCGCTTCGCCCGCGAGATAACGCTGGTCGGCGTCCGGCAGCTGCACCGTGCCCGCCACGCGTTCGAAGCTCTGGTCCAACAGCGCCACGCCCGTCAGGCGGGGCTCCGAGGTGCCGTCGAAGGTAACGCTCCAGCGCCCCGCAAAATCCGCGTTGTTCGGCAGGGACTCGGGAAAGAAGCGCCAGCCTTCGCCCAGCGTCGCCTTGAACGGCAGCTTGATGACCTTGCCTGCCGCGTGTGGCAGCCGAACCTCGCCCGTCAGCTCGTCACCCGCCACCCGCGCCTGCAATACGGTTTCGTAGCCCGGAAACCGCACTTCGAGCGTGCCCGGGGCGAGCTGCAGCCCGTCCAACCGGATGCGCTCCTCGCCATTGACGACGTAGAGCACCTTGCCCTGCTCGTCCTGCGCCACGTCGAGACCGAACGGCACCCGCTTCTCGCCGGGCAGTTCGACCGTGGCGCGGTAGATGCCCGGCTGCAAGTCACGGGAAGACTGCTGCGAGCACCCGGCCAGCGCGGCGAGGACGAGCACGGCGAATGCGCTGACGGCAGGCCAGCCGGGCCGCCGGGTCACGGCGACGGCGGGGCTCGATCGGTTCATGGCGGGGCGCGGTGGTGTGACGGAGCAGTCACACTTTCAGGGCGACGCGGATTTTCTCAACCAGGTCTTCGCCGCCGTGCTGGCGAACGTGTTCGATGATGATCGGCCCAAACTTCTTCGCGGTGTCGATGTCGACGCCGAGTTCGGCAAAGGAGGCGGCCAGCCCGGCCCAGCGGCCCGCTGCGGACTTGCCGCCGAAGAGCGAACCAATGCCGCCGGCCAGCGAACTGAGCGTGCTGGGCGGGGGTGCATTCTTGAGCAGCTTGTCCGCCCCCGGGACGTCGGCGACGAACGCCTTGAAGTCCTTCGGGCTCAGGTTCTGCTGGCCCGCGCGCAACAAGGCGACCACGCCGCCGCGCGCCTGGTCCTTGCTGACGCCCAGGTCCTTGGTAATTTTGCGGATCAGATCATCCATGGGTGTCGCTCGGTGGGGACGCTCCGAACCGATTCTACGTCAAGCCGGACGCCACACGAGTGCGATCTCGGTCACCGCGGTGTCCGACTTGCGTGCCTTGATGGCCGCGCTTTCGATCGGAATCGAGCTCGCGTCGAAGCGGTTCTCGAGGGCGGCGATCTCCTCGGCCAGCTCGGCCTCGAGGGCCGCGTGCTGTTGTCGCAGTGCCTCGAGGTTGGCCTCGGCATGGCTCACGTCCGAGCGCTCGCGGGCCGTGCGGCCCATGCTGCGCGCCGCGGTCGACGCCTTGCTGAACACGCTGCTGCGTCGGCCGCCGCCGAACAAGGCGCCAAGCAGGCTGCCGCCCACGTTGAGCGCCGACGCCATCGTCTGCTCGCTGGCCTGCGACTTCTGCCTGGCGACGTTCTGCTCCGCACGCCGCGCACGGTCGGCCAGCGTATTGAGCTTGGTCGCGTACTTCGCGCGCAGCGCGTCGACCGCCGCGTCCCGCTTCTCGCGCAAGGCCTGCGCGATCCGCGCGCGGAATTCGCTTTCGGTGCCGCCGGGGACCGAGGTCAGCTTCAGTTCCGGGCAGCGCATCACGGAGATCGAGCACGTGCGATAGATGTGATCGGCCAGTGTCTTGCCGTGCTGTGCGAACGCCTTCGTCGCCAGCGCCGCGGCCGGGACTGCGGCGAATGTCGCGTCCGGGGCCGGAGCGTCGAGCAACTGGATCGCGTCGACGCTCGAGACCTCGGCCTGGTCCCAGGCCGGACCCTGCGCGGTGAGTGGCGCGAGGTAGTACCAGTCTTCCCAGGCATCGACGCCGGCCCTGGCATCGACGAAATGCGCGCGCACGCGGGCGCCGACGTTCGGTTCGTACTCGACGCCCTGGTAGCCCGCGGCAGCCATGAACTTCTCGGGCACACCCGCCGGCACGAGTGCACGCTGCGAAGCGGCGGCGGACCGCGGCGTTGCAGCGGGTTTCATGCCTGCTGCTGCCGCACCGACCGCCGCCGGCGCTGCTGCAACGTCAGCGGTTCGCGCCGCTGCGGTTGATGCCGGCGCGCCGGCTGCGTTGAGCCGCGTGATCTCGGCCGTCGTCAGCGGCCCGCGCAGGTACGAGAGCGCCCAGCGCGTGCGCAGCAGCACGGGGGCGTCATCGTGCACGTTGCGCATCAGGAACGTGCGCTGCGGCAGGCTCGACATCGCGGACTCGAGCTGCGCCTTGTCCATGCCGCCAGCCGCATCGCTGCCGAGCAGGCCTTCGATGACTCGCGCCTTGTCGCGCTCGGTCTGCAGCCGGCCGATGAACCACGTGCCCGCATTGCCGAGGCCCTTGTAGTCGAGGTCGACGGGGTTCTGCGTGGCGAGCACCACGCCGAGGCCGAAGGCGCGGGCCTGCTTCATCAGCGTGAGCAGCGGCATCTTCGACGGTGGCATCGCCCCCGGCGGGAAGTAGCCGAACACCTCGTCCATGTAGAAGAGCGCGCGCAGGCTGGTCGTGCCCGACTGCCGGCGCATCCATGCGACGAGCTCGTTCGCGACCAGCGTCACGACGAACATGCGCTCGGCGTCGTTCAGGTGCGCGATCGAGATGATTACGATGCGCGGCTTGCCACTGGCGTCATACAGCAGCGACTGGATGTCGAGCGCGTCGCCGTCGAGCCACGCCGAGAATCCCGGCGAGGCGAGCAGGCCGTTGATGCGCAGCGCCAGCTCAGTGCGATCCTTGGCGGGGAAGAAGCTTTCGACGTCGAACACACCCACCTGGTCGAACGGCGGCTTCTGCACCGAGCGGATCAGCCCGCCGAGGTCGATGCTTTCGCCCTTGCGCCACGCGGCGTCGAGCAGCGCCGAGAGCAGGATGAATTCACGGCTCTTGATCGGATCCGCATCGATGCCGAGCAGTCCGAGCAGGCCGCCCACGGCGGAACTGACTCGTTCCCTGAGCGCGGTCGCGTCGGCGGCCACGGCCGGATCGGGCGCCGAGAACGAACGCAGGATCGAGAGCGGCCGGCCAGCAGTGGAACCGGGCGTATAGATGTCGATCGCCGCCGCGTCGCGCAGGCGCTGGATGCGCGCGCCGTCCTGGCCCCATTCCTCGAGTCCCTTGCGCCAGCTGGCTGCCGTCGCCGCCGCGAACTCGTCGACGCTCTGGCCCTTGCGCGCGGCCTCGCCCGCGTCGACCCATGGCTTGAAGTCCGCCGGCTCCAGCGCCGGGAACGTCAACGCCAGGTTGGCGATGTCGCCTTTCGGGTCGATGGCGATGGCCGGGATGCCGTCGATCGCGGCTTCCTCGAGCAGCGACAGGCAGAGGCCCGTCTTGCCGCTGCCGGTCATGCCGATGCAGATCGCGTGCGTGGTGAGGTCGCGCGAGTCGTACAGCAGGTCGGCCCCCAGTGCCTGCGACTGCGGGTCGTACTCGCGGCCAAGGTAGAAGACGCCGAGCTTTTCGTAGGACGGTAGGGTCATGGGCGGATTCCCGGCTGGAACGTTGGAGCGTATGGAGAAAGGGGGCACGGGATGTTACCGAATTGTCACCGCTCCGCGCCTGACGGCGTGGCGATGGTCGTCGTGGGCTGTACGTGCGGTTGCGCGAGGTGCGCGCGCGGCTCATCCTTGTGCGATTACAGCGAGGTGAGCCGACATGACCGTGCGCGACTGCAATGGCAACGAACTGGTGCAAGGCGACGCGGTGCAGGTGATCAAGGACCTGCGCGTGAAAGGTTCGTCCGATACGCTGAAGCGCGGCACGACGTTCAAGAACATCCGCCTCATCGACGATGACGAGGAAAACATCGAGTGCGGCCAGGGCCGCAACACGGTGGTGCTGAAGACGTGCTTTTTGCGGAAGGCATGAGGAAAGTGGCTAGGGGCTAGTGGCTAGTCAGAGGAGCAGTTGCAATGGATATTGCATCTGCAACTCTTGCTAGCACCTAGCCACTTGCCCCTAGCGGTAGCCCTTCGCCTGCAACGCGAACAGTCCAGCGTAGTGCCCGCCCAGCTGCATCAGCTGCTCGTGGCTGCCACGCTCGAGGATGCGGCCGCCCTCGATGACGAGGATCTGGTCGGCCATGCGTACCGTCGAGAAGCGGTGCGAGATCAGGATCACCATGCGCGAGCGCGCCAGGGCCTGGAACTGCTCGAACACCTGCGCTTCGGCGCGCGCGTCCATCGCGGCCGTGGGCTCGTCCAGCACGAGGATGTCGGCGTCTTCACGCATGAAGGCACGTGACAACGCAACCTTCTGCCACTGGCCGCCCGAGAGCTCGCGACCGTCCTTGAACCACTTGCCGAGCTGCGTTTCGTAACCGGAGGGCAGATCTTCGATGAAGGGTGCCGCCATGCCGAGTCCTGCCGCCTCGCGCCAGCGGACTTCGTCCTCGAAGTGCGTGACGTCGCCCGCGCCGATGTTCTCGCCCACCTTGAGCTGGTAGCGCGCGAAGTCCTGGAAGATCACGCCAATGCGTCGCCGCAGCGCCGCGGGCTGCCAGTCGACGAGGTCCGTGCCGTCGAGCAGGATGCGGCCGCTGTCGGGCGTGTAGAGCCGCGTGAGCAGCTTGATCAGCGTGGTCTTGCCCGAGCCGTTCTCGCCGACCAGCGCCAGGCTCTCCCCGGGTCGCAACGTGAAACTCACGTCGCGCACGGCGGGCTCGGCGGCTCCCGGATACGTGAAGCTCACGCCTTCGAACCGCAGTCCCGTACCCGGTGCGGCACCGACAGTCGCAGTGCCCGACGACGGTGCGACCGGCGTGTCGAGGTATTCGTACAAAGTCGAAAGATAGAGGTTGTCCTCGTACATGCCGCCGATCGCGGACAGAATCGCCGAAACGGCGGCCTGGCCCTGCCGGAACAGCAGCACGTACATCGTCATCTGGCCCAGCGTGATCTGCCCGCGCACGGCGCTGACGGCCACCCAGGCATACGCGGCATAGAAAGCGCCCGTGCTCACGAGGCCGAGGAAGAAGCCCCACGTGTCGCGGCGAATGGTGAGTGCCCGATCCTCGCGGAATACCTTCTGGAAGATCGAGCGGTAGCGGTCGAGCAGGCGCGGGCCCAGCTCGAACAGTTTCACCTCCTTGGCGTGGTCCTCGCGCGCGATGACCGTCTCCAGGTACATCTGCATGCGCGTCTCGGGCGAGCGCCAGCGGAACAGGCGGAACGCGTCGCCGGAAAACTTCGCCTCCGCGATGAATGAAGGCAGTCCTGCGAGCAGCAGCACGGCGACGGCCCACGGCGAGAACTGCGCGAGCAGGGTGCCAAAGCTGAGCAGCGCGATCGCGTTCTGCACCAGGCCAAAGCTGCTCATGACCAGCGCCAGTGGCCGCGTCGAGGCTTCGCGCCGCGCGCGCGTCAGCTTGTCGTAGAACTCGGAATCCTCGAAGTGCCGCAGGTCGAGCGTGAGCGCCTTCTCGAGAATCATCTCGTTGACGCGTTGCCCGAGCTGCGCGCGCAGCAGGGATTGGCAGGTAGAGAGCCCGCGTTGCACGGCCGCGAGTCCGGCCACGAGCGCGCCCTCGAGCACGACGTATCCCAGCACGGTCGAAAGGTCCGTGCCCCCGGAGGATTGGTGCAGGCCAACCGCCGCTACCACCGCGTCGACGATCTTCGCGCCGACAAAGGCGATTGCGGCTGGCAGTACGCCGGCCATGAGAGTGAGCGCGGCGAGCGCGAGTGTAAGCGCGCGACTCGTGGACCATACCAGTTCGAGCGCGTGGCGCGTGTAGCGGAAGACGTCGCCCAGGCCGCGCAGGCTTGAGAAAACGCCGGTAGCGCGCGCTTCGGACGGAATGTTCAACCTGCGGCCGGCGACCATGATTCCGGCAGCTTGCCACAATCGGTCGCCGGTTAACGCACGACCCGCGTCATGCGGGTGATCATCTAGCGCAGCGGCAGTTCAAGGTCGGCCGTGAGCTGCCGCACGTCCTCGTGCGTGGCCGAGCTTGCGGCTCGCTCGATGAGGCGACGCGTCAGGTGCGGCGCGAAGAGCTGGATGAAGTCCAGCTGGTACTTGCGCAACAGGCCGCCGCGCCGGAAGCCGATCCAGGTCGTGTGGGCCGGGAACAGGTTCGACGTGTCGATGTGCACGAGGTCGTCGTCTTCCTGCTGCTCGACGGCCATGCTTGCGACGATGCCCACGCCCAGCCCGAGGCGCACGTAGGTCTTGATCACGTCGGCATCGCGCGCGGTGAGCACCACGTTCGGCACCAGGCCCTCCTGCGCGAAGATCTCGAGCAGGGACGACGGCCCAGTGAACCCGAACACGTAGGTCACGATCGGGTACGCCGCGAGCTGCTTCAGCGTCGGGGCCTTGTGCCGGGCGAGCGGGTGGCCGCGGGGCACCACCACGTGCCGGTGCCAGCGGTAGCAGGGCAGCAGCGAATAGCCGTCGAACAGGTTCTCCGATCCCGTCGCGATCGCGAAGTCGATGCGGTCGAGCGCCGCCATCTCCGCGATCTGCTCTGACGTGCCCTGGTGCAGGTGCAGCCGCACTTCCGGGTACTGCTCGCGGAACTGCTTGATCACTTCGGGCAACACGTAGCGCGCCTGCGTGTGCGTCGTCGCGATCGACAGCGAGCCGCGCTCCTCGTCCTTGAGGTCGTCGGAGAGCCGCTTGATGTTCTGCACCTCGCGCAGGATCTTCACTGCGCGGTCGATTACCTGCTGGCCCGCGGGCGTCACGCGCGTGAGGTTGCGGCCGTCGCGCACGAAGATCTGGAAGCCGAGTTCGTCCTCGAGCAGCTTGATCTGCTTGCTGACGCCCGGCTGCGAGGTATGCAGCTTCTCGGCGGCGGCCGTGATGTTGAGCCCGGTCTGGGCCACGGCGGCGAGGTAACGCAGCTGGTGCAGTTTCATGCCGGCATTCTAAGCGAAAGCGCCTGATTCGCGGCTTGAACGCGTACTGCCGGGAAGGCATATCGAGAGCACCGAAAGTCATTGCCGGTGGCCCCATGACGCTTGCCACGCTGCTCAGCCGCACGCCCCAGGGGCTGGAGGCGCCGCTCGTGCGCGTCGAAGTCGACGTGGGCGCTGGGCTGCCCGCGTTCTCGGTGGTCGGCCTGCTCGAGACCGCCGTCAAGGAGAGCAAGGACCGCGTGCGGGCCGCGCTGGCGAACTGCGGTTACGAGTTTCCGGCGGGACGCGTCACCGTCAACCTCGCGCCGGCCGATCTGCCGAAGGAAGGCGGCCGCTTCGATCTTGCGATCGCGATCGGCATCCTGGTCGCCTCGGAGCAGCTGCCGGCCGCGGCCTTCGCGGGCGTCGAACTCTATGGCGAACTCTCGCTCGGCGGCGAACTGCACGGCACGCGCGGACTGCTGCCGAGTTCTCTGCAGGCCGCGCGCGCCGGGCATGCGCTGATCGTGCCGCGCGCCAACGGCTGCGAGGCAGCGCTCGCGCGCAATGCGCGCGTGTTCGTCGCGACGCACCTGCGTCAGGTCTGCCTGCATGCGGCAGGACGGCAGCCTCTGCCGCTCGAGCCATCGGGACTGACGCAAGTGCGCGGCCCGAACGGCGTGGTAACGACGGGACCGGATCTGGCCGACGTTCGTGGCCAGGCCGGCGCGCGACGGGCGCTCGAGATCGCCGCGGCAGGCGAGCACAGCCTGCTGTTGATCGGGCCTCCGGGCAGTGGCAAGAGCATGCTCGCGCAGCGTCTGCCGGGCTTGTTGCCGCCGATGAGCGAAGACGAGGCGATCGAGGCCGCGGCCGTGCGCTCGCTGTCGCTGCAGGGGTTTCGCATCGAGGGCTGGCAAAGGCGCCCCTTTCGCGCGCCACATCACACGGCGTCGGCGGTCGCGCTGGTCGGAGGAGGAGGGCGGCCACGGCCCGGTGAAATCTCGCTGGCGCACCATGGCGTGCTCTTCCTCGATGAGTTGCCCGAATTCAACCGCGAGGTGCTCGAGGTCCTGCGTGAGCCGCTAGAAAGTGGATGCATCGTGATCTCGCGAGCCGCGCGGCAAGCCGAGTTCCCGGCGCGCTTCCAGCTGGTCGCCGCGATGAATCCCTGCCCGTGTGGTCACCTCGGCGACAACCAGGGCCGTTGCCGCTGTCCACCAGAGCGAGTGTCGGCTTATCGCAGCCGAGTGTCCGGTCCGCTGCTCGACCGTATCGACCTGCACGTTGAAGTCGGTCGGGTGTCACTGGAGGAAATCAGCAACGCAGCGCGACCGGAGCCCTCCGCCGCCGTCGCCGCGCGCGTCGCCGCCGCGCGGGAGCGGCAATGGCGGCGGCAGTCCCGGCCCAATGCGAGGCTCGATGCGACGAGCGCCCTCGCCGAGACGTGTGGCGTCGAGGCCGCCGCGCTCGGCGTGCTCGGTCGCGCGATGCGCCAGCTGGGCTTGTCCGCGCGCGCCTATCACCGCGTGCTGCGGGTATCACGCACGATCGCGGATCTCGCGGCAAGCGAGGCCGTTCGCAGCGAACACGTGGCCGAGGCGATCAGCCTGCGCCAGCTCGACCGGCGCAGCCAGTCCGTGGACCCGCCGGCGCCCGCTTCCGGCTGAACGCCACACGAGTGTGCCGTGACCCGCTGGTCGCGCAGCAGAGCGTCACTCCGCCGGAGTGACCGCCGTGGCCGTGATCTCGGCCTCGCTCAGGCGTGACTGCACGTTGCGCAGTTCCTCCACTGTGGCGATCGGACCGATGCGCACGCGATACCAGGTCTCGTCCTCGACCGAGGCGCGCTGAATTTTCGCCGTGATGCCGACCAGCGCGAGCTGGGCTTGCATCTTCTCGGCTTCGCTCGCCTGCTTGAACGAGCCCGCCTGCAGCACGACGTCACCGGTGGGCAACGGCGCATTTGCAGCTGTCGCCCCCTTCTTTGACGCAGTGTCCGGTACTTCCACTTCCTGCTTGGGCAGCATGTCGTAGAAGTCGAGTTCCGGCGCGGCCGGGGCATCCGCCGTCGCGATCGCGCCATCGTCGGCCGCGACCTCGGAGGCCGGCGTCTGCGCCGGGGCCGGCACCGGCTCCGCCACGATGGCTTCCTGGTTGCGGTGATAGGCGTGCACGCCAAGCGCTATGGCCAGGCCGACGCCCAGCCCCGCGGCAAAACCCGTCCAGCCGTTGAATGCCTGTCCCGGCGCGGCGGGCGCGTGCCGCCGCACGCCCTTGAAATCCCGGGACAGTGTCCGGCCGCCCCGCGCTTCGGCCATCACATCGCCTCCGGCGCAGACACGCCGAGCAGGCACAGGCCGTTGCTGATGACCTGCCGCACGCCGCGGATCAGCGTGAGGCGCGCGTCGCGCACGGCCTCGTCGGCGACCAGGAACTGGTGCGCGTTGTAATAGGCATGGAAGTCGGTCGCGAGTTCGCGCAGGTAGTGCACGAGGGCGTGCGGCGCACGCTGTGCCGCTGCCATTTCAAGCACTTCCGGATAGCGGCTCAGTCGCGTGAGCACCGCCTGCTCGTGCGCTTCGGTGAGCCGGTCCAGGCTCGCGCGTCCGCGCGTCTCGTCATGCTCGAAGCCCTTCTCGCGCATCTGCCGCAGCACGCTGCAGACGCGCGCGTGGGCGTACTGGATGTAGTAGACAGGGTTCTCGTTCGAACGCGAAGTCGCGAGCTGCATGTCGAAGTCGAGGTGCTGCTCGTTGCTGCGCAACACATAGAAGAAGCGCGCCGCGTCGTTGCCGACCTCGCGGCGCAGCTCGCGCAGCGTGATGAACTCGCCCGAGCGCGTGGACATCTGCACCTTCTCGCCGCCGCGGTACAGCGTGACGAACTGCATCAGCCGCACGTCGAGGCACTCGCCGGGCTGGCCCATCGCGACCAGGCCGGCGCGCACGCGCGCGATGTAGCCGTGGTGGTCGGAGCCGAGCACGTCGATGAGCTGCTCGAAGCCGCGCTCGCGCTTGTTGAGGTGATAGGCGATGTCGGACGCAAAGTACGTCTTCGCGCCGTTCTCGCGCACGACGACGCGATCCTTCTCGTCGCCGAAGTCGGTCGCGCGAAACCACTCGGCGCCGTCCTTCTGGTACACGACGCCGTTCCTGCGCAGCAGGTCGAGCGCGTGGTCGATCGCGCCGTCGTCACCGAGGCTGCGCTCGCTGAACCAGCTGTCGTAGCGCACCCCGAATTCCTCGAGGTCGTCGCGGATGTCGCCGAGGATGTCGGACAGCGCGAGGTCGAATGCCTGGCGGAAGCCTGCCTCGCCGAGCAGCGAGCGGGCGCGCGCGATCACGGCGTCGATGTATTCGTCCTTGTCGCCTTCCGGCGCGTCCTTGGGCAGGCCGGTGAACACGGCGGCGGACGGCTGCAGCAGCGCGCGCCCCGCGCGCTCGACCAGCTTGTCGGCGATCGGGCGGATGTAGTCGCCGCGATAGCCGTTGCTCGGGAACGGGAACTGCTCGCCGAAGCTTTCGAGGTAACGCAGCCACACGCTCGCCGCGAGGATATCCATCTGACGGCCGGCGTCGTTGATGTAATACTCACGGTAGACGTCGTAGCCCGCCGCATCGAGCAGGTTCGCCAGCGATGCGCCAAAGGCGGCGTGACGGCCGTGGCCGACGTGCAGCGGCCCCGTGGGATTGGCGGACACGAACTCGACCATGACCTTCCTGCGGCCGCCGGCCTGCGAGTGGCCATACTTGCGCCCGAGGTCGAGCACCCGCCTCAGTTCGGCGTGATAGGCGGCGGGCGTCAGGAAGAAATTGACGAAGCCCGGCCCGGCGATCTCGACGCGTTCGACGAGTTCGCTGGCTGGCAGCGCCGTGATGAGCGCCTGCGCCAAGTCGCGCGGCTTGCGCTTCGCGGCCTTCGCGAGTTGCAGCGCCACGTTGGTGGCGAAATCGCCATGGCTCGGGTCGCGAGTGCGTTCGACGACGATGC
>Ga0114939_10000935_pt1 | contig 23652 bp, 19 predicted proteins | sample AshMeaCrysSpring_FD_87196 | JGI IMG/M metagenome (GOLD analysis project Ga0114939, IMG submission 87196) | Groundwater microbial communities from Big Spring, Nevada to study Microbial Dark Matter (Phase II) - Ash Meadows Crystal Spring | ecosystem: Environmental > Aquatic > Deep subsurface >...
ACGGCGTCCCCGTGGCTCGGCGCGACCTACGATCCCGCGCGGTTCTTGGTCACGGACGTCGGCAAGGTGACCTTCACCTTTGCGGGCACGAATGCCGCGACCATGACCCACACCATCGACGGCCTCACGCAGAGCAAGGCCATCACCCGGCAGCCGTTCTAAAGGAAAGGGGACGCTACCCTGATCAGGGTAGCGTCCCCATTTCAGGTAGAATTCAAACGACCGTTTGAAAGTCCCCATGCACGCCGACCTCCCCCAGCGCGAGCAGCCCGTTCTGCGCATCATCCCCATGCCGGCGGACACCAACGCCCACGGGACGATTTTCGGCGGCTGGGTCATGGCCCAGGTGGACCTCGCCGGGAGCGTTCCCGCCTATGAGCGGGCGCAGGGCCCGGTGGTCACGCTGGCCGTGAACTCGTTCCTGTTCAAGGAGCCGGTCTTCGTGGGGGACCTGGTGAGCTTCTACGCGCGCGTGATCAAGGTGGGCCGCACCTCGATCACCGTGGACGTGGAGGTGTACGCGCAGCGCGGCCGCGACGGGCGCACGGACGCGGTGAAGGTCACCGAAGCCCAGCTCACCTACGTCGCCATCGATTCGCAACGCCACCCGCGACCGGTGCCGGGAGGCACCGAGCGCGCCTGACCGCATCACCCAACTTCACCCCGCAAGGGGCCGCTTCGGGAGAAATCTCCGTGCCGAAATTCATCGTCCGCAAGGCCGCCGTCCTCGGTGCCGGCGTCATGGGCGCCCAGATCGCCGCCCACCTGGCCAACGCCGGTGTCCAGCCCGTCCTCTTCGACCTGGCGGCGGAGGGCCGCGACAAGAACGCCATCGTGAAGAAGGCGCTCGATGGGCTCTCGAAGCTGGAGCCCAGCCCGCTCGCCGTGAAGTCCGTCCTCGAGCGCATCACGCCGGCCAACTACGACGAGCACCTTGACCTGCTCGCGGAATGCGACCTCGTCATCGAGGCCATCAGCGAGCGCATGGACTGGAAGAAGGCGCTCTTCGACAAGGTGGCGCCGCACCTCGCGCCGCACGCCATCTTCGCCTCCAACACCTCGGGCCTCTCCATCACCGAGCTGTCCAAGGTGCTGCCGGAAGTCGCCCGCCCGCGCTTCTGCGGCATCCACTTCTTCAACCCGCCGCGCTACATGCGCCTGGTGGAGATCATCCCCACGGCCGCGACGGACCCGGCGATCGTCGACGATCTCGAGGCCTTCCTCACGACGACGCTGGGCAAGGGAGTCGTGCGCGCCAAGGACACGCCCAACTTCGTCGCCAACCGGGTGGGCGTCTTCTCGATGCTGGCGACCATGCACCACACGCTCGCGTTCAAGCTCGGCTTCGACGAGGTGGATGCGCTCACCGGCCCGGCGATCGGGCGCGCCAAGAGCGCCACCTTCCGCACCGCGGACGTGGTGGGCCTCGACACCATGGCGCACGTCGTGAAGACGATGCACGACACGCTCGCCGCCGATCCCTGGCACCCCCACTACAAGGCGCCCGACTGGCTCTCGGCGCTCATCGCCAAGGGGGCGCTGGGCCAGAAGACCCGCGCCGGCATCTTCGTGAAGAAGGGCAAGGAGATCCACGTCCTCGACCTCGCGAAGCAGGACTACCGGCCCTCCGCCGGCGCCATCGCCGAGGAGGTGCAGGCCATCCTCAAGGAGAGGTCGCCCGCCCAGCAGATGGCGAAGCTGCGCGCGAGCGCCCACCCGCAGGCGCAGTTCCTGTGGGCCATCTTCCGCGACCTCTTCCACTACTGCGCCGTGCACCTGGCGGAAATCGCCCACTGCGCGCGCGACGTCGACTTCGCCATCCGCTGGGGCTTCGGCTGGAAGCTGGGACCCTTCGAGCTTTGGCAGGCCGCGGGCTGGCAGCAGGTGGCCGGCTGGATCGCCGAGGACGTCGCCGCCGGCAAGACCATGGCCAAGGCGCCGCTGCCGGCCTGGGTGACGGATGGGCGGCAGGGCGTGCACGGGCCGCAGGGTTCGTACTCCGCCGCCGACAACACGATGCACTCGCGCTCGACGCTGGCCGTGTACAAGCGGCAGCTCTTCCCCGAGCTCGTGCTGGGCGAGAAGCCGGCGGACCGCGGCACGACCGTCTTCGAGGACGAGGGCGTGCGGATGTGGCACCAGGGCGACGGCATCGCCATTGTCTCCATCAAGAGCAAGATGCACTCCCTCGGCATCGAGGTGCTGCAGGGCCTCAACCGCGCCGTCGACGAGGCCGAGAAGAACTACGACGCGCTCGTCATCTGGCACGAGGCGCCGTTCGCCGTCGGCGCCAACCTGAAGGCGGCGCTGGAGGGGCTGAAGGCGGGCAAGTTCGACGAGTTCGAGCAGATGGTGGCGCTCTTCCAGCAGACCTCGCAGCGCCTCAAGTACAGCCTTGTGCCGACGGTGGCCGCGGTGGAGGGCCTGGCGCTGGGCGGCGGGTGCGAGTTTGTCATGCACTCGCAGCGGGTCGTGGCTGCGCTGGAGAGCTACATCGGCCTCGTGGAGGTCGGCGTGGGCCTGCTGCCGGCCGGCGGCGGGCTCAAGGAGTTCGCGCAGCGCGCCAGCGCCTGGGCCAAGGGCGGCGACGCCTTTCCCGAGCTGGGGCGCCTGTTCAAGCAGGCCGCCATGGCGGAAGTTTCGAAGAGCGCCGAGCACGCGCGCGAACTGGGCTACCTAAAGCCCGCCGACGTCGTCGTCTTCCATCCCGCGGAACTGCTGTACGTCGCCAAGCAGCAGGCGCGCGCCATGGCCGAATCCGGCCACCGTCCGCCGCTCGCGCCGACGCGCATCCCCGTGGCGGGATCGACCGGCATCGCCACCCTGAAGATGTTGCTGGTGAACATGAAGGAGGGCGGCTTCATTTCCGAGCACGACTACGAGATCGGCTCGCGCATCGCCACCGTCGTCTGCGGCGGCGAGGTCGAGCCCGGCAGCCTGGTGGACGAGAAGTGGCTGCTGGACCTCGAGCGCCAGCACTTCGTCGCGCTGGCGAAGTCGGAGAAGTCGCAGGCGCGCATCGAGCACATGCTCAAGACCGGGAAACCGCTGAGGAACTAGCGTGGCCGGCAAGCTGGGCGCAGCCTTCCTCTGCCTGGTATTCGCCATTCCCTTCGGGGGCGTGGGCGTGTACGCGTCCTGGGCCATCGGGTCGACGCTGACCGAGGCCTGGCGGGCGCGGGACTGGGTGAAGGTGCGGGCGACCGTCGGCGAGGCCACGCTCCACTCCGGGGGCGACACGTTCCGGGCGGAAGGCACCTACCGCTACACCTTCGAGGGCCGGGAGTACACGGGAAACCGCCTCGGCCTCTCCAAGCTCGGCGGCGCCGACAACATCGACGACTGGCACCAGGAGGTGAGCGACCGGCTGCGGCAGGCGCGCGAATCGCGCAAGCCCGTTTCGGTGTGGGTCAACCCCGACAACCCGGCGGATGCCGTGTACGACCGCGAGATCCGCTGGAGCGAAGTGCTCTTCCTGACGCCGTTTGCGCTCGCTTTCGGGGGCGTGGGGGTCGGGGCGCTCATCGCGATGGTGGTGGTGCTGCGCGGCAAGGCGCCCGCAAAGGCCGGGCGATCCGAATCGGAAGAGGGGAATGTCGTCAGCCTCGCTAGCAAGGACGACGCCGGCAAGACCGCGGGCTTCCTGTGGGTCTTCGCCTTCTTCTGGAACGCCATGTCCTGGCCGATTGCGTTCCTGGCCGTCCCGGAGATCGTGGCGGAAGGCGAGTGGGCGGGGCTCCTCGTGCTGCTCTTCCCGCTGGTCGGCCTCGGGCTCCTGTGGGGCGCCGTCGCCGCCAGCTGGAATGCGTGGAAGGCGCGGAAGGCGCGGCGAGGGGGGGCGTCAGCCGAAGCCGTGGCCGCGTTGGCCTTCCCGCCCGTGCGGTCGCTGCCCGGAACCATGGCCGCCAAGGCGGCGCGGGCCATGTTCAATCCCGGCGAAGGACCCGCGCGGGGTGGCTTCGGGCGCCGATCGACGGGCGCGCCCGTCCGCGAGCCGGACATCCCCGCTTCGCTCGCCACGGTCGAGGAGGCCGGCGGCGCCCTGACCCTGCGCTACTCGATGCGCCGCTGGCTGGTGCCGTCCATCATCCTGTTCGTCGTCGGCGGCGTGTTCAGCACCATCGGGGCCGTGCTCCTTGCGCAGGAAGGTTTCGGCTTCGCGCCGCTGTTGCTGTTCGTGCTGGGCACCGCCATCGATGTCGGCGCGGTGGCACTGCTCGTAAGCCGCCTCGAGGTGACGGTCCGCGAGGGCCGGCTGGACGTCACCAAGCGCGGCCTGTTCGGCGCCCGGTCGTGGATCCTCGCCCGGGAGGAGGTCACCGAGCTGCGCCCCACGATCTCGCACCGCATCAACGAATACCCCTACTACGCCCTGAACGCGGTGACCGCGGCGGGCGATCGGGTCCCGGTCGGCAGTTCCATCCGCGGCCCGGAGCTCACCGACTCGCTCGCCCGCCGCATCGCCCGCGCGTTTGGGATGCCCGCCTCGGGCATCGTTCCCGCAGGCACCGTCACCGAATCCCAATGAATGCCGGCACCGCCGGGAACCTCTCAAGGAGACCGCAATGACCCGCCAGATCCAGGACGCCTACATCGTCGCCGCCGTCCGCACCGCCGTCGGGAAGGCGCCGCGAGGCATGTTCCGCACCGTGCGGCCCGATGACCTCCTTGCCCACGTGCTGAAGGGCGCCCTCGCCAAGGTGCAGGGCCTGGACCCGCACGAGATCGGCGACGTCATCGTCGGCTGCGCCATGCCCGAAGCCGAGCAGGGCATGAACGTGGCGCGCATCGGCGTGCTGCTGGCGGGCATGCCGGACAGCGTGCCGGCCATGACCATCAACCGCTTCTGCTCCTCCGGCGTGCAGGCCATCGCGCTCGCGGCCGACCGCATCCGCACGGGCGAGGAAGACGTGGTGATCGCCGCCGGCACGGAATCCATGTCGATGGTGCCGATGATGGGCAACAAAGTCGCCATGAACAGCGCCGTCTTCGCTCGGGACGAGAACGTCGCCATCGCCTACGGCATGGGCATCACCGCCGAGAGGGTGGCCGCGCAGTGGAAGGTGACCCGGGAGGAGCAGGACGCCTTTGCCGTGGCGAGCCACCAGAAGGCCGCCGCCGCCATCGCCGCCGGCCACTTCAAGGACGAGATCCTGCCCTACGAGATCGCGTCCTCGACCCCGGACCTCGCCACCGGCAAGGTTCTGCACCGCAAGAAAGTGGCCGACACGGACGAGGGGCCGCGGCCGGACTCCTCGCTGGAGAGCCTTGGGAAGCTCAAGACCGTCTTCGCCGCCCGCGGCTCGGTCACGGCAGGCAACAGCTCGCAGATGTCCGACGGGGCGGGCGCCGTGATCCTGATGAGCGAGAATGCCCTCAAGAAGTACGGCGTGAAGCCCATCGCCCGGTTCGTGGGCTTCTCGGTGGCGGGCGTCCCGCCCGAGATCATGGGCATCGGCCCCATCAAGGCGATCCCGAAGGTGCTCAAGCAGGCGAGGGTCCACCAGGCCGACCTCGGCTGGATCGAGCTGAACGAGGCCTTCGCCGCCCAGGCCCTGGCGGTGGTGAAGGAGCTGGGACTGGATCCGGCCAAGGTGAACCCGCAGGGGGGCGCCATCGCCCTGGGCCATCCCTTGGGGGCCACCGGCGCCATCCGGGCGGCGACGCTGATCCACGGCTTGCAGCGGACGAAAGGCCGGTACGGGATGGTTACCATGTGCATCGGCACCGGGATGGGTGCCGCCGGACTCTTTGAAGCGCTACACTAGGAGCGTATTGAGCTAACGACGAACCGCCGCCGGGCCCACCCGGCGCCCATTTGAGGAGGAACACCGCATGACCCGCTTCGTGTCCCGGGCGATCACGGCTGCTGTTGCCGTCGCTACTGCATTCGGTGCCGCAAACGCCTTCGCGCAGACGAAGTACAGCGCGGAGATCCGGCGAACGTCGTACGGCATTCCGCACATCAAGGCCGCCGACTACGGCAGCATGGGGTACGGCGTTGGCTACGCCTACGCGCAGGACAACGTCTGCATCGTGGCCGACGAGTTCGTCACCGTGCGGGCGGAGCGCTCGCGCTACTTCGGGCCCGACGCAAGAACCCCTTACCAGGTCAACAACCTCAACAGCGACATCTTCTACGCATACCTGAACGGCGATTCCGCGGTGCTGCTGGCGGGATTCAACAGCATGAAGGCCGAGGCACAGGCAGCCTTCCGCGGCTGGATCGCGGGCTACAACCGCTACCTCAAGGAAGCCGGCGCCGCGACCCTGCAGGCCGCCTGCGGCAACCCCGGCTTGCGCGCCATCGAGGACCTCGACATGGCACGGCTGATACGCGCCCTGCTGGTGCGTGCCTCCAGCGGAGGCCTCATCGACGCATTCGCCAATACCTCTCCGCCGAAGGCGGCCGCTGAAAAGTCTCGGAAGGTAGACTACGACCCGAACTATTGGACCAGCTGGCGTAACCGCCTCGACTTGGGCAGCAATGGCGTGGCCCTCGGCGCCGAGGCGACCGACAACCGGCGCGGCATGCTGCTCGGCAATCCGCACTTCCCCCACTTCGGCCCTCTCCGCTTCTACCAGCTCCAAGTGACGGTTCCCGGCCAGATGGATGCCATGGGCGGGACGCTGCCGGGACTGCCCTTCGTCGGCCTCGGCTTCAACAAGGACGTGGCCTGGACCTACACCGTCGACAAGGTCAACCACTACTCGGTCTACGAACTCAAGCTCGACCCGACGGACCCGCTCAAGTACACCTACGATGGGCAGGTGCGCAGCCTCACGTCCAGGATCTATACCGTGCAGGTGAAGCAGGCTGACGGGACGCTGGCGCCCGTCACGCGGACCATCTATTCCTCCATCCACGGTCCTGTCGTCAACTATCCGCCCCTCGTCTGGACGAAGACGAACGCCTATGCGATTGCCGACGCCAACATCGACAACTGGCGTGTCGGCGCACACCTGTTCGAGATGAGCCGCGCCACGAGCACGATGGACATCGAGGCGATCCTCGAGAACCACCTCGGCCTGCCCTGGTTCAACACGATTGCCGCGGACAAGAACGGCAACGCGTTCTACGCCGACATCACCCCCGCCCCGAACGTGGACCGCTTCCAGCAATCGGTCTGCACCCCGAGCATCACCATGGCGGGTGTCTTCGCGCAAGCGGGAATCCCGGTCCTCGACGGCTCGCGTTCCGCCTGCCGGTGGACAGTCGATGGGGGAGCGCCCCAGGCGGGACTCCTGCCGGGCTCGCGCATGCCTCGCCTGCACAGCCAGACCTACGTGCAGAATTCCAACGACAACTACTGGTTGACCAACCCGGCCGTCGACCTCTACAGCTGGTACATTCCGGCCGTCGTCGGCATCGTTCCCCAGCAGCAGAACCTGCGCACCCGCCTGGGCGTTGCCCAGACGCTGGCGAGGCTGAGCGGCGAGGATGGCCTGGGAGGCACGCGGTTCACGCAGCCGCAATTGCAGCAGATCGCGCTCTCGAACCGCAGCTACGCAGCCGATCTCTACCTTCCGGACATGCTGAAGCTCTGCGCAACGGACGCCGCGGCTTCCGTCAAGTCGCTGTGCGACGTGCTGGGCGCATGGGACCGCAAGTTCGACCTCGCGAGCAAGGGCGCGCACCTGTTCAAGGAGTTCTTCACGGCAGCGTCGGCCATTCCCAACGTGTACGCGGTGCCCTTCGACTACACGAAGCCGCTCACCACGCCAAGCGGGTTGAACATCACCAACGCCACCGTCGCGACCGCGCTGGTCAACGCCCTCGCGGCCGCCGGCAAGAAGATCACCGACGCGGGCCTCAAGGTCGATGCCCCGTTGGGCACCATCCAGTTCGCCGTCCAGGCGCTGTTGTCGGGCGGCAAGGTGATCATCCCGATGCACGGCGGCGGCGGCGACATCATGGGCACCTACAACAAGACGGACTCGACGCTGCAGCCCGGGGTGGGTTACATCGTGAACAGCGGCACGAGCTACATCCAGTCGGTCCAGTACACCGATACCGGCGTGAACGCGCAGGCCCTGCTTTCGTTCTCGCTGTCGTCCAATCCGGCATCGCCGAACTTCTCGGACCAGACGACGCGCTTCGCGGCCAAGCAGTGGATCACGCTGCCCTTCACGGAGTCGGCCATCACGTCCGACCCGGCCTACAAGACCATGACGATCAGCGAATGACGAACGACAAGAGACCAGGAGAGAACTCCATGAAATCGTCCTACCGCCCCCTCGTGAAGCCCCTGGCGCTGGCTCTCGCCCTCGCCGGGGCCGGCCCTGCGCTCGCCTTCCAGTTCGACATGGACTACGGCATCAAGGGCAGCTTCGACACGACCATCTCCTACGGCATCTCCGTTCGCGCAAGCGACCGGGATCCCGCCCTCGTCGGCATCGTCAACGGCGGCACCCAACGCTCCGTGAACGAGGATGACGGCAACCTGTACTACAAGAAGGGCGACCCGTTCGCAAACGTCATCAAGGCCACGTCGGACCTCGAGATCAAGTGGGGAAAGTTCGGCTTCTTCGGCCGCGGCACGGCGTTCTACGACTGGGAGAACATGCGCAAGGACCAGCTCGGCGACACGGCGAAGGACCGGGTGGGCAAGAACGCGGTGGGCCTGGACGGCTACCTCTACGGGTCGTTCGAGCCCGGCGGCAAGAACCTGCGCGTGCGCGTCGGCCGGCAGGTGATCAGCTGGGGCGAGAGCACGCTGATCGCCAACGGCATCAACGTCATCAACCCGGTGGACCTCTCCAAGCTGCGCGTGCCGGGCTCGGAGCTGAAGGAGGCGTTCCTGCCCACCGCCGGCATCTGGGCCAACCAGGAGCTCACGAAGAACCTGAGCGTGGAAGGCTTCTACCTGACGAACCACGACAAGATCAAGCTCGACCCCCGTGGCACGTACTTCTCCAACAACGACTTCGCCTCCGACGACGCGACGCGGGTGATCATCGCGTTCGGCCGCCGCAACGACCAGAACAAGCCGCCGTCCAACCCGGTGCCACCCCTGCCGGGCTCGGCCGCGCAGATCAGCGCCATCGCCGCGGCATTGTATGGACCGTACGATCCGGCTGCGTCCATCTGGGCGCCGCGCTCGCCGGACAAGGATCCCAGCGACAGCGGCCAGTACGGCCTCGCGGGGCGGCTACTCACGCCGGACTGGAACAACACGGAATGGGGCCTGTACTTCATGAACTACCACAGCCGGATCCCGATGTTTTCCGGCACCAAGGGCAAGGCGACGTCGGTCCTCACCGGCGGCCCGCTTATCCCGACGTTCTGCGGAACGGCAGCCCTGTCGGCGTTCTGCCACACGGGAACGGCGACGTATTTCGCGGAGTATCCGGAGGACATCAAGCTCTACGGCCTCAGCTTCAACACCGCCGGCCCGGCCGGCGTGGCGCTGCAGGGCGAGTATTCCTACCGGTCCAACCAGCCGGTGCAGTACGCCACGCCGGAGCTGCTGCTGGCCGCCCTTGGCGTCGGAAACCTTCTCACGGGGACGACGCAGATACCGGGCCAGGCGCCGGGTGTCACCACCGCAGCGCTGGTGCCGGACGGCACCTACCTGCGGGGGTACGACCGGGTGAAGATGAGCCAGTTCCAGATGACCGGCACGAAGAGCATCCCCGCCGTGCTGGGCGCGGACCAGCTCGTGTTGCTGGGCGAGTTCGGCTACACGTGGTACCACAACCTCGACAGTTCGAAGCGCTATAACGCGTCCGGCGTGCTGCTGCCGGCCACGCAGATCGGCGCGAACGGCGTCGGAACGACGCCCGCCAGCCTCGGGTCGGTGCAGACCGACGGCTTCCTCACCAGTACCTCGTGGGGTTATCGCCTCGTCGGACGGCTGGAGTTCAACAACGCGCTCCTCGGCGGAAACATCTCGCCGCGCGTCGCTTGGGCACATGACGTGCGCGGCGTGGGCCAGACCTTCAACCAGGGCGCGAAGTCCGCGTCGTTCGGCGCGGCGTGGGACTACCAGCGCCAGTGGATCGTGGATGTCCAGTACACCGGCTACTTCGGCGGCCGCGAGTACTGCGGCACGGACACGCCGCCGGCCGGCCAGGCCGTCCCGCCCGGACAGAGCGCAAGCTACTGCTCCGCCGCGTTCCCGCTCAAGGACCGCGACTTCTATTCGCTCAGCGTCAGCTATTCGTTCTAGAAGACAATAATGAGGAGAGTTTCCATGTTTGAAATCTCGAAGAAGGCCGCGGTGCTGCTGGCCGTGAGCGGAGCCTTTGCCCTGCCCGCCATCGCGGAGATGTCGGCGGCGGACATCGCCAAGCTCGGCACCACGCTCACGCCCGTAGGCGCGGAGAAGGCCGGCAACGCGGCCGGCACCATCCCCGCGTGGGACGGAGGCATCACCAAACCCGTGGCCGGCTACAAGGTGGGCGGCCACTACCCCGATCCGTTCGCCGCCGACAAGCCGCTCTTCACCATCGACGGCAAGAACGCGGACAAGTACAAGGACCAGCTCACGCCAGGCCAGATGGCGCTGCTGAAGAAGTACCCCACCTACAAGATGGTGGTGTACCCGACGCGCCGCAGCGCCGCCTTCCCGCAGTGCCATTACAACGAGACCAAGGAATGCGCGGCGAAGGCCAAGCTCGCTCCCGGCGGCAACGGTGTCGTCGGCTGCACGGGCGGCGTTCCCTTCCCGATCCCGAAGGACGGCAACGAGGCCATCTGGAACACGACGCTGCGCTACCGCGGCGACACCTTCGCCATGGACTGGGCTCAGGCGGCGGTCACCCGAACCGGCGACTACGCCATCGTCAAGTTCGAGTACGAATACGACTTCCAGTACGGCAACTGCTCCAAGCCCGCGGGGGAGCGCGAGAACAACAAGGTGCTCAACTACCTGCAGGTGACGACGGCGCCGGCGCGGCTGGCGGGCCAGATCCTGCTGGTGCACGAGACCGTGGACCAAGCCAAGGAGCCGCGCTCCGCGTGGACCTACAACCCGGGCCAGCGCCGCGTGCGCCTCGCGCCCAACGTCGCCTACGACAACCCGGGCACGGCGGCCGACGGCCTGCGCACCAACGACGACTTCGGCATGTTCAACGGCGCGACCGACCGCTACAACTGGAAGCTCATCGGCAAGAAGGAGATGTACATCCCGTACAACTCCTACAAGCTCTCCGACCCGAAGCTCAAGTACCCCGACATCCTGAAGGCGGGCCACATCAACCAGGACCACGCGCGCTATGAGTTGCACCGCGTCTGGATCGTCGAGGCGACCCTGAAGCCCGGTACGAGCCACATCTACGCGAAGCGCGTCTTCTTCATCGACGAGGACAGCTGGACGGTGGCCGTTTCGGACAAGTACGACGGGCGCGGCGAGCTGTGGCGGGTCTCCGAGCAACACACCGAGAACTGGTACAACATCCCGATGACGTTCCCGACGGTCGAGGTGCACAACGACCTGCAGTCCGCGCGCTACATCGCCATGGGCCTGCGCAACGAGGAAAAGCGCATCTTCGAGCCCGTCAAGCGCACGACCGCGGACTACAACCCGAACAGCCTGCGCGGCATCGGCACGCGCTAGCCGGTTCCGGCGCGAGCCGGCCTGGGGCAGTTCCGCGCGGCCTTCGCGCAGGGATTGCCCCTTTTTGTTGGGGAGGTCGAAATGAATGGAACACGGGTGGCCGCTGCGATCGCCGCGGCGGGCTTCATGCTCGGCGCAGCAGCAGCGAGGGCAGCGGACATCCTGCCGGAATCCGGGCCGCTGCCCAAGGTCACCATGGAGCGGCTGCTGCTCATCGATGCGGCGCACCAGGGAAGCCGCGTGGTGGCCGTCGGCGACCGCGGCTACATCGTGCTCTCCGACGACAGCGGCAAGAGCTGGCGGCGCGCGAAGTCGCCCGCGGCGCCCCTGCTTACCGCGGTCGAGTTTCACGACGCGCAGCACGGCTGGGCCGTCGGCCACGATTCCGTGATCCTCGCCACCGCCGACGGCGGGGAAACCTGGGTGCAGCAGTTCGCCGCCCCTGCCGAGCAGCGCCCGCTCCTCGACGTGACCTTCGTGAGCGAGAAGGTCGGCTACGCGATCGGCGCCTACGGCGCGTTCTACGAGACCTCGGATGGCGGCGAGAGCTGGGACACGCGCAAGGTGATCGAGGGCGACACCCACCTCAACGCATTCGTCCGGTTGCCCGACGGCCACCTCCTGATTCTGGGCGAGGCGGGCACGATCCTCGCCTCGGCGGACGCCGGCAAGACCTGGAAGGCGATTGCCTCGCCCTACCGAGGCTCGCTCTTCGGAGGGCTCGTCGCGGAGGACGGGGCGATCCTCGCCTTCGGGCTGCGCGGGCGCATCTTCCGCTCGACCGATTCCGGAAAGTCCTGGAAGCAGATCGACAACAGCTCGGTCGCCACGCTCATGGGCGGCACGCGGCTGCCGGACGGCGCGCTGGTCGTGGCCGGCAACGGCGGCACGGTGCTCGTCTCGCGCGACAACGGGCAATCGTTCGTCCCGCTCTCGACCGGCAGCACGAAGGCCTTCGCCAAGGCCATCCTCGGGCCGCCCAACGCGGTACTCCTCTTCGGCGAGACGGGGGTGCGCGAGGTCGCGCTGCCGTCGGCGAAGCACTAGGAGCCGGCCATGAACCTCGACAAGCTGATCCAGGTCGTCTCCGACTTCGTCTTCGGTCGGCGCGGGCTGCTCCTCGCCCTCTTCACGCTGCTCACCCTGCTCTTCGCCGTCTCGGCCTCGCGCCTGACGGTGGACGCGGGCTTCGCGAAGATGGTGCCCCTCGAGCACCCGTACATGAAGGTCTATCGCGACTACGAGAAGGTGTTCGGCGGCGCCAACCGCGTGGCCATCGCCATCGTCCAGAAGGACGGCGACATCTTCAACCAGGAGTACATGGCGAAGCTGAAGGGCCTCACCGACGACGTGTTCCTGCTGAACGGCGTCGACCGGCCGTCGGTGAAGTCGCTCTTCACGCCCAACACGCGCTTCATCGAGGTGATCGAGGAGGGCTTCGCGGGAGGAAACGTCATCCCCGCCACCTTCCAGGGCACGGATGCGGACCTGAGGCAGGTGCGCTCCAACGTGCAGAAATCGAGCGAGATCGGCCGCACGGTGGCGACCGACTTCACGGGGGCGCTGGTGGTGACCGGGCTCCTCGAGGTCGATCCGCAGTCGGGCAAGCGCCTCAATTACTTCGAGGTGGCCGCCAAGCTCGAGCAGCTTCGCGCGAAGTACGAGGGGCCGAACCACACCGTGCACATCATCGGCTTCGCCAAGGCCGTGGGCGACATCGCCAGCGGCGCGCGCGGCGTGCTCATGTTCTTCGGCGTGGCCTTCGTGATCACCGCGGGCCTCATGCTCTACTTCGTGAAGGACCTGAAGCTCACCGGCGTGGCGCTCGTCGTGGCGATGATGCCGGTGCTGTGGCTGCTGGGCACGCTGCCCATCCTCGGCTACGGCATCGACCCCCTGTCCATCCTGGTGCCATTCCTCATCTTCTCCATCGGGGTGTCGCACGCGGTGCAGATGTCGAAGACGTGGGAGCGGGAGGTCATCGCCGGCGTGGACAGCCTCACGGCGGCCAAGCGCGCCTTCGCGCGCCTCTTCATTCCCGGCACCTTCGCGCTCCTCACCAACGTGCTGGGCTTCGCGGTGATCATGGTCATCCCCATCGACATCGTGCGCGAGCTGGGCATCACGGCCTCGCTCGGCGTCGCCTGGATGATCGTCACCAACAAGATGCTGCTGCCGATCCTGCTGTCGCACCTGCACATCGCCAAGTCGGCGGCGTCGAAGGACGCGTACCAGGAGAGCCGCGTCGAGCGCATCTGGAAGGCCGCGTCGGGCTGTGTCGAGCGCGGCAAGGCCGCCGTGATCGTCGGCATTTCGGTCGTCGTCCTGGCCGTCGGCGTCTGGGGGGCGCACGACCTGCGCGTGGGCGACTACGGCATCGGCGTGCCGGAGCTGCGGCCCGACTCGCGCTACAACCGGGACAACGCGAAGATCATCGAGAAGTTCGCCATGGGCACCAACACGCTCGGCGTGGTGGCGCAGACGAAGGACGTGCCGGGCGCGTGCACCAACTACGAGGTCATGAGCCTCATCGAGAAGTTCGACTGGTTCATGCAGAACGCGCCGGGCACGCAGTCGGTGATCTCGCTGCCGGGCCTCGCCAAGGGCGTCAATGCAGGCTTCAACGAGGGCAACATCAAGTGGCGCCAGCTGCCGCGCGACCCGCAGGTGATGGCGCAGAGCGTGACGCCCATCGACACGGCGACGGGGCTCCTCAACCCCGACTGCAGCGCCATGCAGGTGCTCATCTTCACGACCGACCAGCAGGGCCAGACGATCGCCTCGCTGGTGGCCAACGCGAAGGCCTTCGCGGAGAAGCACAACACGGACAAGGTCGAGTTCAAGCTGGCCACCAACAACATGGGCGTCACTGCGGCCACCAACGAGGCCGTGGACAAGGCGCGCTGGGAGATGAATTTCGCGATCTTCGGCGCGCTGCTCATCATGTGCATGATCACCTTCCGCAGCATCCGCGCCACGCTCTGCATCCTGCTGCCGCTGGCGCTGGTGTCGGTGCTGTGCGAGGCGCTCATGCCGCTGCTGGGCATCGGCCTCAAGGTTTCCACCCTGCCGGTGATCGCCCTCGGCGTCGGCGTGGGCGTGGACTACGGCATCTACCTCTACGACCGCATCGAGGTGCACCTCGAAGAGGGCAAGGGGCTCGCGGTGGCGTTCTTCGAGGCGCTGAAGGAGCGGGGCACGGCGATGGTGTTCACGGCCGTCACCATGACGCTGGGCGTCGGCACCTGGGCGCTCTCGGCGCTCAAGTTCCAGGCGGACATGGGGATCCTCCTCGCCTTCATGTTCTTCCTGAACATGCTCGGCGCCATCTTCCTGCTGCCGGCGCTGGCCGCCTTCCTGATCAAGCCGCACGCGGCGCCGCCGCGGGCAGCGGAGTCCGCCCAGGCGTCGTGAACGGCAGCGCACGGTTCTTCATCGCGGCGGGGGCGCTCGTCCTTGCCGCCGGCGTGGCGCTTGGTGCCGTGGCCTCCCACGCGGCGGGGCGTGCCCCGCACCCGGATGCCGCGCGGCTGCTGCAGATCGCGGTCCTCTACCAGCTGGTGCACGGCATCGCGCTCGTGCTCGCGGGCGTGCTGGCGCGGTTCGGCACGAGCCGTTGGCTCGCGCTTTCGGGCGTCGCCTTCATGGTCGGCTTGGCCTGCTTCTGCGGGTCCCTCTACTGGCTGGCGTTCACGGGCGTGTCGGCGGGTCCGATCGCGCCCATCGGCGGCTCCGCGTTCATCGCGGGCTGGGTGCTGCTCGCCATCCACGCCGTGACGGGGGAGCGCGCGTAGCTCTTGAAGGGGACGCAACCCTTTCAGGTGCGGCCTTTCGCTCTTGGAACCGACGGCTTGGCAAGCCGTTCGGCCATCCGTGTCTGCCAGCCGGGACCGGTCGCCCGCCAGCGTTCAATGACATCCGCCGGCAAACGCAGGGAAATGAGCAGCTTCGGGTTGGTCGAGCGCGGGCGGCCGCCCTTCTTGACCACTGCGCGACCCAGCATGTCGTCGGTCAGTTCCGGAAGTTCCCTGTACTCCGAAGGTGTGATCCGGTGCGCGTCGACTCGCGCGAGATCAGACCCCGAAGTACGGCGCGAGGCGGTCTTTCTCACGGCGGTTTGCCTTTCTCATGCTGAAAATGTGGCGAACCGCGCCACGCGGCGTGTAACCGATCACGACCAGCCTGCCCTCGAGCCTTCGAAAGCAGATGATCCTGCGCTCACCGTGGTCCTTGCGAAGGTCTTCGAGAAGAGGGTTGCGTCCCCTTCCAAGCTCTACGAAGTGACCACTGCATCGCCGACGCGAATCTCGCCTTCGGCGAGGGTCACGGCGTTCATGCCGAAGCGCGCGCCGAACTCGCGGCTGTCGCGGTAGGCGCCGAGCGTGGCCAAGGGTTCCGGCCCGGCGACTTCGCCCGTTGCCTGGTCGGTGGTCGTCACCTGGCAGCGGCCGCAGGGCTTCGCCATCCTGAGGCGCGCCGAGCCCACGGAGAAATCGACCCATCCGTCCTCCGCGAAAGGCGCGGTGCCGCTCACCACGATGTTTGCGCGGAAGCGGTCCATGGGCACCGGCTTCGCGATTCGCGCGTTCAGGTCTGCGAGCGAAGCCTCCGACACCACGAGGTAGGCGTAGCCGTCCGCGAACCCCACCAGCCGGTCGTAGCCGGCGTACTTCGGGTTCGAGGTGCGGCGGGTGCTCGCGGGCATGTAGGCGAGGCGGCAGGGGCGAGCGAGGTACTCGCTCAGCCAGCGGTCGGCCTCGGGGGAGGGGGTGATGGCCCGGCACGTGCTGCTCCATACCTCGACGCGGAGCGGTTCTCCCCCGGTCGGTTCCAGCGGCAGCGCGACCTCGCCCATGTCCGGCGCGGCGAGGCGCAGTTCGGCCCCCGCCACCTCGGTCCAGACCGTCGCCATGCGCGGGACTTCGCGCTGGCTCAGGAACCCGCCGGCGGGGTCCACGACCATGAAGCGCCGGTCGTGGGCGAGGCCTCGATCGGTCGCGCGAGCGGCATCGACGGCGACGCCCTTGAGGCCCTTGACGGGATAGATGTGCAGCTGCGAGACGGCGTAGGCCATGGTGGGGGACAATTGTTGAACCGGGAAGGGATCAAGCGTACCTTACCGGTCCCGGCCGGGGGACTTCCGGCAGCCTTCCATTCCTGAAAGGGGACGCCATGGCTCTGTGGGACAAGTTGATGGGCGAACTGATCGACATCGTCGAGTGGCTCGACGACTCGAACAACACGCTCGCCTACCGCTTCGAGCGCTACCAGAACGAGATCAAGTACGGCGCCAAGCTCGTGGTCCGCGAGGGACAGGTGGCGGTGTTCATCAACGAGGGCAAGCTCGCCGACGTCTTCGCGCCCGGCACGCACGAACTCACCACGCAGAACCTGCCGATCCTCTCGACGCTCAAGGGCTGGAAGTACGGCTTCAACAGCCCGTTCAAGGCCGAGGTGTACTTCTGCTCGACGCGCAGGTTCACCGACCTCAAGTGGGGCACGCCGGGGCCCGCGATGATGCGCGACAAGGACTTCGGCGTCGTGCGCGCGACCGCCTTCGGCCTCTACGCCATCCGCGTGAAGGATGCCGGCACCTTCGTGAAGGACCTGGTCGGCACCGACAACCGCTTCACCACCGACGAGATCCAGGAGAACCTGCGCGGCAAGATCGGCCTGCGCATCAAGGAGGTGATGCCGGAGCTGGGCATTCCCGTCCTCGATCTCGAGGCGAAGGTCACCGAGCTCGGCACGCGCCTGCGCGACCGGCTCGGGCCGGAGTTCGAAGGCATGGGCATCGAGCTGGTCGAGGTACAGGTGCAGGACATCGGCCTGCCCGAGGAGGTCGAGAAGGCGATCGACAAGCGCGGCGCCATGGCCGCCATCGGCAACCTGCAGGCCTATACCCAGTACGAGACCGCTTCGGCCATCCGCGATGCCGCGAACAATCCGGGCGGCGCGGCGGGAGCGGCGGTCGGCATCGGCGCCGGTGTGGCGATGGGCGCGCAGATGATGAACGCCATGGGCGGCGCCGCGGGTTTCGGTGGCGCGCAGGGTGCCGGTGCGGCGGTTCCCCCGCCGATTCCCGGCGCGTTGGCGTTCCACATCGCGGTCAACGGCCAGCAGGCGGGGCCCTTCGACATGGCGGCCCTGCAGCAGCAGGCCGCGAGCGGCGGCCTGACGCGCGCCTCCCTCGTCTGGAGGGCGGGCATGGCGCAGTGGATCAAGGCGGGCGACGTTGCCGAACTGGCGCCGCTCTTCGCCAACGTCCCGCCGCCCATCCCGCCTGCCTGATAGTCGAAGGGGACGCAACCCTTTACCCGTCACGCTTGTGCGAGGCTGGGAGTGCGCAATCAATCAGTCAGTAAAGGGTTGCGTCCCCTTTCCCCTTTCCAAACTCAATGGAACAGTCCGACCTGCAGCCCACGCGTCCCGAGAACGCGTTCGTGAAGACCTTCCCCTGCACGGGCTGCGGGGCGAAGCTCTCGTTCGCGCCCGGCACGCGCGACCTGAAGTGCGAGTACTGCGGCACCACGAACGCGATCGCGGAGGACGACAGCCGCATCCTGGAACTCGACTTCAACGCCTTCCTCAAGGTCCTCGAGGACAGGATGGAGTCCGTCGAGGTCGAGCAGGTGAAGTGCGGCAAGTGCGGCGCCGAGCAGACGCTGGGGGGCAGCCTCTTCGCGGGCCACTGCACCTTCTGCGGCACAGCCATCGTCTCGAAGAGCTACGCCAGCCGCCGCATCAAGCCCAAGTCGATCGTGCCGTTCCAGGTGGACCGCAAGCGCGCGGCCGAGAGCTTCCGCAAGTGGGTGAAGGGCCTCTGGCTGGCGCCGGGCGACCTGAAGAAGTACGCCCAGAGCGACGCGGGCCTCACGGGCGTCTACCTCCCGTACTGGACCTACGACTGCCAGACCGGCAGCGACTACACGGGCGAGCGCGGCGACGACTACTACACCAACGAGACCTACACGACGACCAATTCGAAGGGGGAATCCGTCGTGCAGACGCGGCGCGTGAAGCACACGCGCTGGTCGCCGGCCGCGGGGCACGTGGACAAGTTCCACGACGATGTGCTGGTGATGGCCTCGAAGTCGCTTCCGGAGAACATCAGCCAGTCGGTCATGCGCTTCGAGCTCAAGGCGCTCGTGCCCTACCAGCCGGCATTCGTGAGTGGCTTCCAGGCCGAGGCGTACCAGGTCGGACTGAAGGACGGCTTCGCGACGGCCAAGGTGGCGATCGACGAGGCCGTGCACGACCTCATCCGCCGCGACATCGGCGGCGACCAGCAGCGCGTCCACCACGTCTCCACGCGGTACAGCGACGTGCGGTTCAAGCACGTGCTGCTGCCGGTGTGGATTTCCGCCTACCGCTACCGCGACAAGGCCTTCCGCTTCCTCATCAACGGCCAGACCGGGGAGGTGTCCGGCGAGAGCCCGAAGTCCTGGTGGAAGATCGGCTTCCTGGTTCTCGGAATCCTCATCGTGCTCTTCCTGCTGCTGATGGCCGGCGGCAAGGCATAGAAAAAGGGGTCAGATCCCTTTTCTCGTTCCGCCCCAAGGCGGGAGCGCGAGAAAAGGGATCTGACCCCTTTTTCTGCGGGTGTCAGCCCAACTGCTTCATCATCGTGTCGCCGTCGGACACCTCGAACTTGCCCGGCCCCTCGATGTTGAGGGACTTCACGACGCCGTCGTCAACCAGCATCGAGAAGCGGTTGCAGCGCATGCCGAGGCCGCGCGCGGTGAGGTCGAGCTCGAGGCCCAGCTTCTTGGTGTAGTCGGCGCTGCCGTCGGCCATGAAGCGGATCTTGCCGCCGGCCTTCTGGTCGCGGCACCAGGCGCCCATCACGAACGGGTCGTTGACGGCAAAGCACCAGATCTCGCTCACGCCCTTGGCCTTCAGCGCGTCGAAGTTGGCGAGGTAGCTGGGCACGTGCTTGGCCGAGCAGGTGGGCGTGAAGGCGCCCGGCAGGCCGAAGATGGCGATCTTCTTGCCCTTCACCAGGTCTTCCACCTTGAACGTATTGGGCCCGACCGAGCAGCCCTCGCCCTCGACCTCGATGAACTCCTGGATGGTGCCTTCGGGAAGGCGGTCGCCGACTTTGATGGTCATTCTCTTGCTCCTCTCGTTGTTGGGGTGCTGCGGAAAGATCAGGGTGCCGCGTGGCCGCGACGGAAGGCCGCCAGCGCCAGGCCCGCCGCCACGAAGGCGCCGCCGAGGATGTGGTTGATCCAGCGCAGGTGCGCGGGATCCTTCATCACGGCGAGCACGCGCGCGGCGAGGCCGATGTAGCCGGCCATCACGATGAGGTCCACCACCAGCGTGGTGAGCCCGAGGATGGCGTACTGCACGAACTGGGGCCGCGCCACGTCGATGAACTGGGGCAGCACGGCCGCGTAGAAGATTATGCCCTTGGGGTTGGTGATGTTCACGAGGAAGCCCTTCAGGAACACCTCCCGCGAGTCATTGCCCTGCGGCGCGTCCGCCCGGGCGTCGAATCGGTGCGGCTCCGAGCGCCAGGTCGCGATGCCGAGCCACACCAGGTAGGCCACGCCCCCCCACTTCGCGGCCGAGAACAGCGTTTCCGAGGCGAGCAGGATCGCGCCCAGGCCCACCGACACGATGCCCATCAGCGCGAAGTTGGCGACCTGCATGCCGACCGCGTTCCACATGCCGCGGCGGAAGCCGTGGTTGAGGCCCGCCGCGAGGCTCGAGAACACGCCCGGCCCCGGTGAGACCGACAGGATGATCGTGGCGACGAGGTAGGTGACCCAGACGGAGAGGTCCATGGCGCGGCGGGCCGCAGTCGGGCAAAACGGGTGCAGATTGTAACCCGCGCGCACGACAGCGCCGGCGAAGGCCAGCATCGCTCGCCGCCGCCGCGACCGTCGCGGCGCCTCTGCAGGTGGTGACGGAGAACAACCCCCCCTTCAACTTTGCCGAGGGCACGGAGATCAAGGGCACCGCCACGGATGCCGTGCGCGCCATGCTCGCGAAGGCCGGCGTGCAGGGGACTTTCACCGTGATGAAATGGGACGAGGCCTACGGCAAGGCGCAGACGGCGAAGATCACCTGCATCATCTCCACCGCCCGCCTGGAGAACCGCGAGCGGCTCTTCAAGAGGTTCGGCCCGATCGGAACCAATGTCTAGGCGCTCTACGGCCTGCCGTCCTTTGCTCCGCAAGCCGAAGGGCGACCCGATGCCGATCGACCTCTGGATCACCTCCGCGCACACGGCCCAGGCGATGGCGGCGGAGGCCGGCATCAAGGACCTGAAGCAGGTGCTGGTGGTGAAGGAACACGAACTCTTCCTCGCCTGCAACCCGCGAACCGACAAGGCGATCCTCGAGAAGCTGGAAGCGGCGTCGAAGAAGAAGTAAGGCGGCTGGCGCGGTACCTGGCACGCACCCGGTACGAAATCTAGCGGCCCGTCTCGATCGCGCGCCGGGCGATCCGGTCGATGAGCGACGGGGCGAAGATCTTCAGCACCAGCCCCAGCTTGCCGCGCGCGGTCATCACCACCTCGCGTTTCCTCGCCTCGATGGCATCCAGGGTGATGCGGGCGCACTCCTCCACGGTCATGACCTCCCCCTCCCTCACCGGGCTCACGGCGATGGGCTTGCCGTCGGGGCCGGTGGCGTTCTCGCGGATGCCCGTCGAGACGAAGCCCGGGTAGATCATCGTGACGGCGACACCCGAGTCGGCGAGCTCGATGCGCAGCGTGTCGAAGAAGCCGGTCATCGCGTGCTTGCTGGCGGCGTAGCCCGAGCGCGTCGGCACGCCCGTCCGCCCCGCGAGGCTGGAGATGCCGACGAGCCGGCCGCGCGAGGCCCTGAGGTGGGGCAGGGCGTAGTGCGTGCAGTACACGGCACCCATGTAGTTCACCTGCATGATGCGCGCGAGGATCGCCATGTCGCGGATGTCCTCGAAGCGCGCCCACATGGTGGCGCCGGCGTTGTTGACGAGGGTGTCGATGCGGCCGAACGCAGCGACGGTGCGCTCCACCAGCTTGCGGCAGTCGTCCTCGACCGCGACGTCGGTCACGAAGATCTCCGCGCGTGCGCCTCGGGCGACGCACTCCGCGGCCACCTGCTCCAGCGCCGGCCTGTCGCGGGCGGCGAGCGCGAGGATGGCGCCGCGGCTTGCCAACTGGCGCGCAAGCTCCGCGCCGATGCCCTTCGAGGCGCCGGTGATGATGACGACGTTGTCCTTCATTTCTCCGTCTCCGGATCGGGGATGTGGTTGAACGCGATGTGCATGCCGCCCCGGTCCCGCGCCTTGTGCGCCGAGGCGAAATAGATGGCCTGCTTGCCGAAGCGCGCATTGAGCTTGTCGAGCGTCTCGTAGAGGCTCTTCGACTTCGACTCCGCCGCGAAGAGCGAGCCGGTGTGGCCGGACTCCGGCACGAGATCCGAGAAGGCCATGCCGACCTGCAGGATGGTGCGGCGGTGTCGCGGCCGGTCTCCCCAGAGTTTCTCCAGCGCGTGCAGGAAGGCCACCGTGTCCTGCGTGTCGACCAGGCGCATGTCCGCGTCCCAGCGCGTGCCGTCCAGGTACTTGATGCCGATGGCGAGGCGCGAGGCGTAGTAGCCCGCCTTGCGCAGCCGCATCGCCGCCTTCTGCACCAGCCGGTTGAGGATGGCGAAGGCGTCCTCCGCGTTGCGCTTTTCCGGCGCGAGGACGCTCGAGTGGGAGATGGAGCGGGTGTCGCCTTCGCGGCCGACGACCGCCTCGCCGCGCAGCCGGTCGAACATGATCTCGCCGCCGACGCCTCCCCAGACGGCGCGCAGCTCCTCGCGGTTGCGCCGGCAGAGTTCCTCGACCGTGCGGATGCCGTGGCGGTGCAGGCGCCGCTCCATCTGCCTGCCGATGCCGGAGAGGTCGCGCAGCTGCAGCCCGAAGAGGCGCTGCGGCAGCTCGGGCTTCTCGATGACCACCAGCCCGTCGGGCTTCATCATGTCCGAGGCGGTCTTGGCGATGAACGTGTTGGGGCCGATGCCGATGGAGGTGCGCAGGCACTCGCCCACCTTCGCGCGCAGCGTCTCCTTCACCTTGCGCGCGATTCCGACGGCGCGTTCGCGCTCCCGCCAGCGGCCGGTGAGCTCGCAGTCCATCTCGTCGATCGACAGCACCTCGCGCACCGGGACCACCGTGTCGACGGCCGCCACGGCGCGGTGGTGGAAGTCGATGTAGAGCTCGTGGCGGGCGAGCACCAGCACGATGCCGGGGCAGAGCTTCTTCGCGTCTCCCACCTTCGTGCCCGTCTTCACGCCGAAGGTCTTCGCCTCGACGCTCGCCGCGATGCACACCGTCGTGTCCGCCATCATCGGCACCACGCCCACGGGCCGCCCGCGCAGCCGCGACTCCACCTGCTGCTCCACGGAGGCGAAGTAGGAGTTGAAGTCGACGAGGAGGGAGCGGAGCGTCATCGAAGAAATGGGGTCAGATCCCTATTTCGGGGACGGCCGGTGCGCGTGTGAGGTGCCGGAGCAGGGTATGGGATGTGTCGACACATACCATACCCTGCTCCTTCACCGCGAAACTGCCGAAGCCCTCGCAGGAAAAGGGATCTGACCCCTTTTTCAAAGGAAGTCGGTGGCGGCGACGAAGGCGGCGACGACCGCCTCCAGCCCGCGGGCATCCTCCCCGTCGAAGCGGCCGGGCGAGGGGCTGTCGAGGTCGAGGACGCCCAGCAGCCGCCCGTCCTTCACCACCGGCACGACGACCTCGCTGTTCGAGGCGCTGTCGCAGGCGATGTGGCCGGGGAAGGCGTGCACGTCCGGGACGACGACCGTCTGCCGGGACGCGGCGGCCGTGCCGCACACGCCCTTGCCGAGGGCGATACGCACGCAGGCAGGCTTGCCTTGGAAGGGGCCGAGCACCAGGCCGCCGTCCTTCAGCCAGTAGAAGCCGGCCCAGTTGAGGTCGGGGAGCGTATGGAAGACAAGCGCGGCGAGGTTCGCCGCGTTGGCGGTGGCGTCGCGCTCGCCTTCCAGCAGGGCATTCGCCTGGGCGAGGAGCGTCGCGTAGGTCTCGGCCTTGGGGGCCGCAGCGGAGGGGGTCGAAACGGCAAACATGGTCGCGGCAATCC
>Ga0114939_10000938_pt1 | contig 23638 bp, 24 predicted proteins | sample AshMeaCrysSpring_FD_87196 | JGI IMG/M metagenome (GOLD analysis project Ga0114939, IMG submission 87196) | Groundwater microbial communities from Big Spring, Nevada to study Microbial Dark Matter (Phase II) - Ash Meadows Crystal Spring | ecosystem: Environmental > Aquatic > Deep subsurface >...
GACGCGCCGCGTGATGCATATCGGCCGCCAGGCCATCGCCCTCGACCGCGTCTTCGCCGGCCTCGTGGCCCAGGGTGTGGGGGTGTGGATCGGCTTCCAGGCCTTCATCAACATGGGCGTGAACCTCGGTGCCTTGCCGACCAAGGGCCTGACCTTGCCCTTCATGAGCTATGGGGGCTCGGCCATCCTGATGAATCTGGTGGCGGTGGCCATCGTGCTGCGGATTGATTACGAGAACCGCCAATTGATGCACGGAGGGCGAGCATGAGCAAGTGCGCGTTGATCATGGCGGGCGGCACCGGCGGGCACATCTTCCCCGGCCTGGCCGTGGCAGAAGCCTTGCGTGAGCGCGGCTGGCGCGTGCACTGGCTGGGCAATGCCGCCAACATGGAAGGCAAACTGGTTCCGCCGCGCGGCTTTGCCTTCGAGAGCATCGACTTCGGCGGCGTGCGCGGCAAGGGCCCGCTCACGCTGGCCCTGCTGCCGCTGCGCCTGCTCAAGGTGGCGGGGCTGGCCTGCGGGCTCGCTGCCTCGGTGCCGACCGGCGCCCGCGGTCCGTGGCTGGCGTTGCTGGCGGTGATCGTCGTGCTGGGCGTCACCACCCTGCGCGACCGTCCGCCGCTGCTGCGCATCGCCTTGTGGGGGGCGCTGGCGGTGGCGACGCTGGCCTGCTTTGCTACTGTCGACGCGTTCCGCGGCCGCTTCGACCTGATGACGGCCGACCTCGGCGGCTTCGTAGGGGGCGGCGACCGCGACACCTCGCCCGGCATACGGCTGCAGATCTGGCGCGCGGCGCTGCTGGCCTTTGCCGAGCGGCCGCTGCTGGGGCTGGGCGGCGGCGGCTTCGCGGTGGCGGTCGACCAGTACGTGTCGAGCGGCGTGCTCAGCCCGCTCGCCGCCGAGGCCGCGCGCGCCGAGATGCACAACACCTACCTGGCCTACGCGGCCGACTTCGGCATCGGCGGACTGGCGGCGGTCCTCGCCGTGTTCGCCGTGCCGGCATGGGCATTCGTAGGCCGGCTGGGCGGCGATCGGCTCGGCCGGCGGGCGGCGCTGATGGGACTGGCGCTCGTCACCCTGTATGCCGGATGCGCGCTGAGCGTCGACGTGTTCAAGCTGAAGATGATGGCGGCGTTCTATGCTGCGGCCACCGCCTTCATGGCGGCGATGGCCTTCGGCGGGTCCGGCCGCAACGGGCCGCCCGAGCGCGTGGAAGGCGGCCCGGCGCCGCGGCGAACGAGTTGAGATGCTGAGCATCCTGGTCCCGACGTGGAACAACCTGCCGTACCTGCGGCTGTGCCTCGACAGCGTGCGCCGGCATTCCACGGTGCCGCTGCAGATCCTCGTGCACGTGAACGACGGCGCCGACGGCACGCTGCAATGGGTGCGCGAGCAGGGCCTGGAGCACACGCACAGCCGCGGCAACATCGGCATCTGCTACGCGCTGAACCAGCTCGCCGCCCAGGCGCGGGGGGACTGGCTGCTTTACCTGAACGACGACATGGTGTGCACGCCGGGCTGGGACACGGCGTTGCTGGAGGCCGCGCACCGATGCCCTCCGGGGCCGGTGTTCCTGTCGTCGATGCTGGTGGAGCCGGAGCGCACCAGCAACGAACTGGTCAGCGTCGCCGACTTCGGCCGCGAACCGGCCGCCTTCGACGAGCAGGCACTGCTCGGCTATGCGTCAGGCCAACGCTTCGCCGACGTCGACGGCGCCGCCTCGCAGCCGACCCTCGTGCGCCGCGCCGACTGGAACCTCGTCGGCGGCTACAGCATCGAGTTCGGCCCCGGCATGAGCAGCGACGACGATTTCCTGATGAAGCTGTGGCTGATCGGCTGCCGCACCTACCGGATCGTCGGCGCCAGCGTCGTCTATCACTTTGCCTGCCGCAGCACCGGGAAGATCCGTCGCAACAAGGGCGGGCGGACGTTCCTGCTCAAATGGGGCATCTCGCGGCATACGTTCAGGGACCAGTACCTGGGCCGCGCCACGGCCGGCAGCGGCGACCTCGCCCATGTGCCTGTCGGGGCGCTGAATGACCGGCTGACGCGCATGACCTACGCTGCGGCCGGCTACCCGCTGTCGGATCTCGCGCAGTGGGAGTCCGACCTGCCGCAGTGCCTGCGAGCCGATTCGCCTTGAGAATGGATGCGCCGACCTTCGGCACCCGCGCTATCCGTCGCGTACGAGCCCGCGCACGGCGCGGCGCGTGCCGTCGGTGATCCGCTGCTGTAACCGACGCCAGTTCTCCCCTTCGTTCGCCCGGTCGTTCTCCCGGTGCCACAGGTGCAGCACGCCGGTGGCGAAGGCGCCGTACTTGCGGCGCACGCCGGCGTTGAGCAGGCGCACGGCGAGGTCCGAGTCCTCGAAGCCCCAGCCTTCGAACGCCTCGTCGAACCCGTTGACCGCGCGGAAGTCCTCCATCCAGACGCCGAGATTGCAGGTGCGCACGCGCTTCCAGTTGCGTCGGCCGAGCTTGCGCAGCGGGCCGAGCGGCAGGTGGAGCAGGGGCACGGTGCGGTTGATCGCGCCTCGCGCGCGCGCGGCGCGCCACTGCCCGAGGGTCCATTCGTGGATCGGAATCCGGCCTTCGAGCACTTCGCGCGTGAACGGCTCCGAAAGCAGGATCCGGTTGCCGGCCACCATCCAGCCGCGTTCGGCGAGCCCGCGGTGCCGGGCGATGAAGTCGGGCCGCGACACGCAGTCGCCGTCGAGGAACAGCAGATACTCGCCCTGGGCCTTCAGCGCCGCGCGATTGCGGGCGGCGCCGGCGCGGAAGCCGCGGTCTTCCTGCCAGACGTGTGTGATCCGCACCGGCGCGCCGCGGGCGGCCTGCTCGACCAGTTCGCGCGTGTCGTCGCGCGAGCCGTCGTCGGCCACCAGTACCTCGAAGTCGCGGTCGTCCTGCGCCAGCAGGCCGTCGAGCACTGCGCGCAGCGCGTCGGGCCGGTTGTAGGTGGTGACGATCAGGCTGACGAGCACGGTTACCGCTTCAGGCTGTCGGGCAGCGGCGGCTCGACGCTGGTGGCGGCCTTGCGCTCGTAGTGCTTGGCGTAACGGTAAAAGGTGCCTTCGAAGTTCGACAGCGCGATCACGAAGCCGGCCCAGCCGTCGAGGAAGCCGGCACGAATCACGTAGTGCCGCAGGAACGCGGCCACACCGTGCGCGAGCGCTGCGGCCATCGACGGCCGTCGGCCGCGGGCTTCGAGCCGCTGCACGCCGAGCGTCGAGTACCGCTGCATCTTGTGCAGCACCTGCGCCAGGTCGCGGAAGGGCACCTGGGCGATCGGCTCCTGCAGTCTGCCCAGCCGGCCGTTGAGCACGAAGGTCTCGTGCACCGCGTCCTCCGTGTAGCGGAGTTTGCCGCGGCGGAACAGTTGCGGCTGCCGATAGTCGGGATACCAGCCGGAGTGACGGATCCAGCGGCCGAAGAAGAAGTTGCGCCGCGGCACGTAGTAGGCGTCGGCGGCCTTCGGGTCGGAGATCGTGCGGCGGATCTCCTCGGCGGCGGCGGCGGTGCAGCGCTCGTCGGCATCGAGGCTGAAGACCCAGTCGCCGGTGAGCTGGTCGAGCACGTCGTTGCGCAGCTTGCCGAAGCCTTCGAACGGCACCTGGATCACGCGCCCGGTATAGCTGCGCGCGATCTCGACGGTGGCGTCCGTGGAGTTCGAATCGGCGACCACGAGCTCGTCGGCCCAGGCTACGCTCTTCAGCGCGGCCTCGATCTTGTCGGCCTCGTTGAAGGCGATCAGGTAGACGGACAGGCGCGGGCGCTCGTCCATTAGACTGCCGCCGCCTGTCGCGGACCATGACGGCTCGCGGTGCGCGTCCCCCCGGCTGAAGTCGCTACCGTTTCGTGCCTCGGCGTCATCGTTCCGTCGCAGTCTCGTCGTTGCCCGGGCGCGGGGCGGCCATCGCTACCGGCATGCGGGCCAATCGTAGCCGAGGCGCCCTCGGCGGTTGGCGGCAGGCGGCGGCGTAGTTGGCCACTGCGATCACGCTGGCGACGGGGGACCGCGGCACGCCGCCATCGGCGCGCGAACGCGCAGCGCTGGCCGCGGCGCGCGCCTGCGCGGCGGGCGCGATGGCGGGTGCGCTGGTGTCGCCGCCGCTCGCCAATGCCTGCTCGGCGCTGATGTTGCTGCTCCTGGCGCTGCTGCCTTCGGCGCGGCAGCGGCTGCGGGCCGCGCTTGCATTGCCGCTGGCGCGCGCCGCGCTGCTGGTGCTGGCCGTGATGGCGATCGCCACGCTGTGGGCCGACGCGCCATGGTCGCTGCGCTCGAAGTACTGGTGGGACTGGCGGACGCTGCTGCTGCTGGTCGCGTGCCTGGCGTTGTTCGACACGGCCGCCGCGCGGCGCCGGGTGATCATCGCCTTCGTTGCCGCGGCCACGGCCGGCGCCTTCTACTCATACTGGGCCTGGATGCAAGGCATTTCGACGTCGGTCAACAACCACGGCCTGCCCGGCATCGTGCTGCGCAACCCGGTCACGCAGGCGATGGCGTTCGCGGTTGCCTGCGTCCTGGCGCTGATGCTGGCCCTCGGCGATCGCGGTCTCGACCGGAGGTTGCGTGGGCTGCTCGTGGTGGCTGCCGTCCTCCTTGGGCTGAACCTGGTCTTCGTCACGTCCGGCCGCAGCGGGCACCTCGTACTGCTGATCACCCTGGCGGCTGCGGCGCTGCAACTGCTGCACGGCTGGCGGCGCGCCGCGGCGATGGCCGCACTGCTGTTGCTGGCGGCGCTGGCGTTTTCGTTCTCGCCGATGCTGCAGGCCCGCTTCGGCCAGATGGTGCTGGAGCTGCGTGCGCCGGAATCCGCCGGCATGTCGTCGATGGGGATCCGCACGGTGATCTGGAAGGTCAGCGCGCAACTGGCGACGGAGCGGCCGCTGCTCGGCTACGGCACGGGGGGCTTCCCGGCCGCCTACGAACGCGCCATCGCGCAGTCGACGTACCGCGGCTGGAGCGCGACGCCGACCCTCGATCCGCACAACCAGTACCTGCTGGTGCAGACACAGGCTGGCCTGCTCGGCAGCGCGGCGTTCGCGTGGTTCCTGCTGGCGGGCTTTCGCAGTCGCGGCAGCGACCTCTGGCGCGCGTCGGGCCGCGCACTGCTGCTGGGCTGGTGCGCGGCGGCGCTGGCGACCTCGGTGTTCACGGCGTTTGCCGAGTCGCACGTCTTCATGCCGTTGCTCGGCATCCTGCTCGCGCCGATGACCGGCGCGTCGCTGCCGCGGCCTAGCCCGCCAGTCGCCGCCGCACCGCCGCCGACACTTCGCTGAACTGCGGCCAGCGATCGGCGCTGCCGATGCGGATCGCGGTCGACGACCACGGGCCGGTGCGGCGTCCGTCGGTGACGCCGAAGATCGTCACCAGCGGCGCGCCGACCGCGGCGGCGACATGCGCCGAGCCGCTGTCGTTGGCAACCACGAGCCGGCTGCCGGCCAGCAGCGCGGCGAAGGTCGCCACATCGGTCTCCGGCAGCACGTTCGCGCCGGGCACGGCGGCGCGCACCGCATCGCCTTCACCTGGCCCGGGGCAGGCGACCACGACGCTGCCGGTGTCGAGCAGGTCGCGGCAAAGCGCGCCGAAACCCTCCCACGCCTTGACCCTGCCCCGGTGCAGGCCCACGGCCACCGGGCACAGCATCGCGTATGCGCCGGTGACGCCGGCCACGGCCAGGGCGCCGCGCGCGCGTTCGACGGCGGCCGGCGACAGCCGCAGCGACAGGTCCCGCGGCGGCGGTGGCGAGTTGCCGCCGGTGTATCGATCGGCCAGCGCGTAGTAGTACTCGACCATGTGCATCGGGGCCGCGGCATCTCTCCAGCGCGCGGGCACCGGAAACGAGCGCGCGAGCAGCAGCCGGCGCAGGTCGGTGCGATAACCGGACGGCGACAGCCGCGCCAGGCGGAAGTCCAGCGCGCTGCCGAACGAGTTGGTCAGCAGCAGCGCGGGTGTCCCGGGCCGCGTGCGCGCGCGCAGCAGGTCCAGCCTCGCGCCGCGCTCCTTCGGCAGCGGCAGCACCGGCCACGCATAGGCCGAGAAGAGGTCGACCGCCCACGGCGGACCGGCCAGGGTGAGATCGTGGCCGCGCGCGGCGAGCAGCTCCAGCGCTGGCAACGCCATGCAGGCATCGCCGAGATGATTGGGCAGGCGGACGATCAGTTCGTGGCTCACGGGGCTTGCCTTCCGCGCCGCGCCCTGCCAGCCGAAGCTGCGCGCTGCTCGCAGCGATGCGTGGCGCTTCGCCTACACTTGGCCGGCGCTCACCCGGGCGGCGCGAAGTCGCCGCGCATTGTAGGGGGCGCCCCCCGCCGATGGCCGATCCCGCATCCCGCCGACCGAGCATCTTCCGCGACCCGGTCTTCCGCCGCCTGTTCGCGATGGTGCTCGCGCACAAGCGCCTGCTGGCGCTGGCGGTGGCGGCGATGGTGATCACCGCCGCCATCGATCCGCTGATGGCGCGGCTGACCGGCGTGCTGCTCGACAAGGGCTTCTACGAACGCGACAGCGGCACGTTGCTCTGGCTGCCGCTGGCCTTCGTCGGGCTGTTCGTGCTGCGCGGGCTGTCGACCTTCAGCAGTTCGATGCTGCTGAACAGGGTGTCGCAGTCGGTGCTGGTCGAACTGCGCGCGGCGATGTTCGACCGCCTGCTGCACTGGCCGCAGGCGCGGATCGAGAACACGCCGTCGGGCGTGGTGGTCGCCAAGTTCCTCAACGAAGCGAGCAACGCGCTGGCCATGGCCGCCGAGGTGATGACCACCGCGGTGCGCGACACGCTGTCGGTGATCGCGCTGCTGTCGCTGCTGACCTACTACAACTGGAAGCTGACGCTGCTCACGCTGCTGATCGCGCCGCTGCTGGCGCTGGTGATGCGCGCCTTCTCGGCGCGGCTGCGGCGGCTGAACGTCGACAACCAGCGGATGCTGGGCGAGATGACGCGCGCGGTGCAGGAGGCGCACGAGGGCAGCCGCGTGATCAAGGTCTACGACGGCTTCGACTACGAGCGCGGCCGCTTCGCCGACATCAACGGCAAGCTGCGCCGCTTCGCGATGAAGATGCAGGCGGCCACCTCCGCCGGGACGCCGCTGACGCAGCTGATCGCCGCCCTCGGCCTGTCGATCGTCATCAGCATGGCGCTGTGGCAGTCGCGCGCCGGGCAACTGTCGGCGGGCGAATTCGTCACGTTCCTGGCGGCGGCGATGCTGCTGCTGCCGCCGCTGCGGCACCTGTCGTCGCTGAACGGCCCGCTGGCACGGATGCACGCCGCCGGCGAGAGCGTGTTCGCGCTCATCGATTCCGAAGCCGAGATCGACCGCGGCACGCAGGCCATCGCGCGCGCGCGCGGCGGCATCGAGTTCCGGGACCTGAGCTTCGCCTACCCCGGCGCGGCCGCCGCGGCGATCGAGCATGTGAGCCTGGCGGTGGTGCCCGGCGAGATGGTGGCGCTGGTCGGCCCGAGCGGCGCCGGCAAGACGACGCTGATCAACCTGATTCCGCGCTTTATCCACCCGACCGGCGGGCGCATCCTGCTCGACGGCGTCGACATCGCCGAGCTGACGCTGGCCAGCCTGCGCCGGCAGATCGCGCTGGTGTCGCAGGACGTGATCCTGTTCGACGACAGCATCGCCGCCAACATCGCCTACGGCGGCTGCCGCGGCGCGTCGATCGAGCAGATCCGCGCGGCGGCCGACGCCGCCTACCTGCTGCCGTTCATCGAGTCGCTGCCCGAGGGTTTGGCCACGCGCATCGGCGAGAACGCGGTCAAGCTCTCCGGCGGCCAGCGGCAGCGGCTGTCGATCGCCCGCGCGCTGCTGAAGGACGCGCCGATCCTGCTGCTCGACGAGGCCACCTCGGCGCTCGACTCGGAGTCCGAGCGCTACATCCAGGCCTCGCTCGATCGGCTGATGAAAGGCCGCACGACGTTCGTCGTCGCGCACCGGCTGTCCACCATCGAGGCCGCCTCGCGCATCGTCGTGCTCGAGGCCGGCCGCGTCGTCGAGGTTGGCCGCCACGCCGAGCTGCTGGCGCGCGGCGGCCTGTATTCGCATCTGCACCGAATCCAGTTTTCCGCACCGCCGAGGGAGGCCGCCGAATGAACGCCACTGCCACGCCGCCGATCAGCCGCTATCCGGTTCCCGAGCTGAAGGACCTGCCTGCCGACATCCGCAGCCGGATCCTCGCCGTGCAGGAAAAGTCCGGCTTCGTGCCCAACGTCTTCCTGACGCTGGCGCACCGGCCCGACGAGTTCCGCGCCTTCTTCGCCTATCACGACGCGCTGATGGAGAAGGACAGCGGGCTGACCAAGGCCGAGCGCGAGATGATCGTTGTGGCCACCAGCGGTGCCAACCGCTGCCAGTACTGCGTGGTCGCGCACGGGGCGATCCTGCGCATCCGCGCCAGGAACCCGCGCCTGGCCGACCAGGTGGCGATCAACCACCGCAAGGCGGAGATCACGCCGCGGCAGCGGGCGATGCTCGACTTCGCGCTGAAGGTGGCCACCGAGTCGCACGCGATCGGCGAGGCGGACTTCGCGCAGCTGCGCGAGGCGGGCTTCAACGACGAGGACATCTGGGACATCGGCGCCGTGGCCGCGTTCTTCGCGCTGTCGAACCGCATGGCCAACATGATCGGCATGCGGCCGAACGACGAGTTCTACCTGCTGGGGCGCGTGCCGAAAGCGGGTTGAGCCGCCGGTAGCGCCGGGGCTGCCGTGGACCGCGAGGTGCGGCTGGCGTCGCTGCACGTGGTGCGCCGCTACGGCCCGGTCGGCGGCATGGAGCGCTACGTGTGGGAGCTGACGCGGGCGCTGGCCGCCGCCGGCTATCCGGTCACCGTGCTGTGCGAGCGCAACTACGCGCCGGCGCCGGCCGGCGTCGCCGTGCATGAACTCGGCGAGATCGCCAGGCGGCCGCGCTGGCTGGCGCTGCTGCGCTTCTCGCGGCGCGTGGCGCGCTGGCTGCGCGAGCATCCGCAGCCGGGCGCCGTGATCCACAGCCACGAACGGCTCGACGTTCACCACGTCACGACCTTCCACGGCCCGCCGTTTGCCACCGTGCGCGAGCGCCCATGGTGGCGGCGCGCCTCGCTGCGGGTGGCGATGCAGCTGTGGCTGGAGCGGCGCGAGCTATGTGGCCCCGGCATGCGTGCCGTGGTGCCGAATTCGCCCCTGATCGCCGGACAGCTGCTGCACTACTACCCGCAGGTGCGCGAGCGCCTGACGGCGCCGATCCCGCCCGGCGTCGAAGCGGGACCGCCGCGGCCGGAGCGCGCCGTGCCGGCCGACGGCGGCGTGATCGGCTTCGTCGGCAAGGAATGGAAGCGCAAGGGGCTCGAGCAGGCGGTGGCGGTCGTCGCCGAATTGCGCCGGAGCCGCCCGCGCGCGGAACTGTGGGTGGTCGGGCCGACGCCCGAGGAGTTGACGGCGCGGTTTTCCGGCTGGCAGGGCGGCTACCGGCTGCTCGGCTGGTCGAGCGATTTTTCCGTGTACTCGCAGCTCGACCTGCTGCTGCACCCGGCGCGCGCCGAACCGTACGGCATGGTGATCGCCGAGGCGATGGCCGCGGCGGTGCCGGTGGTGATCTCGGACCGCTGCGGCATCGCCTCGGACGTCGCGGCCGAGGCGGGCGAGGTGCTGCCGCTGGAGGTGCCGCTGGCCGACTGGGTCGCCGCCTGCGAGCGCCAGCTCGCGCGGGAATCCCCGTCGCCGCGCTTCGAGCGGAGCTGGAACCAGGTGGCGGCCGAACAGGCGGCGGTTTATCGCGAGCGGGCCGGCGATCTGCCCGGCTCGTGAGGCGGGTGCCGCCTACATCAGCACGATGTCGTACTGCTCCTGCGTGTAGGCGCTTTCGACCTGCATCGACACCGGCTTGCCGATGAAGTCCGACAGCATCGCCAGCGCCTGCGACTCCTCCTCGAGGAACAGGTCGACCACGGTCTGCGAGGCGAGGATGCGGAACTCGCGCGTCTCGGCGAACTGGCGCGACTCGCGCAGGATCTCGCGCAGGATCGCGTAGCAGATCGTCCGCGCGGTCTTGATCTCGCCGCGGCCCTGGCAGGTCGGGCAGGGCTCGCACAGGATGTGCGCCAGCGACTCGCGCGTGCGCTTGCGCGTCATCTCGACCAGGCCGAGCTGGGTGAAGCCGTTCACCGTGATCCGCGTGCGGTCGCGCGCCAGCGCCTTCCTGAATTCGGCCAGCACGGCCTCGCGGTGCTCGGGGCTCGCCATGTCGATGAAGTCGACGACGATGATGCCGCCCAGGTTGCGCAGCCGCAGCTGGCGGGCGATGGCCTGCGCCGCCTCGAGGTTGGTCTTGAACACCGTGTCGTCGAAGTTGCGCGTGCCGACGAAGCCGCCGGTGTTCACATCGATGGTCGTCATCGCCTCGGTCTGGTCGATGATCAGGTACCCGCCGCTCTTCAGCTCGACGCGGCGGCCGAGCGCCCGCTCGATCTCCTCGTCGATCTGGTACAGGTCGAACAGCGGCCGCTCGCCGCCGTAGTGCGCCAGCTTCTCGACCACCTTGGGCACGTACTGGCGGCCGAAGGCCTGCAGGGCGAGGTAGTTCTCGCGCGAGTCGACCTGGATCGAGGTCGTCTCGTCGGTGGCCACGTCGCGCAGCACCCGCTGCGCCAGCGACAGGTCCTCGTACAGCAGCGACGGCGCCGGCGCCCGGCCGGACATCTCGCGGATCTGCGACCAGCGCAGCCTGAGGTAGGCGATGTCGGAGGCCAGTTCCTGCTCGCTCGCGTCCTCGGCGCTGGTGCGCACGATGTAGCCGCCGGTCTCGTCGGCCGGCACCAGGCGGGTGAGCATCTCGCGCAGGTGCGCGCGCTCGGTTTCGCCCTCGATCCGCTGCGACACGCCGATGTGCGGCTCCTGCGGCAGGTACACGAGCATGCGGCCGGCGAGGCTCACCTGGGTCGACAGCCGCGCGCCCTTGGTGCCGATCGGGTCCTTGACCACCTGCACTAGGATCGAGTCGCCCTCGCGGATCAGCCGCTCGATCGGCGGCGGTCGCTCGCCGTTGTGCTGGCGGTGCTCCAGGATGTCGGCCACGTGCAGGAAGGCGGCGCGCTCCAGGCCGATGTCGACGAACGCCGACTGCATGCCGGGCAGCACGCGCGCCACCCGGCCGAGGTAGATGTTGCTGACGATGCCGCGCGAGGCGGCGCGCTCGACGTGCAGTTCCTGCACGACCCCGGCCAGCATGACGGCGACGCGCGTTTCCTGCGGCGTGATGTTGATGAGGATGTCGTCCATTTGCTCGTGCGGCCAAGGTGTACGCGATGCTTCGCATCGCGCGTGCACCTCGGCCGGGGAATGCTGGCGCGGCCGGCCTGGACCGGCCCGGCGGCGGCCGCGGAGTCAACGGCAAGTTTACGCATCAGCCTTGCCGATGCGTGCGCTCGCCTCTATGGCAGGTCGACGATCCCGGCCTGGCGCAGCAGCTGCGCGGTCTCGAACAGCGGCAGGCCGACGACGCCGGAGTAGCTGCCTTCGATGTGTTCGACGAAGCTGGCCGCCATGCCCTGGATCGCGTAGCCGCCGGCCTTGTCGTAGGGCTCGCCGAGCGCGCAGTAGCGCTCGATCTGCGCGTCCGTCAGCGGGCCGAAGCGCACCCGCGACACCGACCCGGTGGTCAGCACCTGGCTGCGGCCGATGGGCACGGTGGCCAGCGCGACGAAGGTGCGCACTTCGTGCGTGCGGCCGGCCAGCCGGCGCAGGAACGCCGCCGCCTGCTCGCGGTCGGCCGGCTTGCCGAGCGCCTCGCCGTCGACGGCAACCACCGTGTCGGCCGCCAGCACCGGGTGCGCCAGCATGTGCCGCAGGCCGACGACTTCGAGGCCGAGCTGCGCCTTGGCCACCGCCACGCGGGCAACGAAGGTCGCCGGGTCCTCGCCCGGATGCGGCGTCTCGTCGATGTCGGGGCCGCGCGGCATCGACAGGCGCAGCAGCAGCGGCTCGAAGCGCACGCCGATCTGCCGCAGCAGCTCGCGGCGGCGGGAACTGCGCGAAGCGAGGTACAGGTCGGTCATGGCACCTCCGGTCGTTCAGGCGCGGTGGTAGGGGTGGCCGGTCAGTATCGACCAGGCCCGGTAGAGCTGCTCGACCAGCAGCAGGCGCGCCAGCGCGTGCGGCAGCGTCATGCTCGACAGCCGCAGCACCTGCCGCGCGCCGCGGCGGACGGCCTCGTCGAGCCCGTCGGGTCCGCCGATCACGAACGCGGCGCTTTCGCCGGCGTCGCGCCAGCGACCCAGCTGCTCGGCGAAGGCCTGGCTGGTCAGGTCGCGGCCGCGCTCGTCGAGGGCGACGGTGATCGCGCCGGCCGGCAGCGCGGCGCGCAGTCGCGTCGCCTCGGCGGCGCGGATGCGCTCGACGTCACCCCTGCCGCGCGGCTCCGGTTTCAGTTCGCGTAGGGTCACCGCGAAGTCGGCCGGAAAGCGCTTGAGGAAATCGGCGACGGCCTCGTCGGCCCAGTGTGGCTGCCGCTGGCCGATGGCGATGATCGAAACCTTCATCGGCGGGCCGGTCGTGGCGTCTGCGCCGACGGGCGCTTCAGGCCGCGGCGCGCGCCCGCGCGGGCGGCGCCAGCTTCATCCGCACCGGCTTGCTGCCCCAGATCTCCTCGAGCGCGTAGTACTCGCGCACGGCGGGCTGCATGACGTGCACGACCGCATCGCCGAGATCGACCAGCACCCACTCGCCGACCTCGGCGCCCTCGACGCTGATCACTTCGCCGCCGGCGGCCTTGAACTTCTCGGCGACGCTCAAGGCCAGCGCCCGCGTCTGCCGGTTGGAGGTGCCGCTGGCGATGATCACGCGATCGAACAGTTCGGTCAGGCCGGTGGTGTTGAAGACCCGGATGTCCTGCGCCTTGACGTCTTCCAGGGCGTCGACGACCAGGCGCTGAAGTTTGCGAATGTCCATCCGTGACCTGTGTTCGCACCCCGGTCGCTTCGCGCCCGCCCCCGCGGGGGCACGCAGCTGCCCTGGGGCGGCCCGGCGGCAGTTGCTAGCGGTACAGGTGATTCGCGCGAATATAGTCGAGCACCGGCGCCGGCACGACCTCGGCCAGACGGGCATCCCGCGGGGGGGAGGGCGGCTGGGCCAGCAGCGCGCGGATCTCGGTGGCGGAGCAGTCGACCGGCGTCATCGCGAACTCGACGACGCTGCCGTACGCGGCGCCCGGCACCGCAACTGGCCTTGCCCAGTGGGCGTTGAAGAACTCCTGCAAGGCGTAGTTCGGCGTCAGCACGGCATCGGCGCGCCGCGCCACCGCCAGGTGAGCGAAGTCGGTCAGCCGCTGCCAGTCGCGCCAGGTGTCCAGCCGCTCGAACTGGTCGGAACCGAGGATCCACACCAGCGGTACGTGCGGACCGAGGCTCACGCGTAGTTCGCGCAGCGTATCGATCGTGAAGGTCGGGCCAGGGCGGTCGATCTCGCGCAGGTCGACCGCGAAACGGGGTTCGCCGGCGATTGCCGCGCGAAGCATCGCCGCGCGGTGCATGGCCTCGGTCAGCCGGCCCTTCTGCCAGGGCTGGCCGGCGACGACGAAACGGACCTCGGCCAGCGCGAGTTGCGCCAGCGCGTCGCGCGCCAGCTGCAGGTGGCCGCGGTGGACCGGGTCGAAGCTGCCACCGAGCAGGCCGACGGCCGGCTTCACCCGGCCGCCCAGTCGCGCGGGCGCAGGAAGTCCGTGTACAGCGTCGCCTCCGGCGTGCCCGGCGCCGGATGCCAGTCGTATTTCCATTCGACCTTCGGCGGCATCGACATCAGGATCGACTCGGTGCGGCCGCCCGACTGCAGCCCGAACAGCGTGCCGCGGTCGAAGACCAGGTTGAACTCGACGTAGCGGCCGCGGCGGTAGGCCTGGAACGAGCGCTCGCGCTCGCCGTAGGCGATGTCGCGCCGCCGCTCGACGATCGGCACGTAGGCGTCGAGGAAGGCGTCGCCGACCGCGCGCTGCATGGCGAAGCTGCGCTCGAAGCCGAGTTCGTGGAAGTCGTCGAAGAACACGCCGCCGATGCCGCGCGGCTCGCCGCGATGCTTCAGGAAGAAGTACTCGTCGCACCAGCGCTTGAAGCGCGGATAGTGCGCCGGCCCGAACGGCTCCAGCGCCTGCTTGCAGACCAGATGGAAATGGCGGGCGTCCTCCTCGAAGCCGTAGTACGGCGTCAGGTCCATCCCGCCGCCGAACCAGTAGACGTCCGGCTGCCCCTCGGCATGCGCGCGGAACAGCCGCACGTTCATGTGCACGGTGGGCACGTACGGGTTGCGCGGATGGAAGACCAGCGACACGCCCATCGCCTCGAAGGCGCGGCCGGCGAGGTCCGGCCGCTGCGCCGTGGCCGACGGCGGCAGCTGCTCGCCGACCACGTGCGAGAAGCCGACGCCGCCGCGTTCGAGCAGGCCGCCATCCTCGACGATCCGCGTCAGGCCGCCGCCGCCGAGCGGGCTGCCGGGCGGCTTCTCCCAGGTGTCGGCGACGAACGACTTTCCGTCGAGCGTCTCGAAGCGCTCGACGATCCGGCGCTGCAATCCCAGCAGATATTCGCGGACCGACTGGGTGTCTACGAAGTGGTTCATTGGCGCGCTTGTTCAGCGACGAGTCTCAGCGGCGCACGCGACCGAGGCGCAACTGCATCGCAGGCGCCTTCCCGGCGCAGGCCGGGAACCAATTGCGGCGGCGCGAACTTCGGTCCCGGCCTGCGCCGGGGCGACGGGTTTCATGCTGCTGGGCATGCTCGCTGATCAGGTGGGTGCTTGAGGTGCCGGCCGATGAACTCGAGCACCGCCTCGTACCAGGCGACGATGTTGCGCGGCTTCAGGATCCAGTGGTTCTCGTCGGGGAAGACGAGCAGCTCGCTGTCGACGCCGTGGTACTGAAGCGCCTCGAAGAGATTCAAGCCCTCGTTGATCGGGCAGCGGTAGTCGAGTTCGCCGTGGATGATCAGCGTCGGCGTCTTCCACTGCTTGATGTAGCGGATCGGCGCGTAGCGGTCGAACTTCGCCATGTCGGCGTAGGGATCCTCGCCGCCCATTTCCAGGTACCACCAGGCCGGATGGTCGGTGACGCCGGTGAACTGCGCCATCGTGGCGATGCTGGCGTGCGTGATCAGGCAGCGGAAGCGGTCGGTCTGCGTGCCGATCCAGTTGGTCATGTAGCCGCCGAAGCTGCCGCCCATGGCCATCGTGCGCGTTGCGTCGATGTCGGCTCGCGCAACCAGTTGGTCGGTGACCGCCATCAGGTCCTCGTAGCACTGCCTGCCCCAGACGTTGCCCCAGATGCCCTGGATGAAGTCCTGGCCGAACCCGGTCGAGCCGCGCGGATTCGGCAGCGCCACCGCGTAGCCCTGGGCGACTGCCAGCAGCGGGTTCCAGCGCCAGTGCCAGCCGTCGACGTCCATGCCGATCGGCCCGCCGTGGATCCACAGCAGCAGTGGCAGCGGCCCGCGCGCGTCCTTCGGCTTCATCAGGAAGCAGTGGATCGGCGCGCCGTCGGTCGAGGTCGCGCGCAGCGTTTCCACGCTTGCGAAGTCCGCCTTGCCGTGGCCGGACAGGCGCGCCAGCGCCCTGGGCGTGCTGCCGGCGCGCGCGTCGGTGACGAAGCACTCGGGGGCTTCAAGCAGGGTGGAACGGATTCCGGCGAGGCGGCCGTCGGCAAGGCGCACGAGATACGAATGCGCGCCGCCGGCAGCAACACTGGTCACGCGCTCGACCGCGCCGCTGTCGACGTCGATCGTCACCACCGGAGCGTGCCCGTCGTCGTCGGCGCTGGCGACGAGCTTGCGGCCGTCGCCGCTCCAGTCGGCCACGCTCGGCCAGCGGTCCCAGTGCGCGGCCAGCTCGCGAATGTTTCCGCTGGCCACGTCGATCACCACCGCCAGCGGCCGCATCACCGCCTGCGGGCTGCGGAACGAGCGCACGCTGGCAATGTGCCGGCCGTCGGGCGAGAACACCGGTGCGTCGAAGTCAACGCACGGCGCCTCGCCGAACACGCGCTGCGCGCGGGTGTCGATGTCGATCAGCAGGATCGTCGTGTCCCGCTCGCGATCGGCGCCCGGCATCTGCCGCGTGATCGCCACCCGCCTGCCGTCGGGGCACAGGTCGAACTCCGGCTCGATCGCGAACTCGTGCCGCGCGCCGGGCGTGAGGTCGACGCGATGCCGGCCCTGCCCGTCGCAGGTGATCACGTGCGTGAACGCGAAGTCCTCGTTCTGGTGCAGCCAGTGGTCCCAGTGCCGCACCGGCTGGCGCGAGTAGCGCCGCGCGCTCGGCCCTTTCTTGGCGCGCTCGGCGGCGACCTCGCGCTGCCTGTCGAGCGGCACATCGGCCAGCACCGGCGCCAGCAGCACCATGCGGTCGGCCCGCTTCGCGCAGCGGAAGCTCTCCACGCCGAGCGGCTCGTCGGTCAGCATCAACGGCTCGCCGCCCTCGGCGGGCAGGCACCAGACCTGCACCCGCTTCTCGGCCTCGTCGTCGGGCTTGACCTCGTTCGGCTGCCGGTTGGAAAGGAAACACAGCGCGCCGTCGTGACGGAAGCGCGGCGCCGTGTCCTTCGAGTCGCCGCGCGTCAGCTGCATGGCCGGCGAGCCGTCGGTCGGCACCCGCCACAGGTCGGAGACGTACTTGGCGCCTTCGCGGTCGAGCCGCTGCACGACCACCGCCAGCCAGCGTCCGTCGGGCGATGGGGCCAGCGCCGAGACGCGCCTCAGGGCGATGTGCTGTTCTACGGTGTAGGTCATTTCAGTTCGAGTCGCGAAGCGGCGCGCGGGTGACGCGCCGCGATCATAGGGGCCAGGAGCCTTCGCCCGTTGCCAGGCCGACGGAAATCATTGGCGCGGCGAAGCGGCGGCGGTGCGGCGGTTGAGCGCGCGGTGGCCGATGTCGGTGCGGTACTGCTGGCCGGCGAAGCGCACCTGCGCCACTGCTTCGTAGGCACGCCGCTGCGCCGCGCGCACGCTGTCGCCGAGCGCGGTCACGGTCAGCACGCGGCCGCCGCTGGTGACGAGCTGGCCGTCGGCAAGTTCGCTGCCGGCGTGGAAGACCACGCAGTCCTCGGTGTCGGCCGGCAGCGCCATGATCGGGTCGCCGCGGCGCGGCGCGTCGGGATAGCCGGCGGCGGCCACCACCACGCCGAGCGCGGTGCGGCGGTCCCACTCGGCCTCGACCTCGTCGAGCGTGCCGTCGATCGCGTGCTCGACCAGGTCGACCAGGTCGGACTTCAGGCGCAGCAGCAGCACCTGCGCCTCGGGGTCGCCGAGCCGGCAGTTGAACTCCACCGTGCGCGGGTTGCCCTGGCGATCGATCATCAGACCGGCGTAGAGAAATCCGGTGTACTCGATGCCGTCGGCGGCCATGCCCTGCACCGCGGGCAGGATGATCTCGCGCAGCACGCGCGCATGGAGGGTCGGCGTGACGATCGGCGCTGGCGAGTAGGCGCCCATGCCGCCGGTGTTCGGCCCCTCGTCGCCGTCGCGCAGCCGCTTGTGGTCCTGGCTGGAGGCGAGCGCCAGCACGTGCTGGCCGTCGCTCATCACGATGAAGCTGGCTTCCTCGCCGTCGAGGAACTCCTCGATCACCACCCGCGCGCCGGCGTCGCCCATGCGGTTGTCGACCAGCATGGCGTCGATCGCCGCATGCGCCTCGGCCAGTGACTGCGCGACCACGACGCCCTTGCCAGCGGCCAGGCCGTCGGCCTTGACGACGATTGGCGCGCCACGCCGGTTGACGTACTCGCGCGCGGCGGCGGCGTCGGTGAAAGTCTCGTATCCGGCGGTCGGGATGCCGTGCCGCTTCATGAAGCGCTTGGCGAAGTCCTTCGAGCTTTCCAGCTGCGCCGCCGCCCGTGTCGGCCCGAAGATGCGCAGGCCACGGGCGCGGAACACGTCGACGATGCCTGCCGCCAGCGGCGCCTCGGGGCCGACGACGGTCAGCGCGATGTCGCCCGTCGCCGCCAGCTCGGCCAGCGCGTGGAGGTCGGTGGTGCCGACGTTCCGGATGCGCGCGCTGGCGCCGGTGGTGGCCCGTCCGGTGCCGCCGTTGCCCGGCGCCACATACACGGTCTGCACGCGCGGCGAGCGCGCCAGCCGCCAGGCCAGCGCATGCTCGCGGCCGCCGGACCCGACCACCAGGAGCTTCATTGCTCGAGCGAAGCGGTCGTATAGACCGCCTGCACGTCGTCCAGGTCGTCGAGCGCGTCGAGCAGCTTCTGCATCCTCGCCGCGTCCTCGCCGGCGAGCGCGGTCTCGGCGCTGGCCTTCATCGTCACCTCGGCGACCTCGGGCTTCAGGCCGGACTTCTCCAGCGCTCCCTTCACGTTCTGGAAGTCGCCCGGGGCGCAGATCACCTCGACCGAGCCGTCGTCGTTCGTCAGCACGTCCTCGGCGCCGGCTTCCAGTGCCGCCTCCATCACCTGGTCCTCGGAGGTGCCCGGCGCGAACAGGAACTGGCCGCAGTGCTTGAACATGAACGCCACCGAGCCGTCGGTGCCGAGGTTGCCGCCGTGCTTGGTCAGCGCGTGCCGCACCTCGGCGGCGGTGCGCGTGCGGTTGTCGGTCATGCAGTCGATCATCACCGCCGCGCCGCCGATGCCGTAGCCCTCGTAGCGGATCTCCTCGTAGTTCACCCCTTCGAGCTTGCCGCTGCCACGCTGGATGGCCGACTGCAGCTTGTCCTTCGGCACGTTGCCCAGCCGCGCCTTGTCCAGCGCCAGGCGCAGCCTCGGGTTCATGTCGGGATCGGGGCCGCCGTCGCGCGCGGCGACGGTCACTTCACGGATGATCTTGGTCCACAGCGAACCGCGCTTGGCGTCCTGGCGGTTCTTGCGGTGCTGGATGTTGGCCCATTTGGAGTGGCCGGCCATGATCGGTGCGCAACTGCCTTTCCGGAGGGCGGCGAGTCTAACATTCGGGTGTGCGCATCCCCATCGCCAGCAGCGAGCGAACAGCGGCCGGCGCGGGCGGGATCGCCCCGTTTCATCGACAGGAGAGACACACCATGGCCGAGCCCCTGATCATCGCCAAGGCTGGCGAGCAAGAACTGGCGTTGCTGCCGGCGCTGGCCAACCGCCACGGCTGCATCACCGGCGCCACCGGCACCGGCAAGACGATCACGCTGCAGGTGCTGGCCGAGCGCTTCTCGGCCATCGGCGTGCCGGTGTTCATGGCCGACGTCAAGGGCGACCTCACCGGCATCGCCAGGGCCGGGCAGCCGAGTCCGAAGATGCTGGAACGGCTGCAGAAGTTCGGCCTGCCGCAGCCGCAGTGGCAGGGCTTCCCGGTGACGCTGTGGGACGTCTGGGGCGAGCAGGGCCACCCGGTGCGGGCGACGATCTCCGACATGGGGCCGCTCTTGATCTCGCGCCTGCTGGGGCTGAACGACACCCAGGAAGGGGTGCTGTCGATTGTCTTCAAGGTCGCCGACGACAACGGCCTGCTGCTGCTCGATCTGAAGGACCTGCGGGCGATGGTGCAGTGGGTCGGCGACAACGCGGCGCAGGTCAAGACCCAGTACGGCAACGTCTCGCCGGCCTCGATCGGCGCCATCCAGCGCGGCCTGCTGCAGCTCGAGGAGCAGGGCGCGGAGAAGTTCTTCGGCGAACCGATGCTCGACATCTCCGACCTGATGCAGACCGCCGACGGCAGGGGCGTGGTCAACGTGCTGGCCGCCGACAGGCTGATGGCGAACCCGCGCCTGTACGCCGGCTTCCTGTTGTGGCTGTTGAGCGAACTGTTCGAGAACCTGCCCGAGGTCGGCGACCTGCCGAAGCCCAAGCTGGTGTTCTTCTTCGACGAGGCGCACCTGCTGTTCAACGACGCGCCGCAGGCGCTGCTGGAGAAGGTCGAGCTGGTGGTGCGGCTGATCCGCTCCAAGGGCGTCGGCGTGTACTTCGTGACCCAGAACCCGCTCGACATTCCCGAGAAGGTGCTCGGGCAGCTCGGCAACCGCGTGCAGCACGCACTGCGCGCCTTCACGCCGCGCGACCAGAAGGCGGTGAACTCGGTCGCCGAGACGATGCGGCCCAATCCGAAGCTGGAGATCAAGCGAGCAATCCTCGAACTCGGCGTCGGCGAGGCGCTGGTGTCGCTGCTCGACGCCAAGGGCACGCCCGGCGTCACCGAGCGCGCCTACGTTCTGCCGCCGGCCTCGCAGATCGGGCCGATCGAGACGAGCGAACGACGGGCGCTGATCGACCACTCCCTGGTGGCGGGCGTGTACGAGAAGTCGGTCGACCGCGAGTCGGCCTTCGAGAAGCTGAAGTCGCGCGCCGAAGCCGCGCCCGCCGCGCCGGCCGGCAAGGGGCAGCCGGGCGCGACCGGCGAGGCGGGAGGCGGCGGCATGCTCGGCGGCCTGGGCGACATCCTGTTCGGTTCCACCGGCCCGCGCGGCGGCCGCCGCGAAGGCATGGTCGAGGCCGCGGCCAAGAGCGCGGCACGCTCGGTCGGTTCGTCGATCGCGCGCGAGATATCGCGCGGCATCCTCGGCTCGCTGCTCGGCGGACGCCGCCGGTAGCCGGCCGATGCGCGGGCTGGCCGCGGGCGGCGCCGAGCGGTCGCGGCACAAGTGCTGAGCGCGATCGAGGCGTCGGGCCTGGCCGAGGCGATCCGGCGCTCGGCGTGGGCCTATCCGGCGCTGGAGTCGGTGCACATCGCCAGCTTCGGCGCGCTGATCGGCAGCCTGCTGGTGTTCGAGCTGCGCGTCTTCGGCCTGGCGAGTTCGATCCAGCCGGTGCCACTGGCGCGGCTGGCGCTCGGCACGTCGGCAGTCGCCTTCATGGCCGCGGCGACCTCGGGCTCGCTGCTGTTCGTCTCCGGCGCCACCGAGTTCGCCGCCCATCCCGCGTTCCGGGTCAAGCTGGTGTTGATCCTGATCGCCGGGATCAACGCGATCGTCTTTCATGCGCGCAGCGGCGTGCGCCGGCAGGACCTGACCGCGCGGGCACAGGCGGCCGCCTCGATCGTGCTGTGGCTGTCGGTGCTGACCTGCGGCCGCCTGATTGCCTACCTCTGAGGATCACCACGATGAAGCGAAGAACCCTGCTCGCCGCCGCTGCCGTCGCGCCGGCCGCCGCGCTGGCCCATCACGGCTGGTCGAGTTTCGACCAGGACAGGCCCGTCTACCTCGAAGGCCGCGTCAAGACCGTGCGCTGGGCCAACCCGCATGCCGAGGCGGTGATCACCGTCGAGGCCGCCTTGAAGCTGCCGACGGATCTATCCTCGCGCAGCATGCCGGCGCAAAGCCAAAGCGTCGATGGCGCGGCGGTCCTGGCCAAGACGCGGTTGCCCGAAGCCGCGGCCGGCGACTGGACGATCGAGTTCGCGCCGCTTTCGCGCATGAACGCCTGGGGCGTGCGCGAGCTGAAGGTCGGCGACCGGATCGAGGTCGTCGGCTACATCGCGCCCAAGGTCGGCGGCGGCCGGCTGCTGCGGGTCGAGTACCTGTTCTCCGACGGCAAGGTCTACGGCCTGCGCTCTTCGCCCGCCGGCTGAAGGCGCGCGGCTACAGCGCGCGGGCGTTCAGCTGCTTCCAGGTCAGGCCGCGGCGCGCCGCCATCGACTCGCCGAGCTGGACGAGGTCTTCTGGCTGGAGCACCGACTGCACGATCGCCAGCAGCGCCTCTTCCTCGGCGTTGCGGTGGCCAAGAAACTGCCCGACAAGCCGGTCGATTGCCTGCCGGTCGGGCCGCGCGGATCCGCCGCGCTGCACCTCGGCCAGCTGCTCGTCGAGCGGCTGCCACAGCTTCGCGGCCGCGGCGTGGTCGTCCTGCAGCCGCTCGATCAGCGACCGCACGGTCGCCTTCTGGCTTCCGCCGAGCCGATCGAGCGTGCGCGGGAACAGGTCGAGGTTCTCGTCGTCCTCGTGCCGCGGCGCAGCGACGTTGAAGTAGCGCCGCAGGCCTTCTGCGGCCACGCGAGAGGCTTCGTCGGCGCCGAAGTCGGCGACGTGGGTGCCGAATCGCCGCAGCAGGCCGCACACGCCCTCCAGGCGTTGATGGCACGCCAGCCAGAGGGCGACCGGACCGCCGAAGCCGCCGGCGGGAATAGAGAAGTCGAGCAGTTCGGTCATTGCGGCGCCTTGTCTTCCGAGGCGTTCTATCCGCCGCCGTTACGGCTGCTGTGCAGGTGGGTCCAGTCGACGCCGCGCCGCTCGGCCATGCTCTGCCCGAGCGCGTCGAGGTCAGCGCCGGCGAGGCAGAGCCGCAACGCGTCGGCGACGATCGTGTCCTCGACCTCGCAGTGGCCGCGGTAGCCGTCGGCGAAGACGCGCACGTCCTCGGCACCGAGTTCCGCGGCGTCGCCGCGCTCGATCGACTCCAGTGCCGGCAGCAGCCGTTGCCAGACCTGCGCAAGCGCGACGTGGTCGGCTTCGAGACGATCGATCGCCGCATTGACCTCCGCCGCCCGGCCCGGCGCCTTCTCGGGCAGGCGCCGGCGCAGCAGCGGGAACAGGTCGATCTCCTCGTCCTGGTGGTGGCGCGGCGCGGCCTCGGTGAAGTAGCGGCGAATGGTGCTTGCGGTGACGCGGGCGGCGTCGTCCGCGCCCATGTGAGCCACGTGCTCGCGCAGCCGCTCCAGCAGTCCGGTCATCCGGCGGACGCGGTCGTGACACGCCAGCCACAGTTCGAGCGGCTGGTCGAATCCGGCCGCCGGCGTTCGGAAATCGATGATCGACAAGCCTGCCTCCCCGCCGCGTACCGGCATTTCGGCCGCGGTTCGAATTTGCGATTTGTGATCGACGGGGCGGCGGCGCGCAAGACGGATGGCGGGTTGCGTTGACCTGCGTCAACGCGCCGGGGCCGCAGCGGCCGTCAGAAACCGATCGACAGCGGCCACAGCGGATCGCGCTGCAACGCGGCACCGACGATGTAGGCGAAAACGAGCACGGCGCCGGCCAGTGCCGCGACCCGCGCCCGCAGCGTGCGCCCGTAGCGCAGCGCGATGGCGCCGAGCACGATGTAGACGAGCAGGCCGATGATCTTGGCCGCCAGCCAGGGATGGGCGAGCGGCGAGATGCGCGCCATCACCGCCATCGCCACCGCGGCGGCCAGCAGTACGGTGTCGACCACGTGCGGAGCGACGCGGACGAAGCGGGCGTTCAGCCGCGCCGAGCCGGCCAGCATCAGCGCCGCCCGCGCCAGGAAGCCGGCTCCGCTGGCGGCCACCGCCGCCACGTGCAGCCACTTCAGCGACTCGTACACCGCGCTCAGCCCGGCCGGCCGTCGGCGCGCGGGCGCAGGTAGATCAGCGCGCTGCGCCAGGCCCAGGGCAGCAGCGCCACGCACCAAAATGCGATCGCCAGCGGCGCCAGCCAGCGCGTCTGTGCCAGCCAGACTTCCGAATGCAGCCGCAGCAGCACGGCCACCTGAAGTGTGCAGAAAAGGCGCCAGGTGAGCGCATCGGCAAGCAGTTGCCGGCCGCTGTGGCCGGCGGTGACGCGGGTGACCATCGCGAAGGCGACGCCGACGAAAAAGCCCATCGTGAGCGCGTGCAGCGGCGCCAGCCCGATCCCCGCCGCCGGCATGCCGGCGAGCACCATCGCCTGGTTCCACGCGTACAGCGCCAGCGCGATGCCGAGCCAGAAGAAGCCCAGGTGCAGCATCGCCAGCAGGCGGATGCGCAGGCTCTGCACCAC
>Ga0114939_10000939_pt1 | contig 23614 bp, 15 predicted proteins | sample AshMeaCrysSpring_FD_87196 | JGI IMG/M metagenome (GOLD analysis project Ga0114939, IMG submission 87196) | Groundwater microbial communities from Big Spring, Nevada to study Microbial Dark Matter (Phase II) - Ash Meadows Crystal Spring | ecosystem: Environmental > Aquatic > Deep subsurface >...
CATCACCCCAACATCTCAATCGCACCATCCAACAACTGCAAACCCTCCTGAACTGACTCAATCAAACTTAATTTATTTCGCAACTCATTCGCACCCACAAAACCCTTGACATACCACGTCATATGCTTGCGTGACTGTTGCACCCCACGTTTACCCTTGTACTCCCCCAAAGCTTGCAAATGTTCCTTTGCACATTGCAACAGTTCCACAGTTGTAGGTGGAGGTAACTCTTCCCCAGTCTTCAGGAAATGGTCAATTTCCCCCACCAAAAACGGATAACCTAAAGTCCCCCGCGAACACATCACCCCATCCGCACCAGTTTCTTCTAAACACCGTACCGCTGCTTCCACCGAGAAAATATCCCCATTTGCAATCACTGGGATATCTAACACCTGTTTAACCTTCCCTATCCATTCCCAGCGAGCATTGCCATTGTATCCTTGGGCACGGGTGCGTCCGTGAACGGTAATCATTTGTGCCCCTGCATCCTGCATTCGGCGGGAAAAATCAAGTATCGTAATTTCTTCATCATCCCAACCAATCCGGGTTTTTACTGTCACCGGCACATCAACAGCATTTACTACTTCCCGCACAATAGCTTCCGCCACTTCCGGCTGTCGCAATAGGGAAGAACCACCACCATTTTTAGTAATTTTATTAACAGGACAACCCATATTAATATCTACAGTATCTGCCCCTTCCTGGACAGCTTTCACCGCCGCATCTGCGAGAAAATCCGGACGACAATCAAATAATTGGATACTAATCGGACGCTCGTTCGGGTCTACCTCCATAATTTTCGGCAGGTGTTTGACATAATGCAAGCTACTGGCATGTACCATTTCCGTGTACATCATCGATTCTGGTGCATAACGCCGTATCAAACGCCGAAACACCAAATCCGTCACCCCCGATAATGGAGACTGTAAAACGCGGCTTTTCACCTCAAAGGAGCCGATTTTTAGCGGTGTAGCGAGTCGAGATTGCAGGGTAGGAGAGAGGGAAAGCATGTTATTAGGGAACTCTTAACAGGGAACAGGGAACTCTTAACAGGGAACAGGGATGGTCAGACTGGCTTATTCCGACGCCCCATGCCCCATCCCCGATGCCCTATCCCCATTACCCATTCCCACTGTACGTTAAATACCACCAACCAGATACGGTTCACACCAACGCCCGAATTGCTAAATTTTCATACATTAAACACAGTGAAAGCAAACAAAAGTTGAGCCACTTAAAACCTAACCGTCCTTTAAGGTTCGGAAAACCACCCTTCAGGTCGGCTGGTTTGGGCTTCAGTATAGATATCAGCACTATGCCAAACAACAGGTATTTATGCTGAACTGGCTGCTTGCTTAAACCAGTTGCTGCAATTTTAAGTCCTGTATAGTCCCATTCATTTGTAGTTATTACGACGGAGCCAGAACCCCACATGGCAAAAGTAGTTGGAATTGACTTAGGAACCACTAACTCTTGTGTAGCAGTTATGGAAGGTGGTAAACCCACCGTAATCGCTAACGCTGAAGGTTTTCGCACCACCCCTTCAGTAGTAGCGTTTGCGAAAAATGGCGATCGCTTGGTTGGTCAAATAGCTAAGCGTCAAGCTGTCATGAATCCGGAGAATACTTTCTACTCGGTAAAACGCTTCATAGGACGCCGCTACGACGAAATTACCAATGAAGCCACCGAAGTTGCTTACAAAGTGCTGCGCGATGGTAGCGGTAACGTTAAGTTAGACTGTCCCGGTGCTGGTAAGCAATTTGCACCGGAGGAAATATCTGCTCAAGTTCTGCGTAAACTGGTAGAAGATGCCAGCAAGTACCTAGGCGAAACCGTTACCCAAGCAGTAATCACCGTACCTGCTTACTTCAACGACTCCCAACGCCAAGCTACCAAAGACGCTGGTAAGATTGCTGGTATTGATGTTCTCCGGATTATCAACGAGCCTACCGCTGCTTCTCTAGCCTACGGTTTTGATAAGAAGAGCAACGAAACTATTCTAGTATTTGACCTTGGTGGTGGTACTTTCGACGTATCCATCCTGGAAGTAGGTGATGGTGTATTTGAAGTATTAGCTACCTCTGGTGACACCCACCTCGGTGGTGACGACTTCGACAAGAAAATCGTTGACTATCTAGCAGACGAGTTCAAGAGAAGCGAAGGTATTGACCTCCGCAAAGACAGACAAGCACTACAACGGCTCACCGAAGCCGCAGAAAAAGCCAAAATTGAACTGTCTAGCGTTACCCAAGCGGAAATCAACCTACCGTTTATCACCGCTACCCAGGATGGTCCCAAGCACCTGGATCTCACCCTGACTCGCGCTAAATTTGAAGAACTCTGCTCTGACCTGATTGACCGCTGTCGCATCCCCGTAGAAAACGCTGTTCGCGATGCCAAAATCAGCAAAGAAAACATTGATGAAGTCGTGTTGGTCGGTGGTTCCACCCGGATTCCCGCAGTACAAGAAATAGTCCGCCGGACTCTGGGTAAAGATCCTAACCAAAGCGTTAACCCTGACGAAGTAGTAGCAGTTGGTGCAGCTATTCAAGCTGGTGTACTGGCTGGTGATGTTACAGGTATTTTGTTACTTGACGTTACACCCCTGTCTCTGGGTGTAGAAACCCTGGGTGGTGTGATGACCAAAATTATTCCGCGCAACACCACTATCCCCACCAAGAAGTCGGAGGTATTCTCTACTGCTGTTGACGGACAAAGCAATGTAGAAATACACGTCCTCCAAGGTGAGCGGGAAATGGCTAACGATAACAAGAGCCTTGGTACCTTCCGCTTAGATGGTATCCCTTCCGCACCCCGTGGTGTACCCCAAATCGAAGTTATCTTCGACATCGACGCTAACGGTATTCTGAACGTTACCGCTAAGGATAAAGGTACTGGGAAGGAACAGTCCATCAGCATCACTGGTGCTTCCACCTTGGATAAATCCGACGTTGAGCGGATGGTTAAAGAAGCCGAATCCCACGCTTCCGAAGACAAAGAACGTCGCGAGCGCATTGACCGCAAGAACCAAGCTGACTCCTTGGCTTACCAAGCTGAAAAACAACTACAAGAGTTGGGTGATAAAGTCCCCGCTGCTGACAAGACCAAAGTCGAAGGTTTGGTGAAAGACCTGCGAGAAGCCATCAGCAAGGAAGACGACGAGCAAATCAAGAAGTTGATGCCAGAATTACAACAAGCTCTGTTCGCCGTTGGTAGCAATATTTATCAACAAGCTGGTGGTGGTGCATCTGCTGGACCTTCCGATTCCGGCACCGATAGCACTTCCTCCTCCTCTGGTGGCGACGATGTTATTGACGCTGACTTCACTGAAAGCAAATAATGGCTAGTAGTTCAGGTCAGTATTAGCAAGGTTCCCCATCTCACGATCGACCAGGATGGGGATTTTTTTTGGGAAAGCTTCTGTGTCATGACTTACCCTGCTATATAAATCCTAGACAAGTCTATACATTTATTTCTTACTTCACGGGGAGCATGGGAGCAGTTATCCCTCAGTAAGCTTTCACGCTTTAGCCAAACGCGATAAATTAATTGCTGCATTTCAATCCCTGTCCATTGAATGACCACAACTTTCTAGGACAGATAAGTGGGGAGTTTATTCAGCGTTAAAATTTGCAGTCTGGACAATTTTTTAAATGCATATGACCTAATTGTTGACAACCGTACTAAAACTAGTAGTAAATGTTTATATTAAATTGGGACTTGAAACTCTGATTTTATAGGAATTTAACAACGTAAATACAAGGCTTTCAAGCGCGTTGCTAAAAATAGTTATACCTCGCCACAAGTCTTGTATAACTACTTTCCGAAAGTATTGTTCTTTCGTACAGTCAAAATTAGATTATCAGAGTTTTTTGACATTGTTAAGGTTTTAATGTTTTAAAAATTTAATCTAAAAGTATAAAATGTATTATAAAAACTGATAAAAATAGGAAAATCTTGGCGATACGCCTTTATACAATAAGCGAAGCTTATCGTACATCACTGCCAACACCTGTGACAAAATAGCGGCTACTGCTGAGTAAATATACTTATGTTTGCTTAAAAGGAATTCCCTGTTCCCTATTCCCTTCTTTTTGCGTCACTGCCTTGAGCCACTCAAATCAGCAGAGGCATTTTACCTATTACCAATGACTTATTACCAATGACCTATTTCTTTTCCTTTTCCAAATCTGTTTATTTCAGGACTTACGCAAAAAAACGGCGAAATATTGATTCTATTGTAGGGGCACTCCTAGTCTCGTGCCCCTACATACGTGGACGTTGCGTAAGTCCTATATTTATCTACACTCGCTTCACTTGTACATCACAATAAAATAATTCGCTTGCTATTTCACAGTTTCTTTATAAATAAGCGGTTATAAGTAAAATATAAAACCGAAAGATAAAGATGTTGACTTTGTTTCGTCTTCCACCTTTTTGATGAATATTGAATCGAGAACAACAAACCCCGTTCTTGATGCCAAAAATTAGTTTTGAAGTTTTATTTATTACCTATTTTGCTAATTACTTTGTATTGAATTTAACGCTCTATCTAACAAAACATAACTGTTCGTGTTGTCTCTAAATAGCTGGAAGTTTTATTTATTATTGGTTTGCTGGAATAGTAGAAAATTTTACATAAATTATTTACTTAAATAAATGTAGCTTTTACTACTTCTCGGAATCTTTAATTGCACTTGCTTTCTTATCAGTAATTACTCGGATTTTTGGGCAATAACCTTCAAATGCATTGATATGTTGATTACCAAAAACAATTAATCTTCATTATAAGTTCACATAGTTTTCCTAGTTTAACTATTTTGGATATGGACAATTCTTAGCTGACAGCATAAAACAGAAATAATACTCCTCATCGCCGGCATATTATTAACTAGCAAAAACAAAGCCTAGTTATAGGAGCATTCATCTTCGCTCATCTACTGCTGTAAATTTATAAATTGCTTATGTATAAAACAGTCAATTCCTAGAATTAAATAGGATTCTGGTTTCCAGCTAAATTCACATGATATCTGAATAAAATTCAGAATCTAACTTCTGCTGTCTAAAAAAAACACTAACCATTTTTGGGAAAGCAGAAGTCAATTTTGTGTGAACAATTGATGAACAAAGTTGTTGTTTCGTTCCCTATTTTGCCTCAGAGCTAGATTGAAGTATCTATCAAGCTTTAGATGAATTTTTGCTTTGACATCTAATGCGAAGTACCACTTTTCATACTACGGAGGCTACTAAATTGCATCTACCTCAAGTTTTAACTCCGGAATTAGGGTCGCTATTAGTTACATCTCACCCCCAAGATGACTATCCAAAGCATCAGTGCATTCATCAGTTAATTGAATCCCAGATGGAACGTACCCCAAACAAGGTCGCCATCACTTTTGAGAACAGTTACATGACTTACGGAGAACTGAACCAGCGAGCAAATCAACTAGCACACTACTTGCAGACATTGCAGGTAGGTCCAGAAGTGCTGGTGGGAATTTGCATGGAGCGTTCTCTGGAAATGGCGATCGCACTGTTGGGTATTCTCAAAGCTGGTGCAGCCTATATACCGATAGATCCCAATTACCCTCAAGAGCGCTTAGCTGTAATGCTGGAAGATTCCCAGCTACCAGTACTCCTGACGACAGAAAATTTATTACCAAAGCTACCCGAACATCAAGCCAGAGTTGTATGTCTGGATACGGATCGGGAGAAAATAGCTCAACACAGCGAAGAAAACCCTAGTCGGGGGACTACCCCCGACAACTTGGCTTACACCATCTACACTTCCGGCTCCACAGGTAAACCCAAAGGAGTGCAAGTTACCCATCGCGGGGTAGTAAATTTTCTCCATTCCATGAGAGAAACACCAGGACTGTCAGCCGAAGATATCTTGCTAGCAGTCACGACTATCTCCTTTGATATAGCAGCCTTAGAACTCTATTTACCCCTATCTGTAGGGGCTAGGGTGGAGTTGGTCAAGCGAGAAGTCGCTACCGACGCTGCCAAGTTAATCCAAGCCCTAGAGCAATCTGGGGCTACGGTGATGCAAGCCACACCAGCAACTTGGCGAATGCTTTTATCCGCCGGTTGGAAAGGTAATAAAAAGCTGAAAATTCTCTGTGGTGGGGAAGCCATGTCACGCAATTTGGCAGATCAACTCCTATCTCGGAGCTACTGTGTGTGGAACATGTACGGACCGACAGAGACAACAATCTGGTCAGCAGTCCATCGTGTCGAGCCGGGAGATACACCTGTACCGATTGGACGTCCCATCGCCAATACGCAAATGTATCTGGTAGATACTGAGCCAGAGCAAATTCAGACCGTCCCCGTCGGAGAACCAGGAGAACTGCTGATTGGTGGTATTGGTCTAGCGCAAGGCTACCTCAACCGTCCAGAACTGACCGCAGAGAAATTTATTCCCGACCCCTTTAGTAACACTCCAGGGGCACGTCTCTACCGTACTGGCGACCTAGTACGCTACCGCAGCGACGGCACGATTGAGTATATCGGACGGATTGACCATCAGGTCAAAGTGCGGGGATTCCGCATCGAGTTGGGGGATATTGAGACAGCCCTTTACCAACACCCATCTGTCAGAGAAACAGTGGTAATTGCTCGTGAAGATGGTATTGGAGACAAGCGCTTAGTAGCGTACATCGTGCCCCAATCTCAGCCTTTAGACTGGCAACAGCTACGTAGTTTCCTGAAACAAAGACTACCGGAATATATGGTTCCGTCTGCTTTGGTGGTGCTTGATGCTCTCCCCTTGACCCCCAATGGTAAGGTAGACCGCAAAGCATTACCCGCACCGGAACAAACCAGAAATGTCTTGCAAGGAACATTTGTGGCTCCCCGAACACCAATTGAAGAACAGTTAGCTCAGATGTTTGCTCAGGTTTTGGGGATTGAGCAAGTGGGAGTGGATGACAACTTCTTTGAATTGGGGGGACATTCTCTGCTAGCCGCCCAATTACTGTCTTTGGTGCGGGAAATATTCCAAGCCGAGTTACCTTTACATCTGCTGTTTCAGGCGCCAACGGTGGCAAAACTAGCACAGCTAATTGCTTCCTCTATCGATACCGGCTCTCAGCCAGACAGCATCACGGCGGCAGATTTAGACACAGATGCCGTTTTAGATGTTTCTATCAGTCCCCAGAAACAGCAGATTTTCTTAACAGGAGCGACTGGTTTTCTTGGTGCTTTTTTACTGCACGAACTCCTAGAACAAACCCAGGCAAATATTTACTGTTTAGTTCGTGCCAAAACTATTGAGGAAGCCAACCAGAAGCTCCGCCAGAATCTGCGGCGCTATTTTATAGCTGACCGGCATCTAGATTTACGAATTTTTCCAGTATTGGGGGATTTATCCCAACCCTACTTAGGCCTTTTCCCAAAAGATTTTCACCGCTTAGCCAGACAGATTGACCTGATTTATCACAATGGGGCTTTCGTGAATTTGGTTTATCCTTATAGCGCTTTACGTGCCGCTAACGTCCAGGGAACCCAGGAAATCCTGAAATTGGCAAGCCAGGTGAAGATAAAACCTGTCCATTTCATCTCTACCCTTGATGTCTTTCAATCCCCTCACTATGCCGGAATGGATGTGATTTTAGAATCAGATGATTTGGCTGGTGGTGGTGCCTTGCTCACGGATGGCTATTCTCAGAGCAAATGGGTAGGGGAAAAGTTGATGATGGCAGCTCGCAGCCGAGGGATTCCGACTTCTATCTACAGACCTAGCATGGTTGTTGGACATAGCCAAACCGGAGCCTCTCAAACCAACGACCTCGTATGTCGGTTGATTAAAGGTTTGGTGCAGCTAGGTAGAGCGCCTAAGCTCGATTTGCACCTGAGTCTGACTCCTGTGGACTATGTGAGTCGCGCCATCATCCATTTGTCGCAACAGCCAGCATCTTGCAATCAAGCTTTCCACTTAGTTAGTCCCCAACCTATATCCTTGAGCCAGGTCGTTGATGAACTGCGCTCCCTGGGCTATCGGATTGAGTGGACTGACTATGAATGCTGGCAAGCACATCTGGTGCAAGCGGCGTCTCTAAGGGCAGATAATGCCCTCAGTCCCCTGCTGTTTCTATTTACAGAATGGGGTTGCGAAAACCAACAACCCTATCTAGAAACAGCTGCTTTGGTATCTCAGGCATTTGATTGTCAGAATACCTTAGCTGGATTGGCAGATAGTGAAATCGTCTGTCCGACGATTGATACTCAAGTGTTACGTGCATATTTGTCTTATTTGGGCTTGACCAGCGGTGATTCTCATCAACATCATAGGAGGCAAATGGCAATGTCAAGTTAGTTAATTACCAGCAATTTTGCATATTTGGTCTATAAATTGCTAAGGTCAGCAATAAATAATTAGGAATTACTAATTACGCTCTTGTTGTAAATGCCATTGCTGCCATTACTGACTTTAGTGATTTAGCAGATTAGATATCAATTTTTCCCAGTTGTTGTTAGTTTATAAGTCGGAAAATGTATATTTTTCGACTTATTAAAACCTAAATAAGTACATTCTCAAAGGTTTACTGACTCAGGGTCCTACCGTCATGACATGCCATAGAGTCCTAAGTAAAAAATTGAGAATTAGTTTTTTATGCAAAAAGTTTCCTTTTCCAAATCTAAAAGTAATCTAGTTTATGAAGTTGTTCACCAAAGTTATCTCCGACAGCGCCGACTCAAAGGAAATGCTGGGGCAATCTTATTATGGGGGTTAGGTGTAGGTGCCGTCATCTCCGGTGATTTCTATGGTTGGAACTATGGTTTAACATCAGGTGGTTTTTGGGGATTGACAATTGCTACCTTGCTGATGGCAATTATGTATTTTTGCTTGGTTTACTGTCTAGCGGAGATGTCAGCTGCACTACCCCATGCTGGAGGTTTATACTCCTTTACTCGCAGCGCTTTCGGCCCTTTTTGGGGCTTTGTTTGTGGTGTAGCCGTCACTATTCAGTATGTCTTTGCTACTGCGGCCTTGGTATATAGCATGAGCAACTACCTCCAGCCTTTGATACCAACGGTGCCGAGTTTCCTGATTTGGATAGCTGCCTACGTTATTTTCACAGGCATCGTCATCCACAGTCTAGATGTGACTTTGAATGTCAGTCTCATCCTGACTTTGTTGGCGATTATGGTCTTGGGTATCTTCTATTTCAGCATGGTAGCCACGGGGATTTTCAAGCCGGAACTGCTGTTCAACGTTCCTGCTGATGTGGGTCAATCTGCAATGTGGCTACCTAAAGGTTGGCAAGGCATGTTTGCGGCAATACCCTATGGTATCTGGTTTTATTTGGCAATTGAAATTCTGCCCCTAGCAAGTGAAGAAACCGAAGATGTGCCTGAAAATATGCCCTCGGCACTGATTTGGGGGATGTATACCCTGATTGTACTGTCAGTTTTAACCCTAGTGTTAAACTCTGGTATTGGTGGTGGTGCGACTATCATCGGTCAATCCAATGTGCCTCTGGAAAAAGGTTTCGAGGCTTATTTTGGTGCAGGTGCTACCAGTCACATTATTACCGCACTAGCGCTAACTCTTGGTTTAGCTGCCAGCTTACCTACGCAAATATACGGCTTTGGACGTATTATATTTTCTCTCTCTCGCGCTGGTTACATACCCCGCTGGCTGTCTGTTACTAGCAAAAACCATACCCCTTACCGAGCATTAATTATCGGTACAATCATCGGCTTGTTATGTGTCAAGTTGGTTGACGCTGGTAGCGATGCTGTGGATGCGGTGATTTTGAATATGGCTGTGTTTGGGGCAGTCATCTCTTACATTCTGGTGATGTTGAGCTATATCAAGCTCCAGTACAGCTATCCTGACCTCCAGCGACCTTACCAAAGTCCTTGGGGAATTTATGGGGCTTATATTGGGGCAGGTTTGGCAATTTTTGCACTGATAGCTTGTCTATCTGTACCTGCTTACCGGGCTGGTATCTGGGGTGTTGCAATTATCCTAGCGCTGGCTTCTGTCTACTTCGTATTTAGCAAAAAGCGATTAGTAGCCCAAGCACCAGAGGAAGCAGCAGCATTGATGCTCGACCGACAGTCTAAGTAAGGGACGCTTGGATTGGGCATTGGGCATTGGGCATTGGGCATTGGGCATGGGTAATAAAAACTATTCCCTGTTCCCTGTTAAGAGTTCCCTGTTCCCTATTACCCATTACCTATTACCTATTACCCATTACCCATTACCCAAATGTAAATTCATCTACCACAATCTATATGGATATGCAAAATATGCAAACTGCAACTGTTCTGAAAAGATTATCGCTGGTTGCTACCACCGTTGCCTGCGTTACCCTGGCATTAGCTGATAAAGCACCTGCATTAACAGTAGAGGGGTCTTTCAGTCAGTCCTACAACCTAGTTGATTTGGGTTCGATACCCCAGCTACCACCAGCATACGCGGGATTGACATTCCAGACAGGCGACCCCAACACGCTGTTAATTGGTGGTGCCTCCGGACTCCCACAGGCAGCAATTTACTCTGTTCCTGTTAAACGTGGTACTGACAATCGGATTGTTGGTTTTGGTACAGCATCTTTGGTTTCTCAAGCCACAGGTATTGGCAAAGGGGGTATCGACGCTGCTTTAAGTTACAATCCCCAAGGAAATGTATTGTTCTACACTTCCTACGATGACAACAGCATCGGTCAAATTAAGCGTGGTAGCACTAAACCAAATAAACAGATTAATTTAGGTAGTTTGGGGATTCCGTCTTCTACAGGTGCTTTAGCTTTTGTGCCCCCAGGATTTCCCGGTGCTGGTAGACTGAAAATTACTTCTTACAGTGCCAATCTTTTTTATGACACCACCATTACCCCAGATGGTTCTGGTACATATAATATTAACCGCCCTACCAAAAGCATAAAACTGGATGGCGGACTGGATGCTATTACTTATATCAAGGCTGGCAATCCAGGTTTTTCTCGCGATAGTATGCTGATTGCAGAATACGATACTAATGATGTTTCTGCTTATGCTATAGATAATAATGGCGACCCGATTCTGGAAACCAAGCGCTCCTTTATCAAAGGAATCAGCGTTCACGGAGCTAACACCGCCAGCACCATTGCTGCTACAGTAGATCCGCTGACTGGAGATGTTCTCTACTCAACATTTTTTGAAGACCAGCCTTCCCCAGCCAAAATAGTCGCAGTTCGAGGATTTTTACCACCACAGCAAGTCCCGGAACCTACAGCGGGTTTCGGTACCGGCCTTGTTATCCTTGGTATGAGCTTCTGGTTGAAGAAAAAAGCAAAGGGAGTGGTGAGTGGGGACTAGGGATTGGGTATAGAAACCTTGTCCCCCCTGCTCATCATCCGTGCATCCGTGCTATCCGTGCTATCCGTGTTGTGCCCCCATTCCCCATTACCTATACACTAACAGCACTCAGTTGCTTAGCGGTTTCAAAGAAGAAAGCGACGTTTTCTTCTGGTGTGTTGGGATGAACACCGTGACCCAGGTTGAGGATATGTCCTCGGTTTCCTGCTTTGCGAACGGTGTCGTAAATGCGATCGCGAATAAATTCTTTGGAACCGTACAACACACCGGGGTCAAGATTACCCTGGACTTTCATGTCTTTACCCAGTCGTTTGCGGGCGTCTGCCATGTCTACAGTCCAATCTACACTGATAATATCAGCACCGGAAAGTCCCATCTTCTCCAGTACACCTGCACTACCGCTAACTAGTAAAATCAGGGGTGTGTCGGGGTGGGTAGCTTTGACTTGACGGAACACTTGCTGTTGGTATGGTAATGCAAAGGTTTCGTAGTCTTGGGGACTTAATTGACCAGCCCAGGAATCAAACATTTGCACGACTTGGGCACCGCAGTCAATTTGGTAGCGGACATAGGTAGCGATCGCATCCGCCAATTTGCTCAAAAACTGATGTAAAATCGTCGGGTCGGAGAAGGCCATATTTTTAATGATGGAGTAGGTTTTAGAACCTTTGCCTTCCACCGCATAGGCTGCTAAAGTCCAAGGGGCACCGACAAACCCCAGAACTGTGGACTTATTACCCACTTCTTGACGCAGCGCTTGCAAAATTGTTTTGATAAATGGCAGTGACTCTTCTGGATCTAGAGGATGCAGGTTGTCTACTTGCTCTTGGGTACGAATTGGTGACTCAATAATCGGACCTTTGCCTTCAGCGATGTCCATTTCAATACCCAGACCGGGCAGAGGCGTTACAATATCAGAGAATAGAATTACCCCATCTGGTTGAAAAGCTCGCCAAGGTTGCAAGGAAACTTCAACCGCTACTTCTGGTATTTCCGAGCGTTCGCGGAAAGAAGGATATTTCTCGCGTAAATCTCGATAAGCTTTCATATATCTTCCCGCTTGGCGCATCATCCAGACGGGGGGACGGTCTAATTCTTCACCACGAGCAGCCCGAAGAAGGAGTGGAACGCTAGAGGAAATACCCATTTAACACTACATCCTAAGTCACTTTCTTATGCCAATGCTTAGCTTATCATTCTGAGATTCTCCTGTAACTATTTCCCGTCCGCAAAAGCCATATTTTCCCTACATAATTACCTCTACAACCTCCGTACATAACATTAATTTCATGCAAAAAATTGCGCTTCTTTGTAAATAAAATTTACATTTGTTTTACATTTGTAAAATACAGTAATAACGCGGAACCCACCCCTAGGGACTGGGAAAAAATAGCACCATAAGGTTTTGTTAAGCTAAAAACCTAAAACAGGGGATAATTGGTGATATTTGAGGCTTTGCCGAACTTATTAGCTCGTTTGTCTCAAACTTCGCGTAAAAAATAATTAACCGCAGCCTGTAGCAGATGAAAGCCGATAAATTAGAGAAACCCAACATTTTTAATTAGAGACACTACTGTTATTTTCCTTAACTGAACTGTATTGGTTTATCGGTAACCTGCTGCTGGGAACGGAATAATTCCGGAGTTATGAGCCTACTCAGTTATTTTTGATAGAATATAAACATTAATTCCCTAGTCAAACCTTGTCCAGACGTTAAATCTAACGGTTATTGGATAATTTGGCTTGGGCAGAACTTATTCAACATGGCTTTATCTGTATTTAAAGGTAAATTTCTGAGCAACTACCATGATGACTCAATTATCAATAACTGATATTATCAGCAAACAACGGGCTTTTTTTCAATCTGGTAAAACTAAAGACGTAGATTTTCGTCTGACACAACTAAAAATTCTTAAACAAGCAGTATTAGAGAATAAACAAGAGATTATCAAAGCCTTAAATTCTGACCTTAAAAAACCAGAATTTGAAGCTTATGCAACAGAAATTGGTGTTGTGAAAGAAATCGATGACGCTATCAAAAATATCAAGCGCTGGAGTAAGTCGAAGACAGTTTCCTTACCTCTAGAACAAGTTCCTGGTAAAGCAGTTATCTATCCGGAACCTCTGGGGGTGGTGTTAATTATTGGTCCTTGGAATTATCCATTTTATTTAGCTATCTCTCCATTAGTAGCTGCTATAGCTGCAGGTAACTGTGCGATTATTAAACCTTCAGAAATTTCCGAGCATACTTCCCGGACAATAGCAGAAATTATCGGCAAATATTTCGACCCAGCCTATATTACCGTGGTGGAAGGAGGTGTGGAAACCAGCCAGCAATTACTAGCAGAAAAATTTGACCACATCTTTTTCACTGGTGGAACAGCTATTGGTAAAATTATCATGGCAGCGGCTGCCAAACATCTGACACCTGTGACGTTAGAATTGGGAGGTAAAAGTCCTTGTATTGTCGATGCTGATATTAATCTAGAAACTACGGCAAAACGGATTATTTGGGGAAAATTTATCAACGCTGGACAAACTTGTGTTGCTCCTGATTATCTTTTAGTTCATAAAGATATCAAAAAAGATTTGTTAGCTGCTCTGAAAAAAACCGCCCAAGAATTTTATGGTGAACATCCCGCTACAAGTTCAGAATATGCCAGAATTATCAGTCAAAAACACTTCTCTCGACTAGTAAAGTTTTTCTCAGATGGTGATATTATTATCGGCGGTGAAAGTAAGGCTGATGAATGTTATATTGCCCCTACAATCCTGGATAATGTTTCTCTAGAAGCACCAGTCATGCAGGAAGAAATTTTTGGTCCAATTCTCCCTGTGATTGAATATAGGGATATTTCCGAGGCCTTGACAATTATTAACAACAAATCCAAACCACTAGCTTTATATTTATTTACCAATAATCAAAACCTCCAAGAACGAGTTTTGCAATCAACATCATCTGGTGGAGTTTGTATCAACGAGACAATTATGCACCTTGGTGTATCATCTCTACCCTTTGGTGGTGTTGGTGATAGCGGTATGGGTAGCTATCATGGTAAAGCAGGTTTTGACACTTTTTCCCATTACAAAAGCGTCTTGAAAAAACCTTTCTGGCTTGATTTAGACTGGCGATACCCTCACTATAATCAGGGGAAATTTGCTTTACTGAAGCGAATTATAGGGTAAAGGTTTTGAGTTGAAAGTAGGGTGAGCAAATTATTTAATTTATTGCCCACCTTACAAATAAACTATTGTTTTTGTACTTCTCTATAGGCTGCTATAACGTTCCTCAGCCCAAGGTTCACCCCGGTGATGGTAGCCATTACGTTCCCAAAAGCCCATTTCTGTATGGTCGAGAAACTCTAAACCGTTAATCCACTTAGCACTCTTCCAAGCATAGAGGTGGGGAACAACTAATCGCATCGGTCCACCGTGTTCTGCTGGTAAGGGTTCACTAAATAATTTAAACGCAAAGAAATTTTCTTCGCGCACAAAGTCTTCCAAGGGAATATTGGTAGTATAACCACCGTAGCAGTGTTCCATAACGTGGACAGCTTGGGGGTTAAGCTCAATCAAATTCATGAAGTCAGTGACTTTAATACCCGTCCACTTAACATCAAGTTTAGACCAGCGGGTTACACAGTGGAAATCAGCAGTAAACTCATGCTGAGGTAGCTTCATGAAGTCATCCCAGCTAAAGGTAACAGGTTTTGCTAAACCCCAAACTCGAAATTCCCAAGTTTCCATGCGGACTTGGGGTGTGGTTCCATAAGTCAGCACAGGGAAACCCTTAGTTAAGTATTGACCAGGAGGAACGCGATCGCTTTCGTCTGTTGTCGGCTTTTGGAAAAACTTGCCTAACATATTGGTAGAAAAATATGTTTTTTTTCGTGAAGCTACTTCTAAATATTATTCCTATTTTCAGTCAAGCACACAACGAAAAAGGGCTAAAAGATACCAAGCTGCAATCAAATCAGTAATTACACGAGGTTACTGAGTGCAACTCGGTATAAATTCTGCCCTTTGCGCTTTTCCTCACAGGGAAATTATTCTTCTGTTTCTTCCTCTTCTTCAGCGGAAGGATACACAAACGTCGAACGTCCACTCAAAATAGACTTACCCAAACTTAGAGCTTTTTGTGCCTCAACAGCAGCTTTATGTCTCCAAGTAGCGCGGCGTTTATCGCGTTTAGATTTGGATGTTTTCTTCTTAGGAACAGCCATGACAGCAGAAAGACAAATTTTTCACAACCTTACTATTGTAAGTCATTGACCAAGAAAGTGCTGAGTCTAGCCGTTTGCAATTAGTTTGATTGGCTTTCGGAAGTACCTGTATTGTTCTGCGGTGTTTGTGGTGTTGTTTGATTGACTGGTGCTGAACCTGGAGTTTGGATGTTGATATTTGTCCCAGGGGTGGTCGTTGCTGGGGTGGTCGTTGCTGGGGTGGTAATTCCAGGGGTGGTAATTCCAGGGGTCGTAGTTGCTGGGGTGGTAATTCCAGGGGTGGTAATTCCAGGGGTCGTGGTTTGACCGGGAGTCCCATTGGGAGTAGAAGGACTGGTATTATTTTGCGGTACTGGTTGATTTGTGGGTGTTGTAGGTATGGAACTTGGACTGGGAATATTGAGATTAGTTCCCGGACCAATAATTTGAGTCCCATTTGCTGGCTGGTTTGGAGTTCCTGTAGGTTGTCCGGGTATTGCAGGAGTAATTGTTTCGGAGGGAGTCGTAGTACCTGTAGGTTGTGTGGGTGTTACAGGAGTACTAGTTCCTGGTTGACCTGGAGTTGTACGGGGTGTGATAGTTCCTGGTACAGTGGGAGTTCCTGTAGGTTGTCCCGGTGTTGCAGGATTAGTCGTTCCGGAGGGGGTCGTGGGAGTACCCGTCGGTTGTCCCGGTGTTGTACCGTTGGGTGTCACGGTTCCGGGGGTCGTGGGAGTCCCGGTGGGTTGTCTAGGTGTTGTACCGTTGGGTGTCACGGTTCCGGGGGTTGTGGGAGTCCCGGTGGGTTGTCCAGGAACCCCCTGTGGTGGGACGGGAAGATTATTTGGTCTAACGGGAACCCCCGGTGGTGTTACAGGTACTGGCTGACGTCCCGGAGCAACAGGTGGAGGTGGAGGAACATTGCTTGGTCTGGGTTGTCCAACAGGAACACCGGGTCCTGGTTGACCTAAAGGTACTGGTGTGACATCTTGCCATCTTAAAAGACGACGTGCTGTTTTATAATAAGTCGCCCAGCGCTGCGCGTCAGGACGGTTGCGCCATTGTGGGCGTGTGACTTCTAATGATAATACTGGTGCAACGGCTCCGCGATTTTGTCCAGAGATAATTACGGAAACATCGGTAACTAAAATATCTTTGTCAAAGCTCCGTTGAGCGGCTGCTCTAGCTGCGGCTTCTGCTCGACGTAAAAAAGTTTCATAGGCTTCTTCCGGTCTGCGGTCTAGGGTTAGGTCAACACGAGCCGTATAAGCTTGTACAATTTGGGGTGCGATCGCTTCGGTGACGATCCACAATCCCCAGCTTGCAGTTAATCCTAATAGCGCTCCTAGAGGAACTTTCCGGATTTTATCAGCTAGCCATTCACCCCCTGAACCCTGTTTATTGGTGAAACTGGCTGATTTCTGATTAGTAGCGTTGCAATTCATCACCGCGATCGCTCCCCCATTACAACTTAGCGTGAATCTATATTCCTTCAGAATAAATCCTAGAATATCTATCTCATCATCAGTAAGTATGAGATTCAACTTAGACTGTTAACATAAGTTTTACAGTCTTTGCTACACAGGCAAGTTATAACAATCAAGTAAACTACTATATAAAGAGATAGACAGCGATGGCAAATTACTGGGCAATCGCCATTGGCATCAATCAATATCAATTTTTTCAACCTTTAAGTTATGCTCAAGCTGATGCCGAACAAATTAAGCATTTTTTAGTTGAAGAAGCAGGCTTTTTAGCTGATAATTGCTTGCTGATGACGGAAAATTCCCCACGAATTCGCAATCTATCAACCTATCCTAGTAAAGATAATTTCTTATTTGTACTCGAAGAGTTGGCGAATCACCAACTTCAACCTGAAGACCACCTGTGGTTATTTTTTAGCGGCTATGGGGTGACTTACAATGGTCAAGATTACTTAATGCCCCTAGAAGGACATCCAGAACGTCCTACGGAAACAGGTATTGAAGTCCGCTCTTTGTATCAAATGCTGCAATTCACTCCAGCGGGACATACCTTAGTTTTTCTCGATATTAACCGTGCTTCCGGAATGCAAGCTGACTCTGCTCTAGGACAAGAGACTATTGAATTAGCGCAAGAGTTGCAAATTCCCACCATATTATCTTGCCAACCATCGGAATTTTCCCGTGAAAGTACTGAATTATGTCATGGTTTTTTTACCGCTGCCCTCTTAGAAGCATGGCGTTCAGGTCAAGGAAATACCTTGGAGGAGCTAGAAAATTACCTCAGCGATCGCTTACCAGAATTATGTCAACAGCGCTGGCGTCCTATCCAAAACCCTGCTACTATCATTGAACCGCCGGAAATCAAGCAGAATATCATTCTACCCAAAGTAACTTTAACAACTATCCTGCCTGCGGCTCAAGCAGCGCCATCCTTAGAATCACCACCAGAAATTGCCCCAAAAACGACAGAAGTTACTACAGAAATTACTACTCAAAATACCGTAATTCCTCAGCCAGAACCCCAGCCTAAGCCACCAATCATTACTTCTTCTCCCAGCACTCTCATCTCTAACCGTACCAATCGTACTCCTAAAATACCTAAAGAAAATACTGATAATTTTTGGTGGCAAACAATACTTTTGTGGTTAGGTAGCATCTCTTTGATGCTGGGAATCCTCGTGGGAGGATTTTTGCGTCAGCGCAGCACTCCATTGACAGCCCAGCAGTCAAATTCACCCTCCACCACCATCGCTAATAATAATTCTCAACAGGTAATTAAAACAGTACCTACAGCAAAGCCCAAATCACAAAGCGCGACGGCAAAACCATCCTCTCCCCAGCCGCGTCCACAAGTATTTACTCCCGAAATTCTGACAAAAAACCAAGCAGTATTAGCAGAAGCGAGGAATTCAATTAAACAAAATCAAGCTGCTGAGTATAGCCGTGCTATCTCGATAGCGCAGAAAATACCGCCTAATCAACCCTTGTATGCGGAAGCACAACAGGATATTAGTCGCTGGAGCCGGGAAATCTTGAATATAGCCAAAACTCGTGCCCAGGAAGATAATTTTACCTCGGCGATCGCCACTGCGGAATTAGTCACCAAAGACCAGCCAATGTATCCTCAAGCGCAGCAACTCATTAAACAGTGGCAGTCAGCCGCAAAGCAAAAACTGAGTAACCAAACACTCCTTGAAGCAGCTGAGGGGTTAATTCGCCCAGGACAAGGTTCCAGTTACAATCGTGCCATCGATGTTGCCAGAAAAATCACCCCCGGTCAACCTGGGTTTGAGCAAGCCCAAAAATCCATCAACCAATGGAGCCAAACCATTTTACAACTAGCACAACAACGCGCCGCTGCTGGGGAATTCCAAACCGCCATTGCAACTGCGGCTTTGGTTCCAGAAGGTACAGATTCCTATAGGGAAGCTCAACAAGCAATCCAGAAGTGGAAAACGGATAAAAAATTTTAAAGATAAGAGTTTTGAATTATCAGTTTCGAGTTAAGAGCTTAGAGTTGTGAGTTGGGAAGTAACTTGTGACTCAGGACTCACGACTCAGGATTTAGATTAGCAGTATGGCGTAACATCTTCACCGCATTCATCAGCTAGATAGCACAAAGCACGGAAGCGCAAGCTGACTACTTCTTCGTATAAGGGGTTGAGTTTGCACATGGGTGGAATGTGAAACAGCGTTTTGCCAAACAGTTTCACGTCACGCTCAAAAGGACACTGTGCCGGAATTAACTGACACAAACTGTGTGCTAGTTTGCGATCGCGCACTTCCATGTTGTCCAGCCATTGACGCAGGGGTTGCAAAATATCAAATTTACGACCAGGGGGACGACGCAGGGGACTGATATTGTTAGCCGCAACATTTGTTTGTTCAATCCATACCCAGCTTGCGAAAGAAATATGTTTAATGGTATGCTCAACTACATTCATAACGAAATCCTCTGTGATATCAAGGTTTTTTTGTTCTCTAGAAAATAACTACAAGGTCTGACTTAGGGTTTCGGAATAATTTTCACCTGACTTGAGAAAAATTTTGTCCAGTTAGCTATTTTTCTGATTCACTTCCATCTACTACGCCAAGTTAACTGCAAATTCTGCTCCCAGGGAAGTCTAGTCGTTGGATCTTATCGGTAACTTGACCCACTTAAAACTTTAATAAAGTCATCCACCTTTTGACAGATTTTTATGTAATTAACAGATAATTTCCATGCAATATATGCATTTATCTGCTTGCGGTAAGCACAAATGCTTGTTATTCAACGGTTATTAGTCATTAGTCATTAGTCATTGGCAGTGGTAGAGCGCAAAAGTTATCAGGAGTTAAGTAGTGAGCGATTTATCGCTCAATTCAACAGCTAGAGCCACTCCCTCAAACCATCAAAATTAATGCAATCAACCTCTAGAGATGAATGCTATTCATGGGTCATTAGTTAAAAAGGCACACCCCTTGGATAGTAAATCCAGACAAGCAATGGCACAGGAGCCAGAAAAGACACAACCCTGATTATTAAACAGAGGGGTATGCTATTTCCAGACAGGTAATTGAGCTTATTTCTTTCTCTAAGGTATTTAAACTAATTTCGCCATTGTTGCCAGTTTGGCAACTAATTTGCCAAATCAATAAATAAGGTGGAAGTAGTTCAACTCCACCTCTGTCAGGCGGGTCTACCCGCCTTCCTTTACACATTGTAAACTTATGTATTGCAGTTATCTGTGGCAACGAGGTGTGGTTAATAAGACATGGCTTGTAGTGTTTTTCCCACACCTGACTAGAGGAAATCTCATACCCATTCACGAAAAGAGTGATACATATTAATACAGATTATTTGCTGTAGGGGCGGGGAAACCCCGCCCTAGGCAAGCTATTTGTATCATCCATAACGTGAAATAGTATCACCTCGTAAGAATCACTGGGTGGGGAGACCTCTGAGAATCACTGGGTGGGGTCTCCCCACCCCTACAGGCTGATCGCTTGTTACAGGGCTACACTAGCAGCAGTGCGACGACGTCTTCTACCATCAACAACTTTGACAGGTTCTTCGGGAATTTGCATCAATAAAGTCACCGTTGGTTGACATTGCAGTTCTCGACGGAGAGAACGTGCTAGTTCCCGTTCTAGTTGTCCTTGCAATCCAGCCCAGTCTACCTCTTGTTTTTCGCCATCTAAGGAACGGGAAAATTCTGACCAGCGCAGGTTGAGGACTTCTTCAATCCGCTGTTGTACCCATTTTTGCAGCAAGACGCGCTCAATCTTAGTGACCACACCGCGCAGGTGAATTTCTGGTTTAGCCATTAGCTTACCACTCCAGTCAATCGCCGCCGCTATGGTGACAATACCTTCTGATGCCATGCGCTGTCTTTCTTGCAGTACCTTAGCGCTCACCATACCAGAACCAGAGGTATCCACTAATTCCAGACCCGCAGCTACTTTACCCGCTACCCGGATAGATTCTAAGGATAATTCCACGATATCGCCATTCTGGATAATCACCATATTTTCTGGGGGAATACCCATACTTTGGGCAGTTTCCGAGTGTTTGACCAACATGCGATGCTCGCCGTGGACTGGCAAAAAGAATTTGGGACGAGTCAAGGATATCATCAGTTTTTGGTCTTCTTGGCAACCGTGTCCAGAGACGTGAATGCCTTTATCTCGACCGTAGATAACTTTTGCACCTTGCATCATCAACTTATCGATGACGTTGACTACAGCGATGGTATTGCCGGGAATTGGGTTAGCGGAAAATACTACCGTGTCCCCTGGGCGGATTTTCAAGTGGGGGTGTTCCTTTTTGGCGATGCGGGTCATTGCCGACATCGACTCCCCTTGGGAACCAGTAGTTAAGACAAGCACGCTTTCATCAGGTAAATTACGGACAACATGCAGCGGTTGCAGGAGATTGTCCGGGCACTGTATGTAACCTAGATTACGGGCATGGGCAATCAAGTTGAGCATAGAACGCCCAACCACGGTAACGACGCGGTTATACTTCTGTGCTAGTTGCAAAATCATATTGATCCGATGCACAGAAGAAGCAAAAGTAGTTACGAACAGCCGCCCTTGAGTTTGGCTGAACACCCGGTCAAGATTGGGAAAAACTGAACGTTCCGAGGGGGTGAAGCCGGCTACTTCCGAGTTTGTGGAGTCACTCATCAAGCACAGCACGCCTTTTTCTCCGTGTTCTGCTAGACGCTGCAAGTCAAAATTTTCACCATCAACTGGGGTATGGTCAACTTTGAAGTCGCCGGTATGAATGATTACGCCTAGAGGAGTGTGAATAGCGACGGTGAAGCTATCGGCAATTGAGTGGGTGTTGCGGATATACTCAACAAAGAAATGGCTGCCAATCCGCACCATGTCGCGGGGCATAACTGTTCTTAATTCGGTGCGATCGCGGACTCCTGCTTCTTCCAACTTCCCTTCTAGCATTGCTAGTGCTAGCCGCGGACCGTAAATTACTGGAATATCGAATTGTTTCAGGTGAAAGGCGATACCACCAATATGGTCTTCGTGACCGTGGGTGACAATCATCCCTTTAATTTTATGGCGATTTTCCCGCACGTAGGTCATATCTGGGAGGACAATATTGACCCCATGCATTCCATCGGTGGGAAAAGCTAACCCTGCATCTAGCAGTACAATTTCGTCTTCGTACTCAAAAACACAAGTGTTCTTGCCAATTTCATGCAAGCCGCCCAAAGGAATAATTTTCAAGGCGGGGGATGATTCGTTTTTACTCATTGTGTCCTTACTTGGTTCTTTCTCGTTAATAAAAGTTAAAAGAGCAGCCGTGTTAATAAATCAGCTTGGGAGTTACTGAGTTTTAATCAGATATTTAATTAAAATCGTCTTTAGACTGGAAATAACGAAACTTACCAGTCATATTGCAGGCAGTGAGCCTGCAACAGAGTTATATTCAGTTTTAGAACACCTTAGTTGAGTAGAGCCAGTTCTTTGAGAACAACCTCTAATTTTTCTTTTAGTTCTTCGTCAGCTTCGCATAGAGGCAAACGAGTTCCACCTACATCCCAACCTTGGAGTTGCAGTGCTGCCTTTAAAGGGATGGGATTTGTTGTTAAAAACAAAGATTTAAACAACGGGAATAATTTCAAGTGTATCTTTAAAGCATCTGATACTTGACCAGCTTCAAATGATTGGATCATCTGTTGCAGTTGATTGCCTACCAGATGAGAAGCAACACTAATCACGCCAGTTCCGCCGATAGCTAATAAGGGTAGAGTTAGGGAATCATCACCAGAGTAAATCTGAAACTCTTTTGGCGTTAAGCGGCGAATTTCACTCGCTTGGTCTAAATTCCCTGTTGCTTCCTTAATCGCAACAATATTGTCCATTTCTGCCAACCGAGCTACTGTTTCCGGCAGCAAATTTTGACCTGTACGACCTGGTATGTTGTATAACACCATCGGTAGGTCAGGACATGCGTGGGCTATAGCCTTAAAATGTTGGTATAGACCTGCTTGGGGCGGCTTATTGTAATAAGGAACTACTTGTAAAGATCCATGTACTCCTATTTTAGCGGCTTTTTCTGTAGCAGCAATGGCTTCTTTGGTAGAGTTAGAACCAGTCCCTGCTATTACCTTTGCTTTTGATGCTACGGCTTGGATGACTACTTGGAATAACTGGTATTCTTCATCCCAAGTTAAAGTAGGCGATTCGCCGGTAGTACCACAGACTACGATGGTATCGCTGCCATTATTTGCCAGATATTCAGCTAGTTGTGCCGCTACATCATAGTTAACGCTGCCGTCTTCCTTAAACGGCGTAATCATCGCGGTTAAAACTCGTCCAAAATCTACCACACTCTTTTAACTCCTCATCGATAGCGGTAAGCAGGATAGCATACAGGTCTATAGCCAAGATTAACTATGTTGATGGCGATAGTTGAGTACTAGTTACTGCTGGTTTTAGCCAATCTTTTTCTACTAATAATTCTGCTATTTGTACGGCGTTCAACGCTGCGCCTTTACGAATTTGGTCGCCACATAGCCACAATTCTAATCCACAGGGATGAGAAATATCTTGACGGATTCTACCAACTAAAACTTCATCCCGACCGCTAGCTTCTATCGGCATCGGGAAATA
>Ga0114939_10000941_pt1 | contig 23600 bp, 19 predicted proteins | sample AshMeaCrysSpring_FD_87196 | JGI IMG/M metagenome (GOLD analysis project Ga0114939, IMG submission 87196) | Groundwater microbial communities from Big Spring, Nevada to study Microbial Dark Matter (Phase II) - Ash Meadows Crystal Spring | ecosystem: Environmental > Aquatic > Deep subsurface >...
ACGACATTGATATCAGGATTTGTAAATGGTGCTTCATCATTAATGAACTAACTCTTTTCGGCGAAAAATAATGCTGCAACTTGAAAATTCGGTATCCTATTTTTTCGCAAATAGATTTTGGCCAAACAGAGGGCACAGCCCTATATTTGCACCCCGATCTGAAAAAATGCCCAGGTGGCGAAATTGGTAGACGCACTGTGTTCAGGTCGCAGCGTCCGCAAGGATGTGCTGGTTCGAATCCAGTCCTGGGCACCAAATCTAAAAAGCTCATCAGTTTTGATGGGCTTTTTTCATTTTCACAGGCATTTCCAAATTATTGCATTTTTTGCTCCAACTCTGTTTGCACAACAACTTTAGTAATTCATCTCTCGTATTTGGTGATTGTGACTCAATTCCTTTTTAACCAAACCATTTTAAATTTTTGACCGAACAATAAAGCGCTTTTTAAAAATTATTAGTTTTTTGTCGCTTATTAAAATAATCTTCCACATATTTGTTCTCAACCAAAATCAACACTCAATTACTTTCTTATGAGAAACAAACGAAACATGCGTCAAGCATGCCATCGTGCGCTATGGGTATTGGCCCTGGCCATTGGCATTATTCCGGCATTTGCACAAACGGTGCTCAAAGGAAAAATAACCGACACTAAGGGCAATCCTGTTGCCGGAGCTTCGGTATTGATTAAAGGAACCACAACCGGTACTGCCACCGAAGCCGATGGCTCGTACACGCTCCGTATTAGTCAACCAGGCAGCCAGGTAACACTGGTGGTGAGTAGCGTTGGCCTCAGGACCGAAGAGAAGAACGTATCCCTGCCAGCCGCAGCAGGCCAGGATATTACTGTAAACCTGACCTTGCAAGAGGACCAACTCGGTTTATCTGATGTGGTAATTACGGGCACCAGTGCAGGTACCACCAAAAAGCAATTGGGCAGCTATATTGCTACGGTAAAAGGTGATGTACTTACCAAAGCAGCGCCACCAAACGTTTTGGCTGCGCTGCAAGGCAAAACGCCAGGTGCGCAAATCATACAAAACAGTGGCGACCCCAGCGGCAGCATGAGTGTACGCCTGCGGGGCGTAAGCACCATCAGTTCTTCCAGCGAGCCGCTTTACATTGTGGACGGTACCATTGTAAGCAACAGTGCACGCCGCGTTACCAACACGCAGTCCGACTACGATGGCTTGATCTCTCCTGCCCCTAATAGGATGATTGATATTAACCCCGCCGATATTGAGCGGGTGGAAGTGCTGAACGGCGCAGCAGCGGCCGCCATATACGGAAGCCGGGCCAACGCCGGCGTAATCCAGATTTTTACCAAACGTGGAAGTACCGGCGCTCCACAGGTAAGTTTCAGCACAAATGTTATGCTGAGCCAACTGCGCAAAGACCCTGGTTTTAACAGCGCTCTTACCAAGTTTGGCGGCCCCACCGATGGCCCAACCGCTCAAACACAGGATATCCTTATCCCTTCATTAACGAATACCACCCCCGTTACCCGCTACAACTATTGGGATTATATTTTCCAGGACGGCATTGGTACCGACAACAACGTGTCGGTAAGAGGCGGCAAAGACAAAACAAAATACTTTGCATCCGCCTCATACTTCTACAACGAAGGAATCATCAAGAACACCGACTTCAGGCGTTTCAGCTTCCGTGCCAACCTGGACCAGGAGCTTACTAAATGGGCTTCTATGACCATTGGCATGAACTACATTAACTCGCTTGGTAATGAAAAGCCCGATGGCAATACCTTCTACTCTCCTATCAACAGTGTTACCATTATTGGCAACTTCCACGACATATGGAAGCGCGATGCCAACGGCAACCTGCTTGCCGTGGGCGAACGAGGCCGTATTAATCCTGTTTCTGTAATAGAAGATATTAAACAGCGCAACGAAACCAACAGGATTATTTCCTCCTTTGGCCTCAAACTGAAGCCCTTTAAAGATTTTACATTCGATTACACCATGGGTATCGATAATCTTTCACAGTTTGGCACTACCTATATACCTCCCTATGCTTACAACGCTAGTCCGGGCTTTTGGGGTGGCGGTATCAGCCTCGACCCCACCCTGAATGGATACGCCAGCGCAGGCAACAACCAGCAGTTCCTCATTAACCACGAGCTAAATGCCACACTCAACAAAAACATTTCGAAAAACCTGGTAAGTACCACACAACTCGGCTATTCGTTGCAGTACGAAAAAAGCGCTTATACCATGCTGCAGGGCAGGGGTATGGCGCCGCTGGTGCAAACGGTACAAGGCGCCAGCACCGTGTTACCAGGCGTAGACCAGCGCGGCGAAATTTCTATTTACGGTGGCTACTTACAGCAAAACTTCAAGTTCAAAAACAAGCTTTTTCTTACCGCAGCGGCCAGAATTGATGGCTCCTCCGTTTTTGGCGAGGACCAGCGCAATCAGCTTTACCTAAAGCTTAGCGGCAGCTATGTACTGAGCGATGAGAACTTTTGGGAAAAAATGGGACTTAACAACTGGTGGGATTATTTCAAACTCAGGGCTGCCTATGGCGAAAGCGGCAACCTTACCGGTATTGGCCCATACAGCCGCTTCAATATTTACCAGGCATCGCCACTGGTGGGCCGCACGGCACTTAACAGCCCCGGCCAGCTCGCAAACGAAAACGTAAAGCCCGAAACACAGAAAGAACTGGAAATAGGCACCGACATGTCGTTTTTAAAAGGAAGGGTAAACCTCACATTCAACTGGTACAAAAAGAATGTAGAAGATTTATTAATAAGTCGTTTTATTAATCCAAGCCAGGGCTTCACCAGCTTGCTGGGCAATGTGGGTTCGCTATCCAACCGGGGAGTTGAAGTAGCCCTTGGCCTGGTTCCCGTTCGCAGCAAAGATTTCTCCTGGAACCTTGATTTCATTTACAACAAAAACAAGAACAAGGTTGAGAACATTCCCCAAGGCCTTATCCAGTTCAATTTGCCCGCAGGTTCTGTTTCGCTGCTTCCGGGTTATAGTGTAGGTGTGTTCTACGGCTTCTTCTTTGCCCGCGATGCCAACGGAAATGAAATAAAGAACTCTGCCGGCATTCCGCTTCAGGAAAGAGGCACCCAAACATCGCCCAGCACGTATACTGTGGCTCGAGATGCACAAGGCCTACCCAGCGGAACCCCCTTGCGCAGAGTAATTGGGGACCCTAACCCTGAATGGACCGGTTCGATGGTAAATACTTTTAATTACAAAAAACTCAGCCTGCGCATTCAAATGGATGCTGTGCAGGGCGTAGATGTGTTTAATGCTGACTTTCGTACCCGTCAGGGTGTAGGCAACGGTAAAGAATTTGCAGAACGCGAACATAAGGGCGAGCTGCCAAGAGGGTATATATCAGGTATTTATGCCATCGAAGAATGGCGGATTGACGATGGCAGCTTTGTAAAACTGCGCGAAGTAGCCTTGTCTTACAACCTTGGTAAAGTAGGTAAAGCATTCAGCAACCTGTCGCTAACATTTGCTGGCCGCAACTTGCTAAGTTGGGATAATTACAAAGGCTTTGACCCCGAAACCAATGCGGGCGGCGGCAGCACCCTGGCTCGTGGTATCGACTTTGGCAACGTGCCTATTCCACGCACTTACTCGCTTACCCTTAATGCCAAATTCTAATTGAATCATTTCTAAAGAAATAACTTATGAACACTTTTCATAAATATGTAATACTGCTGGCTGCAGGCTCGTTAGGATGGATGAGCTGCGATAAGAACTTTCCTAATCCAAACGATGCCACAAAAGACCAAACTCTCAGCAGCCCGGTAGGCCTTACCGGCGCAGCTGTTGGCTTGCAAAAAACCTACAGCACATCGCGTGCAGGCTCGCTGTACAACCTGGTATGTGCCAACGGATTTTCCACCTTTGAACTCAGCAACAGGAATACAGGCAACGTGGACGAAACCAACTTGTTCAACGGAGGCATTGCAGTAGACGGCAACAACTCGGTGCTTGGAAACCTGTGGGCTAATAGCATGAAGGTGATTTACGATGCCGATAACGTGATAAATAACGCCGCAAATCTGGGTGATAAGAATTACGCTTCAGGCCTTATAGGATATGCTTCCATTTTCAGGGCGCAGGCACTGGGCAACCTGGCCGAATTTTGGGAAAAACTGCCAGACACCGTGGGCATTGGTCTTACACCAAATTTTATAGACCGCCAGGCAGTGTACACTAAGGCTGTTGCCACTATAGATCGTGCCCTATCAGCAATTGCTGCCAACGCCATCAGTTCTTCATTCTTAAGCAACCTGCCCCCCGGCATGGAAATTCCTAATACGCTGCAAGCGCTAAAGGCACGATACCTGTGCTTTTCAGGCAGCTATGCTGCGGCATTGGCGGCTGCCAATATTGTAAACTTGTCGGTGAAAAGCGAAATGAGGTTTGATGCCATTAGCCAAAACCCCATTTTCAATGTGTCTACCTCTACCAACAACGTTTTCCAGGTAAAGGATAGCACCATGGGTATGCCCATTGACCTGCGCCCCACCAGCGATGACAAACGTATTGGTTTCTATATGGTAATTAACACAGCCGCTGCCCCCCGCTGGCGTATTAATGGCTTTGGTGCTGCACTGAGTACTGCCTGGCCTACGTACCTGCCTGGCGAGGTAACACTCATAAAAGCTGAATGTTATGCGCGGTCCAATGACCTTACCAACGCCGTGACCGAGTTGAACAAAGTGCTCATCAAAAAAGCAGCAAGCGATCCGTTTGGTATTGGAGCCGATTTGCCCGCCTATAGCGGAGCAAACACCCAATCTGCTATTCTTACTGAAATTTATCGCAATCGTTGCATTGAACTGTACATGCAAGGCTGGAAAATGGAGGACCTACGCCGATTTGGCCGCAGCAATACGCCCAATGTGGAAAAAAACAGGAACTTTTATCCCTATCCTTTCCGCGAACGCGACAATAACCCCAATATGGCAGGCATTCCGGATCCTACATTCTAACTTTACATACCTTCAATAAAAATGCCGCCGGATTAAGTTTCGGTGGCTTTTTTTGCCAGGCTTATACAGTGCGCCCTGCTAAGCCTTTGCCTTCCAAGGTCGAGACAAGGATGGAGCCCAAAACTTCCTTAAGTTTTCTATTGTGCCCTATGTGGTTATACATAAATGTGATTAGCCGAGTAGACATTGCGATTTACCAAAAAAGGTTTACCTTCATTTAGCGCTGCAAAGAAAAGGAACCAGCCGGCTACATGCATTTTTCATCAGTTTTCTTACGGTTGTGCTTCTACCGCCCGCTTTAGCCGCATAAGCGATGAATCTATTGACGGGCTGATCCTTTTATCATAAAAAACAGAAGCCATTTTATTCCACGGCTTGTACCACTTGTTTTGGAACACATAGTACAGCTGCACCGTGGTGCTATCGGACTGCAAATTATAGAATGCCAGCCCGCCAAGTAAGGGCTGCATATCGCTTTTGTGTACCTGCCAAAAAATGGTATCGGCATCGGCAGGGTTGTCTACATTGGCCAGTTCGGCTGTATAAAAAGGAATATCAGCCGTGCGCACATCAAGGCTTGTATCGTTTACAGTTAGCCATTGCCTGTAAGAAATTTGGTTGCTGCTGATGCGTTGTTTTACCGTATCTCTATTGCCGGCAATATTGCAGGCACGGCTCACCACTACGTTGTTGGGAAAAATCATGGTAAACATCCAGAATAAAAGGTAAAACGCTACTACACTAATTAGACCTAGTTTGAGATAATTCATAAAACAAATTCAAATTGTATGGATACCTATTCAGCAGAGAAGAAAAAACTTGTGATGACCATGTAATCTGAAAAAACAATCCTTCCCATATTCTTTCCGCCGTTTCGTCTTCCCGGCCATTGGTTTTCACTTAAATAATTTGAATTACAGGAAATCACAAAATGTCTATTCCCACCTGAAAACTTTAATGGCGGCAAAATACACGGTCACACCCCACAATGCGATGGCACCCAATTCTGGTAAAACATTGGACAGGTGGGCACCTTCGAATGAGATTTTGCGCATGGCGTCGTTGAAAAATGTAAGCGGCAGCACCCGGCATATGGGCTGCAACCAACTGGGAAAAACATCAATACTGAAAAAAGTACCCGCCAGCAAAAACTGAGGTAAGGTTACCAAATTGGCAAAGGGTGGAATAGTAGACTCGGTTTTGGCAAGGCCGCTTACCACAAACCCAAAACCCATAAACACCAGCAGTGCCACAAAGCTTAACGCCATAATTTCCAAAAAAGTGACCCAGCCATTGATGAGCGTAAAATGAAAGAAGAAGTGACCAATGCCAATGATAACAACGGCTGTAGATAGCTGAAAAATAACACGGGCCAAACCCTCGCCCAGCACAATATAGCCCCTGCGGATGGGCGTGGCATACAGGCGCTTGAGTACCAGGGTTTGCCGCAGGTTGAAAAACAAAAATGCAACGCCAAAAACACCCGCACTCAGTAGGCTGAAGCCCAACTGACCGGGCAGTATAAAATCGATGGTACGATACTTGCGCACTTCCTTGATATTGGGTGGTAGTAGCGCTGCATAACGATTGGTTACACCAAAAATTTTACGGTCTATTTTAGCCAGCACCGTTTCCAGCATGGGTAAAAAGGTTGAGAGTTTGTCGCCACTGGCCGAAGTGCTGATTACCTGCACCGCATAGGGCGCCACATGCACACTGCTATCCGTTTTGAAAATCTTCAACACTGCGGTAATGCGGCCTTTAATCAGGTCGTTTTGCAGCGCAGCCTGGTTTTCGGGCTGTACAAACCTGATATTCGGAATCTTTTGTAGTGCCTGGTACACGTAGTTGCCAGTATCGCTGCCGGGCGCCAGCACCACCCGGTAACTTGGCCCCGCACCACTGCCACCTATAAACCCAAACACCAAAATAAATATGAGCGGAAATGCAATGCTGAAGATTACGGCCGAGGGGCTGCGCAAAATTGCTTTTAGCGACCCCCTTGAAATGGCCAGCATGGCCCGCCACTGATTATATGATGTTTGCATGAAATGTATGTGCCGACTGTTGCAAATATGACAACAATTCTACTATGCTTACGGCCTTTATTGCAGCTAACGCAGCACCAGGCTAAAAGGCAACCGTGCCTGTGGCGCACCCTGCATACGCTGAAGCTGACGCAAATGGTGCATCCAGGTCAGTTCGTTACCCGATGAGGCAACCACCTTGTTGCCGGTGGCCTTGCTGGTGGAAACTGTTTGTTTTTCGTCACCCAATATCTTCTCGATAAGCGAAGGTATTACAGGCCATTCACGCAGTTCGTATTGCTCAATTTTTGCCATGCGGGCCGCGCAGGCAAGTGCATCGTTCAAGCCGCCCAGCCTGTCCGCCAGGCCATTCTTTACTGCATTGGAGCCGCTCCATATACGCCCCTGGCCAAGGCTGTCTACCGTAGCCAACGATAAGCCACGCCCGGCAGCCACCCGGCTTTTAAATTGCAGGTAAATGGAATCAACAATGCTTTGGCTTACCCTGCGTTCCAAATCCGTCATAGGCCTGAAGGGGGTCATAAAATCGGCTCCAGGACTTGTTTTAACGGCATCAAAGGTTACCCCAAGCTTATTGTTCATCAGCTTACTTACATCGAACATGAGCGAGAACACACCAATAGAGCCGGTAAGCGTGGCGGGCTGCGCAAATATGCTATCGGCCAGGCAACTGATATAGTATCCGCCACTGGCAGCGTAATCGCCCATGCTTACCACCACCGGCTTTTCCTTTTTGAGCAGTTCCACCTCGCGGGCTATCATTTCGCTGGCCAGAGCACTGCCTCCGGGGCTGTTTACCCGCAGCACTACAGCTTTAATTTTTTTATCGAGCCTGGCTTTGCGCAGCAGGTTGCGGTAGGCTTCGCCGCCAATAGCGCCATCTTCCTCTTTGCCGTCTATTATTTCTCCTTCAGCATAAATTACCGCTATTTTATCGGGCGATATTTCGGTACTGCTTTTCCAGGGCTGCCGCTTGGCATAATCCTGCAGCGTGATAAAAGGGATTTTGGCATCATGTTTCAATCCAAGCCGCTTCTTCATCGTATCGCGCACTTCGTCTTCATATAGCACCGCATCTACCAATCCGGCACGTACCGCATCAGTGGCCGTATTTACCGCCATATTGTTGGCAAGGTTATGCAACTCAGCGGTATCCACCCCTCGCCTATCTGCTACTGCGCTCAAAAACTGTCCATACAATTCATTGATAAACACGCTCAGTTGAAGCCTGTTGGCATCGCTCATTTTGCTGAGGCGATAAGGCTCGGTGGCGCTTTTGAATTGACCGGCAAAAAACACTTCGGGCTTCACCTCCAGTTTGTCGAGCGTGCCCTTAAAAAAAGGAATTTCTACCACATAGCCATTCCATTGGGAAAAACCACCGGGAAAACAGAAAATACTATCGGCTGCGCCCATAAGCTCGAAACCCCTTTGTGCCAGCACATCGCCCGCTGCATACACAAATTTGCCGGCCCTGCGCATACTGTCGAGCGCATTGCGCACCTCTTGCGACGCGGCAAAGCCCATACCATTGGAGTTGCCGGTAAGGTAAACACCCTTAATTTTTTCATCGCCTGCAGCGGCCTCCAATGCCCGCACCATGCTGTACAGGCCGGTAACAGCCGGGGTACGGCCTTCCACTACATCAAAACCCGATTCGCGGGATTGCTCCATCACCGACGCTGAAATATCGAACAATAAAACGGAGCCTGATTTTAGCTCCGGCAGCGACTCTTTTGCAAGACCAGCAACCAGGCCCACGCTTGCAAGCACCCAAATGAGTATGCCCAGCAATACCGCCAGCAAGGCAGCGAAGAATATTTTTAGAAAAGAACCCATAACTTATACATCATTAAACAGCACAGAGGCTGCTTGGTTGTAAAATAAAGATATTTGCCGGCAATACCGGGCACACAATCAATGAACAAGGCTTATCTGCTTACAGGCGGCAATATGGGCAACAGGGTGCAGAACCTGGCAGATGCCTGTACGCTGATAGGCCAACAGATTGGCCCGGTAGAAGCTACATCGTCGCTGTACGAAACGGCGGCCTGGGGTGTAGCCGACCAGCCCGATTACCTGAACCAGGTAGTGATAGTGAAAACATTGCTTACGCCCGAAGCTCTGCTGAACGAATTGCTGGCCATTGAGCACCAACTGGGCCGCACCCGCCTGCACAAGTACGATGCACGAACCATTGATATCGATATTTTGCTATACAACCAGCTGATATTTAACCTGCCAAACCTGCACATACCCCACGAGCACCTGCACCGGCGCCGCTTTGCCCTGGTGCCGCTGGCCGAAGTGGCAGGCAGCTATGTGCACCCCATTTGGGGCAAAACCATCCTAACGCTTCTTGAAGAATGCACCGATGTGCTGCATGTGAAAAAGTTTGCTTCTGCAAACGCCGGCAAGTAGCTTGCTTTGCTGCATAGCGCTTACATGCATCATCACTTCATTACCATAGAAGGCAATATAGGTGCCGGCAAAACCACCCTTGCCCACTTGCTGGCCAAAAAGCTAGAGGCGAGGCTTATCCTGGAAGAGTTTGCCGAAAACCCTTTTCTGCCCAAGTTTTACGAAAACCCGCAGCAGTACGCCTTTCCGCTGGAATTGTTTTTTATGGCCGAGCGCTACAAGCAATTGAAAGATATGCTGCAAAGCCGCGACCTGTTCAGTACCATCACCATCAGCGACTACCTGTTTACCAAGTGCCTGCTGTTTGCCCGGGTAAATCTGCCCGAAGAAGAGTTCAGGCTATATCAAAAGCTATTCGAAATTATTCACCAGCAAATATTGCAGCCCGACCTGCTGGTGTACCTGCACGCCCCGGTAAGCAAACTGCAACAAAACATTCGCAAGCGCAACAGGCCCTACGAACAAGGCATTCAGGACGAATACCTCTACAACATTCAGGAAACCTACACCTCTTACATACGGCGGCATCATGTAAAAACACTGTTTGTAGATGTAACCAATGCCGACTTTTTGAACAACCCGTTGCACCTGAAAACCATTTTGGATGCGCTCGAAAATGAGTATCCCGAAGGACTGCATTACCTGGCTCTGCCCTGATTATGGTACAAGAGCAGTTCTAAAACCCCTGATGCTTCATTACACCTTCCTCGTCACCTTCTTCATTTACTATTGGTGATCTAATGGCGTTTAGTAAGGGTACTATTTGGCTGAGAAGACGCTAAGTAAGAAAAGTCAACGATTGCTATCGGTATCGGGAAAATTTTCGAGCACGACTTACCGTTGCCTTACCGTCTCACCGTCCCGATAGGCAATCGGGATAACGGCATTTTTTTCGCTTAAAGAATGGACATTAATTACTAAACTCCGGGCCTACCCCGTCGGTCCTGCAGAAATTAAGGCGAATCAGAGACTTTTAGAAGTGCCCACAAAAAGGGTATATCAACGCAGGCAACTTTTCTACCTTTGCCCTGTTTATCAGCTTATGAAGCAATTCAATGTGCCGGCTTTTTACCGGAGCCAACTCATATCGTCCATTAAGGCTGGCCGCAAGGCTGCCGATAAGTTAAAAAAAGATTTTGCTCCTACCCTGCTCGATTTTGGTCCTGTTAAGATATACCTGGCGAGGCATTTTGGTTTTTGCTATGGCGTGGAAAATGCCATAGACATTGCTTACCGCTGTGTGGAAGAAAACCCCGGCAAGCGCATTTTTTTATTGAGTGAAATGATTCACAACCCACAGGTAAACGAAAACCTGATTAGTCATGGCATTCGCTTTTTGCAGGATTCCTATGGCAAAACGCTTATTCCTTTTGAAGAACTGACGCCTGAAGATGTGGTCATTATTCCGGCCTTTGGTACCACGCCTGCCATTGAAGAAAAGCTGGAAAAACTGGGCATATCGCCACAACGGTACAATACCACCTGCCCTTTTGTAGAAAAGGTATGGAACCGGGGCGAACAACTTGGCAGCAAGGGTTACAGCCTCGTTATTCACGGCAAGCCCATGCATGAAGAAACGAGAGCCACTTTTGCCCGGGTATCGGCCCATTCGCCGGCGCTAATAGTAACCGATATGGCAGAAACCATAGAACTTGGGAAATACATAACCGGCGAAAAAAACACAACAGATTTCTATGCAGAGTTTGAAGGCCGATACAGCAAGGGATTCAATATTGACGACGATCTGCAGCATTTTGGTGTAATAAACCAGACCACACAACTGGCTACAGATACACAAGCCATTGCCGACTACCTGAAAGAACTGGTGGAAAAGCACTACAGCGAAAAAGACTCCGCCGGTCAAAAGCGCTTTGCGGACACCCGCGATACGCTTTGCTATGCCACCAACGACAATCAAACCGCAGTAAGGGAAATGCTGCAAACACCTGCCGACATTGCCTTTGTAGTAGGTGGATACAACAGCAGCAACACCAGCCACCTGGTAGAACTTTGCGAAGAAAAATTGTCCACTTATTACATTAAAGAAGCCTCGGCCATTTTGGATGGCCACCTGGTGCGTCATTACAACTGGCGCAGTAAAGAAGAATTAACAACCGAACACTGGCTGCCACAAAACCAACCGCTCAGGGTGCTGCTAACCAGTGGGGCCAGTTGCCCCGATGCATTAGTGGAAGAAGTGATTGAAAGGCTACTGGAATTTTTTCCGGAAGCGAACAGCTTGGATTCAGTAGCTGCGCCGTTTGAAGTGGCTTCCGCTTAAGCTATTCTTAGCTCCTTTGCCTTGTTAACGGCAAATGCCAATTGCTCCTCGGGTGTCAGGTTCGTATTATCGAGCACCACAGCATCTTCGGCCTTTCGCAAAGGACTTATGGCACGGTTTGTGTCCACGTAATCGCGCATCTCAATATTGTTCTTCACCTCTTCAATGGTGATGTTGGGGTTTTTCTGGTAAAGTTCTTTAAACCTACGCTCTACCCTTACAGCATTATCAGCGGTCATAAACAACTTGAGCTCCGCTTTGGGAAATACGGTGGTACCAATATCGCGGCCATCCATTACGATGCCCTTTTTATTGCCCATCTTTTGTTGTTCGGCCACCGCAAAAGACCGCACTTCCTTAATAGCCGCTATTTCCGACACTTTTTCGGCTACCAGCATTTCACGAATCAGGAACTCTACATTTTCGCCATTCAGGTATATTTCGCTTTGCTCCAACTGTGGATTATAGTGAAACTCTAACTGTATGTTGGACAATGCTTCATCCACCTGCTTTTTCTTGGTCCAGTCTACATGGTTGCGCAAAAAATACAGAGTGATAGCGCGGTACATAGCGCCGCTGTCTATGTACACATAGTTGAGTTTACGGGCAAGCTGCTTTGCCAGGGTGCTTTTGCCACAGCTCGAAAATCCATCGATGGTAATAATGATTTTACACATGTAGGTACAAAGTTGGGAAAGGTGTAGCAACAACTCAAAAAATAAATGCCTGAACGGCAACAGCCTCCGGCAAATACCGGAGGCTGTTGAATTTGATCATGTTCACCGTGGTTACTCGGCTTCTTTTGCCGGTTCGGCAGGTTCGGCCGCCTCTTCCTCGCGCTCGCTGAAGGTGAATTTCACTTTCTGGTTTTCTTTATCCAGGCCGGCTACCAGCACATCGCCCTGTTTAATATGCAGGTTGAGTATTTCCTCTGCCAGCGGGTCTTCCAGGTACTTTTGAATAGCCCTGTGCAGTGGGCGGGCGCCAAATTGCTGATCGTACCCTTTGTCGGCAATAAACTCCTTGGCTTCGGGCGTAAGCTGCAACGAAAACCCAAGTGTGTTCAGCCGCTTCACTACCCCCTTCATTAAAATATCAATGATGGAGAATATATGTTCTTTGGTAAGGCTGTTGAAAATAATGACGTCGTCAATACGGTTCAGAAACTCGGGGCTGAAGGTGCGCTTTAATGCTTTTTCAATTACGGCCTTATTATTTTCATCCTGCGTTTGCATGCGGGCCTGTGTGGCAAAACCCACGCCTTCGCCAAAGTCTTTCAATTGCCGCACACCAATATTTGATGTCATAATGATGAGCGTATTTTTGAAATCAACCTTACGACCAAGGCCATCGGTAAGTTGCCCATCGTCGAGCACCTGCAGCAGTATATTGTAAATGTCGGGGTGCGCCTTCTCAATTTCATCAAGCAGGATAACGGAATACGGCTTGCGGCGTACTTTTTCGGTAAGCTGTCCACCTTCTTCGTAGCCTACATAGCCGGGAGGTGCGCCTATGAGCCTGCTCACGGTAAACTTTTCCATGTACTCACTCATATCTATGCGTATGAGCGAATCTTCGCTGTCGAACATATAGCGGGCAAGTGCGCGGGCAAGTTCCGTTTTACCCACACCGGTGGGGCCCAGGAATATGAAGGTACCAATGGGCTTTTTAGGATCCTTGAGGCCCACCCTGTTGCGCTGTATGGCCTTTACCACTTTTTGAATAGCTTCGCCTTGCCCTACCACCATGCTTTCCATATCCACCGCCATGTTGCGCAGCTTTTCTGTTTCTGCCTGCACCATACGTTTTACCGGAATGCCGGTCATCATGCTTACCACTTCGGCAATATGCTCTTCGTCAATGGGGTAGCGTTTGTGCTTGCTTTCTTCTTCCCAAATGGCCTTGGCCCTTTCCAGTTCTTCGCCCAGGCGCTTTTCGGTATCGCGCAGCGAAGCAGCCTCTTCAAAGCGCTGGCTTTTTACTACTTTGTTCTTTTCTACTTTAACCTCTTCAATACGTTTTTCGAGTTCAAGAATGTTTTGCGGAACATTAATGTTTTTGAGATGCACCCTGGCGCCCACTTCGTCCAGTACATCAATGGCTTTGTCGGGCAACAACCTGTCTGTCATGTAGCGGTTGCTCAGTTTTACACAAGCATCTATGGCATCGACGGTATAAGTTACGCTATGGTAATCTTCGTACTTACTTTTAATGTTGTGCAGTATTTGGATAGTTTCCTCCACACTTGGCTGCTCTACCATTACTTTTTGAAAGCGCCTGTCTAGCGCACCATCTTTCTCAATGTACATACGGTATTCATCCAGGGTGGAAGCACCTATACACTGCAGTTCGCCACGAGCCAGGGCAGGCTTAAAAATATTTGAGGCATCCAGTGAACCACTTGCACCGCCAGCGCCTACGATGGTGTGAATTTCATCAATAAACAGAATAACATCGCGGTTCTTTTCCAGCTCGTTCATAATGGCTTTCATGCGCTCTTCAAACTGACCGCGATATTTGGTACCGGCCACTAATGCAGCCAGGTCAAGGCTAATTACCCGTTTGTCGAACAATACACGGCTTACTTTGCGCTGTACAATACGTAGGGCCAAACCCTCTACAATAGCCGTTTTACCCACGCCGGGTTCGCCTATCAGGATGGGGTTGTTCTTTTTACGGCGCGAAAGAATTTGCGATACACGCTCTATCTCCTCCTCGCGGCCCACAATCGGGTCAAGTGTACCACTTTCGGCCATCTTTGTTATATCGCGGCCAAAATTGTCGAGCACCGGTGTTTTGCTCTTTTGGTTGCCTTGCTGCTGCCGGCTGCCTCCACGCTGCTGCTGTCCTCCATATCCGCCACGCTTTTCATCTTCCATATCGTCATCATTATCTTCGGTATAATCGGCCTTGGGATTATAGTCGCTGCTGCGTACCATTCCCAGTTCATTGCGGTAGCTGTCGTAGTCTACATCGTATTGCATAAGTATTTGGCTGGCAATATTTTCCCGGTTTTTTAAAATACTCAGCAGCAGGTGTTCGCTTTCCACCATGGGGCTTTTAAGCGCTTTGGCTTCCAGTACGGTTACCCGTATCACCTTTTCGGCCTGCTTGGTAAGCGGCAGGCTGTTTATATTGGCAATATTCTTACCTGTTTTGTCTTTTACGGCCAGTTCCACCTCTTTACGCAGTTCGTACATATCCACATTAAAGTTGCGCAGCACTTTCATGGCGGTATTTTCACCATCGCGTATCAGGCCAAGCAGCAGATGCTCTGTTCCAATAAAGTCGTTGCCAAGGCGTAGCGCTTCTTCCCTGCTGTACGAGATGATTTCTTTTACCTGGGCCGAGAAATTATTATCCATTATGAGAGTTAAGTGTAAAACAATATTACGTATTTATCAGGTTCTTTTGGAAAAAGGTAAAATGCACAGGTTGTTAATAGACTGCCGGAGAGTACCCGGCATTTTCACCTATTTTCACTTATTGTATTATACAATGAAATTATGACCGAAGGCGGGCAAATGTTTCAGTTGTTGAACATTTTAAAAGAACCTTACTATGTTACTCAAAATAGAGACCAAAGAGCGATTTCACGAAATTGTACTGCCAGGACCTGTAGTTTCTGCTAAATTGGCAGCAGAATGGGAGCCCGAACTGACTTCATTGCTAGAACAGGAGGTCAAAAATGTAGTAATGTCGCTCAAGCAAATAGACACAATGGAACCGGGAGGTGCAGAGATACTGCTGAATACGCAAACCCGGTTTTACGACCATAGTGCCAGTTTTGTGTTTTGCGAAGCTTCTGAAGCGCTGGAAGAACAGATGGAGCAGATGGAGATTCTGGAGCAAATGAATTTAACACCAACCCTGAGTGAAGCATGGGATATGGTGCAAATGGAAGAAATAGAACGCGAATTAATGGATGACCTATAGCAGCACGCAGCGATCTTTTATTTGCAGCCATCCATAACAAACCTGTAAACCATTCCTTTGTTTGGCATAACCATACTCGGTAACAACTCAGCTATTCCGGCCTTTGACCGGCACCCCACTGCACAGGCCATTACGCTGGGCGATCAGGTATTTTTAATAGACTGTGGCGAGGCCACCCAAATGCAAATTTCCCGCTACAAAGTGCGATGGGGCCGCATCAACCATATTTTTATCAGCCACCTGCATGGCGATCATTATTTTGGACTGCCAGGTTTGCTTACCTCCATGGGGTTGCTGGGCCGCGAAGCGCCACTCACCGTTTATTGTCCCGAAGGGTTGGAACAACTCATTAACCTGCAGTTGCAGTTGGCCAACAATACGTTGCGCTATCCCCTTGCCTTCAAAACACATCCTGCCAAGGGCGGCCTTCTGGTTGAAACTTCCAAATTTGAAATAACCTGCTTTCCGGTAAAACACCGGGTGCCATGCTGGGGCTTTGTAATACGCGAAAAAAAGCTACCCCGCAAACTGATTAAGGAAAAGCTGCTGGAATTTGAAATTCCTGCTTCCTATTATCACAAACTGCAGGAAGGAAATGATTACTTGAACAAAGACGGCCAACTGATTAAAAATGAGCTAGTTACCATAGCCGCACCCGCCGGAAAAAGCTATGCATACAGTGCCGACACGCTCTACGATGAAGACTTGATAGAGCATGTATCGGGGGTAAGTGTGCTGTACCACGAGGCTACCTACCTGCACGAACTAAGCGAGCGTGCCGCCAACCGCTACCATACCACCGCATTACAGGCCGGCCGGTTGGCAAGCCTTGCAAAGCCGGGCAGGCTATTGCTTGGGCATTGTAGCAGCAAGTACGAACACCTGGAGCCATTTGTCACCGAAGCACAACAACAGTTCGATCATGTGGAACTGGCCATGGAAGGCACCACCTACCTGGTGTAGGCACCTATGGCACCTGCAGCCATTTCAAAAACAAGGGAAACCATTTGGCCCAGGCTGCTTCGTTATGACCGGCATCTTTGTCAATATATAAATCTGATTTGCTCAGCGGCACCTTTGCCTTAAGTGCTGTGTACATGTTGCGGGTATCGTTTTCCATGTTGGCACTCTCTTTACCGCCTGCATAAAAGAAAAAACCGGGCTTTGGTGATTTGTCCGTTCCCATTTTTGCCGGCAGGCTAAAAACCTCGGGCGCTACCCAAAATGCCGGCGAAAAAACCCCTGCTGCACCAAATTGCTGTGGGTAGGTAGCTGCCAAATAAAAGCTGATAAGACCACCCATACTGCTGCCGGCAACAATGGAATATTTGGCCTCAGGCATGGTACGAAAATGCTTGTCAACATAAGGTTTCAGGGTGGTTGCCAGCCACTTGGCGTATTGCATTCCTTCTCCTTTTCCATACCGTTGGCTATTATACGGGTTGTACTCTGTAAGACGTTGGGTACTGCTATTATCAATGGCCACCACGATGAAACTTTTGCCACAGCTGTCGAACAAGCGGTCCAATGCTTCATCGGCATGCCACTCGCCACCAAAGGAAGTAGCATCGTCAAAACAATTTTGGCCATCGTGCAAATACAGCACGGGATACCGCTTGCTGCCTGTATGATAATCGGGCGGCAGGTAGAACCTTAGGGTGCGGCTACGGCTAAGTGTATTTATGAAAAACGCGGTATCAGAAATAATCACATGCCGGCTGGCAGTACTCTTTTTGCGCCCACCGGTAAGCACATCTGTCCAGCCTTGCATGTTAAGCACCAGGGTGGTATCGCCCGAAACCGTGAGCCTTCTGTTTCCGAAATTTGTGCCATCAACCATGCATTCAGCCTTGGACCAGCTACCCCGGGTTACTTTCCATTCCAGCAAACTGCCGGGCTTGGCCTTTACCTGCAACTTACCGGTAGCGTCAAATTTATACGAGAGGTCGCTGGGCTTCCAGTCATTGATATTGCCGGCAAAAAAATAAACCGAATCAGCATGCAATGGTGCACCTTCACCCAGCAAAAAAGTTATAGTAGACTGCGCAAATAAAGAACCATGAAATACCCCAACCAGCGCTAATATGAGAGTTGTCCGGCACATTTTGTGCAATTTCAAAATTTCCTGCCTACCCTGCAAACTGATAACTGCAAACTGTATTCCTTGCCAACTGCCTCCCTGCAAACTGTCACCCGTCATCTGCCACCTGTCATCTCTCTCCTCATCCCAAATACGCTTTCACCTTTTGGTGCAAGCCATGGCTTAAGGGTACTAATGGCAACCTCAGGCTATTTTTGATAAGTCCACGCTCGGCCAGGAATGCTTTAATGCCGGCAGGATTATTTTCGGCAAACATTAAGTCAAGGGCATCCAGTAATCTCACCTGGAAAGCTTGTGCTTCGGCATAATTACCTGCAAGGGCCATATGCACCAACTGGGTAAACTCGGCAAAACAATTGGCGGCCACGCTAATTACGCCATCGAACCCCAGCGCTACCAGCGGAAGAGTTAGGTGGTCATCGCCACTAAGCAAGCCAAAGCCCTCGGGCCTGTTTTTGGCCAGGTGCATGCACTGTATCATGTTGCCGCTTGCTTCTTTGGTGGCTATAATATTGGGAAATGACTGCGCCAGCCTGATAGTGGTTTCGGCGGTTATGTTGCACCCGGTACGACCCGGTACATTGTATAATATGATGGGCTTGGGGCTGCTTTCGGCAATGGTTGCGTAATGGCGAAACAGGCCTTCCTGCGAAGGACGGTTGTAGTACGGCGTTACACACAATACTGCGGCCGCACTTGCCAGCGGCCAGCTTTTGGCCTGGTTTACCAATTGTGCTGTATCGTTGCCACCCAGGCCTACCACTACCGGCAGCCTGCCATTTACCTTTTCCATGGTAAATTGCAATACGGCCAGCTTTTCCAACTCCGTCATGGTGCTTGGTTCGCCGGTAGTACCTAATGTAACCAGGTAATCTACCTTGGCCCTGATGAGGTATTCAACAAGCACTTCAAGGCTGGCAAAATCTACAGATAAATCATCGCTGAACGGTGTAACCAGCGCTACCCCCACTCCCCCCGGAAATTTCATAATCTTCTTAAGTTGTAAATATTTTATTGGATTTCAATGGCACAATAGTTACAGTTCATCGTAGAAGCCCATTTTCCCGAATTTGTCTATCCGCTGCCTGATGCGCACATCGGGCTCTATTTCTTTCAGTTCGGCAAGCATGGGCAACAATGCGCTTTTCAGCGTTTGTGCAGCTTCGTCGTAGTCCCAGTGGGCGCCACCAATGGGCTCCGGCACTATCCCATCCACCAGACCAAAGCCCAGCATATGGTCGGGGGTAAGCTTCAGTTGCTCGGCTGCCACCTCTTTTTTATCCCAGCTACGCCACAAAATGCTACTACAGCTTTCGGGGCTTATTACGGAGTACCAGGTATTTTGGAGCATCAGTACCCTATCGCCTACACCAATACCCATGGCGCCACCGCTGGCACCTTCGCCAATGATTACGCTTATTACAGGCACCCGCAGCCGCAGCATTTCATAAATATTTCGGGCTATGGCTTCGCCCTGTCCGCGTTCTTCAGCTTCAATGCCGGGAAATGCCCCTGGCGTATCTACCAGGGTAATAATGGGAATATCAAATTTTTCGGCCAGTTTCATCAGCCTCAGGGCTTTCCGGTAGCCTTCGGGATTAGCCATACCAAAATTGCGTTCCTGCCGCGTTTTGGTGTTTATACCCTTTTGCTGGCCAATAATCATTACCGATTGTCCTTCCAACTTGCCCAGTACGCCCACCATGGCCTTATCGTCGCGAACATTACGGTCGCCATGCAGCTCAACAAATTCGCTGCACATTTTTTGGATGTACTTATACGTATAGGGACGGTCGGGGTGGCGGCTTAATTGAACTTTTTGCCAACTGGTAAGGTTCTGAGTAATATCCCTGCGTTTGTCAATAATACTTTGCTCCAGCTGGGCAATAATGCCGGAGTAATCCACTTTCGGATTCTTTTCGGCCAGTTTTTTATTGGATTCAATTTGCTCGAATAATTCCTTTATTGGCGCTTCAAAATCGAGAAACTGCCTGTTAGGATATTGTGGCATAATCCTGATAGATTTCCGTACAAAAATGATTGGATTCCGTTATAAACAGCCTGTAAAAATAGGGGTTGACGCATAGGTAGCGCAATTTAACTTACCGAGTGCCATACAAAGCCTCTTCCAAAGCAGATATACCCCCCTTAGCTATTTGCGCCTGATCCATAGTTCGGGATTAAGCGTGGAAGTTTCTGTATCTACCCGCAACTGCACTTCGCCCACACCATCATCGTTGGAGCCTGCCTGGCCAATTACCTGCCCTGCTACCACTTTTGAGCCCCTGCGTACCGCTGTCGATTGCAGGTTGCTGTAAGTAGTAAAGTACTTGCCATGCTTCACCATTACGGTTTGTTTGTCGCCGATATTGAAAACAGAAGAAACCTCTCCGTCAAAAATGGCCTTTACGGCAGTACCCACCTCCGTTTCAATGGATATGCCGTCACTGATTACATCAATACTGCGTGTTTTTCCCGGAACCTGGTTAACCCCATAACGCAGAGAAATCAACCCCTTGTCTACGGGCCATGGCAGTTTGCCGCGGTTCTCCTCAAATTTCTGAGAAGAAATAAGCCCTTCGGGAGTGTTTTCCAATACGCTTTGAATACGAGGTGTGCGTGTAACCGGCTTGTTGGCAGCTATGGGTGGCGCAGCTGGTTCGGCTCTGTTGTTGGCTTTTCGGGCAGCATCGTCGGTAGCTTTGCGTTTGGCAGCTTCTTCCCTTTCGCGTCGCAGTGCTTCCTCTCTTTCTCGCTTTATTACTGCCGAAATAGCATTTTGAACCTGCTGTCGCTGCTTTTCTCGTACCTTCAGGTTTGCCAATAGCTTCTTTTCCTGAGAGCTGAGTTCATAAACAATTTTGTCCTTTTCATGCTTGTCTTCCTCCAGTACTTTCATCTGCTTGTTTTGTTCCTCCAGTGCACTCGTTTTTTCCTGCCGTTTGCCGGTAAGTGAGGCAATCTTTTCTTCCAGTCTCTTCTGTGTATTTAAGATGTCGCCGGCTTTTTGCTCACGCAGGGTGCGGTACGATTTCAGGTACGAAAGCCTCTTCAGCGCATCAGGAAAATCGTTGGATGAGAACAGAAAATTGAGAAAATCGTAATTGCTTCGGTTTTTGTAGGCATACACCACACTTTGCGCATACTGATCCTTCAGGGTTATCAGCTCCTGCTTCAGGGTGTCAATATCCCGATAGGTTTTGATGATATCCTTTTCTACATAGTAAACTTCACCTTTAATATTGTTAATTACCAGGTTACGCATATCTATCTTACGCTCCAGGCTGCGCAATACGCCCAATGTTTGCTTTTTCGACTTTTGGGTTTCTGCCAGGTCTCGTTTCACCATTTCTATTTCGCGCAATAGCTCTTGTGTTTGCCTTTGCAACTCTTCTTTGCTTTGAGCGCCTGCCCCCAGCGATACCAGTATATAACCCAACAACAACAAAGAGAATCTGCGCATCATAGGCCGAAATATGATTTGGAAAAAAGTGTGTTCGAAATTAAATAAACGAAATCCAGGATCGTCTATTATTTGTTCCTATATCCTTTAGGAATGTTGAAAATGAATGACTGGGGTTCATCAAACACAACCTGGGTGAATTTGATAGACACATCCAGTTTGTTCTTTTCGGCAAACGTGTAGTTGCGTTCTGTGCTGAAAGTACGTTTGCCTATTTGTTGAAATTCGTTGTTTGCAATATTGCAGGTTCGGCTGCGGGTTTCATCCACATCGTCCAGCTTGCTGTTCAGTACCCGGTTATTAGTAGTGTCCAGTGTGGCAAGGTGTTTAAAAAACTTTCCTACAGAAAGGAGGAAATAATTAGGGCCGTTTGCCCTGAAAGAAGTGATGTTGTCGTTGAAGTAAACAGGATTTCCCAATATCAGGTCTTGCAGCGTACTAAAATCCAAAGGTAGTTTTACAATCTCCTGCAGGTACGATACACTTCGCCGGCTAATGGTATGCTCCAGCTTATCCATTACAAAAACAGAATCGGGCCTTATGAGCGCCCTGAATCCTTCAATACCCAGCGGGCCGGTGATGGATACCCAGATAAGGCTATCGATTCGCATCCTTATTTGAGCGGTAGCATTATTCCCTTTTCCATTCTGATCTGTATAGTCCAGTTTCATTTTGCCGGCAAAATGAGCGCAGGTAATGGTGTTGCTATGCACCCTGCTTGCCAGGTCGGCTTTAATGGCATTGGAGTCTATAGTAGGAATTTTCACATCTACCACGGTATCCTTTTTAGTAATAGCCGATTGAATGGTTTTGGATGACCGGCACGATAGCAGCAACAGTGAGCTGCAAATACTGAACAGTGTAAAGAATTTCATAGAAGTTTGTTTGGCCGTGGCATTGCAACCAGAAAGTAAATTACTAGTATTAACCAATTGATTACAAGAATATTGTGCTTGTGTTTCCAAAACAAAAACAATAAAAACAAACCAGCTCTATTGTCTGTCTACTAAAGCCTACACTTTACCCGTATGGCCAAAACCACCTGCTCCCCTTGTTGTATCCGACAATTCGATGGCTTCATCCCAGGATATTCTTTCTACTTGTTGAAATACCAGTTGGGCAATGCGGTCGCCACTATGAATGGTCTGATGCTCATTGCTCAGGTTTACCAGTATCACTTTCAGCTCGCCGCGGTAGTCGCTGTCAATTGTGCCGGGCGTGTTCAGGCAGGTAATACCCTGTTTAATAGCTATGCCACTTCTTGGCCGTACCTGTGCTTCGTAGCCTTGCGGTATTTCAAGGTAAAGGCCGGTGGGCAATACTGTGCGTTCCAGGGGTAATAGTGTTACGGGGTGCTCCAGCCAGGCCTTGATATCGAGACCGGATGAGCCATCGGTGGCATATGCAGGCAGCGGATTGTTGGACGCATTCCGGATTTTTACTTGCATACGCTGGCTTTACTTGTCAATATTCTTTTGAAGCAATACAGTAGCATAAGCCATTACACCTTCTTCGCGACCCACAAATCCCATTTGCTCCGTAGTGGTGGCTTTTATGGATACATCGTCGAGGCCCACGTGCAATATGGAGGCAATCACCAGTTGCATTTGGTTAATGTAGGGGCGTACTTTTGGTTTCTCCAGGCATATTGTAGAATCAAGATTTACCACCTGAAATCCCTTTTCCCACACCAGTTCAATGGTTTTGCGGAGCAGCTTTTTGCTATCTATATCCTTAAATTCTTCTGAAGTATCGGGAAAATGATAGCCAATATCGCCCAGGCAAAGGGCACCCAGCATAGCATCGCAAATAGCGTGTAGCAGCACATCGGCATCGCTGTGTCCTACTACCCCTTTATCGTGATCGAGTTTTACCCCACCCAGCCAGAAGGCTCTACCTTCTGCAAGCTGATGAAAATCAACACCTATTCCAATTCTAAGCATAACAATAATGATAATAGAGCCTACGGCGAAGGTACATGCCCTTCGCTGTGCAAGTATGGTCAAATATGCAATTATTGGAATTGTCCAAAGTTTACCAAAAGGCTAAACCGCAGGGTATTACTCAGTGGGTTTCTATTGGTACCACTGCCGCTTGGTACTAGGTAGCTCATATCCAACCCAAATGCGTTGAATTTAACGCCAAAACCAGCGGTAAAATACTGGCGGTTACCTTTTTCGGGCGACTCGTAAAAATAGCCTGCCCGTAAAAAAAACTGATTGCGATAAGAGTACTCAGTACCAACGCTCACCGTAATTTCCTTGAGCTCCTCGTCGCTATCGGTAAACGATTTGAACCAGCTTTCCACTACACCCATATTTCGGTATTCATTAAGCGCGTTGGCATCGGTGGCGCTATCGCCTGTA
>Ga0114939_10000943_pt1 | contig 23576 bp, 20 predicted proteins | sample AshMeaCrysSpring_FD_87196 | JGI IMG/M metagenome (GOLD analysis project Ga0114939, IMG submission 87196) | Groundwater microbial communities from Big Spring, Nevada to study Microbial Dark Matter (Phase II) - Ash Meadows Crystal Spring | ecosystem: Environmental > Aquatic > Deep subsurface >...
GCCATTTCCCCTTTTATGGCGCCAATCGAAAATATGGCTTGTTTTGGTTGCTGACGCTGATGTATTCCGGCTGAAGCCCTTGAGCTACCAACTCGGTCACGACCGTCTCGTAAACTACCAACTTCTGATGCATGTCTTCGCCGGTGCCGAAATAGGCCCGCCAGCCGCGTCCATCCTGATAGCTCAAACCACCCGGAGGTCGATAATAAAGCTTGTCGATGTTTGGCCTTAACTGCCTTAGTTGTAGCGCTCCATTTAGAACCGCTGTCGGCACAAATGCCGCCCGCGCGCCAGGTTCCTGTTCCTGCCCTTCAGTCGACTCTGTCGCATTGGTCTCTTCCTCGGTGTCCGGCACGTCCGCTGCTGTCTGGTCTGCCTCATCACCTGCTGTTGTTTGAGCGAATGCGGATATACCTTCGGGAATTTCCGAGATGATGGTCAAAAGGCCGATTGTCTCGGCCCGCGCCGGTGTAAGACCACCATTTTCGTTAATCCAGTAAGCGGTTTCGCCTTCCTGCCATATCGCCAGAGGCGGCTGTTCGCGGATGCGGATCATGATTTCGTTTGGCCAATGCAGGCTGACGGTAGTCGTGATCACTCCTGGTATCGCGCTTATCTTTTCCGCTGCTTCCTGCGGATCGGCAGCGAAGATATGATGCCCGGCAAGGCCACTGGCCTCGACGACAGTCGTGGCCTGAATCGTTCCGGCCCCTTCAACCGGGATATAGTTGAGGTAGAAGCGGTCATCACCACCAACCACATACAACGCATAAATCCCCAATACGGCGACGGTCAGACTGATCCAACGCGCGTTAAATATGAACCCCTTCAAACCGCTCAAGGGTTGGCTGATCCGTTGTCGGCTGTTGCGCTGCTTGCGCTTTTTGGCGGCTTTCGGCATCGCCAGGTTAGGCATTGTAGCGGCGCCAGACGAGTACACCCGGCGCATGCGCGGTTGCTTCCGAAGGTGCTGTTTTTGCGGTTCATTCTTGCGCGCGGTCATGATCCCTTCCCAACTCCTGAAGGTAATGCGGTTATATCGATCGATGTCTCCAGAACGGATTTTTCGGCGTGGCGCGCCAGGGCCAGTTCGATCAATTTATCGAGTAATTCCGGATAGCTTAAGCCGGTCGCTTCCCATAACTTCGGGTACATCGAGATATTGGTGAAGCCCGGTATCGTGTTGATCTCGTTCAAAAATATCGCCCCGCTGGGATCGTCGAGCAAAAGATCGACACGGCCGAGACCGGCGCAATCAATAGCCCGATAAGCTCGAATGGCCAGGTCTCTTACCTCCGCGGCGGTAGCCGGATCGAGACTGGCAGGAATGATTAACTCAGACTCATCCTCAGCCCCCGGCTCGGTCAAGTATTTGGCCACATAATCGTAAAATTCCCTTCTCGGCCGGATTTCGCCCACGACACTTGCCTGCGGGTCGTCGTTTCCAAGCACGGCCACTTCTAATTCACGTGCTCGGTGGATCCCCTGCTCGACCAGGAGACGACGATCGAAACGGGCTGCTTCGTCGAAGCCGTGACGGAGGCTGGCTCGATCCGTACATTTGTTGATGCCCACGCTGGAGCCCAGATTTACCGGCTTCGTGAATACCGGATAGGTCATTTTCGCCTCGACGATATCGAGTATCCGTTCAGGGATTTGGAGCCACTCGGACCGGGTAAAGAGAAGCCAGGGTAACACAGGCAGCCCATTGGCCGCCATGACATGCTTGAATATCGCTTTGTCCATCCCCACGGCCGAGCCGACAACCCCGGCCCCGACATAGGGCAGGCCGGCGAGTTCCATCAGGCCCTGAACTGTCCCGTCTTCTCCGTATGGTCCGTGAAGGACCGGAAAGACGACATCGAGTCTGGCAATGATCGATAAACCGGTCGGCGTCAGTGGATATTCACCACCTTCGTCCTCTCGTTGTCTCTCCAGGCTTAAAAGGGCGGCTTCGGCCGGTTCGGGCAACAGCGTTGCCGGGTGGGTCTCGGCTTGCGAGCCGCTTAACGCGTCCATTGCTTCACCGGCAAGCCACCGGCCATCTTTTGCGATGCCGATCGGTATCACCTCATACCGGTGGGGGTCAAGAGCTGCCATGACGGAGCGTGCGGAACGAAGCGACACTTCGTGTTCGCCGGATCGGCCGCCGAAGAGGACCCCAACGCGAATCTTGTCCGCCGGTTTACTGGTCATGCCCATCACTCAAATTGCCAATCGCCCACTAACTCGACTTCCAATTCCATCTCGATCCCGAATTGATCACGCACACTATTCCAGGCCTCGGCGATGAGCATGCGGATATCCTCGGCCGTCGCCTCGCCATCATTGATAAAGAAGTTGGCGTGTTTTTCAGAAATAGTCGCGTCACCGACATGAAAGCCCTTTAAACCGGCTGTTTCGATCAGATAGCCGGCATAATAATTCTCCGGATTTTTAAACATTGAGCCGGTACTGGCCCCACCGGGCTGGCGCTCCTTCCGGTAGGCAGTGAACCCTTCGGCGCGGGCGTTCAAGACTTCGACCGGCTCCGGTTCCAAACGCAATTCGGCCGTTAAAATGACCCGTCGCGGTCGTGTTGAGAGGTGATCTCGTTTCAATACACTATCTCGATAGGCGAAAGCCATTTCCTCGCGATTGTAAACTCGAACGCCTTCGCCCGGTTCCCAGATAGTCGCTGCCAGAAAGTTGTGATCGATATCTGAACCATGAGCACCGGCGTTGCCGACCACCGCGCCGCCGATGGTGCCTGGCACGCCGATCGCCCATTCCAGTCCGCCCAACCCTTTGGAGATGCACTGACGAGCCAAGCCAGAGAGATTGGCGCCTGATTCGGCGGTGCAGACAACTCCGGCGCCGCTGTGGCGAAAACTCACCTTGCGCGCCTTATTCAAAATGACCAAACCGCTGATACCCGTGTCGGCGACCAAGATATTGGAACCACCGCCTAAAATGAAGTAGGACAGACCGGCAGTATAGGCCATCTCGACAGCCGTCTGCAGTTCTGAGGCCGAGGTCACGGTCAGCAATATCTCGGCTGGACCACCAACACGCGCGGTTGTATGCCGCGACAGGCTCGCGTTGACTTGTAACTGATCGCCAAAGATGCTTCGCAAACGCTCGACCGCTTGGATTGTCGTCATCAGGTTCATAAGTCAGTTAACTTTTATCCCTCGCTGTTCTCGGAGTCCATTCAGAACCCATTCGCCGACAAGATTACCGTCCCCCGCGCCCAGCGTCAGAATGACATCGCCGGGACTGACACGTTCCAGTAAATACTCAGCTGCGGCTTCTCGCGCCGGGATGTAGACGGCGTTCGGATGTTGCATCCGGGCAACCACGTCGGCCGCACTCAGGCCAAGGTTATTCGATTCCCGGCTGCGGTAGATATCCAGAACGATCACCCGATCGGCCTCGTGGAAACTGGCGGCGAAATCAGCCATCATCCGTCTTGTTCGGCTAAACGTATGCGGCTGCCAAACAGCCCAGAGCCGGCGGTTTGGGTAACGCTGTCGGGCGGCGGCAAGGGTGGCTTTGATTTCAGTGGGATGATGCGCATAGTCGTCAATAATTATCACATCGGCGACTTCGCCAATAACCTGGAACCGTCGCTGCACGCCGCCAAAGCCGGCCAACGCCCGGCAAATCTGGGCAAAATCGATCCCCAGGTCAAGTCCGACGGCGATTGCCGCCAGTGCGTTGCGAACATTGTGAACTCCGGGGATACTAAGACGTGCCAGACCGATCGTTTGTCCACCAACCTCAACGACGAAGTCCGTTCCGCCCATTTGGTTTGCCTGAGAATCGAGCGCCCGGATATCAACCTGGTTGCTGCCATTTTGCAGACCATACGTTTTTAGCCGCGGGTGGGGAAGCGCCGTATCCGCTACTAACTCCTGAATCCCCTGATCATCGAAGCAGACATAGAGTCGCCCGTCGGCGGGCAAGAGAGCGATGAATTTGGAAAAAGCGTCCCGATATGCATCCTGTGTCGGGAAGACATCGGGATGGTCATGTTCCACATTGGTAATGACGGCCAAATCTGGGCGCAAACCCAAAAACATGTAATCATACTCATCTGCCTCGACGACGAAATACGGACCTTCACCATACCGGCCGTTGCCGCCTAATTCGGGCAGCGTGCCGCCCAGGATAACCGTCGGATCGTTGCCGGTTTCTAAGAGCATGTGAGCGATCATGCCGGTTGTCGTCGTCTTGCCGTGCGTTCCGGCGACGGCGATGCCGACGCTACCGGCCATGAGCGAGCCGACAAGCTCCGCCCTTTTTATGACGGTAATACCGGATTCGCGTGCGGCTACCAACTCAGGGTTGCTATCGGGCACAGCCGAAGATATCACAACCAGTTCCGTGTCATGCACGTGCCTGGCGTCGTGGCCGACATACACGATGGCCCCGGCGGCGGCCAGCGCTTTGGTTTGGTCATTCGCTTGTAAATCTGACCCGGATACCCGGTAGCCGCGACCCAACAGAACGCGGGCGATAGCCGACATCCCGGCTCCGCCGATACCGACCAGGTGGATGGAGATACCCGGTCGCAGTTGGGAATTCGCAAACAAGGCTTCGGACATCTAATCGACCCCTAGAGCAGCACAATTAAGATGAACAGAACGGCCAGGATCAATAAGACCGGCAAGATATAAGGTGATGAAGTCAACACAGGGATGGGTAAATTTTCGATAATCGTCGCTACCTCCGGCAGCGGTCTGCTGATTTTTGTTGGATCGAACGGATAGGGTACATCTGGGGTGTAACGCACCCAATTGCTGGCCGAGACCAACTTGTACTCTAAAAAAGCCCAAATGGAACCAACGACTAACCAGCCATTTGTGCCGCCGACCAAAAAGCCTAGAACCTTGTCTTGCAGGTTATCCCGTCGAGTGAGGCGGTCGCCTACCCGGCTGCGGGCTAATGCTGGACCTTGATAGCCAAAGAAGCCAATAATTAAAAGAATGGCTGACATGATGTAAAATTGCCAGCGACGAACCTCCGGCGGCGGTGTACCGCTGTTATCCCAGCCGATAAAGCCGAACACGACGCTCATAAATTGGTTTATTGCGAATAATGCCAGTATGAGCGATGTGGTGACGACGATCTCTTTTGTCCAGCCACGCATCATACCAACCAGAGCGAATAATAAGACCATCATCCAGAAAAAAGTCACGAGACTTAACATGATGCCTCCTGCCGGGGAATGGGCGCGTTATCTTCCCCGTTCGCCTTCGCTTCGGCCAGAATGAGTTGAGCCAGGTTGATCGCCGCTTGTGGTTTGTCTAACGCCGCGGCCGCCTTTCCCATCGCCTGCAATCGTTCTGGGTTGAATAAAAGGTCCTGAATTGTCACCAAGAGTTTTTCACCCAAGGTCTCATCGGTCAGTTGTACGGCAGCACCGTTTTCGGTTAAAAAATCCGCATTCACTTTCTGATAGCGCCAGGCAAATGTCAAGGGAACCAGGATGGCCGGCAGCCCAAATGCCGGGCATTCCCCCATCATACTGGCTCCAGAGCGAGCGACAACCAGATTGGCTGCCCGGAACGCCGCTCCCATTTGTTCGTGAAGATAAGGATAGGGGCGGTAAAAGGCCCGCATTTCTGGTGGGAGCGTGGCGGCGTTTGCTTCAACTTCCGGCCAGGTAAGAGTCCCGCTGATGTGAATGACCTGCGCATTTGTCAACAATGCCGGCAAGATCGCCATCAATGCACGGTTAATGTTACGCGCCCCGCGACTGCCACCGAAGACGAAGAGGGTTGGCCGTCCGGGTCGAAGGTCAAATGTTTTTAAGGCTTCTTCGCGAGACAAGCGCCCGGCCGCCCGAATTTCGGCGCGCACCGGGTAACCCGTGATGACCATTTTTTCTTCCGCCACAAACATCCGCGATTTTTCGGACGTACAGGCAATTTTCCGTGCCATTGGCAGGACGAACCGAATCGTCGTGCCAGGTTCAATATCGGGTAGAAAAATGACAATCGGTAATTTGTGGCGGCGGGCGGCCAAAGCCACTGGCGCGGCCACATACGCCCCGGTAGTGAAGAGGACGTTCGGCTGGAATTGGCGGATAAGATCAGATGCTGTGCCGATGCTGCGGGTCAGTTTAGCCACGTTGCGGGCACGGGTAGCCAGTGGAACGCTGACGATCGGCCCACCGGCTATCGTATTAAGTTTCAGCCCCGCGCGAGGCACCAGCTGTTCTTCCATCTCACCTTTTGTGCCAATCCACATAATATCGTCCGTTTTCACACCACCCGATTGCAGTTCTGTAGCCGCTGCCAATGCCGGGTAAATCCCACCGCCTGTGCCACCGGCGCAAATCAACACCCGCATTTCAATCCGCTTGCTGCCGTTTGGGTTGCCGGCCAATGGTCGCATCCCGCGAGATGCTCAACAGTATCCCCACGGCGATCATGGTCATCAACATCGATGAACCACCATAACTAAGAAAAGGCAAAGGCATGCCCGTAAACGGGATCACCGCCGTGATGACTGCGATGTTGATCAGAGCCTGATACGATATCCAAACGGTCACGCCAACCGCCAGGAAAAAACCATATGTGTCGCGCGCATGGGTCGCGACACGAAATCCGCGCCAGGCGAAGAAGATGAGAAGCGCGATCAAGGTTAAGGTACCCATCAAGCCCAGCTCCTCCCCGACGATAGCGAAAACGCCATCTGTATGTGCCAGCGGCAACGGTCCAAACTTCTGGTTGCCGACACCCAGACCCACACCAAAAACGCCGCCATTCGCCAAAGCACCTAGCGCCTGCTTAACCTGGTAACCGGCCTCCAGGGGATCGCGCAGGGCCGCCATGTAATCATCCAGTCGTTGGGCGGCATGGGGCAGGGTCACCATCATGAAAGCCACAACCGCGCCGGCCACAAGACCGACGAGCAAAACCTGTCTCAGTTCGGCCCCGGCGACGAAGAATAATGTGAAGCTGATCAGTCCGACAAGGATCGCCGAGCTTAAAGCGGGTTGCAAAACGATCAGAGCGAACAAGAAACCGGTTATGACTGAGAACGGCAGCAAACCGTAATTCAATTGCTTGATGCGATCGCCTTTGGAGTGCAACCAATGAGCGATATACAAGATGGTGGCCAGTTTGGCCAGTTCCGACGGCTGGTAAGATCCGTTGGTCAGTGCTCGAACAGCGCCGTACTCCGCACGCCCGAAGAAAAGCAAAAACAACAATAACCCCACCGTCACTGCCATGAGCGGCAAGGAAATATACCGCATGGAGTGGTAGTCGAATTGCATCAGGACGAATATCACCGCGACCCCAATCACCATCGCTCCCATTTGTCTGGTGATGTAGTACATGGAGTTATCTTGAAAGCGAAAGCCGAGATCGAACGTGGTGCTGTAAACCATCAGGAATCCGAACACCACCAATGCACCGATGCCCAAGAGTAACCAGTAATCGAACGCGAGCTTGTTCGATCGCATCAGGATTGGTTCGCCTCGTTTCTTCACAACATTGAACGTTGCCATCGACCGCTCCTCACCTAATTCAAATCCTGAACAAGCAAGCGGAAATGCTCGCCTCGCTCAGCGAAATCCTTGTATCCGTCAAAACTGGTTCCACCAGGAGATAGAAGAACGACATCTCCCGCCGCTGCCTCGCTTTGGGCAATGTAGACTGCCTCGGCCAACGTATCTGCCAGGGATATCGACACCGGCTCCTCGGTCGCGGTTGTTTGGTTGAGTTTGCCGGCCAGTCGATCCGCGAGTTCACCAAACAAAATAACATGCTTGGCCCGCTGGTTGACCTGCCTGGCCCACTCCTCCCAGACCATATTTTTGTCACGCCCGCCGGCAAGGAGGATGACCGGCTCGTCAAATGCCTCCAATGCGGCCAACGCTCGTTCCGGCGCGGTAGCGATTGAATCGTTGACGTACAATACGCCATCCAGTTTCCGGACGATCTCAAGGCGATGGGGTACACCGCTGAACGTGCGAATCCCTTGCCGGATAGCCTCATCGGGCAGGCCGGTTGACTCTGCCAGGACCACGGCAGCCAACGTGTTGGCGATGTTATGCGCCCCGCGCAGCCTGATCTCCGTGACCGGGCATAGCGCGCGTCGTGCGCGCCCGTTGCTCAGCCAGATGGTGTTGTCCTGGACAAAGGCTCCATCCTCAACCTGTTGTTTTCGACTAAACAGCCGCAGACGCCCCTTCACCAACCCTCGTACCGCCTGCACGCCGGGGTCGTCGGCGGCCAGCACAGCGATACCCGAAGAATCCTGGGCTCGCCAAAGATTCCCCTTGGCCGCGGCGTAACGCTCCATGGTTCGATGGCGATCGAGGTGATTGGGGGTGATGTTTAGGATGGCCGCGATGGCCAAACCGGCAAACGCCTCCTCGCCCCCCCATATTTCCAACTGAAAACTGGAAAGCTCCTGCACGACCAAATCGCCTGGGTTTATATTTGCCAGGTCAGCGATCAGAGGCCGGCCGATATTCCCGCCAACCCAGGTTTTCCGGCCTGCTTTGTGACCCATCGCCCCAACCAGGGCGGTGGTAGTCGTTTTGCCGGCCGAACCGGTGATGCCGATCATCGGTGCAGGGTTTCGGCGCATAAATTCGAGGGAGTCATTTGTCAGCGGGATGCCACGACGCCGCGCTTCAGTTACAAAAGGTGCATCAAGCGGGACACCACCGCTCAGGGCCAGCATATCACATTCATCGAGTAGGGTAATCGGATGTTCGCCAAGGACGAAGCGGATCTGATCCGGACGCAGATCGGCCAACTCATCGACGGCCTCCTTCAATTCGGCGGCCGCTCGCAAATCGGAGAGCGTGACATGCGCGCCCACGCCCACGGCGAAGCGGGCAAGCGCCGATCCTTGCCGGGCTAATCCTAAAATCACCAACCGCTTGCCGTTTAATGCATCCATCCTCAAATATCTCAAATCAAATCAATGCCAGGGCAATGCCCAGCATGGCCATGAGCATTCCTATGAGCCACCAACGCTGGACAATTTGGGTTTCACTCCAGCCGATAAGTTCAAAATGGTGATGCAGAGGCGCCATTTTGAATAATCGCTTGCCGCCGGTGGCTTTGAAATACAGTACCTGAAGCGTTGATGACAGTTCTGTAGCCACCGGGATGGCGATAATGATCGGAAAGATCAACCACTGATTGGTCATCAAAGCCACCACACCTAACGCACCACCTAACGCCTGCGCGCCGACATCGCCCATAAACATCTGGGCCGGCTTGGCGTTGTACCATAAAAAACCGAATGTCGCGCCGATAACGATAAAGCTGAAGACGACCAGAAATTGCTGGTCTTGCATAAAGGCAATGATCCCCAGGGCGACAAACGCGGTGGCTGAAATGAGGCCGGCCAAACCGTCCAGGCCGTCAGTCAAATTCACGGCGTTGGCGGACCCCGTGATTAGAATGACGGCCAATGGGACGTACAAGATGCCTATATCGATCAGAAAAGGAACAGTCGGCACGGCAACCCAGCCGTGCCGGTCGTTCACTACCCAGTAGATCAAGATCGCGGCAACCAGGGCGATCGCCAGCTGAATCCAGATCTTCTCGCGCGCCCTCATGCCTTCACCCGGTCTAAGGCGGAACCCCTGGTAGTCGTCGATACCTCCGAGGATAGAGTAGGCTACCATAACTCCCAGGGGAATGACCACGCTTTCGGCAATCTCCAAGGCCTGGACAATCTGTACGATATTGACAATGATACTGACAACCAACGTCCAACCGACGATCAGTATCCCGCCCATGGCCGGTGTTCCCATTTTGGCGGCATGGGTCTGCGGGCCATCGATGCGGATCTGCTTGCCTAGACGGAGGCGGCGCATCAATTCGATGAGTGGGCTGCCCCAAATGACAGCCAGCAAGAATGTCGCTGCGGTGAGCGTCAGTGCTAGTCCCACGCCTCACCTTTCCCCAGCGCGTTGACAATACGATCCATACGCATCCCCAACGAGCCTTTCACTAAGACGATATCGCCCGACCCGATCATGTCCTCCAGAATTCCGGTTGCATCAGGAGCTTCATCAACTTGAATTACGTGGTCATCATCCATACCGACGAGCAAGGCTTCGTGGGCGATCGTCCGCGCTCGTGGTCCGACGGTGATCACAATATCGGCCACATCGGCCACACGGCGGCCGACCAACCGGTGCGCCTGGTGCTCGGCATCGCCGAGTTCCAGCATGTCACCGAGAACGGCGATTTTTCGTCCGCTGAGATCATCCAATAGATTCAACGCCGCCAGGGCTGAGTCCGGGTTTGAGTTATAGGTATCATCGAGCAGAAGCGAGCCATTTGGACCAGGAATAACCACCAGCCGCAGTTGGGAAGAAAGCCCGCTAAGGCCGGAGACGATCTCGCTCCAGGATAGTCCTTCGATCAAACCCACAGCCGTTGCCCGGAGGGCCGTGTGGACACTGTGACGACCGAGTAAGGGTACGCGGACCGTGATGGCTTCAGCCTGATAATGAAGTGTAAAGTGAATACCGTCCAGCCCCATGGATTCAATACCATCCGCCCACAAATCCGCCCGCGGGTCCAGACCATAGGTGAAGATTCGCGCCTTGGTGTATTCAGCCATCCCCATGACCCGCTCATCATCCTGGTTAAGCACAGCAATCCCGTCTTCCGGAAGGGCTTCGACCAGCTCACGCTTCGCGGCGACGATTGCTTCCATCGACCCAAGCCGTTCCAAATGGACAGGACCAATCATTGTGACCACACCGACTTGAGGTCTGGCCAGGTCGCAGAGGAGGTGAATTTCACCCCGGGCATACATTCCCATCTCGATGACCGCTCGTTCATGCTCCGGACGCAGGTTCAGGAGAGACATCGGGACACCGATTTCGTTATTCCGGTTTCCAGTCGATTTCAAGGTATGGTAACGGCGGGATAGCACGGCGTGAGTCAACTCTTTAGTCGATGTTTTACCGACGCTGCCGGTGATCCCGATGACGCGGATGTTGAAACGTGCCCGCCACATTCGGGACAAATCCTGTAATGTCTCCTGCGTATCATTGACGAGTATGCAAACACGGGCGTTGGGCGTCAGGGCGGCAGGTTGAGCAGCCCGACCATTGCGAGCATCAACCACCGTCCAGTGCCCGGCATCGGTTGAAATGGGTTTTTGGATCAGAGTGGCGATCGCGCCGGCCTGAAACGCTTCGGCGACATAATCATGACCGTCGACTTTTTCTCCCGGGAAAGCGACGAAAACACATCCCGGCTCGGCCTCGCGACTGTCGGCCACAAATGACGAAACGGCCGGTTCGTTTCCGTTCGGCCGGTACTCCGTCAACATTTCCAGGACGTGGCCCAGATGCAGGCCGCCTTCTTTTATCATGCTGATTCCGTTAGCCTCCACCATCGCGGGCGGCGACAATGTTCGCCTGAAGGCGAATATCATCCGGCGGGATATCCAGTAACACAACCAATTCTTCGGCTAATTTGGCGAAAGTCGGCGCGGCGGTCATTGACCCCCACGGCGCACTCGTCGGCCGATCAAGTTTGACGAAAATCACGACTTCCGGAGCTTCGGCCGGCAACCAGCCGATAAACGAGCCGATCACATCCGTTGGATGATAACCAAAGGCTTCGGCGATCTGGGCTGTGCCGGTCTTGCCGGCCACGGTGTAACCGGGAACCTGAGCCTCGGGAACTTCTCGTTGCACGGCCGTGACAGCCATGGCGGTCATCGTCGCCGCGGTTTCCGGTTTGATTGGCTGGCTGTAAACGAATGGTTCATGGCGATGAGTGCCATTCTGATCGTGAATTTCCTGCACAACATAGGGCTGCATCAGGTAGCCGTTGTTGGCCAGCGCCGAGACCGCGGCGATCATTTGCAAAGGCGTCACCGCCAGGCCTTGCCCATAGGCATTCGTGCCGATGAAGGACTCATGCCACAACTCGCTGCCGGGTAGGGGCATCAGTCCCGGTTCTTCGCTAAAGATGTCGATGTTTGTCGGCTTCCCAAAGCCGAAGCGTTGCAAGTAATCATAGAATGTGGTCGGACCCATCCACGAGGCGATAGTCGCTGCGCCGACGTTGAGCGACCGAGAGAGCAGGGTCGTCATGTCCACCGTTCCATGCGCGCCTCTGTCCCAGTTGACATGCGGAACGCCGCCGATATAAACCACGCCGGCGTCCTGATAAGTCGTCTGTGGCGTAACCGTTCCCGAATCGAGCGCCGCGGCCATGGTGATGAGCTTCATGACCGATCCGGGTTCGTGAACGGCGCTAACGATGGGGTTGTAGAATAGCTTGCTGTCGACGTTGAAAAATTCGTTAGCGGAGTAGCAGGGGTCAGACGCCATGGCCAATATCGCCCCTGTCCGTGGATCCATGACGATGATCGTCCCGCTAACGGCCCCGTGTTCGGCCAGGGCTTGTTTTAAATGTTGCTCAACGGTGTATTGAACCGTCCGATCGATCGTTAAGACCAGGTCAGCGCCCTCACGAGTGACAACGACCTTCGGCTCGCGCAACGGCGAAATGGGCCGATTGACACTCATGGCTTCCCCGGCTAGCTGGTTTTGGTAATAACCCTCAACACCCGCGCTGCCGGCTCCTTCGAAATTAACAAAACCAAGGACATGGCACATGAGATCGCCTTGCGGATAGAACCGGCGCGGGATTTCCTCTAGTTGCACCTGATTCCCATATTCGACTGCCCGAATGGCATCGGCTGTTTCCGAAGAAACGCGCGGCGCCAATACGGTGTAACGATTTCCGGATTCAAATGCGTTAAGAATTTCGTAACGCGGAATTTGCAGAATTGGAGCTAGAGAATTAGCCAGTTCTTCGGGATCGGTGATCAAACTGGGAGAGATGCCAACGCGGTACTCCATCCGATCTACAGCCAAGACCGCGCCGTTTCGGTCATAGATAACGCCGCGCTTCGGCTTTTCTTCAACGAGAACGACCTCAGGTATCTGTTCTTTCCATTCCTCACGATTCAGAATCTGGAATGAAACCAGGCGAACCACGATGATCATGACGGCGAAGATCATGCCAATAGCGATAAACCACATCCGTCTGATTTGGCTCTTATTGCTCATTGACCTCACCTCTCGTTAGGCCGATTCCCATTGCCTGAACCGCCAATCTGATCGCTTCCAGCATGGTCTCCGGTGGCTCGGCCTCGGGTTCCGGGGCCATCTCAATCGGCGTAGTTGATACAGGCTCGCTAGGATAATTGGGGATCACCATGTAATCGATGTCATTTGGTGTGGCAGGGATGAATCCCAGGCGCTGCGCTTCGGTCATTAGCCGCTCCAACGACTGAGCTTCGGCGATCCGGCGCTCAATATCCGCGTTCTCAACTCGTAATTCGTCCAGCAACTGCTGCTCGATTTGGACGCGACGTCCAATGGTAGCGATCTTGCTGGCCTGGTTGAGATAGATCGCGCCGAGCAAGGCGGCCAGGATGATCACAATGCCCCAACCTGCGGCTGCCTGGGCTTCGGTAAGCAAGCCGAGACGCCGGGCAAGTTCCCGGGCTTGTCGGGGACGAGGTTTTTCCTCCGGCATTGTCATCATCATGAACCCCGTTTGTTTACGACTCGTTTCGAGCCGCGACCCTTAGGCGAGCGCTGCGACTACGCGGATTCTCCGCTACTTCCTCGGTCGTCGCCTGGATGGCTTTTCGCATCACCAATTTCAAGGTTGCCTTCGAACCACAGGTGCAGATAGGCTGCTCCGGTGGGCACGTGCAATCGCGACTCATCTGGCGGAAGAACTGTTTCACAAGCCGATCCTCTAAGGAGTGAAAACTAATGACTGCCAGCCGTCCACCAGGTTTTAACAATGAGACGGCTGCGGTTAATCCCTTTTCCACCTCGCCAAGCTCGTCATTGACGGCGATACGCAACGCCTGAAAGACCTTTGTTGCCGGATGACGATACCGGCCGCGCTTGTTGCCGGATCGTGTACCCCCGGCAATTAGGCCGGCCAATTCAGCCGTCGTTGATAACGGCCGGTTGGCGACGATGAGCCTGGCGATGCGGCGGCTCTGCTGTTCCTCGCCGTACCGCCAAAAAATATCGGCCAATGCTTCCGCATCTAGATTGTTAACTAAATCAGCGGCTGTAAGCCCTTTTCGGGTGTCAAACCGCATATCCAGTGGCCCCTCATTCAAGAACGAGAAACCACGTTGAGCTTCCGCTAGTTGTCTTGATGACAATCCCAGGTCGAGCAGGATGCCATCGACTGAAGTGAAGTCATACTCCGGCGCGATGGTTGCCAAATCGCCGAAACTGGCATTGACCAACACCACCCGTTCGCCAAACTGGGCGAGTTGTTGCCGGGCAAAGGCGATAGCTTCCGGGTCGCGATCAAGACCGAGAAGGCGACCCTCTGGCTCGCTCGCGGTGAGAATTCCGGCCGCATGACCGCCACCGCCGATTGTGCCATCGATGTAACGGCCTCCGCTTTTTGGCTGGAGCAAAGCCAATACGGCCTGGTACAGGACCGGCTTGTGGATCGATGGCGCCACATCGTCTCGATTTTGCTGTTGCTCAACCATCTCATCTTACGGTCCATCACATCGACTGAATTTCATCATCCCAATCGCCTGGCATGCGGAACCTCATATTCCCAACGTTTCCCAACGCTGGGCATCGCCTTCCACCGATTCGAGAACCGGCAACCAGTCATCGGCGTTCCAAATCTCAAGGTAACTATCCATGCCGGTGATCACGACTTCGGTCTGGATGTTGGCAAATTCGCGTAAGTAGGGCGGCAAGAGAACCCGCCCTTGGCGATCAGGAATCAGGTCAACCGCGCCGCCAAAGACACGCCGCCGAAATTCGCGCGCGCTGGGATCACCCAAGGGTAGATTCTTGACACGTTCGGCCAATTCCTGCCAACCCTCCAAGGAAAAGGCCATCAGATTGCGATCGAAGCCGCGGGTGATCACCAAACCGGAGGCGAGCAAGCCGCGATACTTGGCCGGGATGGTCAAGCGCCCTTTTTCGTCAATCGTGTGCCGGTATTCGCCAAGAAACATGGTAGAATTATACTAGAACAAGCGTTCGTATTGCTCCATTTTACCTGAGTAAATGGGATAATGTTAGCCTTAGCAACCCACTTTACCCCACTTTTTCCCACAATTGACCAAAGTATAGCGCATTCAACCCAGAATGGAAAGGTCAGTCCTCAATGTTTTAAGGTTCAATTTGGAGATAGGGAGCTATTTCCAATTGTTGTAGTGTCCCGCATTATCGCTCATTCTCACAGCGTTGGAAAGTCTTGGGGGAATGTTTTTACAAATCCATTCGTCCCATTTGTGGTGGGATTTATTGAATATTTGGCTTGTTTCTGCTAGGTGGATGTGAGAATTAATCGCTCAACCGCATGACCTGGAGAAGGTCATCGATCCGATTTCGACGATCGAGATAGAGTAGCAATTCGCGAACCTTATCCCGTTTGTCGCCGCCTTCGAGTTGTTCCCAGTCGATGCCCAGTTGGGTGGCTATGGCCTCCAACTCAGTCATCGTATAGTGAGCCAGGAGATAATGGCGCAATACGGTTCGCGGTGAATTGGAGGTGAGCTTTTCCAGGCGAGGGAGAAGATCGGGTGAGGGCGGGGTTAAAATCCGTTCCACGGCCAAGGCGACCATACCGGCATGGCCATCGTGATCGGCGGCATCCATGACTTGGATAATCAGCTCGTCCATACTCTGTCCGGGCCGGATGACGTCCAGTTCATTAATGTCGAGGTCAAACATGAGATCGCGGACATCTTTCTCGCTGAAACGGCTGCGAATTTCATCGTAGAGCATCTGACGGTCTATACCCGCGGCGACGAAACCGTCTTCATGTCCTTCAGGTCGCGGTGGCGGCAAGGTCGGGTTTTCTAATCTGGGCGCTATCGTCGGAGTGGGGGTAGATCCTTGGCGAGCCGGTTCGTTCGCCGCCGGCAAGAGTGGACGGACAAGTCCCCAAAACCAGAACGCCGCCCCGGCGAACAGCATTCCACTGATGACAAAGTAGAAAAAGCCGAGATCGGCCAGTAAGGCTTCCCGGTTAAAGGTACCCAATAAAGTGTCGAGCAAGACGGCTGATGAAACTGTCAGCAACCCAATCCCCCAGACGATATTTGGCCGGCGGATGAACATGATCAGGAAGATGAATACGACGAGGAGTTTCAGTATGAGCAGCACCATCTCGAACGGGATTGTAACATTAGCTACTTCATGGGCAACTGTGTTCGGATGTTCCTCATTAATAAATGCAACTTGTGGCCGGATAGTGCGTATCGTATAATGATAACGTGAGTTACGGTTTCAACAGTGCAGTTGGAATAAACCAAACGTTGAGGATGGAAATTGGCCAACAAAGAGAGTAAAAAATCAGTCACCGATCAGATGAAAGATCCGGGCTTTTTGGGAGAGCTTTGGCAACAGATTCGCCTGGTATATTATCTCTTGCGCGATCGCGAAGTGCCGATCTACTTGAAGGTTTTACCATTCGTAGGGATCCTATACGCAATATTTCCTATCGACCTGATCACGGATTTCGTACCTGTCTTAGGCCAACTCGATGATCTGACGATCCTTATCATCGGGGCCAAGATTTTCATCGAAATGGCTCCGGCGCAGGTGGTTGCGAAATATATGTCCCTCATGCGTGGCGGACAGCCAAGCGTCAAAATTGTCGACGGATCGGCCGTCGATGTAGAACCCGAGATCCGTTATATTGAAGGTGAAGTCATTCAGGATAAAAACCAGTGATGCCCGCCTTTGCTGCTTTGGTTTAATTCCTTCGCCTGAGCAGCCGGGGCAATGAGCGAGTTTCGGTGATATTAAGCGCGAAAACGGCAACTGTATAACAGGCTATTCCGGCCAGACCACCGGCGACAACGAGGATCAATCCCTCGACGAATTCGTTTCTCCCCATCCCCATTTGACCGAGAAGTTCAACTGCTAAGTAGGCAGTTAGCCCAGTCAATCCTGCAGCCAGCAGTGATTTGAGTGCGCTGGCCACGACACCGCGACCGTCCAGACCGCCGATCTGTTGTCGTAATACCCACAACATCATCAGGGTATGCGAGGTGTGTTTAACCGCATCAGCTACCATTAGGCTTAGCAACCCCAACGGTCGCAAGAGGATTAAAGACGTGGCTGAATAGATGAGAATACTGATGAAGCCGACCAAAGCCGGATGCCAGGTGTTTTTGCGAGCGTAGGAGGCAAAAACAAGCATCTGATCGGCCGCGGCAAAGGGCATCCCGATCAGATAAACGCGAAGGACGAGCGCGGTCATGGTGGTGTCGGTGGCGGTGAAACGGCCGTGCTCAAAAAGAAGTCCGATGATGGCCGGAGCCAAGGCAAATAACCCAGCCGTGGCCGGCAAGATCAATGCCAGAACCAGCCGCAGCCCCTCGGCCAAGGTATCTTTGAAGGCATTCAGATCGCCAAACGCCTGTCGCGAAAGCGTTGGGAGTGTGGCAATCGACAGGGCAGTGACGACCAGTCCCAACGGGAACTGGTAAAGCGTCGTGGCATAGTTCATGTAATTGAGGCTTTCGTCGCCGGTGCGGATGGCCAGGTTATAGCTGAGCATGATGGCCAACTGATTGACGACCAGTCCAGCCAGGATGGGCAGATAAAGACGGATAATGCGCCGGATGGCCGGATGTGTGAGGTCAAATATCCAACGTAGCCGGGCATCGCGCAGGGCGGGTAGTTGCAGCAAGACCTGGAGCAGCGATCCGATGAGAAGCCCCCACACCAGGCCGCGAATCTCCTGAGTTAACAGCGCTACGACGACAATGGTACCGTTGAAGACCGCGCCGATAAAAGCCGGAACGGTGAACCGTTTAAGCGCGTAGAGCGCCCCGGTCAGGATGCTGGCAATGCCAAGGAAGAAGACCGCCGGCGTCGTCATGCGGATGAGCGTTACGCTGTAGGCTGATAGCTCGACTTCGGTGAAGTTGAGCGTGCCCACCAGCCAGGCCACCTGCTCGGCGAAGATCTCGACGACGCCGATGACGGCCAGCAGCACCAGTGTAGCCACGCTCAAGACCATGCTGAGGACCTGCCACAACTCGTCCCGTTTCTCGCGCTCGGCATAATCACTAAATACAGGAACCAACGACGAATTCACCATACCGCCGATGATCAGGTCGAAGAGGCTGGTCGGGACGTAGGCGGCGGCCTGGAAGGCGGCAAGGAGTGGCGAGGTGCCGAAGAGATTGGCTTTGACGATCTCCCGCGCCAGACCGAGCACGCGGCTGGCGACGTTGCCCGCGGCCAGAACGGCCGCCGCGCGAACAATGCCGTCGTCTTGCTCAAGGGTTGCCCGCGCCGGATCGGGCATTAATTTCGGCGAGCTCTCAGACGAATTGATCGATGTCAGCGGCGCCGGCAGGCCCTCCGGTGTCGTCGGATCGGGGATTTGCTCCATGTGGGGTTAGTCTAACGGATTGCCGGGGGGACGCAATGACCGGATGGCGACGCTTCTTCTACGGCTCACCTGACTAATCGTTACATGCCTTCACGCGTGATAACTGTTATGTGATGGTATGTGCCTCCGCCTTTTCAAAGACTACAAGGATATCTCGGTTCTTTCTTCGTGAATGGCTATTTCCAGCGTACCATCCAGGCCAACTTCGGGGGATTCGGGTGGTTCAGGGACAACCGGCGACAGTTCAGCGCCCAGAGAAAGGATCGCCCGATCCGCGCTCCAGAAGTGCCTGTCCGAGCCGATCTCTTGCAGAAAGCCGACCCTTTCCAAAAGTCCTTCAACGCGCGGTTGGACGGAAGCGAACAGCAAATCGCCACCCCCTTTTTGCTGGCGATGGTAAAGCTCGCGCAACACTTCAACGCCGGTCGCGTCGACGAGCGGCACGCCACGCATGGATAAGATAACAGTATCCTCCGCGCTGTCTAACCGCTCGACTTCTTCGACCAATTTGCGCGCAGCGGCAAAGAACAGCGGACCGCTCACGTAATAGACGGCGATATTGTGCCCCGGATGGACGAATTGGTGTCCGGCGGCTGTCAGGCGTTTGGCGTCAACCGGCTGCCGGTTGACATGCAGGTCGCTCATCTGGGCCATGAAAATGAGCGTACTGACACCGAATCCGATCAGGATAGCCTGGGTCAAATCAAGCAGCACGGTCGCCGCCAGGGTGGTGAGAAAGGCGATTATCGCGTGGCGGAGGCGCTTGCTGAAGAAGAACTGGATGGCGTGCCATTCATTCATTCGCCAGGCGGTCACCATGAGAACCCCCGCGAGCGCTGATAGGGGAATACGGCCAATGACCGATCCCAGAAGCAATGCCGCGGCCAACATGGCCAGGCCATGGATGACCGACGTTAGGCGAGTAACGCCGCCGCTTTTAATGCCGACACTTGTGCGAGCGATAGCGGCTGTAGCGGGCACGCCACCGAAAAAGGGGATGACGATATTGCCGATGCCCTGCCCGATCAATTCGACTGAATTGCGCATGCGAAACCCGGTCATATTGCCGCCGACCGCCCCGCATAGTAATGATTCGATAGCCCCAAGGGCGGCAATGGACATGGCCGGCACGATCAAGTTGCTGATTTGGTCCCAGGGAACAGCGTTCAGATTGAGGCGATCTTCCAGGAGAATTGTTCGTGGTATAGACCCGATAACCGGGACGTCCCAATTCGCTATCGCGGCGATAATGGTTGCCAGGATGATGCCAACCAGCGAACCGGGAATTTGACGGACAAAATGTAAGCGCGGCCAGAAGACCATCACCGCCATCACCAGTAATGCCAACGATACAGCCTGAAGGTTAGGATCGACCCCATTCACAATATAGTAGCTTAACTTTTCGATTACGTTTTCGGCCGGTGGTGTGGTGATCCCCAGAAAATTATCGATCTGGCCGATGGCGATGATGACGGCGATACCGCTGGTGAAGCCGGCGATGACCGGCGCGGGAATGAGGGAAACGACGCGACCGAGCCGGAAAATGCCAAGGATCAGGATCATCACCCCGGCCAGGACACCGGCGATCCAGATGCCTTCCAGCCCATAACGGGCAGCCAGGACGATGAGGACGGCCGACATCGCGCCGGTGGGGCCGGAAATCTGGTATGGCGCGCCTGATAAAAGCCCGATCAAGATACCGGCGATAATGGCCGTGACCAGGCCGGCGGCGGCTGTTGCCCCGGAGGCTACGCCGAAGGCCAGGGCCAGGGGCAGGGCGACCGCGGCAACGGTGAGTCCGGCCAGCAGGTCCTTCTGGAAGGCAGCCCGATTGTAGTGATGGAATTCCTGGCGCAGGAGATCGCGCCACTCATGATAAAGGGTTAGCATGCAATCACCTATTGATCGACAAACTAACCACTCATTATGATTGGTTGCCGGAGATGTGGCAAATCAGATCGCTGGAGACCCTCCATGCCCTAACCGCTTCCCCAACTCCACCAAAATTTTCTGCGCCGCCACGGGGATAACCGTCCCCGGCCCGAAGATGGCCGCCGCGCCGTGGGTGTAGAGAAATTCGTAGTCCTGGGCTGGTATAACGCCGCCGATGACGACCATGATATCACCTCTTCCCAGACGCTCCAGTTCAGTGACGAGCTGCGGCAATAAGGTCTTATGCCCCGCAGCCAGCGAGCTGACGCCGACCACATGGACATCATTCTCCATCGCCTGCCGGGCGACCTCATCCGGCGTCTGGAACAGCGGGCCGATGTCGACATCGAAGCCCAGGTCGGCGAAGGCGGTGGCGATGACCTTGGCCCCCCGGTCGTGGCCGTCCTGGCCCATCTTGGCCACCAGGATGCGCGGCCGGCGCCCCTCGACAGCCGCGAATTCATCCGTCATTCGCCTCACGCGTGCGACCTCTTCTTCCTCGCCATATTCGGATCGGTATACGCCGGCAATCGAGCGAATCACAGCCTTGTGCCTCCCCCAGACGTGTTCCAACGCGTCTGAAATCTCGCCTAATGTCGCTCGCGCCCGCGCGGCATCCACCGAGAGCTCGAGCAGATTACCCTCACCGGATGCGGCCGCCGCTGTCAGTCTGGCCAGCGCTTCCGCGACGACATTCGGATCGCGCTCAGCGCGCAGCGCTTGCAACCGGGCGATTTGTTGCTCACGAACGGCCGTGTTGTCCACTTCGAGGATATCGATGGCCTCTTCCCGTTCCAGCCGGTACTTGTTCACGCCGACGATCGTCTCCTGTTTGGAATCGATGCGCGCCTGCCGGCGGGCGGACGCTTCTTCAATGCGCATCTTGGGCAATCCCGTTTCCAGTGCCTTAGCCATGCCGCCCAGGCTGTCGATCTCGCGGATGTGGTCCCAAGCCCGTTTGACTAGTTCATCGGTCAATGTCTCGACCAAGTAGGAACCACCCCACGGATCGACGATCTGGGTGATGCCCGTCTCGTGCTGCAGAAACAGTTGCGTATTGCGGGCGATGCGGGCCGAGAAGTCAGTCGGCAGGGCGATCGCTTCATCGAGGGCGTTGGTATGCAGTGACTGCGTCCCACCCAACACCGCGGCCATCGCCTCCAGGCAGGTTCTGGCGACGTTGTTGAACGGGTCCTGCTCGGTCAGGCTCCAGCCGCTTGTTTGGCAGTGCGTCCGCAAAGCCATCGATTTCGGGTCTTGCGGATTGAACTGCTTGATAAGCTTTGCCCAAAGCAAACGCCCGGCACGCATCTTGGCGATCTCCATGAAGTAGTTCATGCCGATGGCCCAAAAGAAAGACAGCCGTGGCGCGAAGTCGTCGATGGTGAGTCCCGCTTTAAGGCCGGTGCGAACGTACTCCAGCCCGTCCGCCAGCGTGTAACCCAGCTCGATGTCGGCCGTGGCCCCCGCCTCCTGCATATGGTAGCCGGAGATGCTGATACTGTTGAACTTGGGCATCTCCCGCGCGGTGTAACTGAAGATGTCGCCGATGATCCGCATCGATGGTTCCGGCGGGTAAATATAGGTGTTGCGCACCATGTACTCTTTGAGGATGTCGTTCTGAATCGTGCCCGTCAGCTTTTCGTGGGCGACGCCCTGCTCCTCGGCCGCGACGATGTAGAAAGCCATGACCGGCAGCACCGCGCCGTTCATAGTCATCGACACCGACATCTTGTCCAGCGGGATGCCATCGAACAATATCTTCATGTCGGCGATAGAGCTGATGGCTACACCCGCCTTGCCGACATCGCCGACAACGCGCGGGTGATCGGAGTCATACCCGCGATGGGTGGCGAGGTCGAAAGCTACCGACAAGCCGCGCTGGCCGCCGGCCAGGTTGCGCCGGTAGAACGCGTTGCTCTCTTCGGCCGTCGAAAATCCGGCATACTGGCGGACGGTCCACGGCCGGACGACGTACATCGCCGGATAAGGCCCGCGCAGGTAGGGCGGCAGCCCGGCTACGTAGTCAAGATGTTGCATCCCGGCCATGTCCCCGGAGGTATAAAGCGGCCGGACGTCGATCTGCTCCATCGTGTGCCAGAGCGCTTCGCCCGCAGGCCGGCCGGTCTCGCGCTTAAATTGGGCCTGCCAATCGTCATACCTTTGCGGCTTGTTCTCGTATTTGAAGGGTAGTTGAGTGAAATCCGGATTGACCATAATTCTTGTTTGTATCGTGGGCTTGGTCGCGAAGCGGCAATCAGTCCATTTTAGCGAATGCGTTCCAACAACCATTTATTGAGCGCCAGACAATCAGCGCCAAAGTAGATAAATTCATCCACCCCGGCTGACCGGTGAGCCTCCATCTGCTCGGCCGGCTTCCCGGCCAAGAGGACGGCTGTTGCGGTAGAATGCTTCTTAATGGCGCCGACTAGCGGCGGCACAATGTCGGGATAAGTCTCGTCAGTTGAGCAGATAACCACCGCCGGCGCGCCGCTGGCGATCGCCGCCTCAGCTGCTGCCTCCGGCGTTGGGAAGCCGTTGTTGGTCAGCACCTGGAAACCGCCGACTTCAAAGAAACCCTGGCTGAAGTCAGCGCGTGCCTTGTGCTGGCGCGCCGGGCCCATATTGGCCAGAAAGATTCGTGGCCGGATGCCATGGGTCGCCGCGTAGTCGTCGGCCGTTCGTCGCAAGGCTTCAAACGGGGCCGCTGCCCGGCCAAGTTTGACCGGCACGATGGTTGGCCGGGTCTCATCGCGCAATCGCAAGGTCCGTGTTATCTCATTCAACGTCGCTCCAGCCGCTGCGGCGTCGATGGCTGTCGCTACCATTTGTTCCGGCGGGGCGTCGAGCATTTTTGCGAGGCGGTCAAGCGCCGCCATGTGCGCCGCCGGGTTGTCGTCGTGCGTGCGATAGCGCGCCATTTGCTCGGCTCTTTCCCGATAGACAACCTCCAAATCGACCGGATCGACCGGCAGAGGGATTTCGGCCGGGTTGGCATATTGGTTCGTGCCGACCATAATGTCGCGCCGCTTGGCTAGATTGGCGGCCCGCTTTTGAGCCACCTCGGCGATCTGGGCTTGGATGAAACCGCTCTGCAATGCCGCAGCCATGCCACCCCGGCGCTCGACTTCCTGGAAAAGTTCCCACGCATGTTTTGCTAATTGGTCGGTCAATTCCTCGACTGCGTAAGACCCACCAGCCGGATCGATTACCTCGGTCATGTGA
>Ga0114939_10000944_pt1 | contig 23572 bp, 18 predicted proteins | sample AshMeaCrysSpring_FD_87196 | JGI IMG/M metagenome (GOLD analysis project Ga0114939, IMG submission 87196) | Groundwater microbial communities from Big Spring, Nevada to study Microbial Dark Matter (Phase II) - Ash Meadows Crystal Spring | ecosystem: Environmental > Aquatic > Deep subsurface >...
CGGCGGCAATGTCACGGGCCTGTCATCGCGCCGTGGAAAGCTGTCGCGCTTTCACTCACCCACGCGGGGATCGATCCCATGTCCCGTCACGCCTTCCGCCTTCTGGGCGCCGTCCTGTCCGTCGCCCTGCTCGCCGCCTGCGCCAACACCGAGTCGGCGGACGAAGCGCCGCTTCAGCTCAAGATCCTGCACATCAACGACCACCACTCCCGTCTCGACGCCGAGACCGTGAACCTGCAGGTGGCGACCGCCTCCGGCCAGAAGGAATCGGTGACCTTCGAACTCGGTGGGTTCCCCCGCGTCACGGCGGCGATTCAGGGAATCGCCGGCAGCAACCCGAACGTGCTCAAGCTTCACGCCGGCGATGCCATCACCGGCGACCTGTACTACACGATCACGAACGGCAAGGCGGATGCCGATCTCATGAACAGCGTCTGCTTCGACGCCTTCGCCCTTGGCAACCACGAGTTCGACAGCGGCGACGCGGGCCTGAAGACCTTCCTCGACTTCCTGAAGGCGCCCGGGAGCGCCGCCTGCAATACGGCCGTGCTGAGCGCCAACGCCCGCCCGCAGCTGGGCGTGTCGCCGCTCACGCGCAATTCCGCCACGGACTACTTCCGGCCCGCCGTGGTGGTCGAGCGCAGCGGCGCCAGGATCGGCATCGTCGGCATCACCGTCGCCGCCAAGACGCGGTTCTCGTCGCGCCCCGACCCGGGCACCCTGTTCGACGACGAGGTGACCGCCGCGCAGCGCGAGATCGACAGCCTGCGCTCGCAGGGCGTGAAGCGCATCGTGCTTCTCACCCACCAGGGCTACGAGCAGGACGTCGCCATGGCCTCGCGGCTCGACGGGGCGGACGTCATCGTGGGCGGCGACTCCCACACACTGGTGGGGCCGACGACCCTTTCCGGCTACGGCCTCACCCCCGCGGGCAGGTATCCGACGATGGCGAAGGACTCCGCGGGGCGCAGCGTGTGCGTCGTGCAGGCCTGGCAGTACAGCTGGGTGGTGGGCGAGCTCGATGTCGAGTTCGACCGCAATGGCGACGTGACCGCCTGCGGCGGTGCGCCCCGGCTGCTCATCGGCGCAGCCCTGCGCCGCAGCGCCTCCGGCGCCGCGGCGCTTTCCGACGCGGACCGCGCCGCCATCCAGGCGGATGTGGCCAGGGAACCCGCCCTCCGCGTGACGACGCCGTCCGCGGGCGCGGTCACGACGCTGGCCGCGTACAAGGCGCAGAAGGACGCTTTCGGCGCAACGAAGGTGGGTGCAGCGGCCGAGAACCTCTGCCTTCGGCGCGTGCCCGGCACCAAGCGCGACGTGACGCGCTCCGCGCTCGGCGACGCCTGCAACCGGAACGCCTTCACGAACGCGCACGGCGGCGACGCGCAGCAGCTGGTCGCCTATGCCTACCTCGACCAGGGCCGGCGCTTCGGCGGCGCGGACATCGCCCTGCAGAACGCGGGGGGTGTTCGCATCGACATCCGCCAGGGCGACATCACCGTGGGCACCGTGTACACGCTGCTTCCGTTCCGGAACGTCCTCGCACGCCTGACGATGACCGGCGCGGAGATCAAGGCCACGCTCGAGGACGCGATCGCGTTCGTCCTCGCGGCGCCCGGCAACACGGGCGCCTACCCCTACGGCGCCAACATCCGCTGGAAAGTGGACCTGAACCAGCCGGCCGGGAGCCGCTTCTCGGGCATCGAGGTGAAGGGCGCCGACGGCGCCTGGGCGCCCATCGGCCCCGCGACGTCCTACAAGGTGATGGTGAACGACTTCCTGGTTGCCGGCGGTGACGGGTGGAACACGCTGAAGACCATCACCGGTTCGCGGCGCGAGGACACGCTGTTCCTCGACTACGCCGACTCGTTCGTCAACTACGTCAAGGCGACGGGGACGGTCGCGCGCTTGCCTGCGGCCGACTACAGCACGCAGGTCTTCGTCGACACGCCCTGACCGCCGGCGGCCTGCGCCGCAAGGGGTTACTTGTACTTGATGGTGCAGCCGTAGGGCGCGTTGGAGGCGTTGCTGACCGGCTTGCCGGCCTTCAGCTCCTCCAGCGCCGCGACCACGAAGTTCCTGGCGCCCTTGACGTCCTCGACGTTGGCGGAGCGCTTGTCGTCGATGGCGCCGTTGTAGGCCACCTTGCCGGCCGGGTCGATGACGTACATGTGCGGCGTCACCTTGGCGCCGTAGGCGCGGCCGACGGTGCCCGGCTCGTCCATCACGAAACGCGTCGGCGCGGCACCGGCGTCGGCCAGTGCCTTGGTGAGCACGGCGGGCGACTGGTAGTCCTGGTGGCCGGCGTTGGTCGAATTGACCGTGAGCCACACGACCTCCGTCCCGTACTTCTTCTGCAGGGCCTGCATGTTGCCGCTCTTGTAGTGCTTCTGGACGAACGGGCAGCCGAAGTTGTGCCATTCGAGCACGACGGTCTTGCCCTTGAAGTCCGCGAGGCTCACCGGCTTGCCGGCCAGGTCGGTGGCGGTGAAGGCGGGGGCGGGCTGGCCGACGACGGCATTGGCCAGCGCGGCGCCGGTGAAGAGGGTTGCGGCGGTGAAGGCGATCAGGGAGGCTTTTTTCATGGGTGTCTCCGAAGTTTCAGCGAGGGTTTGGGTTGGCGGTGGCCACCGGCCTCGCGGCCGGCAGCTTCGAGATCTCGTCGATGATGAGGGATGCGGTGAGCACCTCGGGCAGCAGCGTCGGCTGCGCCTGCCCGGGCGCGTACAGGGCGTACACGGGCAGCGCGTTGCGACCCAGCTCGGCAAGCGCCGCCGTGATGCGCGGATCGTGGTTGGTCCAGTCTGCCTTCAGGGGAACGATGCCGCGGTCGGCGAAGGCGCGGACGACCTCCTCGCGGTTGAGCGCGACCCGCTTGTTCACCTGGCAGGTGACGCACCATGCCGCGGTGAAGTCGACGAACACGGGCGCGCCGGCGGTGCGCAGTTCGGCAAGCCTCTCGGGTGTCCACGGCTGCCAGGGGATCTCGCCGGGCTTCGCGGCGGTTGGGGCCGCCTCGCCTGGCGCCGCGACGTTCGCGCCCGGCCAGGATAGCCACAGGCCCGCGGCCGCGAAGGCCGCGGCGAACACGAACCGCAGCAGGCTCTCGGATCGGGCCCAACGCCCGTAGATCCAGGCGCCGACACCCAGCAGCAACAGGCCGGCGAAGAGGCTCAACACCGCGTCGTTGCCCGCCTGCGCCCCCAGCACCCACGCGAGCCAGATGACCGTCGCGAAGAGCGGAAACGCCATCACCTGCTTGAAGGTCTCCATCCACGGGCCGGGCTTCGGCAACCGGGCGAGGGCCTTCGGGAAGAGCGAGAGCGCCAGCACCGGCAGCGCCATGCCGGCGCCCAGCATGGCGAACACGCCGAGCGAAACCGCGGCGGGCTGGGCGAGGGTGAACCCGACCGCCGCCCCCATGAAGGGAGCCGTGCAGGGCGTGGCGACGAGGGTGGCCAGCACGCCCGCGAGGAAGGCGTCGGCGTAGCGCCCCTGCGCGGAAATGTTCGAGGTCATCGATTGCGCGAAGCCGCCCCACTCGAAGACGCCGAAGAGGTTCAGCGCCATGAGGAAGAAGAGCGCCGCGAGCAGCGCTACGAAGGCCGGCGACTGCAGCTGGAAGCCCCAGCCCAGCTCCGCGCCGCCCGCCCGCAAGGCGAGCAGCAGGCCTGCCAGCACGAGGAAGGAAACGAGCACGCCGACGGAGAACACGACGCCCTGCATCCACAGCGCCCGCGCATCGCCATGCGCGTGCCGCACGAAGCCCATGACCTTGATGCCGAGCACGGGGAAGACGCAGGGCATGAGGTTGAGGAGCAGGCCGCCGGCGAAAGCGAACACGAGGGCGAGCGCGAGGCTGCCGCCGGTCTCGCCCGCCGGCACCGCCACGGGCGCCGCCGGTGTCGGCAGGGCGGCCACCACGGGGACGGCCAATGACACGGCCTTGCGGCCGGAAACGCCCGGCCAGGCGCTTTCCGCCACGAACACGCCGTCGGCGTTGGCGATGCCTTCGGGCACGGGTTCCACGAGCTTGAGCGCCAGGCGGAAGCCGTTGCCGTCGCGCGCCATGACCTGCGGCGCGGGGTGGTCGATGAAGTTCTCGCGAAACGGGAAATACAGGACCTTCGCCGGGGCCACCGCACCGCCGGCGGGCACGACGCGGACGGTGAGCGTGTTTCCGGCTCGGGCCGCCTCGGCCGTCCAGCCGGACGGGTCCGCTGGCAGCTGCGCGCGGGCCTTCGCAAACAGCTCGGTGTTGGCGGCCACCGGCGCCGCCTCGCCTTCGGCCACGGCGAAGTCGAGCGCCAGCGCCGCCTTCTCGGGGATGCAGATGTCCTTGCACACCAGCCAGTCGGCGTCGGCCTTGAGGGCAACCGGCCCCGGCTTCGCGTCCGCGGGGGGCGTCAATTCGGTGAGGAGCATCACCTCGCCCGAGTAGCCGTAGTTCAGGAGGGGGCCGACGCGCTGCGCCTCGGGGTACGGCCACTGGATGGGCCCGGCCTTCCAGCCCTCGGGAAGCGTCCAGCGGATCTTCGTGGGCAGGCCGGAGTCCCCGGGGTTGCGCCAATAGGTGTGCCAATGCTCGTCCATGCGCAGGCGCAGGCCCACGAGAGCCGGCTTTCCCGGGGTTGCCGCCGCACGTTCCGCGTGCAGTTCTGCCTGCACGTGCTCCGTGCGCACGGGCGCCGCCTGGGCGGCGAGACCCGCGGCGAGCGCAAGGAAAAGTGCCGCGAGGCGGCCCAGCGAGTCGGGGAGGGAGAGGGTCACGTAGAATTCCGGGAAAGCAACGCATAGAGCCGGCGGACGGGGAGAAGTTCCGTCACCCGGGCCGCCAGGGTCCGGGTCGACTCCTGCCCTGGCCGCGCTGCCGGGGGCCTGGACCGCGGGCCTATTCTACTAGCCGTCCTGAGGGCTCCATGGCCACCCTGACCCGCAACCGGGCCGCACAGCGCGCCCCCGCACCGAGCGTGAGCCGCAAGGAGCCCTCGGCGATCTCCTTTTTCGCCACCTGCCCGCGCGGGCTCGCCGGCGCCCTCGCGGAGGAGGTCGCCGCCCTGGGGGCGCAGGAGGTGGTGGCTGGCGATGCGGGTGTCGCGTTCGAGGGCCCCTTCGAACTCGCCTACGCGGTGAACCTCGAATCGCGCCTCGCCACTCGGGTGCTCGCGCGCGTCGCGCGCTTCGACTACCGCAACGAGAACGACATCTACGAGGGCGCGAAGCGCGTGCGCTGGCATGCCCACTTCGGCGTCGAGCGCACCTTCAAGGTGGACACGAACGCGGTGAAGGCGCCGGTGAAGAGCATCGACTTCATCACGCTGAAGGTGAAGGACGCGATCGCCGACGCCTTCCGCGAGGCGCTCGCGAAGCGTCCCAACGTCGCCGCCCGTGATCCGGACGTGCGCGTGCACGTCTTCCTCGACCCCCGGTGGTGCACGCTCTACCTCGACACGAGCGGCGAGCCGCTCTTCAAGCGCGGCCGGCGCGAGGAGGTGGGCGAGGCGCCGCTCAAGAAGAACCTCGCCGCGGGGCTGCTGCGGCTGGCCGGCTGGACGCCGGAACAGCCCCTGCTGGACCCGATGTGCGGCGCGGGCACGATTCTCGTCGAGGCCGCCGAGATCGCGCTGGGCCTCGCCCCCGGGCGTGACCGTCCGTTCGGCTTCGAGCGGCTCGCGCGCTTCGATGCCGCGATATGGGCGGACCTGAAGGCGGCCTCGGCGGCGCGGGCGCAGCCGGTGGGCCCGCGCGAGATCTACGGCTCGGACCTCTACGGCCGCACGGTGGATGCCGCCCGGGCCAACCTGCGCAACATGGGGCTCGAGCCCGTCGTTGCCCTCAAGCAGGCCAACCTGCTCGAGCTCTCGGCACCGGCGACGCGGGGTCTCCTGGTCACCAACCCGCCCTACGGCGTGCGCCTTGGGGAGAAGGAAGCGCTCGCCGAGTTCTATCCCGAACTGGGCCACCTCCTGAAGCAGAAGTTCGCCGGCTGGACCGCTCACATCTTCTCCGGCGACCCGGCGCTGCCCAAGCTCATCCGGCTCTCGGCCTCGAAACGTACCGTCCTCTACAACGGCGCCATCGAGTGCCGCCTCTACGAGTACCGCATGGTCGCCGGCGGCAACCGGTGAAGGGGGTGGAAAGGGCGAAAAAGGGCGAAAAAGGGGTCAGATCCCTTTTCCGTCGTGATGGCCTATCCGGTGGCCGTATTCGGAAAAGGGATCTGACCCCTTTTTCGGAAATGGGATCCGGCCCCTTTCCACCTTTCGCGCGCGATGACGCTCACGCCGTTCCTGGTGTTCAAGCTGGCGCTGGTACCGGCGGCGGTGTGGCTCGCGAGCCTCGCGGCGCGGCGCTGGGGCCACGCGGTGTCGGGCTACCTCGGCGGCTTTCCGATGATCGGCGGCCCGATCACGCTCTTCCTCGCGATCGACCTCGGGCCCGAGTTCGCGGCGCGGTCGGCGCTGGTGACGCTCGCGGCGGTGGCAGGACAGGGCGCGCACCTCCTCACGTTTTCGTTCGTCGGCCGCGCCGCCGGGCCCGCCCTGGCGTTGCTCTCGGGATGGGCGGCCTATGCGGCGGTCTCCGCCTCCGTGGGCGCGATCCCCCTCGTTCCGCTGGCCGCTTTGGCCCTGGCCGGCGGCGGCCTCGCGCTGGCATGGCGCCTCTTGCCGCGGCCGAAGGGCATCGCGACCCTTCCCGCCGTGCCTCCGTTCGAGCTCTGGCTCCGCCTCGGCGCCGCGCTCGCGCTCGCGGCGGTGATCCTCTTCGGCGCCAGCGCGCTCGGTCCGACGGTGAGCGGCATCCTCCTGTCGATGCCGATCACCGGCTCGATCATGCCGCCCTTCACGCTCAAGCTCTACGGGGCGGATTCGCTCGCGCGGCTGCTGCGCGGCTTCATCACCGGGCTGACCGGCTTCGTCACGTTCTTCTTCATCGTTTCGGTTGCCGTGGTTCCCCTCGGCGTGGCCGCCGCGTTCGCGCTGGCGACGGCCGGCGCGGTCGCGATGGTGGCGTTCGTTTCACGCAGGTCAAGAACTCGCCACTGAAGTCCGCCGACTGCTGATCTGGCTCAAGGCGTTCCGGGAATCGGGCGATAGCCTGAAACGCATGAACGCGCCGATCATGCCAGCCCCGGGGCTGCGCAGGAGAGTCGCGCGGCCGGTGTTGCCGCAGCTGATCCGGTCGCTCGTGCGCAAGCTTCCGCGCGTGCCGTCGTCGGCGGTCGTGGCGGCGGTGCTCAACCTCACGCTGCGTCACCGGCTCACGCCGGACGTGCTCGAGCGCCTCGCCGAGCGGCCCTTCACCATCGTCGTGCGCGACATGGGGCTCGTGATGGCGTTTCGCTACCGGGAGCGGCATTTCATTCCCATCCCCTACCAGGGACCGGCGGCCTTGAGCTTCCGCGTCGACGCGGCCGACTTCGCCGCGCTGGCCGCGCCCGAGGGCGATCCCGAGACGCGCTTCCTGCACGACCTGGTGGTGGTCGGCGACCCGGAGATCGCCGCCAAGGTGCGCGAGACGCTGCAGGGCATCGACGTCGCCCGCACGCGCCGCCTCCTGCGCCGCACGGTACGGCACGTCGAGCGCGGCTTCGGCCGGCGTTGAGCGCCTTCGGCATGGCGACGGTTTTCGCCGCTCCGCCGAGGCGTTGTCGCGCAAGCCGGTTTGACGCTCCCCGCACCAAGGTAGCGTCCCCCTATCGCCGGCCGCGGTAGACCCAGTCGACCAGCGCGTCGAGCGCCGGCTGCGCGCGGTTGGCGTTCTCGTGGTTGACGATCATCGTGACCGCCCAGCGGTTGCCCTTCGCGTCGTGCACCACGCCGGCCACGCTCTGCACGCCGGTGAGCGTTCCGCCCTTCAGGTGCGCCTGACCGGCGGGGGCGCCGTTGCGGGTCTTGAAGGTGCCGTCCACGGCGTAGAGCGAAAGCGAGGACACCAGCTCCGGCATCACCGGGCTGGCCCACGCGGCCCGCAGCAGAGCCGCCATCGTGCCGGCGGAAATGCGCTCGACGCGCGACAGTCCGGCGCCGTTTTCGAGGACGAGCTCGTCGGCGGCGATGGCCTTGGCGGCGAGCCACTCGCGGATGAGGCGCGCGCTGGCGCCCGCCTCGCCTCGGCCGCCCGACTTCTCCATCGAGAGCGCGAGGAAGAGCTGCCGCGCCATCACGTTGTTGGAGAACTTGTTGATGTCGCGCACGAGCGTCGGCAGCGGCTCCGACTCGAAGCGGTGGAAGAGGACGGCGCCGGCGGGGGCGGGACCGGCCTTCACCTGCCCGGTGAGCTTGCCGCCCGCCTCGCTCCACACCCAGCGCAACGCCGCCTCGGCGTAGCGGTCGGCGTCGAAGACGGAAAGGGGCCAGGACTTCTCCCCGCATTCGGCGGGGTAGGTGCCGGTGAACACCACCGTGGCGAGCAGCCCGTTTTCCTCGATTTCCGGCTTGATGCCGCGGCGCCAGTTGTTGCACGGCTCCTTCACCACGCGCAGGCGGCTCGCGATCTCGACGTTCGGAAATTCGGGCTCGCCGGTCACGCGCACGCCGCCGTCGGCGGGAATGAAGCGGAAGTCGATCGCCTTGAAGTTCACCAGCAGCGCGTCCGGGCCCACGTTGTAGGCGCGGCGCGACTCGCCGTCGAACTTCGCGGGGTCGTGGTCGGCGACGGCGAAGCGCGAGCGATCGAGGACCACGTTGCCGCGGATTTCGCGCAGGCCCCGCGAGCGAAGCTGGTGCGCGAGTTGCCACAGGCGCTCGTAGGTGAGCTTGGGGTCGCCGCCGCCGCGCAGCACGAGGTCGCCGTCCAGCACGCCGTGGGCGATCCCGCCCGCGACCAGCACGTCGGTCTTGAAGGTGTAGGCCGGCCCGAGCAGTTCGAGGCCGGCGAAGGTGGTGACGAGCTTGATGGTGGAGGCGGGGTTGAGCGGTTTCGCGGCCTGGTGGTCAACGGTTCGCCGGCCGCCGCCAACGGGCTCGACCACGGCGCCGACCGCGGACTCCGGCACGCCCGCCCGGGCCAAGGCCTCCCGCACCGGGGCGGGCAGCGTGGCCGCGGCAAACGCCGGCGCGAAAGCCAGTGCGGCGGCAAGGATGCGCAGGGCGCGCAGGCGCATGCTCAGCCGGCCTTGCCCAGCGCGTCCACGATCGCGAGCCCCGCATCCACGAGGATCGCGAATTCCTCGTCGCCGGCGACATAGGGCGGCATGAAGTACACGGTGTCGCCGATCGGTCGCAGCAATGCACGGCGCCCCATGGCGATCTCGGCGGCGGTCCGCGCGAAGTCGGCGCCGGCGCCCGCGACCTCGAAGGCCCAGATCATGCCGAGGCGGCGCCAGTGGCGAACGGCCGGGTGCGCCGCGAGCGGGGCGGCGAGGGCGTCGAAGCGCGCGGCCTTTGCCCGGTTCGCCGCGAGGACATCCCCCTGCTCGAAGAGGTCGAGCACGGCGCACGCGGCGCGGCAGGCGAGCGGGTTGCCCGTGTAGGAGTGCGAGTGCAGGAAGCCGCGCGAGACGCGGTCGTCGTAGAAGGCGGCGTAGACGTCGTCGGAGGCCAGCACGCAGGACAGCGGCAGGTAGCCCCCGGTGATGCCCTTCGACAGGCACATCAGGTCGGGGGCGATGGCGGCCTGCTCGCACGCGAACATCGTCCCCGTGCGCCCGAAGCCGGTCATGATCTCGTCGGCGACCAGCAGCACCTCGTGCCGGTCGCAAAGCTCGCGGGCGCGGCGCAGGAAGTGCGGGTGGTACATGCGCATGCCGCTCGCGCCCTGCACGAGGGGCTCCACGATCAGGGCGGCGATCTCCGCGGACCGCGCCTCGAGCAGGCTGCCGAGTGCCTGGGCCGCCGCCACAGCGGACGCCTCCGTGGCGGGACCCTTCCCTTGCGCGCCGCTGCCGGGGAAGGGCGCCGGCAGGTTATGGCGCAGGAGCGGCCCGTAGGCATCGCGGAAGAGCGCCACGTCGGTCACGGAGAGAGCGCCCACCGTCTCGCCGTGGTAGCCACCCTCGAGGTGCGCGAAGCGGTTCTTGCCCGGGCGGCCGCGGTTGGCCCAGTAGTGAAAGGCCATCTTGAGGGCGATCTCCGTGGCTGAGGCGCCGTCCGACGCATAGAAGGCGTGGCCGAGCCCGCCGGGCGCCAGCCTCGCCAGCCGTTCGGAGAGCTGCACCACCGGCTCGTGCGTGAAGCCCGCGAGCATGGCGTGCTCGAGCGAGCCGAGCTGGTCGGCGATCGCCGCGCCGATCGCCGGGTGAGCGTGCCCGAAGAGGTTGACCCACCAGGAGCTGACGCCGTCGACGAAGCGGTGCCCGTCGAGATCCTCGAGCCACGCCCCGGACCCGCGCGCGAGCGGCACCGGCGGGAAGCGCTCGTGGTGCCGCATCTGCGTGCAGGGGTGCCAGACCGCGGCGAGCGATCGGGCGACGAGGTCGGCGTTGCGGGTCACGGTCGGGGCAAGGGAGGGGTCGCCGTCATTCTAGATAAAACGCGCATGAGGAATACGCGCGGGCGCTTTGGGAACTTAGCAACTCGCCGCAAGGCACTTCCTCTGTGGCCCCTCTGTGTCCTCTGTGCCCAGGATCACCCTCACCTTGGATCGCGTTGCCGGGTGTGGCCGCGGTCAGGCGCGCGCTGGATTCATCGCAGAGAACACAGAGGGGGCACAGAGGAAATGCCACGGAGAACATTGCATCGAAGGCCCGTCACGCCATCCGGCAACAACCCACGCGATTTCGTGAAGCCGCGGAGAGGACGGCGCCCCTTGCCTTGGGGGCTGCGGCGCCGTCCCGGGCGGGCGCTACCGCCCGCGCCAGCCGCGGGCTGCGGGCGCCTTCCGAGACGGCCGGCCGGTGCGGCCGATGCGGTGCACGTAGTCCTCGGCCTGCCGCGGCAGGTCGTAGTTGATGACGTGCGAGATGCCGTGCACGTCGATGCCGCGCGCGGCCACGTCGGTGGCCACCAGCACGCGCAGCCTGCCGCGGCGCAGGGCCTCGATGGTGCGGTTGCGCGCGCCCTGGTTCATGTCGCCGTGCAGCGCCGCCGCCGCGAAGCCCTTCGAGTGCAGGTCGAGCGCCACCTCGTCGGCCGCGCGCTTGGTGGACGTGAACACGATGGCCTGGTTCACGTCGATGTCGCGAAGCACGTGGTTCAGCAGCCGGTTCTTGTGTCCCATGTCGTCGGCGAAGTGCAGTCGCTGGGAGATGTTCACGTGGCGGGACTGCCGGCTGTCGATCTCGATGCGCGCCGGGTTGCGCAGCAGGGCGCCGGCGAGGCGGGCGATGTTCCCGTCGAGCGTGGCGGAAAAGAGCAGGGTCTGGCGGTCGGCCGGCGTGCGCGCGACGATCGCCTCGAGGTCGTCCTTGAAGCCCATGTCGAGCATGCGGTCGGCCTCGTCGAGCACCAGTACCTGCAGGCGCGTGAGGTCCACGCGCCCCGCCTGCATCTGGTCGAGGAGGCGCCCGGGCGTGGCCACGAGGATGTCGCAGCCGCCCTGCAGCAGGCGGTTCTGCGCCGGGTAGGGCATGCCGCCGACCACGGAGACGATCTTCACGCGGCCGAGCGCGCGGCCGTAGGTTTCGGCGGCCTTGGTGACCTGCATCGACAGCTCGCGCGTCGGCACCAGCACCAGCACGCGGGGACCGCGGCCGTGCGACGGGTGAGGCTCGGTGAGCAGCTGCAGGGCGGGCAGCATGAACGCGGCCGTCTTGCCGCTGCCGGTCTGCGAGGAGACCATGAGGTCGCGGCCGGCGATCGCCTCGGGGACCACGCGGCGCTGCACGGGCGTGGGGGTGATGTAGCCGGCGCTCGCGACGGCCGAGCAGATCGGGGCCACGAGGCCCAGGGATTCGAAAGTCATCAGTGTTCTCCGGCGCCACCCATGGGGGGCGGCGCGCAACGGTTGGCAAGCCAAGACACCGGCACCAACCGATTCGCAATCCTCAGGGGGTCAACCGCGAAGAGCTGCTTGCAGGAGGAGAAGGAGTCTCCTCCGGGGAGGGTCAGGGACGATGAACGAATGCGGCGCAGCAACCGGGTTGCTGCGCCGCACAAACCGCACTATACGCGAAAACGCCGGCGGCAGTCCGGCTTTCCGCCGCCGCTGGCAACCGCCGGGCGCGAGTGCTAGCAACACGGCCGCGTTCTTTCATGCGAGAAATCGGCCGCGCACGCAGCGCGCTTCGCCCAGTGCCGATCGGTATCGCGGCCCCTTTCTTTCGAACCTCGGGGAGGAACCGGACCATGCAACTGCTCGACTGCATCGAGACGCAACTCATCGCCAACCGCCTGCCCCTCGTGGGCGTGAGCGTGGCGGCGGTGCCCTACGCCAACACGCCCGTCGTGCTCACGCTGCACTGGCACGGCTTCGTGGAGACGCGGCTCGCGGACGTGACGGACGCCAACGTCGTCGCCTACCAGCCGGTGCCCAGCTCGGCGCTGCAGGTGAACGACCGCTGGGACCGCCTCGAGGACCTCGAGCACGCCGTGCTGGACGTCGCCTGGGAGCTGGGCTCGTGGGATCTCGCCCGCAAGGAGGCGCCGCCCTTCATCCGGCCGGGGTCGAGCGCGCAGGAGTCGCTGGAATGCATGGGCGCCTTCGGCAACCTGCCCGTCGCGATCGAGGGACAGCCGCCGATCGTGTCCGAGGTGCCGGACGGCGAGGAACTCATCGATACCGCCGGCCGGTCGGGCTACGTGCAGTGGATGTTCCGGCCGGTGCGCGGCGGCGTCTGGGCCGAGGTGGCCGAGGACGCGACCCTTGAACAGGGCGGCTACCGCAATCCTCCCTGCCCGGTGATGGCGGCGCCGACCAAGCCGGGTGCGGCGCGCCGGGTCGTCTACCAGCTCGGGCGCAGCGACCGGCTGGTGACGTGAGCGGGCGGAATCGAATCCCGCCGGGGCGGCGGGAGGGCCGCCGCCCGCATCACGGCGACTTCTTCAGGGTTATCGCGCCCCGGATCTGCCTTTCCTTGTAGCCGGTGGCCTTGTCGTCGGGGTACAGGGCGGCGAGCTTTTCCTTCACCGCAGGCTTCATGGCCGCTGTGTCGCCGTGGCAGTTGAGGCACGCGCCCTGCGTCGGCAGCGCCTTCATGTAGCGGTAGGTCTTCTTCCCGTCGAGGTCGACCACCTCTCCCTTTTCCAGCGCGGCCGGGTTCTCGCCGGCAGCGGCGCGCCGGTCGAATTCCTCGAGGACGGCCTTCTCCCACGCGTCGGGAACGGCCTTCGGGTTGCGGTTCTTGAGGCTCACGCGGCGGATGGCCCAGCCCGACTCCTCCGAGGCGGCCCTGGCCATCTGCGGCGCCTTGTCCCGGCAGACGGAGATGGCGCCCTCGGGCCCGCTCTTCTCGATTTCGGTCGCGAGCACGGCCAGCAGTTTCGGCGGCATGGCGCTTGCGACCTTGCGGGCGTCGGCGAGCAGGGCGTCGTTGGCGAAGGCGGGGCATGCCGCCAGGAGGGCGGCGGCGATGAGGGCAGGTTTCATGTCGGGGCTCGCTCGAATTGAGGGATCGCCACGGCAGCGTTTGCCGGGCGAGGCGCCATGATGTTCCGGCGAGGCGGCGCGCCTCAATGCCCAGGTTGGGTAACCCCATCGGGGCGGTGGCGTCGCGGCATGCGCAACGGGCTTCACCAGTGTGCGATGATCGCGCCGCCCAACTGCGAAAGACCGATCATGGCCCTTCCGAATGGCGACCTCCAGCCGCGTGTCGAGGATCCGCTTCCCAGCGGCGGGGATCGAGGCGGGATGCTTGTCCTGGTGGTGCTGGTGCCCGTGATTGTCGTCGCGGATTTCCTGACGCGGCGCGAGATTCCGATGCAGACGCTCTACCTGTTCGCCACGGGACTCGCGGCCTGGAGTTTCGGCCTGCGCGCGGGGCTTGCCGTCGGGCTCGTGGCGGCCCTCTTCGCGGCCTTCGTGGGATACGCGGCGCGGGCGGGGGCCGCCGGGATCGCCCCGGTCCTGTGGGAGGCGGCGCTCGGCATCATGCTCTACTCGGCGGTGGCCTGGCTGCTGGCCCGGCACCGAGCCTTCGGGGACGAAGCGAGGGCCGCGGCCCGGATCGACGCCGAGTCGGGGGCGCTGTCGCGGCGCGAATTCCTGCGCCTGCTCGACGGGGAGGCGCGCCGGGCGTGGCGCTACCGGCGCGCGGTCGCGGTCCTCCTGGTGGACGTGGGCGAGGCGAAGGAGGCCGCTGCAAAGCCGCGCCAGTTCCTGCCGACCGTGGCCCGCCTGATCCGGGAAGCGATGCGCGAAAGCGACGCCGTGGGCCGCGTCGATGCGCTTCGCTTCGCGGTCGTGCTCGTGGAGTGCCCGGCGGCGGAAGCCTACCTGGTGGCCGAACGGATGCGCGCGGCGCTGTTGGCCAACCTGCGCGTCAAGTCCGGGGCGGTGGCGGTCGGCATGGCGAACTTCGAAGGCGGGGAGCCCACGACGGCCACGGACCTCATGGCACAGGCGCACAGCCACCTGGTCCGCGCCCGCGGCGGAGACGCCGTCGTCGCCGCCGCCGGGGGCTGAAAACGGCTGCAATACGGGCAATAGTTAGCGCACGCACACAAGCAACTCATTGGCCAATCAGGGCTTTCCTCGGATGTCGGGGCGCGCCGCGGGACGGCGCCGCACCTGCCGACGAGGCGCCACGCGGGGACTTGAAACCGATCGCGGGAACCCCTATCATTAGCACTCGCCGCGGGTGAGTGCTAATAGCCCGCCAGAATTGCGCCGGGGAGTCCTTCCCCGGGCGCTGGTTCGAAACACCCAGACCAACCGAGGAGTAAAGAAATGAAGCTTCGTCCTTTGCACGACCGCGTGATCGTCAAGCGCCTCGAAGAGGAGCGGAAAACCGCCTCCGGAATCGTGATCCCCGATACCGCCGCCGAGAAGCCCGACCAGGGCGAAGTGCTCGCCGTCGGCCCCGGCAAGAAGAACGACGAGGGCAAGCTTTCCCCCGTCGACGTCAAGGTCGGCGACAAGATCCTCTTCGGCAAGTACTCGGGCACCACCGTCAAGATCGACGGCGAGGAACTGCTCGTGATGCGCGAAGAAGACATCATGGCCGTCGTGGCCTGACCGCCAAACCCACCTGAGATTCGAGAGGAACAGCAATGGCTGCCAAAGACGTCAAATTCAAGGAACAGGCGCGTGTGCGCATGATCGCCGGCGTGAACGTTCTCGCCGATGCCGTGAAGGTCACCCTTGGCCCCAAGGGCCGCAACGTGGTCCTCGAGCGCTCCTTCGGCGCCCCCACCGTCACCAAGGACGGCGTGTCGGTCGCGAAGGAGATCGAGCTCAAGGACAAGTTCGAGAACATGGGCGCGCAGATGGTCAAGGAAGTCGCTTCCAAGACCTCCGACGTGGCCGGTGACGGCACCACCACCGCCACGGTGCTGGCCCAGTCGATCGTGACCGAAGGCATGAAGTACGTTGCCGCCGGCATGAACCCGATGGACCTCAAGCGGGGCATCGACAAGGCGGTCATCGCCACGATCGAGGAGCTGAAGAAGATCTCCAAGCCCTGCACGACCTCCAAGGAGATCGCACAGGTCGGCTCCATCTCCGCCAACTCCGACGAGAACATCGGCAAGATCATCTCGGACGCGATGGACAAGGTCGGCAAGGAAGGCGTCATCACCGTCGAGGACGGCAAGTCCCTCGACAACGAGCTGGATGTCGTGGAAGGCATGCAGTTCGACCGCGGCTACCTCTCCCCGTACTTCATCAACAACCCGGATCGCCAGATCGCCGTCCTCGAGGACCCGTTCGTCCTCCTGCACGACAAGAAGATCTCCAACATCCGCGACCTGCTGCCGGTGCTCGAGCAGGTGGCCAAGGCCGGCAAGCCGCTGCTCATCGTCGCCGAGGACGTCGACGGCGAGGCGCTCGCCACCCTGGTGGTGAACAACCTGCGCGGCATCCTGAAGACCTGCGCCGTCAAGGCCCCGGGCTTCGGCGACCGCCGCAAGGCCATGCTGGAAGACATCGCGATCCTCACCGGCGGCACGGTCATCGCCGAGGAGCTGGGCCTGAAGATCGAGAACGTCACCCTGAAGGACCTCGGCAAGGCCAAGCGCATCGAGGTCGCCAAGGAGGACACGACGATCATCGACGGCGCCGGCAAGGAAGACCAGATCAAGGCGCGCGTGACCACCATCCGCGCCCAGATCGAGGAAGCCACCAGCGACTATGACAAGGAGAAGCTGCAGGAGCGCGTGGCCAAGCTCGCCGGCGGTGTCGCGGTGATCAAGGTCGGCGCGGCCACCGAAGTCGAGATGAAGGAGAAGAAGGCCCGCGTCGAAGACGCGCTGCACGCGACCCGCGCGGCCGTGGAAGAGGGCATCGTCCCGGGCGGCGGCGTGGCGCTGCTGCGCGCCAAGGACGCCGTTGCCAAGGTGAAGGGCGACAACCCCGACCAGGAAGCCGGCATCAAGATCGTCCTGCGCGCCATCGAGCAGCCCCTGCGCGAGATCGCCCGCAACGCCGGCGACGAGCCGAGCGTCGTGGTGAACAAGGTCCTCGAGGGCAAGGGCAACTACGGCTACAACGCCCAGACCGGCGAGTACGGCGACATGGTGGCGATGGGCGTGCTGGACCCGACCAAGGTCACGCGCTGCGCGCTGCAGAACGCCGCTTCCGTCGCGGCCCTCATGCTCACGACCGACGCGATGGTCGCCGAACTGCCCAAGGACGAAAAGGGCATGGCCGGCGGCATGGGCGGCGGCATGGGCGGCATGGGCGGCATGGGTGGCATGGGCGACATGGACATGTAAGTCCGGACCGTTCCCGCATCGCGAAAAAGCCCGCTTCGGCGGGCTTTTTCGCTTTTGCGCTGCCGCAATGCGGTCTCCCCGATAGAATGGCAACCTTGCATGCTGCAGTGCCGCATCCCCGTCCCCCTACGGCAACCCCGTGCAAGTCACCGATCTCGCCCCTGCCATCGTCCTGACCGCCGTCGGCGGCGTCCTCGCCCCCTGGTCGCGGATGCCCCTGCCCATCTTCCTCGTTCTCGTGGGCGCCCTGGCCTCGCTCCTGCCCGGCATGAAGGCCGTGCACGTGGACCCGGAGGTCTTCCTCCTGCTCTTCATCCCGCCGCTGCTCTTCGCGGACGCTCGCATCCTGCCGCGCCGCGACCTCCTGCGCGTCCTGAAGCCCGTGCTGCTGCTGGCGCTGGGTCTCGTGGCGGCGACCGTCGTCATCGTCGGCTACTTCATCCACTGGCTCGTCCCCTCGATGCCCCTCGCGGTGGCCTTCGCGCTGGGCGCGATCGTCTCGCCCACCGACGCGGTGGCGACGGTCGCCACGACGGCCACGGTGCCGCTGCCGGCACGCGTCGCGCACATCGTGAACGCCGAGAGCCTGCTCAACGACGCGACGGGCCTGGTGGCGTTCAAGCTCGCGGTGGCCGCGGCGGCGGCAGCGGGACAGACCACCATGGACCTCGTGACCGGCCAGTTCATCATCCTGTCGGGCGGCGGCATGCTGGTCGGCATCGTGATCGAGTGGCTCGGCCGCAAGTTCCGCGAGCGCCTCATCCGGTTCGGCAAGGACGATCCCGTCGTGCAGACGCTGCTCACCGTGCTCGTCCCCTATGCCGCCTACCTCGTGGCCGAGGGGCTGCACGTCTCGGGAATCCTCGCGGTCGTCGCCTCCGGCCTGTGGGCCGGCGGGCAGGAGGTGAAGGGCCTGTCGCCCGAGAGCCGCCGCCACTCGCGCGAGGTGTGGCGCATGATCGCGTGGTTCTTCAACGGGCTCGTCTTCGTGCTGCTCGGCCTGCAACTGCGCGAGATGATCGCGGGCGTGGCGGCCTACGACGGCTTCCACCTCGCCTTCTGGGCGCTGGCGCTTTGGGCCGTGCTGATGGTCGTGCGCATCGCCTGGGTCTGGGGTTCCGGTCATGCGCGATACCACCTCGGCTGGGGCTGGGCGGGTGGCAGCGAGGGTCCCGACCCGCGCCGCATGTTCCTCGTGGCGTGGGCGTCCGTGCGCGGGTCGATCACGCTCGCGGCGGCCCTGTCGGTGCCGCTGGTCACGCAGGCGGGGACGCCTTTCCCGGAGCGCGACCTCGTCGTGTTCCTGGCCGCGGCCACCATCATCCTCACGCTGGTGCTGAACGGCCTCACCCTGCCCGTCATCATCCCGCGCCTGCGCGCGAAGGAGGATCCGGAGGGTCCCGCCGAGGAGGCGCTCGCGCGCAAGGAAGTCGCCAAGGCCGCCCTCGCCGCCCTCCAGCCCGTCCTCGCCCGGCTCGAGAACGAGGAGGACAGGGCGTTCGGGCGGGCGTTGATCTCGCGCTACGAGGGCAAGGTGGCCCTGCGGGAGGGCTCGTCCGAGGCGGCGGCGCAGCGCGCCGAACGCATCGCCATGGCCCGGCACCTGCGGCTGGAGGGGATCGCGGCCGAGCGCGCGCGGCTGGACGAGCTGCTGCGCACCGAGCGCATCAACGACGACACGGCCCGCCTCATCGAGGAGGAGCTCGACGAGCGAGAGCTCGTCACCTCCGCCGACCCCGACAAGGGCTAGAGGAGCCTTCGGCGCCCCGGCTCCGGCGCGTCGTCGAGTCCGCGGCGGGCGAGGCCCTGCTTGCGGCTGCGCTCCAGCTTCACGGCGAAGGCGGCCAGATCCAGGTCGAAGCGCGCGCCCATCGCCTTCGCCTGCCCGGCGATCCAGCGCCAGCGCGGCTCGAACGCGGCGTCGCGGAAGGCGAAGGCGACGTGGTTCCCGTCGTCCGGCAGCGGCAGCAGCAGGACGTTGTCGCCGAACGCCTTGCGGATCATCGCCAGGTGCGCGCCCCGCTCCGTCTTCTCGCCGACCAGGTTCGCCACCAGCACGCCGCGCCGGTCGAGGCTCTGCCGGACGTCCGCGTAGAACGCGCGGTTGCAGAGGGTAGGCGCGACGCCCTGGGGGTCGAAGGCGTCCACCATGACCACGTCGTGGCGCTCCTCCCCTTGCGCCACGTGCGCGACCGCGTCGCCGAGCACCACGCGAAACCGGCCATCGTCCGCCGGCAGCAGGAACTGGTCGCGGAAGGCCACGACGTGCGGGTCGATCTCGATGGCGGTGATGCGCGCGCCTGGCAGCCGCCGGTGGCAGAACTTGGCAAGCGAGCCGCCGCCCAGCCCCAGCATGAGGATCGACCGCGGGTCTGGCAGGAAGAGCAGGAACGCCATCATGGCGCGCGTGTAGGCGAACGCGAGCGCATACGGGTCGGCCAGGCGCATCTCCGTCTGGATGAAGGCGCGCGTGAAGTAGAGGCAGCGGGCGCCGTCGTCCTCGATCACGAAGGGCTTGTCGTACGTGCCCGCGAGAACTTGCTCGACGAGGCTGCCGGGGTCGCAGCCCGGGCCCTCGGGGAGCCGGATGACGCCGCCTTCGCCCGCGAAGGGGTTGGGCAGCTCCAGCATCGCGCCGGTCAGCGCGCGGTCCCCATGGCCGCGAAGACGTGGTCGCGGCGCTCGCCGTCGCGCCCGTCGAGCACGCCGGGCAGGGCGCACCAGGCGAGGAGCCGCTCGCTCCGGGAGGCGGCATCGTCGGTTGCGGCGCCCCCGAAGCGCTCCTTCAGCAGCTTTACCTGCCGCGCGAGCCGCTCCTGCTTCAGGTCGGGGGGGCTCTCGACGCCGAGGGCCATCTCCAGGTCGAGGAGGCCGTCGCGGCGCGCGGCACCACCCTTCTCCAGACGGGCGCGGTAGTCCGTTGCGGCGGCGGGGTCCGCGAGGGCCTTCACGGCTGCGTCGCGCCGGGCGGCGAGCTTCTTCTCCCAGGCCGAGGGCATCTCCGGGAGTGCGGACCATTCCTCCGCGGCGGCCGCGGCCCCCGACGCATCGCCGCCGGCGAGGACTGCGGACTCGAGCGCCTCGCAGAGGCGATCCTTGGCCGCGAGCGTCTTCCACACAGCGGTCTCGCGCGCGCGGGCGAGCGAGGCGATGGCGTTGTCGACGGATTTCAGCGCGTTCCGGAAGCGCCCCTCGAGCGCGCGCGCCGCCGGGTCCGGGGTGCGCGTGGCGGCGCGCCAGCGGTCCTGCAGCTCGCGCTGCGCGGTGCGCAGGTCCTTCTCGCCCTTGTCCGTCGCGCGCGCCAGCTGCTCGAGGCCCGCGCAGATCTCGTCGAGGGCGCGCCGGCCCTCGGTCTTGCGCTCGTCCTGCTCCTTGCGCTTCGCATTGCGCGCCTCGAAGATCGCGTCGCAGGCGGAGCGGAACTGCTCCCACAGGGCCCGCTCGTCACGGTGCGCGACGGGGGCCGCCTTGGCCTGCTCCTGCCAGCGCGCCTGGATCGCCTTCACCAGCGACGGCGCTTCGCGGTCCATGGCGCGCGGCGCCAGCGCCTGCACCTCGGCGATGAGGGCGAGTCTCGCCGCCTTCGCCTGGTCGCGGGACGCGGCAAGTCCGTCGCGCAGCGGCGCCAGCGCCTCCTTCAGCCGGCCGTCGAGCTTCTTCCACGACCCCGGGTCGACGCTGCCGAGGTCTCCCTCGCGCCAGGCGTGTTCCGTGTCGCGCAGCCACCTTTCCACGGCGCGCCAGTCCGGCGACTCGGTGAGCAGCGTCGGCACGTGGGCCTGCGCCGCGGCGATGAACGCCTCGCGCTGCTGGCGGGCGAGCTTGCGCTGCGCGGCCTGCTTCGCGAAGTGTTGTGCCGCGGGCGCGTAGGCGCGCTCGCACGCACCGTCGAACCGCTCCCACAGGGCCTTGGGCACGCCCGCGTGCTGCTGGTCGAGGACCTTCCACTCCTCGCGCAGCTTCTTCACCTCCGCCGCGACCTTCGCCGGGTCCGGCGCCAGGGCGGGCAGGGCTTCCGCGCGCTCGCAGAGCTGCACGCGCGCCGTCTGCTGGCCGAAGGATTCCCAGCGCTCGAGCTCGCCGAGCTGCTGGCCGACCCGCCCCATGCGCTGCAGGGTGGGCTTGGGGAGGTTGCCCGCGGCCGCCTTGAGGGTCTTCATCTCGTCGACGGCGGCGCGTGCGGCGTGCAGGTGCCCGCCCGCGAGCGCCTGCTCCGCGGCGTGCAGCAGGGCATGGACGCGGTTGCGCACGGTGGCCGCCTCCTGCTGCGCCGATTGCACCTGCGCGAGACGCCGCTGCTCCACCACGACGAGCGCCGCCTCGAACCGCCGCGTGAGCGCCGGCGTGCGGATCGCGCGGTCCAGCGCCTGCCAGCGCTCCGGCAGCTGCGCGTTGTCCACGGAGGTGTCCGCGGCCAGGCGCTCCGCTTCGACCACCAGGGCCTCGGCGGCGGCGAGCGCCGCCAGCTCTCGCTCCCACCCCGCGATGCGCTCGGCGGCTGCGTCGAGGCGGGGAAGAACGGTCGCATCGCCGAGCGTGGCCGCCTCCTCGCGCAGCGCCGCCAGTTGCGCCGAGAGGGCGGCGAGGCCATCGGGGCCGTCGGGCGACGCGAGGCCCGCGGCCCACTCCGCGACGCGCTTCTCGAACTTCGTGCGCGAAAGCTGCTCCGCCTGCTCGCGGTCGAAGCGCGCCTGCAGCGCGCGCCGGGCGGCGTCGCAGCGCTCGAGGCGGGCGGCATCCTGCGCCATGTCGAGCGCCTGCCAGCGCCGGTTCAGCTCCACGACGGCGGTGAGGATGGGCCCTGGCGTCGCGGCGAGCGCCTCGAGCTGCTCGAGGATCGCGTCCGCCTCGGAGGCCTGGCCCTCGCGGTTCTTCATCGCGTCCAGACGCTGCTTGGCGAGCCGCGCGACGCCCCGGTCCTTGCCCTTCGCGGCCTCGGAGAGGGCGTGCAGCCCTTCGGGCGTGCGCACGCACTCGGCTGCCGCGAGCCGCGTCTCGGCGTGGCCGGCGGAGACGGCGAGGTCGATGAGCAGGGGCTCGTCGCGCAGGCCGGCGATGGCGGCGAGGCGCCGGTCGGCGTCCGCGGCCCGGCGTGCCACGTCGGCCCGCACCGCGTCGGGGCAGTCGGGCGACTCGAGGAAGGCGCGGACCGCCGCTCTGTCAGTGCTCTCCGCGAGGGCGGCGCCCAGCGACGCCGACACCGCGGCGCGCATGCCGGCATCGGTCTCCTTCTCCCAGGCCGAGGCCAGCGCGGCCACGCTACGGCACCGCACGGCGGCAGCGGTCCTCACCTCGGGCGCCGGGTCGCCGGCCAGCAGCGCCGCCAGCTCCGCCGATTCCGGCGCCAGCTGCGCGATGCCGAGCACGCGCTGCGCGGCCTCGGGGTGTTCGTGGAGAGGGGTGCGGGAGAAGAGCCTGGTGACCATGGGGGAGACGACCTTCCGGAAGCCGCGGGCGCGATACGCCTCGCGCGAATGTCAATGATAATCCGGTATCGCGGCCCAACCCCGCCGCCCGGAACGAGCCCATGGCGCCCCTGCCCGAGTTTTCCGCCGAAACCCTGCTCACCACGCTCGGCATCGAGATCGTGGAGGCGACCCGCGAGCGCGTCGTCGCCCGCATGCCCGTGGGACCGCGCGTGCACCAGCCCTTCGGCCTGCTGCACGGGGGCGCCTCGGTGGCGCTTGCCGAGACCGTCGCCTCCACCGCGGCGTGGATGCATGTCGACCCGGAGCGGGAGACGGTCGTCGGGATCGAGATCAACGCCAACCACCTGCGCGCCAAGCGCGACGGCACGGTCACCGCGGCCGCGACCCCGGTGCACGTGGGACGGCGCACGCAGGTCTGGGAGGTGCGCGTCAGCGACGAGCAGGGACGGGCGGTGTGCGTCTCGCGGTGCACGCTGGCCGTCGTCCCGCGCGGGGACGGCGGCTGACCCGGGCCTTCGCATGTCCTCCCCCGACGCAGCCGACGTCGACGTCGTCGTCATCGGCGCCGGCGCCGCCGGGATGATGTGCGCCGCGACGGCGGGGCAGCGCGGACGGCGCGTGCTGCTGGTGGACCACTACCCGAAGCTCGGCGAGAAGATCCGCATCTCCGGCGGCGGCCGCTGCAACTTCACCAACCTGCACGCCTCGCCCGCCCATTACCTCTCGCGCAACCCGCACTTCTGCCGATCGGCGCTGGCGCGCTACACGCCGCGGCACTTCCTCGCGCTGGTGGAGCGCCACGGCATCGCCTGGCACGAGAAGACGCTGGGCCAGCTCTTCTGCGACGGGAGCGCCCGCCAGATCATCGACCTGCTGCGGACCGAGTGCGACCGGGGCCGCGTGGCGTGGCGCATGCCGTGCGAGGTCCGCGAGGTTCGCCACGACGGCGGCCGCTTCACTGTCGGGACGGCGGCGGGTCCGGTGCGGGCCGCCTCGCTCGTCGTCGCCACCGGCGGCCTCACCGTGCCGAAGATCGGTGCGACCGCGTTCGGCTACCGCATCGCCGAGCAGTTCGGGCTCGCGGTCGTGCCCCCGCGGCCGGCGCTCGTTCCCCTCAGCCTCGATCCCGTGGCGCTGGCTCGGTTCGGCGATCTCTCGGGCGTCTCGGCGGATGCGGAAGTCTCGTGCCGCGGCGCCCGCTTCCGCGAAAGCCTGCTCTTCACCCACCGCGGCCTCTCGGGCCCGGCGATCCTGCAGGCCTCCTCGTACTGGCAGGACGGTCCCGCGAGCGACCCGATCCACGTCAACCTGCTGCCCGGCGTCGACGCGCGCGCGTGGCTCGGCGAGCACCACCGGTCGAGGGCGCTGCCGCCCACTGTGCTGGCCGAGCGC
>Ga0114939_10000945_pt1 | contig 23562 bp, 23 predicted proteins | sample AshMeaCrysSpring_FD_87196 | JGI IMG/M metagenome (GOLD analysis project Ga0114939, IMG submission 87196) | Groundwater microbial communities from Big Spring, Nevada to study Microbial Dark Matter (Phase II) - Ash Meadows Crystal Spring | ecosystem: Environmental > Aquatic > Deep subsurface >...
CTTTTTTACCTATTTCTTAAGCTATTATCTGCAAGAATTGGAAGACCTTTACCAAAAAAATTATTAATCGCACAAACAAATATACAAAAAAATTAGGTCGATAGCAATATATGTTCTGAAATCTCAACAATAATTTATGGGAACATTCTATTGATAGATTTATACGTAATAAATTTTAACCTCTTACTCTTAGAGGATGTTTGAAAAGCCTGTTTCTTTGTCATGTTGAATGCAGCTCCTGCGGAATGAAACATCTCGGTATGCACTCAAAACCTAGATTCTATAGCCCTCCGGGATATGCTCCGCAAACGCTCCATTTCATTGCGCGACTAATGAAATTTTATACCTTCTAAAACTTTTCAAACACCCTCTTAGAGGTCTTTATTATCTCGCACCTTGAATGATGCAATAAAATTTTTATTCCCCGTTAATACCAGGAGATTAGGCAAATAAAGTACCTTAACTTCAACAGAAAAGTAAATAAAAACTGTACCAAAGGATTGTGTCTACAAAAATTGATAGGAATATTCCATTAGACGCAATTAGCAATTAGAGAATATAGTTATAAAAACCAGGTTCTTTAAATAACCTGGTTTATGAATTCGCTATTGTGCTGACTTATTGCTTATGTATCACATAAAACAATTAGAAAATACACACCTGATAAGACGCGAAAAAAAGTGGACATCAAATACCATGATATTTGCTGCGTTATTACCTATTAAATAAAAAATATCTTAAATAAATCATCTTTCTTGAGGTAGATAAATCAGTAGATATGATTAGACTCATCATTATACATGTCCGAAAAATAATACAGAAGCCTTGTGTAGTAAGGGTTAATATCTAATTTTGGAACGCACCAAGAAAGGGTGAACCGAGAAGTTTATTATACATCAGTAACTATCTGCCGTAAAAAATTGTCTAGAATAGGGGATATTTGATGTTTTCTCCAAATCATAGCGATCGCGACTTTTGGTGTTGTTTGTTGAAGTGTTTTATAAACAACTCCTGTCCTTTGTAAGTTTTGTAGGGATTCCGGTACTATGGCTATCCCCATACCAGCAGCAACTAAACTAACAATGGTTTGCATTTGAATAGCTTCTTGGCTAACTTTAGGATTAAAGCCTGTTTGTTGACAAAGGGTAATAATTAAATCATAAAGTGCAGGAGCTAGATAGCGTGGGAAGAGTATAAACTGCTCATTACACAAAAAACTCAGGCTGACTGTAGAGGCCATCGCTCTTGGATGGTTTTCTGATAAAGCTACAATTAAAGGCTCTTCAAATACTATGGTATGACCAAAATTGTTATCATCAACTGGTGGGCGAATAAATCCAATATCAATTTTTCCCAACCTTAACTGCTGTAATTGTTCTGTAGTTGTAAGTTCATGTAATTCTAAAGCCACATCAGGAAAATTGTTGCGAAAATTACGAAGAATCTGAGGCAGTATATTATAGGCAGCAGAACTGACAAAACCTATAACTAATTGTCCCACTTCACCTCTGCTAGTTTGCCGCCCTATTTCAATAGCTTGCTCTAATTGTCTAAAAATTTCCTGTACTTGTTTCAAAAAAATTTGCCCAGCCTCCGTTAACTGAACACTTCGCTTTGTGCGATGAAATAATTCAAAGCCTAATTCTTGCTCTAATTGTTTAATTTGTTGGCTAAGAGGAGGTTGGGCAATATGTAATTTTTCTGCAGCCCGCCCAAAGTGTAATTCTTCCGCTAGGGTGACAAAGTAACGTAGATGTCTTAGTTCCATTTATTTTCTAAATCTAAGAGGTCGTTTGAAAAGTCTAATTTATTTTTATTAGTAGCCCTGGCGACGCTTATGTCGCACGCCAGTCACCAAGGGCGCTCTTAACCCCCCCAGGGTGCTGGCTTGGCTATACAGAAAAAACACACCGACTTGAGTTAAAAATATTACTTTTTGGCTATTTCCACTGAGGTGGACTTTGCTTATGTAGCAGTGAAGCGCCTAGGGTGTCCCCAGGACATATTCTATTCGCCCAATACTTTTCAAACACCTAGGACTTACGCAAGCTCTATGAAAACAATCTGGTTCTTGGCTCAGGAGCGGTTACACAAATCAAGCATAGTAGCAATTTTTGCGGCTATTCCTGACACCCTCTAAATATATAAAGGACTAATGGAAATTTTAACGGCTATCAAAATAATAGCTTCAAGACTATGCTTTTTTCTGCGAATAAATCGATTTTTTACGAAAATTCGTTTAATTAATAACAATAATTTTGAGATTTTAAGTATATTAAGGTTATCTGAAATTTAACCTAAATTATTTAAAAAATTAACTAAATCTTTACCACAACTATTCTATCATAGCTGTTGAAATTACTATGGTAAAAGGTGATAAATTGTACCCGTATTTAATTAGTGGTATCAATGGTATGCCATAACCATATTTCAACTAGTTGCTGTTACTAAAAAAGTGTGCCTCCCAAAAAAATTATAAGACCTTTAATAAATCTTAGGAGTACAAATGCTTAAGGTTATAGCTGTTGCTTGGCTATTACTATTTTTTGGTGATTTTATTTCTACTTTTGTGTATCATGTCCCGGAACATGTTTTTGGTACCCTTCATCTCAAAACCCATCATTCTTCAAAGAAAAACTTCCGCCACTATGCTATTTTGACCTTTGATTTTGCAGTCCTTTTGGATGGTGTTCTAGGTGCTTTACCATATTTGTTAGCGGCAGTTATTTTATGGTCTTTTTCTCCTGTTGGAATTGTATGTGGACTTGTTTTAGGTCAACTTCACGTGTGGTGGAGACACACTTGTATCATGGGATGGGAAACTCCAAAAATTGTGACTTCTTTATGTGAGATTCTATTTATTACAACTCCAGAACAACACTGGTTACACCATCAAAAAACAAATGCAGGCTATGGTGATATTTTTACATTCTTTGACTACCCTGCAAGAGCTTGGTTACGTTGGTTACGCTTCGTGAGAATTTACTTACGTAATTCTTTTATATAAATAATGCCATTAGTTGCGCTTTACGGCTAAAGCGCAAACTTCCCTTGATATTATTCCCATAGTCAAGATTAACTAGAATATTTCTCTTTTGCCTATAATATTAATACTTATAAGATATTAATTCAGTACAATATATATATTGGACATAATTCAAAATATTTTTTACTCTAATAAGTAAGCAAGACATCAAACCCTAGCTTTATGGTCAGGGTACTTATTTAGTATTTATACAAACAATGAAAAATCTTTCTACTCCTAATAAACATTGGGACACAAATCTCTATGAGGATAAACACGCCTTTGTCTGGAAATATGGCGAGGAGTTATTACAGTTGCTAAACCCTCAACCTTCAGAAAAAATTATTGACTTAGGTTGTGGGACTGGGCAATTAACAGAAAAGATAGCCAACTATAGCACTAATGTTATTGGTGTTGATAGTTCAACAATGATGATTGCTAAAGCAAGGGAAAATTACCCCCAATTACATTTTGAGGTTGACGATGCAAGGGTATTTAAAGTCGTCGAACCTGTTGATGCCGTATTTTCTAATGCGACTTTACACTGGATTCAGGAGGCGATCGCTGTTATCAAACATATCCGTCAAGCATTAAAATCAGGCGGAAGATTTGTAGCGGAGTTTGGCGGCCAAGGAAATGTCAAAGCTATTACCAGCAACTTAGAAGAAGTATTAGCAGAAAAAGGAATTTATAAAGAAAATCCCTGGTATTTTCCCAGCATCGCTGAATACAGTAGCATTCTTGAAGCAGAGGGATTTGATGTCATTTACGCAGCCTTAGTTACAAGACCAACACCATTAAATGATGGAGATTCTGGTTTAGCAAATTGGATAAAAATGTTTGCCACAGATTATTTACATGGATTGACAGAAAGCGACCAAAATTCAGTAATTAGTATTGTAGAGGAAAGATTAAAACCAGCACTTTATAAAGAAGGGACTTGGATTGCTGATTATCGCCGTCTACGTGTATTAGCCATCAATAATTAACCTTTAAACGGAAAGAAAATGAAGTTTGCCAAATATCATGGTCTTGGTAATGATTATTTAGTTATCAATCAACAAGATTTATCCTTTAAATTAACTTCTGAAAAAATCAAGCTAATATGCCATCGTAATTTTGGCATTGGTTCTGATGGTATATTATTAGGGAGTTTTGATGACGGCTTGTTTTCGGTAAGAATTTTTAATCCAGATGGCAGCGAAGCTGAAAAAAGCGGTAATGGATTAAGAATTTTTTCTCGTTATCTGTGGGATAGAGGGTTAGTTGGTGATAAATCTTTTTCTATCCAAACTTTAGGAGGATTAGTTAATGCTTTAGTATTAGATAGAGGACATACTATTCAAGTAGAAATGGGGAAAGTTAGTTTTTGGGGTGAGTATATAACCGTTGTTGGAATAGGTCGAGAAGTTATTAATGAGGAAATAGAGATTAGTGACAAAATATTTAACTTTTGTGCCGCCACAATAGGTAATCCTCATTGTGTAATAAATCTAGATGAAGTAGATGAAATTAGTCCTCAAATTGCCCAAAAATATGGTTATAAAATAGAAAATCATCCTTTATTTCCAAACCGTACAAATGTACAGTTTATGAAAGTAATTAATAGAAATTGCATTCACATAGAAATTTGGGAAAGGGGCGCAGGATATACGTTAGCATCCGGTAGTAGTAGTTGTGCGGCGGCATCTGTTGCTTATAAATTAGGTTTTTGTGATTCTAATATTACAGTTAGCATGGCTGGGGGTTTAATGAATATACAAGTCAGTCCTGATTTTTCTATTTTGATGACGGGTGAAGTTACAAAAGTCGCAGAAGGGATTATGTTTTGGGAGTAAAGAGGTAGGAAAGTATGGAAGGTAGAGAGGTAAGAAGGTAGAGAGTCGGCTGTTGATTCGATGCATTTTTCTATGACAAAAATTCATGCAAAACATATAGTTATGTAGGGGTATTCTTGCTTTGATCTCCCGTTACAATTAAAGTTATAAGATTAAAAAATTGCATCAACCAAAAACGTGAAAATTTCACATTCCTCAACAGCCTAGGTAGAGAGGTAGCTAACTGAGTCAAATAAAAAAAGTTCACCCCAGCCATATTAGCCATTAGCAATTAGCAATTAACAATTAGCCATTAGCAATTAGCAATTAGCAATTAGCCATTAGCAATTAGCAATTAGCCATTATCAATTCAACGGATTAGCTATAAAACCAGTCTTACCTTTTATAGAAATAACTGCTTCTCCATTAACAAAGGCACCTGCATTTTCAAATTGTGGTTGAATAATAAATTGACCCTGCTTATTTATATAACCCCATTTATTACCAAGCTGCACTGGTGCTAATCCCTCACTAAAAATGCCAACAAATTCAAATTGAGGTGCTATCGTAAATTCACCTTTTTTATTAATAAAACCCCAGTTATTAGTATTATTCTTCCCCTCTACTCTTACTCTTGCTAAACCTTCACTAAATTCCAAAGGGCTATCAAACTTTGGTTGAACTAATAATTCTCCTTTCTCGTTTATTAAACCCCATTTTTCACCAATTTCTACAGCAGATAATCCATCAGCAAATTTATGATATACTCGGTCAAATTTGGGTTGAATAATAAACTTACCTTCCTTATTTATAAAACCCATTTTTTTACCTAGCATAACTGCAGCTAAACCATTTTCAAAATTTAGCCCAATATTGAATTGTGGTTTTATAACCAATTTTCCCTGCTTATTTATATAGCCCATTTTACCATTAAGTTCTACTGCTGCTAATCCTTCCGTAAATGAGGATGACCCTTCTTCAAATTGAGGTTTTATAATAAGTTCGCCTTTTTGATTAATATAACCAACTTTATGATTAAGTGTTACTCTTGCTAATCCATCACTAAAATGCCATAGTTGTCCTTCAAATTGTGGTTTAATAACTATTTTACCTATGGTATTTATATAGCCAATTTTATTACCAATTTTGACTGCTGCTAATCCTTCAGAAAACATTCCGGCATCATCAAACATTGGCTTAATAAGTAAATCTCCTTGTTTACTAACAAAACCAAATTTATCGTTAAAGTTAACATTAGCCAATCCTTCATAAAATCCCCAAGTGTCTATACCTAAGTTGATTTTTGGAGAAATTATATACTTAATATTTGTTTTTAATTTATTCTCTTTAAGATTCGATTGTATATGTAATATTGAAGAAGTTACAGCGAAAGGAGTTAATATAATTGTAATGATTCCGATGGCAGTGGAAAGGCTAAGTAGGGTCAATAAATATTTTGATTTAGGTATTTTTATCATTTACTTATCCCTGTATTTTATTATAATGCATAGCAGAATTTAAACTTTATTTAAAAAGTTTTGTTATTCAGGATTTTTGCCCTAAAAGTAAAGGTATATAATTGTGACTTACAAAAAATAACTGATAACATTGAGGAGATTTTGTCTTCAGTGAAAACACATAAAGCCTCAAAATTTGAGATAATTTATGTAAGTTCTATTTATGGAATTGTTGATTTAGTCAAAATTCAATGTTGTCTAATAGCCATCAGTATAAAAATAAGATTTTTTTTGCACAATAAATATCAAGAGATTTATCTGTATTAAATTAATTTCATTTGACATTAAAAAAAATTGCTGTCACCGCAGTTTTGATAAGTATATAAGTATTTGTGGAACAGGCATCCTGCCTGTTTTATTCCAGAAAAACAGGCAGTTTTGAGAAATATACAAGTATTTGTGGAACAGGCATCCTGCCTGTTTTATCCCAGAAAAACAGAGAAAATGGAGAAAACACAGGCAGGATGCCTGTTCCACGGGTGTTATAGATGAATCTTTCTAGCGCTCTGGGGTTTTGTCTGTATAACTCCAGGTTTTGATTCCTGGAGTCAGGCGACTGGTAATTGAGGGGATTTGAAAATATATCCTAGGCTTGATTTATAAAATACATATCATATAAACCATTGTCATCTTTGACTCCTAAGTTAGATGCTGTAGATGCCAAGGCAAGCGATCGCCCGTTAGCTGCAATGGAAGAACTAATGGAAGAACCATTACCAAAAGCTGATGCTGTATCTTTGGTTATCACACTGCTAGTCCCCTTATTTATGTCATATTTAAACGCCTGGGTGTTGGGAAATCGTATAAATCTGTCATCTGTTAGAGAAGAAAAGCTTACATATCCTCCATCTGGAGATATAGATGGTTGGCTAGATTGTTTGGTCAGTTAATTGGTGTTTTTAGGGCGAAAAATCTCTTTTAACTCCTCTTTCGTCATATTATAAGGGAAGGGATAAGTTTTAGCGTTAGGACTACGACGATTGATAAATAATTCTCTAATTGCCTCATCGTCAGTGGGGTTTTGTAAAATATAAGTTTTTAATTCTTTACGAGTCATTTGGGTAAAATCAGGCTTGTTCATCTTCGTAAAACTCCCAATTTCCATCTTCAAAAATGATGATTTCTATTCCTTCATTAACAGCAGCTAATATAAAAATATATTTATAGGATGCATCATATCTAAACAAGTGAATAGGCTGTAACATATCTGAAAGGGATTGAGAGACGAAGACTGAGGCAATAGCTTGCTCATGGGTTGGCATTTACCAAAATTTTTTATAATACCTTTCGATTATAACGAAAACAACTTTACGATAAGCTTTGCTTAAAGGCAAAGGAATAGCGCATTTACTATAACCTGAGTTTGACTGCTAAGCTTTTGCTATCAAAAATATTCCCACAGCAATCATTACACAACCAGCGATAGTATTTATGCCTTTTCTTATTTTAGAACTAATCATTAATCTAGCTTTATCCGCCATAAATGCATAACCAAGTTTGACACTACCTACGGATACCGTCGCAATTGTGATGATAATGATGGTATCAAAATAAGATATCTTAGAAAGATTAACAAAAGCTGGAAAAAAACCAAGATAAAATAATATTGCCTTTTGGTCGGCTAATGTAATAAACAATCCAGTCAGAAAACTGGATATTAAAGAAGATTTAACAACCTTCTCTGTCTCCACATCCTTTGATTTTGACCTACACAGCCCTATTCCCAACAAGATAAGATAAGCGCCACCAAAGTATTTTATTAAAAAAAATAGGCCTCCCATTGTTTCAGCAAGAAAGGATAAACCCCAAATGGCTATTATTATGAAAATGATGTCACCAACAACTATTCCTATGGTTGTCAAAACACCATGAATAAATCCAAATGTAGCTGACCTTGTGGAAACAGCTAATACGCTGACGCTGGGAATAGCAGCCAGCACAATCATGGCTGTAAATAATGCAAAAATGCTGCTAAATGTCACTGTAATTAATATTCCCTAAACTCATGAGTTAAGCCTAAAATATAAAACATAAGTTATCTGTAATTCCTATTAGACCTCGACCTTCACCCTTTCTTAGTGCGTTGAATCTGTGATTAACAATTCTTAACTGATAATTTTGATAATTTTCTGCCAAATTGGCAATACAAAATAAACCCATAGGTTTTTGATAGTGAGATAGAGACGCATTGGCGTTTTTTTCATTTTTTCGACGTTTACAGGGTTTATATAAGTCTTGGCTAATATTAACGCCGTAATCATAGATATTTTGGGATATTTTGCAGGGGTGTCAAATTAATAACTATGAAGATACTTAGTTTATGATAGAGCGATCGCTACAAACAAAAATTGATGCAGCTAAATTTGTAGATGTAAACCCAAGTTTACTTCAGGATTTTAGAGCTCCTTTAACTGATGCAGTAAAAATCCCTGGAGTTAAAGGGCGTCCAGGAAGTAGTGATGGTCAAAATGCAAGGCTAGCGGCGAACGCTGTAACAGATAATATCAGACGAGCATCAGAAGCACTTGGTGGTATTGAAGGTAATGGTTTTTCCGAAACACCATCAATATCTGATAGTGGATTTTATGTTGCCTACGCATCAGCGGCAACTAATCTAGTGCCGGGAGATATTAATTTTAATACAGATATTTTTTGGGAAGACCCCCGCTCTAATATTACCAGACGTATTTCTGTTGGTTTAGGTGGGGCAGAGGCCAATGCCGGGTCAGCGAATCCCTTTATTTCCCCCAATGGACGATTGGTTGTATATGAATCAGATGCCAGTAATTTAGTCTCAGGAGATACTAACGGCTTAAAAGATGTTTTTCTCTATGATGTTAACGCTGGTACAAATCGGCGAATATCAATCAACTCCCTGGGAGGTCAAGGCAATGGAAACTCCTTTAATCCCTCTATCTCCGCTGATGGTCGCTATGTAGTATTTGAGTCAGATGCCAGTAATCTTGTTTTTCAAGATGCAGTAGGTCAAATACCTCAAGATACCAATGGAGTTAGGGATATATTTATCTACGACATTCAAGCACAAACTACCAGAAGAGTTTCAGTCGATGATGATTCTATTGAAGGAAATGGTGCTTCTAGTAAGGCGATGATTTCCGCCAATGGACGTTTTGTGATTTTCCAATCTGAAGCAAATAATTTAGTCTCAGGGGATGTAAATAATCAAGCTGATATATTTGTCCATGATTTGGTGGATAACGTCACATCCCTTGCTTCAGTGATTCCAGGACAAGACCCATCTATATCTTATAATGGTCGCTATATAGTCTACTCTTCTGATACACAATTCAGTTCTGGCGATACCAATAACGCATCAGATATTTTCTTCGCCGACTTGGCAACTGGTGCCAATTATCTGATTTCCGTCGGTCAAGGTTCTAATGGAGTCCTAGGTAATGGAGGTTCATTTAAACCCTATATTTCTGGTGGTGCTAGATTTGTTGGTTTTGAGTCTGATGCGAATAATCTAGTATCTGGAGATAATAATGGCGCAAGAGATATCATTCTGCGGGACTTGATTCAAGCAACAAATAAACGGATGTCTGTTGATACTAATGGGAATGAAGGAAATGGTGCATCAGGTAATGTAACTCTCAATGGAAGTGGAGGTTATGCCGCTTTTGATTCTTTGGCTAGTAATTTAATTCCAGCAGATACTAATGGACAAAAAGATGTTTTTGTTGCTAGGAATATTTTTTAAATTGGCTAATAGAAGAATGGCTAATTGCTAATTGCTAATTGGTTAATTGCTAATTGCTAATTGCTAATTGCTAATAGAAGAATGGCTAATAGAAGAATGGCTAATGGCTAATTGCTAAGGTCAGACTGGCTAATTTTTGGGGCTTAGGCAAATACAAAATATTGGCACTCTATACCTTTTTCCATTAGGACTTACGTAACTGACACAAGGAGAAATTTAAACGCAGCGGTAAATGGCTACTACTAATTAGGCCTTGCTGAAAAAATCCACATAACAAATTGAGATGCCAGACGGCATTACAAATCGTCGTTTTGGAGGTTGATTTCCAAATTTATCCCACAATTTTCAATTACCGATGCAAGGATTTTGGGTCTATAAATGCCTGGTTCCTTGCACCTGTTTGTCATAAAAATGGTTGAAAAGCTTATATTGAATCTTGTATAGATTTATTCAGCAACTCCTAATTACCCTTACTAGCGTCACGCACTATCTTTGATATGTGACAATAACGTAAGTCCTATCCATCACAAAAATTCATGAAAAATATATCAGGACTTACGCAAAACAACCAATTTCTGTCATTCTGAGCGCAACAAAGTGAAGAGAAGAATCTTCCGATATGCTTGAGTTACTTAGTTTTTACTGAAAATGACTATTTATCCTTTGCGTAAGTCCTATATATGTTTATGTAGGGGCAATCTTACTTTAGGTAAAAGAGATAATAGGTAAAAATGCCTGCAATAAAATGCCTAAAATTTTATCAACTTCTTTAATATAGTATTCCACAGAATCTATATAAACGTTAGTTTCTTCTATAAATAAAAACTTCCAATTAGTGCCGCTAGTAACAGAGCCATAAATTCGCTTTTTCTCGTTTCCTTGGGCTTGATTAAATAATTGTGCTGCAATCATTGCTGCAACACATTGACCAAGACCACCATTAATATCTTCTTTTTTAGCTTCAAAAATAAACATTACAGGTGCCGAAATAAATAACTGTTCTCTTGACCCACTGAAAATATAATCGCAAAAGCCTTGTAAACCTTTTGTTGAATCGACATTAAATTCATTACCAGAAAATAACGAGATTTTATTATTTAATAACTTTCTTACATCCGCTAAAATTGGCGCAATCAAAAACTCTGACCTGGCTTTCTCCGTTCCAATAGAAGTTGCTAAAGGAATATAGTCAGTCAAAATTATTTTTAATGTCTCTGATGGTGAAACTGGGCTGACATCAGCAAATAAATTACCAGTCTCATCAAGTTTTAAATTAAAACTTTTTTGCACTTTGGAAAGAGTAAAATCGCTGTATGCCATAATGAGGAAGCAAAAAAATAGACATTGATTGGGCATTTGTAGAACAGACATCCTGCCTGTTATTTTTTTGCATAAAACAGACATCCTGCCTGTTATTTTTTTGTATAAAACAGACATCCTGCCTGTTATTTTTTTGCATAGAACAGACATCCTGCCTGTTATTTTTTTGCATAAAACAGGCAGGATGCCTGTTCCACCGCTACTATAAATCTATAAAATTTATGTAATATATGTGACAGACTACTAACTAAAGGCTTCAGAAAGATAATCAGCAGCAGCAGTAACAACAGCGATCGCTCCTTCATAATCCATGCGAGTAGGACCTAAAACACCAACACTCCCGACGGATATAGAACCACGACGATAGGCAGAAGATATTAAAGTACAAGTCCTAATAGGCTCCAAGGGGTTTTCTGAACCAATACGCACTGTAACCCTTGGCTTCCCAACTTCTTCTATCTCTGGTTCATCAGAAATTAAACGCCATAGCTGGTCTTGCTCTTCCTCTAAAAGATGAATAATTGTCTGTACCTGCTGTAACTGGGAAAATTCAGGCTGGCGTAAAACTTCCGATACACCCCGCACCATAATTTGTGTTGTTGTCGATGACCGAGTACGTTTGGTAATTTCAACAACAGATTTTTTCAAAAATTCTCCATAGCGCTGAAATTCTTTATCTAATTGACTCCAATCCAAGGAGGCTAACTGTAATAAACTACGACCTCGCAACTGACTATTTAAAAAGTTAGAAATAATTTGTAACTCTCTGTCGATAACTTCGGCGTCGAAGGTATCCTCTTTAGAGGTTTGTAAATTCATTAATACTGAGTGGGTTTCATAATTATCTGTCACCACAATCAACATTACTTTTTCTACTTCTACCTGCACTAGTTGTAAATGCCGCAGGATAACACTATCATTATTAGGCATTGTGATTAAGCCAATGCAGCCACTTAAAGTTGCTAGTATATGTGCTGCGCCTTGTAATAAAGCCTCTAAAGTCCAATTTTCTGCTTTCAAACGCTTTTGTAAAGCATGTTCAACTTGACGGGATAAAACTTCCGATGGACTAATTAACTGGTCAACATAAATTCTATAACCAGAGTCAGAAGGTACTCTTCCCGCCGATGTATGAGGCTGAAAAAGTAACCCTGCTTTTTCTAATACACCCATGACATTCCTAATCGTCGCCGAACTTACGCCTAGTTGATACTCTTCCAACAGGGCCTTTGAACCAACTGGCTCTGCTGTCGCAATATAATGCTTTACAGTTGCCCAGAGAATATGCTGTTGTCGATGAGTCAGGGGGAGTTGCATAGGGGTATCTTTGCCGAAGCCGAATGTTAACCAGAAGTTTGAAAACTGTCAAGCAAATGAAATTAAAAAATAATAAAAACTACATTTAGTTAAGAAACATATCAAATTAATTACCCTTATTGGTGGAATAACTAAAAAATATTTCAATCCTCCTGTATTTGACATTGTTGTTTTTAACTATTTTCTTGGTCTAATTGTTCTAAACGACAAAAATTCCCTGATGTATTACATATTATTACATATTCTGTTTTTTCTTGACAGTAAGTTTTAATACGTATTCTTATGTATTAATTTTTATGATTGGTGCATAACTCCATCCTAGCAAAAATATGATAAAAAAGGGGATTAAAGCTTATAGGCTAAAATTGAAAATTTTAGTCAAGCATATAACAAAGATTCTTCTCTCCTGTTTCTTCGCTTCCCTCTTTCCCTGGGCGACTAATGACAGAAAATACTTTATGGCTTACGCTTTTGTTACATATTAAAGATGGTATGCCCTTACAACTATGTTTAAATTTATTCTTAGTATCATGCACCCTATAAGAAAACATGGCTGTATAAGTCCTGTAGTTATTTTGTGTAGGTATCGCTGCCCTTGGATAGTAATTTATCCCCTCGTAACTTTGAGGGGATAAAAGGAAAATCTCAATAAGGCAAGCCTCAAGCTTTGAGATGCTAACTGTTTACTTTTTTCGTTAATTAATATTGGGGGATGGAGGGGTCAACAATAATTGAATAGGCATCAATACCTCCCGTAATATTTTTAACATTAGTAAAGCCTTGAGAAATGAGCCATTGGCACATTTGAGCGGAACGCATTCCGTGGTGGCACATAACCAAGGTTTCTGCGTGGGGGTCAAAACGTAGGAGAATTTCTGAAGACCATTGGTCAAATTCACTCAAAGGAAGATTGACAAAATCGTTTAAGCTTGCTAATCGTAGTTCGCCCGGTTCTCTTACATCCAATAATTGGATGTTATCTCCTGATTTCATGCGTTGGCTAAGTTCTTCTACAGTTATGGCAGCAATAGACATATGAAAATCATAAGAAAAAATCTTGTTATCTTTTAGCTTTACAGAAAACTGATACTTTTAGTTTGGACAAAGATCAACATCGCTCTTGTCGGCATAATGAGCATGTGTATCTATTTTCTCTATTTGTATTAATCTTAAGAAATTCTGATTGAATATGGAATCAACAACAAAAACAAAACAACTATTGGGAAAGCTAAATGCCAAAGGCCCATCCCTCTATATTTGGATAGCAGCAGGTATAGTTACACTGCTATTGATTAGTCTGGCCAGCTTTTATTGGCTATCTCCGAAAACTTCAACTAAATTAGCCAGGGGTACAGGAAATCTGGGTCAGCCCTCATCTGCTATTTTTGTATCTAAGCAGGCACCTGTGATGGTGTCATTACTTGCAAATCCCCAGCGTTTAAATGGGTCTATTGAGGCAAATTTTGGGGTATCTGTAGTTAAAAGTGTATTTAAAAATACAGGTATTGATTATCAAAAAGATATTGAACCTTGGCTGGGTAATGAGATTTCCCTAGCTGTGACAACTTTAGATATTGACCGGGACCTCAATAATGGCAGACAACCAGGATATCTAATGGCGTTAGCGACAGCCAAACCAGAGAAAGGAAAAGAATTTCTAGAGGTATTATTTTCTAAGCGAGTATTAGCAGGGGCAACTTTAGCCACGGAGGATTACCAAGGGATAAAGTTGATTTATGATGACGCTAAACCTCAGTTAAAATCTTTATATGGTGCGATGATTGGCGATAATTTTCTACTATTTGCCAATGATTTAAAAGTATTAAAGGAATCAGTAAATAATGTTCAGGCACCTGATTTGAATTTAACAAGTTCCAGGAAATACCAACAAGCTATAAAGGAATTGCCAGAAAAAGGTTTAGGCTTAGCCTTTTTAAATTTAAAGAATGTTGCAGAATGGCAAGGTTTAAATATTCCAGAAATACTCTACGAGAATGAAATTATTTCTTTGGGTTTTAATGCAAAAGGATTATTAGCCCAAAGTACTTGGTTCTCAATTCCTAGCGATATTCTTAATTCCACAGATAAGCCTCAGAAAATCACTTTAGAAAACACCCTAGAAAAACCTCTAGGAAATATTTCTGTCAATACGGAAAAACAGATTCAAGAAAATATTCCTGTCCTAAACACTTCAAAAATAATTCCAGAAATAATTCCAGAAATAACTTCAGAAAATAGTTATACAAATACCGAAAAACAGAGTCCAGAAAATATTCCTGTCCTAAACACTTCAAAAAAAACTCCAGAAAAAACTCCAGAAAAAACTCCAGAAAAAACTCCAGAAAATAGTTATACAAATACCGAAAAACAGAGTCCAGAAAATATTCCTGTCCTAAACACTTCAAAAATAATTCCAGAAAATAGTCCAGAAAATATTCCTGTCCTAAACACTTCAAAAATAACTCCAGAAAATAGTCCAGAAAATAGTACTGCAAATACTGAAAAACAGAGCCAAGATAACAGTCAGTTGGCAAATAATAATTTAATTTCCCTATCTAAACCACCAGAAGCACTACGGTATATTCCGGATTCTGTGGGGTTAGCAGTTGCTGGGGTTGACTTAAGTAATTTAAGTAATAGCGCTTTAGCGCAGCTATGGAAACAAATTACACCAGTTTTTTCTAAGAGTTTAGCGCAACCCTTAGCTGATTTAGAGAAAAATCAAAGTCTTAACTTACCTAGAGATATTTTTAGTTGGGTAAAGGGAGAATATGCCATTGGATTAATACCTAATCAATCAGCATCTTCTCCTAACTGGCTTTTTGTTGTAGAAAATTCAGAATCTCTACCCAAAGGAATTGCTCATCTAGATGAAATTGCCACTAAAGGAGGATTGACTATTAATCAGGTAAATATTTTGGAACAAAAACTAACTGTTTGGACAAAATTAACAGCTGATAAAAAAATAGAAGAAGGTAAATCAGGGGAATCTATTACCCTTAATACCAATGTGAAAGGGGTGCATACCAGCTTTGGCAATTATGAGATATTTGCTAATTCCATTGATACTATTAGTTTAGCCCTGCAAAAATCCGGAAATTCCCTGATAGAAAGTCCAAAATTCAAAGATAGTGTTAATGCCATTCCTCCCATCAGCGAAGGTTACGTATATATAGATTGGACAAGAGGGCAAAAATTATTAGAGTCTCAACTGCCTATCCTTAAATTTGTTGAAGTCTTGGCTAAGCCATTATTCCACAACCTGCGATCGCTCACCCTAAGTACAGACAGCAGTAAATCCGGATTAATAAAAAGTAATATTTTTTTCCAATGGGATGATGTGTAATTAATATGTGCCTATACATTTTTGTATAGACAAGGTATGGAAAGACCTTTCCCCCTATGCATAATTAATTCCGTAGATATCTAATTATGTATGGGCGATAGCTTTATAAGTATATTTTTTTCGTAATGTTACCTAATAAACCTACCCCATACAGAATCTTATATTTACACACAACTACAGTCATTTATAAAGTAACTAAAATTACTTTGTAAACTACTGGTAATTCATCTCTTATCATTCATTGATTTTCCACTATTCTTTTTCTAATTAATGTTTTACAGCCATTGTGTCAGATTTAAATCTGTCACAACCCCAGTTATTATCACTAATATATTTAGTTAGCTTATGTATATAAAAATACGAGTAGCAGTCTTAGGAGGGATACTATGAGATTTCGTCGCCCTCTATTTATGTTCCCAGGTGGCTGGCTATTGGCTATAGTATCAGTTATAATTGCCGCCCCTGTTTTCGCAAATAGTGCAAATTTTGGAAAAATAAGCTTATCCCCAGGTTTTGAACCCGGAAAAGCTCTTTCAACAGGTTATACCGGTGGTTCCTATTCCTTATCAGCCATAAGCAACCGCGATGCAGAGAAAAATCCTTGCATCGGTTTTGCAGACCCTAATCCAGACCATATTTTAGTATTAGAACAGAATTTTACAAGTTTAAAAATCTTAATTAATACAGGCGGTAGCGATACAACTTTATTAGTCCAAGGTCCTAACGACGGTAGTATTCTTTGTGGTGATGACACCGGTTCGAGTAAAGACGCTAGCGTTGAAAGCAGCAACTGGAAAGCTGGTGTTTACAAGATTTGGGTGGGAACTTTTAATCCAGGGGTTAAGAAAAACTATAGTTTATCAATACAACAACCTTAAATGGTTAATGGTTAATGGCTAATGGCTAATGGCTAATGGCTAATGGCTAATAAGCTATGATTAACTGAAATTTTTTTGCTGCTTTCCCGATCAGGAAGCACCAAAAATTTTAACCATTAACTATTAACTATTAACTATTAACTATTAACTATTAACCATTATACATCGACCAAATTTTGTAGAGACATTCCACTGGAAGGTCTTTACAAAAGACATCTTTATTCACCTTTGTTGGTGCGTTTACGAAAGAATATAAAAGTCTTGTCCTATAGGACTCGAAGTTTTAATTACACCGAGACCTAAAAATTTTGATACAATGCATAATTAAGTTTCGATGATGTCAATTAGCCATTAGCCATTCTTCTATTAGCAATTAGCAATTAGCCATTAGCCATTCTTCTATTAGCAATTAGCAATTAGCAATTAGCCATTAATGTTGATGCTGTGGATGCTTTTCCCAATCAAATATTTCAGTATTCTTAGGTTTACGCCAAGTTATTTTTCCTCTAACAGTATCTAATAAAGCTTCTTCTACAACATCGACAATATTATCCCATGATAAATGTTGTCGTTGAAGTAATTCTTTTAATTCATCTAAAGCGGAGAAAGCTGCAAATTCATCGTCAAAATCTACTGGAAAATCATCGCGAAGAAAATCTTTTTGAACCGCAATAATAGCCTGCTTAACACACATTGTAATTTTATTACTATGCTCGCTTTTACCCAACTTCCATTGCTGTGCCCATCCCCTTTGATTAGTCGCATATAAGGCTGGTAGTCTATTTAGGGCAAAAGCCGCTACTTCATAGGGCTTAATATATTGAGAAACCTTTGGAGATAGTGAAGTGATTTGCTTTTCAACTTCTTCCCAAACTAGTGTTTCCATTACATTTTTATACTTTTTACTGATTTTTTGTTGAGATTTTTGTGCCTTTATAAAAGAATTTAAATCTGATTTAATAGAACTACTTATCATACAAAACCCTGATGTGTTTTTAAGTAACTCTAAAATGATTTAGAAAAGTATTTAATTATATCTCAGTATTTTTAAATACTACAAGTTATAACTAATCTGTGTCTATCTATACTTTAGCATCTATTGTTAGACACTAATAATACGAAAATATACTTATTTTATAAGAGTAATTTTAGTAAAGACTTTATTAAAAAAAATAATAATTTTATAAAGACATCCACATATTTAGTTTAGTAATAAAAGAAGTTATGACAGACTACTATTAAAAATTTCAATAGTCCGGAATTAATTAAAATAGAATTGTATAAGATTGATAAGCATATTATGCACTGGGAGCAAATTTTTAGTCGCAATTTTTCAGTTGCAATTTTTTAAATATCTGGTGATTACAATGAGAGAATCTGCTAATATCCTAATTTTGTGGTTAATTTTTGGCTTTTTAATTTTGATAACAACGGGGATTACTGGCTATATTATATTTCATAAAATGCTAAGTTCTAATCAAGTCAGTAGTATTGGGAGTTTAGCTGTTGAAAATAAATCAAAAGAAAAATTTCTTTTGGGAAGTTTTACAAATCTTCAAGATACATCTTATTTAATAGCTCCTATATATTTAGATGCCAAAAGTCGCAGCTATGATTCTGGTTATGATTATGACACTAAAAATACCGGAAATAATAGAAATTTTTTATTTGTCAATGTTAACGATAAATCTTCACGACGCCTTGTAGAAAGTAATAATTTTCTTTTCCTTCGCTACGAAAAACTGGGCGAAAAAGCTACAAATAATTTGAAACAAAATCCTGTAAGCCCAAGTGAAAATAATCCTGAACCACTTAATAAAGTTGAAGCTTTATGGTATGAAGTTATCACAAATGATAGCAATAATAATAAATATCTTGATTATAATGATAAAAAAGTAATTGCTTTTTCTCACCCTTCTGGAGCAAATTATAATGAAGTAATTAAGGAAATTGATACTATTTTAGGGACCTATCAAAAAGAGAACAAAAATATCTTATTTTTCTATTCTTCTAATGGGAAAAATTTTGTTGCAGAAGTTAATATTTCAAATCGCCAAGTTATTGATACAAAAGAATTAACCGACCTTCAATAGGCACTTAGTGAAAATTATGTAGGGCAAACTACCGTTCGCCCTACGGCTAAAATCCAGCTTATGAGGTAAAAATTAAATATTTAAATCGCGTAAAGCAAGACGAATTTGCTCCAAACGCCTGCGGTTAACACCAAGGTCAGAATCACCTAAACGAGATGCCGAGCGCATCTGAATTACTGACTCATTGGCAGGTAAATAAAATTCTACATCATCTACAAATTTAAAGATGCGGCTTTTAGAAAGGGCGTGGATGTAATTATCTGTCTCTTCTATAACTTCTGTACGAGGAACAACGGTGAGAACTTTTAGTAAAACTTTTTTTGCTTCATTGCGGTCTAAATGATAAGTAATGGGGTCAATAGCGTGTTTCGCATCCGCAGCACCTTGAGTGACTACGCAGTTTGGGGAAGCTGGGCAAGAAGCAAGATGACCTAATTTAATGCCCAATTCTTGAGAGGAAGCCCATGTTGTGTTGGGGAGTATTAAACTAAAGGTCAGGGTTAGAAGTATTCCAACAGCGATCGCTTTTAGCTGGCGGTACATTAATATTTTATCCTCAAGGTTTCAATCAGACTTACCCAATCATTTTCAATCATTTTGTTCCTATTGGGGTGCAGATAATAGTAGTTTGAGAGTTTCGTGACGCTCCGAAACAGACCACAAGGCTAAATATCAACGATGGTGCTATTTGGTTATAAGTGCTATTTCTGCCCCCAAATCTTCTTCTCAATCACCCATCCAACTCTCCAAGAGTATATATTCTCTTAAAGAGGACTTTTCAGAACATAATTAATGTCTGGTTAAAATAGTTACTTTATTTTTATGGAATTGTAGTTTGTACTGAACAATGTAAAAATCTAAAATGTACAAAATACAAATAAGAAAAGCATATAGACTACCAGAATATGAGAAAATATAGAAAAAATTTGATTAGAAAAATTGATTAGAAAAATTGATTAGAAAAATATATATACCTAAAACTTATTGCAGAAAATTTTAATCATAACTTAGGGCTTAACTGCTAAAAAAAGCAATATCAGCATAAAAGCAGCTAAAAATCATATATTCTTGCATCTGCTTATCTGCTAGATGGTACATTTTTTTCTCATCTAATGTTATGAGTAACCTTGGCGGGTTTTCTTTCAAGAGAGCAATACAATGGGTGAATACGATAAAATATTTAAATCTGATGCAACTCCCCAGGTGGACATCAGTCCTGAAGAAGCAGTAGCGGCGATCGCTATTGTAGTGAGTATCGCTGACCTATCTATCGACGACATAGATTCATCCCTTATCGCCGATATGTTATGGGACTTTGAAATATTTGAAGAATACTCAGAGGATGAAATGTATGAAATGGTTGATGGCTTGATCACAATGGCGGAAGAAGAAAGCGTCGGTGCATTATTTAATGCAGCTAATCAAAATATCACCGAGGATGTACTTTTAGAAGGCTTTGCTGCTGGGGTGATGATGTTGATTGACGAAGAAGATTTAATTATCCCCAACGAGAAAAAGCCGATACTCAAACAATTGCAGGAAGCTTTAGAATTAGATAATGAAGAAGCCCAGGATGTAATAGCCCAAGTAGCCCAAACCTTTGCTGAACCTCAAGAAGATGAATTTGTTGAAGCGCAAGAGGAGGGAAATATTTATAAGTCACCTTCTGGTAATTTTGAGGTTTTTATCCCTGTAGAAAGCGAAGAAGGCGGTAGAATTCACACCACTGATGGTTTAGTTACATTTTCAGATGATGTAGGCTCTTTGTTTAGAATAGATTATTATCTTATACCTGAAGAACAAATACAGGAAAGAAATGATTTAGGAACAGAAAAATATTTACAATCAGTCTTAGTTGATAAGTACATTCCTAAAGTGATTGTTGCAAATTTAGCAAAGGCAAAAATAGAATATACAGAATTTTTAGAAGACACAATGGATGGGGCATATTTTGTATTAATTGATATGCCTCAAGGCGCTTCTTTATCTAAGCAAGAAAACAATGGCACCGCTTCTAAATTAGATGCCTATCGCGGAAGTATTGCTTTTGTTTGTTCTGATTTTTTGTATATTGTTAGCAGCCAACGCTGTTTTGCTAATGGAGAAAGCCCTAACCTAATGGAAGATGAAGCTGAATCTTTAAAGCAAAAAGTTTTAGCCTTTGTTGATACGATTGAGTTTACCTAGAATTTCTAGAATATCCACCAATATGTTGTCATCTGTTGTCGCCGAAATAACACCCAAATAACCAAATTATTTAATCACCTTTGACTATATCCTCGGCTTGGCAAAGTCGGGGATATGTAATTTTAAGCTATAAGACAGCTTAGGCAGTGCAAAGTTTAAGAAAAATAACCTCATTAGCGTCATAACTATTCGTTGGTGCGTGAGGCTAGAAGTGCATTACTACGTTCAAATTATTTCAAATTAAAAAAAATTGCCAGCCTTATGATGTAGGGGTTAGGGCAAGAAAGTTATAATCAAGGTCAATAATCAGGATAAATATTGGACACCACAACGCCGTCTTGCCTCAGTTTATGACCTGGTTAAACCAGGTGGGAACTGGAGTCACCCGTTTAAAGTTTCTGAGTACATGCTCAGTCTACTGCCACGAGTACTTTTAAATTCCCTACGTCATAAAAAGCATAGATCAAAAAACTTTTTGGCAGTCACCAACGTCGCAGTGTTATAGATTTATTATAACCTTCCAATTCAAGTTGTGTACTGTGGAAGAGAAATTTTATCTTGTTAACTTCGATACCAGATATCTTCTACTTTTTGTGCGATAGATAAAGCTTGAGAGTTATTATGACTGTCTAATAAAACGGTGACATGACCTAATTTACGTCCTGGGCGGGATTCTTTCTTGCCATACCAGTGAATAAAAGCCTGGGGAATTTGCTGGATTTTATGTCTTTTTTCTTGGTAGTCACCCCAAGAATTTTCGTATCCCAGTAAATTAATCATCACAGCAGCCGGACACTTTAGGTCTGGTTTTCCTAGGGGTAAATCACAAATGGCTCTGAGTAATTGCTCGAATTGGGATGTATTACATGCATCAAGGGAGAAGTGTCCGGAATTGTGGGTGCGGGGAGCAATTTCATTGACTAATACTTTACCATCGACTGTTTGAAATAGCTCAATCCCAAATACCCCCACCACTCCTAAGCTATTGAGGAGAGTGTAGGCGATATCTTCTACTTTTTTTGCAATTTCAGGAGTTACATTGGCTGGTGCGATAACTCGACGACATACTTGTTTTTCTTGTTGTGTTTCTACAACTGGATAAGTTACAACTTCTCCTCTGGGCGATCGCGCTGCGATGATGGCGAGTTCTTTTTCAAAGGGTATATACTCTTCTAGTAGGAATTGTGGTTGATTTTTGGGATTTAATTGGGAGAAAGCATGAAGTTGACTAATTAAATCAGCTTCATTGCGAATAATAAAAGTCCCCTGTCCATCATAACCGTGGCGTCTTGCTTTGAGGACAACGGGAAAACCTAACTCTGTAATTTTTGATTTTCCGTTGGATTCATCATCTACAATATATAGATATAGAGAATCAAGAGCAATAAATTTTGGGACAGGTAAATTTAAATCTTGCAAATAACAACGTTGGTTGTATTTGTCTAGGAGGGGAACTAAATTACGTAAGCGGGGGCGAAACTGAACGCCTTGAGTCACAAGGTCTGATAAAGCTTCTAAATCTACAAATTCATTTTCAAAGGTAATTACGTCAGTTTGCCTTGCCAGGATGGAGGTGGCGATGGCGTCATCCACAGCACCAAATACCACATCATCAGCGATTTTTACAGCAGGGTCATTAGGACTAGGAGTTTGTATGATTAATTTTACTCCTAATTTTTCAGCGGCACCCGCCATCATCCACGCTAATTGTCCACCACCAATTACTCCTACACGTTGGATTTGCATACTTGAGTACTTAGAGAAAACTTTTGAAGAAAAATTTTGGCTATCATCTTTCTTGCTAGAAATTACTTTTATTATCCTAAGGCAAATGGTGAGATTCAAAAATCAGTAACTCACATCTTGCACCTTGTGGATTAATTGTCATAATTATCATATATCCTTTGACTAGGCTGATAATCCCAGGGGTTAAAACCCACTCTCTAATAACGTAAGTTGCTAGTTAGGTCTCGTAAAAGTATCAGATTAAGATACAAAAACGTGGTTTTAGAGTGTTACTAGATACTTAATTTTAGAGCTAAGCACTTAAAAAAAGATATCGGACTTACGCAAGCTCTAGGAAATCTTGGCTTCTTGGCTCAGGAGCGGTTACACAAATCAAGCATAGTAGCAATTTTTGCGGCTATTCCTGAGATATTTTTGGATAACTAGCAACTTACGTTAATAGCTAAAGTCTACTTTAGTAGACTGATATAAGTAGGTAGTAAATATTACGTTTTTTGAAGATAATTACTTAATTATTAGGACTTACGCAAAGGATAAATAGTCATTTTCAGTAAAAACTAGTTAAATCAAGCATATCGGAAGATTCTTCTCTTCA
>Ga0114939_10000946_pt1 | contig 23562 bp, 17 predicted proteins | sample AshMeaCrysSpring_FD_87196 | JGI IMG/M metagenome (GOLD analysis project Ga0114939, IMG submission 87196) | Groundwater microbial communities from Big Spring, Nevada to study Microbial Dark Matter (Phase II) - Ash Meadows Crystal Spring | ecosystem: Environmental > Aquatic > Deep subsurface >...
CGCTCCCGGGACAGGTTACTTCCTCGTCCCCGTTTGGTCGCGACGTTCGCCTGTGCGGCGCGCCAATTCGGATAGCAGAATTGTTGGCAAACTTGGATGGGACAGCTTATTCCGTGCGCCGGAGCCTCCACGATTCCCGCCATGTAATCCAGGCCAAAAAAGCCATCCGCACCGCCTTCGAAGCTCAGATTCAAGGACTAGGCTTCAGCATCGTCGAGTTACTATCTACGTGCCCGACCAATTGGGGCATGACCCCTTCTGAGTCGCTCCTGTGGGTACGCGACCAATTGATCCCAACTTACCCCTTGGGCGATTACAAGGTCGCATCGGAACTTGCCAGGTCGCGTCGTTAATCTGAAAAACCGGATAAACGACGCCTATAAGGAGAAAACCGATGACTACCCCGTGGAACCAGCGCTTTGCCCAACGCATGCAATGGATGGGCGCGTCAACCATTCGCGAACTACTCAAACTGACAGAAAGATCAGAGATCATCTCGTTTGGCGGAGGGATGCCAGCCCCGGAGGTATTCCCGGTCAATGAGTTTCGCCAGGCAGCCGACCGGGTATTGGCCAAGCAAGGGCAAACAGCACTTCAATACAGCGCAACTGAGGGCTACTTGCCATTACGCGAATGGATCATCGAATACATGGCCCGCTATGGCATTGAGGCTGCGCCTGAGAATGTTTTGATCACCAGCGGGTCTCAGCAAGCCCTGGACTTGATCGGCAAGATCCTCATTAATCCTGGGGATTTGATCCTGACTGAAAGGCCTACTTATTTAGGGGCGTTGCAGGCCTGGCGGGCTTACCAGGCCGAGTTCATCACCGTCCCGATTGACTCCCAAGGTCTGCGGGTTGATTTACTTGAGGAAGCCCTCTGTGCAGGCCCGAAGTTCATGTATATCCTGCCGAACTTCCAAAATCCCGGCGGGGTGACTCTTGCCACTGAACGCCGTCGCCGCTTAATCGAAATCGCCGATAAATATGGTGTGCCGATCATCGAGGATGATCCCTATGGCGAGCTCCGTTATGAGGGCGAACACCTGCCGCCTCTGGTCGTCATCGATGCCGAGAGATTAAGGATACAAGGCGGAAACGACGGTAAAAGCGCCGATTATTTCGGCAGCAAAAGTAAAAATGGTCGGGCGTACATGAGAGGCAACGTCATTTATCTCAGTACATTCTCCAAGACCCTGGCTCCGGGTCTTCGGTTGGCCTGGATCGTGGCTCCGGTTGAGGTCATCCAACGTTGCTCAATCGCCAAGCAGGGTATCGATTTGCACACCAGCACCGTCAACCAAATGATCGCCTACGAGATTTTGAGTGATCATGGCCATCATACCGACTTCTTGCGCGATCACGTCCGCTTTATCCGGAAGGTATATCGGGAAAGGCGGGACGCCATGCTCGAGGCAATGGAGCGATACTTTCCGCCGGGAGTAGAATGGACACATCCTGAAGGCGGCCTGTTCCTTTGGGTCACCCTACCAATTAACCTGGATGCGACAGAACTCTTCCAAACGGCTATCGATCACCATGTCGCCTTCGTTCCCGGACGCGCGTTTTATCCTGACAACGAGGGTCATAACACCTTTAGGCTCAATTTTTCCTTCTGCGATCAGGAGCGGATTGAGCTTGGCATTCGCCGATTGGGAGAAGTTCTGTACCAAGCGATTGAAGAACATAACCTCGATATGTACGAGCCGGATGGAGAGTTAGCACCGGCCATATAGAAGAAAAAAGGAAAGATCCTATGGAGACTTCAATCATCATTGCCGGGTTTGGCGGACAGGGTGTCCTTTTTGCCGGTCAATTGCTGGCCTACGCCGGAATGGATGCCGGAAAGAACGTCACGTGGTTTCCTTCTTATGGACCGGAAATGCGCGGCGGCACGGCCAATTGTGTTGTGATCATCAGTGATGATACGATTGGTGCGCCCATCGTCAGCCAACCTGATATCGCTGTGGTTTTGAACCGGCCTTCATTTGATAAATACGAGCCGCTGGTCAAGAAAGGCGGCCTTCTGGTCGTGAATAATTCGTTGGTATCGGTTACATCTGGGCGAACAGATATCGATACCATCTATATTCAGGCGAATGCGATTGCTGAAGAATTAGGGACAGCCAAGATGCTCAACATGGTGGTTGTGGGGGCATTATTGGCTGCGCGACCGATTCTACCCCTGGAGATTGTCGAGGCAGCGTTAGTCAACCATCTACCTGCAAGCAAGAAGCATCTGACCGAGGCCAACTTGCAGGTTATTCGCCGCGGGTACGAAGCCGGTCTGCCGGTGAATAATTAACACGATCACGAGAGCGTTACACTTTAGAAACCGAATGATTCGTATTTCAATCCCTTCCGTTCTAACGGGAGGGATTATTCTTGTCGCCTGATTTGGCGACACATGATCAGTTTAGGTAAAATGCTTAAACCCATTAACCTCCAGCCCTACGCTCCACCAGCAAGACGGGCTTGCATTGACAAAGGACACTTATGAACCACGTACCCCCTCGTCTCTTCCCTGTTCCTTCCGATCTCGATATTGCCCAAGCGGCCACCCCAAAGCCAATACTGGAAATCGCCAAAGATCTTGGTTTATCGGAAGAAGACTTGATCTTCTACGGCAAATACAAGGCCAAGGTTCACCTGGATACGCTACCCAAGCTTGCCGATCGCCCCACAGGCAAATATATCGACGTCACGGCCATCACCCCAACACCACTTGGCGAAGGGAAAACAACTACGTCGGTCGGTTTGGTCCAGGGTTTGGGTCGGTTAGGACACAATTCCATCGCCTGCATTCGCCAACCGAGTATGGGGCCGACATTCGGCATTAAGGGTGGCGCGGCGGGTGGCGGCTACAGTCAGGTGATCCCGATGGAAGATTTTAACTTGCATTTCACCGGGGATATCCACGCCATCACTGCGGCGCACAACCTCGTCGCCGCGGCCATCGATGCCCGGTGGTTCCATGAAGATCGGATGACAGATGACCAATTAGCCAAGGTAGGCCTGGAAAGAATCGACATCGATCCGTATCGTTTAACCTGGAACAGGGTACTGGATGTGAACGACCGCGCATTGCGTAATATCATGGTCGGATTGGGACCGGAACTGGACGGCCGCCCTCGCCAATCCGGCTTTGATATCACCGTCGCCAGCGAGATTATGGCCATTCTCGCTCTGGTCAACGGTGATGACTTCAGGAGCGCTTTAGCTGATCTGCGCCGGCGGGTCGGCCGCACCGTGATCGGTTCCAATAAACAGGGCAAGCCGATCACCCTGGAAGATCTTCAGGTGGCCGGGGCAGTAACCGTCCTGATGCGAGATGCACTACATCCCAACCTGCTGCAAACGTTGGAAGGCCAACCTGCGTTTGTCCATGCCGGACCTTTTGCCAATATCGCCCATGGTAATTCCTCCATCCTTGCGGACCGGTTAGCCCTGCGGCTGGGCGATTACGTGGTGACGGAATCCGGTTTCGGGGCCGATATCGGCATGGAAAAGTTTTTTAATATTAAATGCCGTTACTCCGGTCTGATCCCGGATTGCGTTGTGTTGGTGGCTACGATTCGAGCACTGAAGATGCACGGTGGTGGACCTAAGGTTGTGCCTGGTCGCCCGTTGGATAAAGTTTATACGGATGAAAACGTCACCTTACTGGAGGCGGGCATGGACAATCTTGCTGCCCATATCCGTAATGCCAAGCGGTTTGGTATTCCGGTTGTCGTCGCTGTCAATAAATTCCCGACTGACACCGACGCCGAAATCGCGGCCGTCGAACGCGGCGCCATCGCCGCCGGCGCCGAAACAGCGGTTATGAGCGACCATTGGGCAAACGGCGGCGACGGGGCTATGCATTTAGCCGAGGCGGTTGTGGCTGCCTGTGAAAAGCCGACCAATTTTGATTTTCTTTATCCGCTCGATCTGCCGATCAAGACGAAAATCGAGACGATAGCGAAGGAAATTTATAATGCCGGCGATGTTGTTTATGAGCCGCAAGCTGAAAAGCAAATAAAGTCATATGAGGAAAACGGCTTCGGAAATTTGCCGATCTGCATGGCCAAAACACATCTCAGCATCAGTCATGATCCGGCTTTGAAGAATGCCCCAAGCGGATTTACGGTCACTGTTCGTGAAGCGCGGGCCTCTGTTGGCGCGGGTTTTATCTACCCGCTCCTGGGCGAAATGCGAACCATGCCCGGACTGGGCACTCGTCCGGCCTATATGAATGTGGACATCGACGAAGATGGCCGTATCACCGGTCTGTTTTAGATAATTGTTAGCTTGATAACCTCCTTGAGGGTGGTAGAATGCCTTCAAGGAGGATTTTTTTTGCAAATAATGAGTTGTTATGACGAAATATGAAATCCTCTACTGGCATGACATTCCAGTGCAGATCCGGGCCGGCAGTCGTCGCGATAGAGCGAGCGTTGAACTGCCGCCACGATTTCAGGAGGCCGTGGACAAGGCAGCGATGGCGGCCGGCTTAACCGGCACGGATGGCTACCTCTCCGGGTTTGGCTGGCGCGACGCCGGGGAACGGGACGGTCCACCGGCCGATATCGTCAAGGCTGTTGCCGCGGAAATTGATTTCCAGTATGCTGACATAGACTGGCGAGTTGTTGCCAACCGGATCAAATCCCAGAACAAAATACGCTAAATCAAGATCGGCATGCTCCGGTTGTGTGATCAATCAGTCATGTTAGAATTTAATACGGTAAAGATGTAAACAGAACTAGCGCCGGTTGACGGCGTTTTTCTTCATTTCAATCAGATTCATGGCGAATTCGGAACTCCACCAGGTTGTCTTCATGCCCTCCGGCCGGAGAGGGCAATTCGAGGCTGGGGTTTCTCTCCTGGAAGCCGCGCTCCAATTGGGAGTGGAGATCGAGAGCATCTGTGGTGGACGGCTGACCTGCGCCAAATGTACAGTCCAGATCGAGGAGGGTTCTTTCCCTAAACTCGCCATTCTTTCGAGCCAAAAACATGTATCTGCTCCGGCCGAAAAAGAGCGGAATTTATTGGCACGGACAAATGGCGCTGAAATTACGGCTTGTCGCCTATCGTGCAGCACACAGATTCACGGAGACCTGCTTGTCTATGTTCCAGAGGAAAGCCGGGCACATAAACAGGTGATTCGCAAATCGGCGATAGAACGCGTCATCGATATCGAACCCGCTATACGGCAAGTATATGTCGAAGTCGAGCAAGCAACTCTGGGCGAACATCGCGGGGATTGGGGTCGCTTGCAGGATGCACTTCATGCCCAATGGGGACTGATTAACCTGGATATTGATTTGCCGGCGTTACGTCGACTGCAACCAGCCCTCCGGGAGGGCAAATGGACCACGACGGTAACCCTTTGGCAAGAACGCGAAGTAATCGACATTCAGCCGGGCTACATGGAAGGTATCTTCGGCCTCGCGGTTGACATCGGCAGCACAACTATCGCCGGCCATTTGTGTGATTTGCGGACCGGCAGGATTTTAGGCACGGAAGCGATCATGAATCCGCAGGTGAAATTCGGCGAAGACTTGATGAGCCGGGTTTCATATGCCATGAACAACCCCGGCGGCTTGGAAAAGATGCACGAGGCGATCATCACCGCGCTTAATACGCTGGCTGACGCCGCTGCGCGCCAGGCCGGGTTGCATACGCGCGATATCCATGACGCCGTGATGGTGGGCAACACGACAATGATTCACATTCTCTTGGGGATCAACCCTCAAGAGTTGGGGGGTGCCCCGTTCGCCCTGGCGACCCGTGATGGCATCGATGTGCGAGCGCGTGAACTGGGGTTGCGCATTCATCCCGGTGCTCGTCTCCACGTCTTACCTGCCGAAGCCGGTCATGTCGGCGCGGATAATGTCGCCGTACTCCTCGCCGAGGAGCCTTACCGGCAGGATCAAACGATCTTACTTGTCGATATCGGCACCAATGCCGAGATCGTGTTAGGTAATCGGGAATTCTTATTCAGCGCTTCCAGCCCGACCGGGCCTGCTTTCGAAGGCGCGCAGATCAGTTTCGGGATGAGAGCCGCGCCGGGAGCCATTGAACGCGTTCGAATCGACCCGGTTACCTGGGAACCCCGTTTCCGGATTATTGGTGAAGAAAGGTGGTCCGATTCCTGGCAAACCGATGCAACACGTGAGAACCAACCACAACATCTGGCGGCCGGCATCTGTGGATCAGGTATTATCGAGGTTGTGGGAGAGATGTTCCTGGCCGGGATTCTTCACGGAGACGGCCGTTTCGACGACAATCGACTTCATGAGCGTATTGTCTGGCAGGGCAAAAAGGGCGCTTATGTGCTGGCAACCGGAGATCAAACAACAAACGGCCAGCCAATTCTTGTAAACCAGGATGATGTACGTAATATTCAGTTAGCCAAGGCTGCTCTTTACGCCGGGGCCAGGTTATTAATGAAACGTGCGGGAATCATGCAGGTTGATCGAATTTCGTTGGCCGGCGCATTTGGTAGCTACATTGACCCAAAGTACGCTTTGATATTGGGACTCATCCCAGATTGTTCCCCGGAGAAGGTCACCGCAGTGGGAAACGCCGCCGGTGATGGCGCTCGAATCGCCCTTCTCAATAGGCATAAGCGTGTTGAGGCGGCCGCGATTGCCCGCCAGGTCCTTTACGTTGAGACAGCTATTGATCCTGATTTCCAGGAAGAATTTGTCGGCGCAATCCACATTCCCCATGCAACCGACACATTTCCTGAACTCGAACGGGATTTGGGTTTCCATTTACCAAAAGCCAGCTCCTTGACCGGCCGAAGCGGTCGACATCGCCGATGGGATCGACCCGTCAGCCGGCAACCATACGGACGGTAGTTATCAGTCGCAAAGAGGCCAGGGTGATGAACGAAGATGAAATTAACCTGAAGGAAATGCCGGATGAAGAGATCTACGAGCTAATGAAGGAAGATCTCTATGATGGCTATGCTGTTGAGGTAGAAGAAGAGGTCCGTGAGATGCTGGTCCGCGGCCACGAACCATACGCGATCCTTACCAACGGCCTTGTTGCCGGCATGGATATCGTCGGGGCTGACTTCCGCGACGGTATTCTTTTTGTGCCAGAAGTACTGATGGCTGCCAAAGCGATGAAAGCCGGCATGGCGATATTGCGTCCATTGTTGGCCGAGACCGGGGCGGAAAAGATCGGAACGATGGTTGTAGGCACTGTCAAGGGTGACATCCACGACATCGGCAAAAATCTAACGACGATGATGATGGAAGGCGCAGGTTTTGAGGTAATTGATCTTGGCATCAATAATTCGGTAGAAAACTTCATGACTGCTATCGCCGATCACAAACCGGACATAGTCGGCATGAGCGCGCTGCTAACGACGACGATGCCCTATATGCGTGTTGTTATCCAAGCCTTGAAAGAGGCGGAAATCCGCAAGGATATCATCGTTCTGGTCGGCGGCGCGCCATTAAACGAGGCATTTGCCGAAGAGATCGAGGCCGATGCCTATTGTCGCGACGCGGCCGTGGCGGTTGAAACCGCAAAAAAATTTATGCGGCTAAAACGGGAAAAGAAGAAAGCCTGAACCTTCGGGGATATCCATGAATAAACTAGAACAGTTATTGGCAACCGGCGAAACCGTCATCCTCGACGGGGCAATGGGGACGATGCTATTTGCTGCTGGATTGAATTCCGGTGCTTCACCGGAAGAGTGGAACATCTCCCAACCTGATCGAATCCGAGCTGTTCACAGACAGTATATCGCGTCCGGATCAAGGATCATTCTAACCAACTCATTCGGTGGAACTCGATTCCGATTAAAGCTACACAACCTTCAGGACCGTTTATTTTTAATGGATAAGGCCACCACCGAGAATGCGCGGGCAGAAGCCGATTCTGTTCCCTATCTGGTGCTTGTGGCCGGTTCGATGGGACCTACCGGAGAACTAATGGCGCCCATGGGAACCATGACATTTGACGAAGCGAAAGCGGCTTTCGCCGAGCAGGCACGTGGTCTGGTTAGCGGTGGCGTCGATCTGCTCTGGGTCGAAACGATGAGCGATCTGGAGGAGGTTCGAGCCGCAGTAGAGGGGATTCAGTCGATCACCGATTTGCCAATCTCGGCGTCGATGAGCTTTGATACCAACGGCCGGACGATGATGGGCGTGACGCCGGCCCAGGCTATCCGCACAATGAAAGATTGGAAGTTGGCAGCCATCGGTGGGAACTGCGGCAACGGCATTGCTGAGATCGAGAACGTCATCTACGCTATGCACCGGGAAGCGCCGGATGTCAGATTAATCGCCAAGGCCAACGCAGGCATGCCGCAATGGCGCAATAATCAGATGATTTATGATGCAACTCCGTCGATTATGGGTCAATACGCCCTGCGTGTTCGCGCGCTTGGCGCGTCTTTTATTGGCGGTTGTTGTGGAAACGGACCAGCCCATATATCAGCCATCGCCGAAGCCCTCAAATCGGCTTTATCCGACGAGGAAATAAACGCCTTGGTGGCCGAAAAGGCTGCCAGTGCTATCGCTGAAACGAATGTCGATCGTATCCGCGAACGCCGGCGAAGAAATTAGCTTGTACTCCCACTAACGCTTATCCCAAAGCCTGGGAGACGTATAAAATGAGACGCTCGGCCACGGCCATCTTGCTTTGCAACGGCATCTCCTCAACCACCCCAGCTGAGCTCAACAACACCACCCGGTTCGTGTCGACGGCAAACCCCGCGCCTTCAGCAAGAACATCATTAACGGCGATGAAGTTCAGGCCTTTGCGAAGCAGCTTCTCGCGGCCGTATTCAAAGGCATTGTGAGTCTCGGCGGCGAAGCCGAGAACTACTCGCGGAAAACCGGTTCGATCACGCTGTTCCTTGACCGCTGATAATATGTCAAGCGTTTTTTCCAGGCCGATAGCTAAACCCCAGTCTCCCGCTTCGGTTTTCTTGATCTTTCTTTCCGAGACACGTTCCGGGCGAAAATCAGCCACGGCCGCCACCATGAAAAGCACGTCTGCTTCTCGGGCAGCGACGAGTACGGCATCGGCCATTTCCTGGGTTGTTTGCACATCCATGACGGTTGCCCCGTAAGGGGGTGACTCGCAAACCGGACCGGCGATCAGGGTGACCATCGCTCCGGCGTCCAACGCGGCTTGGGCAACCGCCATCCCCTGCTTACCCGTCGAACGGTTGCTGATAAAACGGACCGGATCGAGGGCTTCCCTTGTCGGGCCGGTGGTGACGACCACTCGACGCCCGCTTAGTGTGCCTTTACTCGCCAGGGCTAACCTCACGATGCCCACCAAATCGGCGGGTTCCAGCATCCGGCCCATGCCCATGAGGCCCGAAGCCATTCGCCCCATGACCGGGCCGGCCTGGTGCACTCCTCTTGATTTGAGCAAAGCGATATTGGCCTGGGTGGCCGGATGCTCATACATGCCGCCATCCATTGCCGGGGCGATGATGATCGGGCAACGCGCCGCCAGGGCAGTGACCGCGAGCAGGTTATCGGACAAGCCGAAAGCCAGCTTGGCGATGGTATTAGCTGTCGCCGGCGCGATTAGAAAAAGATCAGCGGATTCACCCAGACCAACGTGCCGCACATGGTCTTCCATGGCCCACATATCCGTGTAAACCGGGCTGCCGGTCACTGATCGAAATGCGAGCGGGGTGACAAACCGGGTTGCGGATTCGGTCATGATCGTATCGACGAACGCTCCAGCCTGAGTCAATTTGGATGCCAAGTCCAGTGATTTGTAAGCGGCAATCGAACCGGTTATGCCCAGCAAGATGCGCTTGTCCTTGAGTACCGTGATGGGTTCCATGCCCAAAGTGTAGCAAAATGAATGATGAGAACCACTCGCAACCCTCAGCCCAAGGTGGTGAAGGATCAGCCTGGGGTTATAATCCTGTTTGTGGTAAGAAATTCAACTCGACGCCTCCTCCTTCGACTTCTGATCGTAAATACCATCGTCATCAGTCTAATGGTCCTTTGGAACCGTCAGCAACAACATGACAGCCTTCAACTGGCGATTGCCAAAGGTAAACAAATGCTCGATATGCCGGCAGCACTCGGTGGCTATTCCCCCGCATATATCCTGGACACCGCCCACATTCAGGCAATTGTCATGGCCGATCCGGTTCTCGAAGAGACACTGGCCGGCCGAGATGCTGAATTTATCTCGGCTGTTCCCCTCACGGCGGGTGAGGCCAGGTTCTGGCAAGAACAGGGTTGCAGCCATTTAAACTGCGCATACATCACCTTCTATGACCATCTAGCCGAAGGGACTATCGAGGCAGTCGTCAACCTGGATGGCGGAAAGGTCATCGGGCACTGGACGAATGATAACGCCCGACCGGCCGGTTCCAGCGATGTATTACCCAAAGCGGTGGCCATCGCTGCCGCCGATCAACAGGTACGATCGATTTTAGGCGTAAACATCGGCGCGATGGATCCGGCGATGATCCCGATGTCGGGCTGGCTGGCAGACGATGCCTGCCGCGAGGATTGGTGTGTTGACCTCACCTTTCATGATCCTAATGGTACCGGCCGGGTATTTCACGTATTCGTCAACATGGAACAAGAGACAGTCGCGCGAACTTTCTACACGCGCGCAAGAGCCGAACGCAGCGCCGCCAAGCCGATCGCCCAGCGAGATGCCTTTACCGACGGCTGCCATGAACAGGACGGCTGGAACGTTTGTTGGGAGATGACCGCCAACGATGGGATCAACTTTCGTGATGCCAGCTATCAAGGACAATCGATCTTCGCCAGCGCAAAAATTGGGCAGATTGAAGCCTGGTATCCCAGCTGGCCGGGGGGCTATCGGGACGAGATCGGTTTCGCAGCCACGGTTCCACCCTTCGGCGGGACGGAAATCGTCGATCTCGATGGCGGCTTTGAAATAAAACAACTATTCACCGAGTTTACGCGCTGGCCCAACTGCATCTGTTGTTACCGGTACGAACAGATTGTTCGCTTCTTTGCCGACGGCCGGTTTGAGTTTGCTTTTATCTCCCATGGTCCCGGCTGCGACGACTTGTCCATTTACAGGCCATTCTGGCGGATCGATCTCGATTTGAGTGACGGACCAGGGGACGAAGTTTGGTATTTCGAAGGTACACAATGGCTTGAAGCTGAAGAAGAGATGGAAATTCATCCGGTCGTCGACAATTTATCGCCGGAAGGTCATAAACTGGCGACCTTTGATGGTGATCTCCACTATCGCTGGTCCATGACACAGACCGACCCACTGGGTCTGGATGAGGGCTATCTATTCCTTCTCCAAGAGAATGAGATGGAAGGCGAAGGTCCTATCACCACAGGACCGGGCGATACATTCATACCCCCACGCCAGTGGATCGATGGCGATCCCCTTTCCGGGGAGGATATTGTCGTCTGGCATGTCCCGCTTTTACAGACCAAGAAAGGCGGCCCGTGGTGGTGTATGCCCGATCCCGAGCCGGATTTTTCGCCTTGCGACACCGCTTTGATAGCCGAACCATCCGGAGAACTTCGACAGCCGACGGCTGAAGAACTAGCTGCCTTACAACCGGCTGAAGCGACGATAGGCGCACCAGTAGCCGTGTTGGAAACACCAGCCCCAACACCAACGCCCCGGCCGATCGAGGGCGAGGATGCCGAAGCGATCATCCTAAATGCCGGCTGCGCCAGCTGTCATCAAATCGGCGCGATTGGCGAAGCCCATAAGGTTGGTCCGGACTTAACCTGGATCGGTTATAATGCCTCCGGACGGGTCTCCGGAATGACCGCGGATGTGTATATTCGCCAATCGATCGTTGAGCCTAATGCCTACCTGGCTCCTGAGTGCCCCAACGGTCCTTGCCTGCCAAACATCATGCCCCGCGATTACAGCCAGCGGCTAAGCGAGCCACAACTTGACTTGCTGGTTGATTATTTGCTTGAGCAACAGGGACCCGCGCCGACTCCGGTACCAATTGGCAACGACGTACAGCCACCAACGACCGCCCCAAAAGGAAGCTTTGCCGGAAAAGTTGCCCCGGTTGAAACTCAGACGATCATGCCCGGTACGATTATCCAGGCGCTAATCATTCTCTTCGTAGTGGCGATCAGCGTGGTATTGCTCTGGCGTGCTCGAGGCGATCGCTAACGATATTTCTCCCGCAATGCGCGCTCAACTTGGCGATGGGCGTCGCGGCGAGCGATATCATCTCGCTTGTCGTATTTGCGCTTGCCACGCGCCAAGGCTATCTCAACCTTGGCCAAGCCACCTTTGAGATAAAGTCGCGTCGGCACAACGGTCAACCCTTTCTGAGTAAGGCTGGTGATGATTCGGTTGATCTCCCGCCGGTGGAGCAACAATTTTCGCGGCCGGGTCGGATCGTGGTTTTGCCTGTTGCCAAAGTCGTAGGGGGAAATATTAGCCTCCAGCAGCCATAATTCATCCCCGCGAGGTTGGACATAGCTTTGTTGCAAGCTCACTTTGTTTGCCCGTACCGATTTGATCTCTGTTCCGGTCAGCGCCAGACCAGCCTCAAAGCGCTCCATCAATTCATAGTCGAAATTGGATCGCTTGTTATTATAGATAACCTTGATGCCGCTCTCCGGCTTCATGGATGAACCCGTCCTTTACTGCCCATTTAATAGAAACTCTATGGCTCGCAGTAATTGGGTATCGTTTTCATCGCCCAACGATTCAGGCGATTCGACTTCGATGTCAGGTGTGATTCCTTGACCATCTATGGTTTTGTTGTTGGGTGTGTACCACCGTGCGATGGTTACGCGCAGTTCTGAGCCATCCGATAAAGGGTAAATTTGTTGGACCGATCCCTTCCCGAATGTCGTCTCCCCAACGAGAGGCGCGCGGCCGCGATCCTGGATCGCCCCGGCCACGATCTCGGATGCGCTGGCGCTACCGGCATTAACCAAAACGACCATTGGGATCGTCTCGGCGATATCGCCATTGTCGGTCAGGAATACCTCATCGAGTCCCCGGATATTTCGCTCGAATAGGGCGACGCCTTCCGGCAAAAACGCATCAGCAACAGCAACTGATTGATCCAGAAATCCTCCCGGGTTATCACGAAGGTCTAGAATTAGGCCGGCGGGTTGTTGAGCCAGTAATTCATCCAGAGCAGCTAACAAACGGTCTTCAGCGTTCCGGTTAAATTCGGTTAAATGAAGATAGGCGATCGCCTCGCCGCCGGTTAATTCTGCCGGCAGTATTTCAGCCTCTACGACCGGGACTTCAAATCGCGTTCGCGTGACGGAAAACTCCAAAGGCTCGGCCTCGCCTTCCCTGGTTATGGTTAAATTGACGGTCGTATCTTTCGGTCCTCGGACCATCAAGATGACCTCATCGAAGCTTACCCCTAACACGGATTCGCCGTCGACGGCGATAAGGATATCGCCGGGTTTTAGACCGGCCAGCGCCGCCGGCTGCCCGTCAATAGGCCGGACGATCTCAAACATGCCGTCATCGTTTTCACGAACAAATGCCCCGATACCTTCCACCGAACCTTGCATATCTTCGCGCATTCGTCTCGCGACGTCCGGGGGAACGTAGCGTGTGTACGTATCTCCCAAGGTTTCCAGTGAACCAGAAATGGCTGACTCGATAATTTCATTGGTTGGCGGGAGTTGACCGTCATATTGATCTGTGACCAGCTCCCAGATTTCATAGAGGGTGGATAAATCGGCCTCATCTAATGGGGATATTTCCGGGATCGAAATTTCCGCCGGTGGATCTGGCGTCGGAGAGGGCGGCGGCGTGGCTGTCGGCGGGTCGGTTTGCGCGATTGGCGTGACAGCCGGTTCGAGTTCCGGCTCAGGCGATGGTTCCTCTGCGGGTGTTGGTTGAGAAGCAGCCGGCTCCAGGCTGGTCTGTTCGCTTTCGGGGATGACAACGGCTGAGGTATCTGTCGCCGTGAGCGTGACTTCAATTATCACCGATTCAGCTGTCGCTGAAAGTGTCGGAACGGGGGCAGTCACCCGCCCGGCTAAAAACCCAACGCCACCCATTCCCAGGGCCAACAGAATGCCGAGAGTGGAGAAAATGATGATGCTTGAATTGAACCGACGACGAGGGGAGGTTTCTTTTTCCGATGGATTCATAATGTATCTAGGTCAGGAAACTCCACGGGATTCAATTAACCGTCGTTTTCCTGGAAGAACTGGATCGCATTTGCCAACACGGGGTCGCGACCACTGTCGATATCCTCCTGGGTTATCTCTACCAGGATATTCGGTTCGAGGCCGTGTTGGTCAATCTGGTTTCGGTTTGGCGTAAACCACTTGGCGGAAGTGACGTGAACCGACGACCCGTCCGACAAATCGAAGACAAGTTGGACAGAGCCTTTGCCGAAGGTGCGGCTACTGCCGATGAGTGTCGCCCGGCCGCGGTCTTGTAACGCACCGGCGACGATCTCAGCCGCGCTGGCAGTGCCGCCATCGACAAGAACGATCAGGGGTTCAACGGTCGCTTGGGTTTGTCTGGACGCATTGAATACCCGTTCACCTTCCTGTTGGCTTTGCAAAAAAAGGATCGGACCGTCGATCAAGAAATGATCGGCTACGTCAATCGCCGCATCACGCAACCCGCCGCCATTTTGGCGAAGGTCAAGGATAAGGCGAGTGGCACCTTGCGATTGCAAATCTTGAATTGCTGAGCCAACTTCTGTTCCGCTTTCGCCGCTAAATCGTGATAGTTGAATATAACCGACGGTTTTATCCTCTTCGAGTAAACGATAAGCCACCGAGGGCAACAAGATATCGTCACGCGTTATCGATATCGTCTCTTCGATTCCTGTCGATGGATGGCGAACGACGAGTGTTACAACAGTTCCTTTCTCGCCTTTCAACAGATCGACAATCTCAGGGACGGTCATTTCGCCGGTGATGATTTGCCCATCCACCGACAACAAAACATCGCCGGGTAATATGCCCGCTTCTTCGGCCGGGTTTCCGGGAATTGGTTCCAAAATCACCTCTCCCGTTTCTTCGGAGATCGATAAATATGCCCCGATCCCACCAAATGTCCCTTGCAGCCGTTCCCGCTCGACAGCCCGATCGGCCGGTTCAATGAAGACGGTATAGGGATCATTCAAGGCGCTTATCGATCCGCGGATAGCGCCATAGGTGATGTCTTGGGATGCCGGAATCGTGCCCAGAAAATTGTTATCAATGAGATTCCAGGCCTCATAAAAGAGAGACATTTCCTGGTCGGCACGTACGACGCGACCATTCGCCCGGGTACCGGATAGTTCGCGCGTCAAGTAACCGGCGATAAAGGCACTAACGGCCAGAATCACCAGCATAAAAACTGTTAGTCCGTTTCGAAATCGATCAGACATGCGGGAATAGGAACAATCAATCAATTTTTAGAATGAGAGCGATTCTAACACAGGTGTTCGGCCAAGCAATCCGCGATATAATTCAATAGGCTGGACTGTAAGCAAGGGTTAATGAGGTTTCCCCTCATTTCGCCTCAATCTTACGGGCCATAAGCCAAAGATTCGGCGATCGCGCAAAACGCCGCTTGCCTCAGATCGCCAATTGATCAAAGTAGTCGTGTTGGGTGTAGCAAATAACCCAAAAATTGTTGATTGGATGATGAAATCGCCTGGAAAGGTTCGGATCGTATGGCTGGCCTTGTTACTGGCCTTTAGTTGTCTACTGGTTCCCGTTGGGACCAAAGGTCAGGATGATAGCGATCTGGATCAGCAAGCTAAGGCCATCCTGGAGCAACTCACCGTTTCTGACCGGATAGGCCAATTATTTCTGGTCACATTTCAAGGCGATAGGGCAACTTCCGACAGCGTCATCGCCGATCTAATCCTAAACTATCACATCGGCGGGGTCACGCTGTTGTCTGAAAACGACAACCTAACGGGCTATGGGGACCCGGCGTTAACGCCGCAGCAAGTTCGGGATTTGACGGGGAATCTGCAGAGTCTCGCGTTACAAGGTTACAGTCAGGATACAACAACATCAGATGCGGACGACACGTCAGATCCAAGGCCTGTGCCGGGTCAAGTGGCTACTCCCATCCCCCTTTTAATCGCCACAATTCTAGACGGCGATAGCTTGCCCACAACAAACCTGCTACCGGGATTCACGGCTATTCCTAATAACATGGCCATAGGGGCAACGTGGAATCCGGACAATGCACGTCGTATCGGAGAGGTCGCGGGTCGGGAGTTAGATGCGACAGGGATCAACCTGTTATTGGGGCCGTCGTTGGACGTTCTGGAGCGACCTAACCCGCGAAGTGCCAGCGATCTCGGCACGAATTCATTTGGTGGTGATCCTTATTGGACCGGTCTCATGGGCCGCGCCTATACGGCCGGCATTCGAGCGGGCAGTAGTGGCCGGTTAGCAGTGTCAGCTCGATCGTTTCCCGGCAAGGGGAGTAGTGACCGGCCGGTCGATGAAGAAGTTCCGACAGTTCGACGGTCGCTGGAACAATTAAAGCAGATCGAGCTAGCCCCATTCTTCGCTATAACCCGCGATCCGATTGGCTCAGAATCGACCGCCGACGCGCTCCTAACGACCCACATTCGATATCAAGGATTTCAAGGAAACATTCGGGCTACAACCGCGCCGGTAAGTTTGGATCCGCAAGCCCTTAATTCCTTGATGAGCCTGCCGGAATTCGCCGGTTGGCGTCGAGACGGCGGACTTGTAATTTCAGACTCGCTCGGCGCGCGAAGCGTGGAGCGTTTTTATGATGATTCGGGCAGCGACTTCCCCCACCGGCAGGTCGCGAAAGACGCCTTGCTTGCCGGCAATGATCTCCTGTATATCGCCGACTTCGCCTTGGGTGAAGATGACTATGCGACAGAGCTAGCCAACATCAAGGATACGATTACGTGGTTTGAGGGTCGATATGAAACCGACCCGGCTTTTCGCCAGCGAGTAGATGATGCTGTGTTGAGGATCCTTAAGCTAAAACTCCGGCTGTATCAGAACGATTTCAGCTATGAAAATGTGATTGGGGCTGAAGCGGCGTTGTCCGATGTGATCCAGTCCAGTGACAACAACACTTTCTTCGACATCGCCGAAACGGCTGTAACCCTCCTGGCACCGGGCAAAGACGAATTAACCAATCGTTTGGTGAGTCCCCCCGGCCTGTCACAGAAGATCGTGATTTTTACTGACGAGCGAAGTATTCAACCGTGCCGAGCCTGTCCGGAAATACCTCTCCTCAGCAAGACCCAATTGCAGGATCGAATCCTAGCGCTTTATGGTCCGGAGGGCAGCGGCCAGGTCCAGACTGAGAACATAACCAGCTTTTCATTCAGAGAGCTAAATGAATTCCTCAACGCCGGTGAAGGTCCGATTCAGGCACCGACCCCTGTCCCCCCGGAAGCAACCGCAACTATCACCACTCTTGAAGAAGGAAGTGGTGAAGAGACAAGCACGTCGACACCTGGTCCTTCTCCCACACCTCAACCTTCGCCAACTTTACCGGCAGACTATCGCGTGCAGGAAGCCTTGCGGGATGCCGACTTGCTTGTATTCGCTCCTCTGAACGCGGGCGAGCCTGATGCAGATGCACTAAGCCGTTTTTTGGCCGAACAACCTACATTGGTAAGTAAAAGCCAGGTTGTCGTCCTGGCCTTCGATGCGCCTTACTACCTTGATAGCACTGAAATCAGTAAACTTACGGCTTATTATGGAATTTACAGCCGGACCGATGCCTTTGTGGATGCCGCCGTTCGCGCTTTATTTCTGGAGTCACCGCTCGTTGGATCATCCCCGGTAAGCATTGACGGAATTCAGTATGATCTCTTCACCCAAACCCAACCCGATCCCCAACAATTGATCGAGTTGTTTTTTGTTGTCGGGGGGGAAATCGAACCCACTCCGAGGCAAGAAACGCTATCTGCGGCGATTGGGGAAACATTGTATCTGCGAACCGGGGTGACCCTAGATCGGAATGGTCACTCGGTGCCGGATGGCACCCTGGTTCGTTTCATCCTTCGCGACCGCGTCCAAGGCACTGTCACGATCCTTGGCGACCGGCCAACCATTAATGGTGTGGCCCAACTGGACTACATTCTGGAAGCGCGAATGGGACCAGGCCAGTTCAGGATCACAGCCGAGTCCGGTGAGGCGAAAATTTCCCAAGAAGTGGACATCGTGATTGAAGAAGGCGCTCAATTGGCGATCATCATCCCGACGCCGGCACCGACCGATACGCCAACTCCCTCTCCCACCCCAACCGAGACCCCTGAGCCTACAGCCACAACAGAACCGATCCAGCCGACCGCTACACCAACAATCATCGAACCGGAAGATGAACCCGGATTGTTGATCGGTTTACCCGCTTTGCACTCATTGCTCGGTATCATGGGCGGGTTGCTAACGGTTGGCTTCTTATCCGGCTATTTCAACCAGCGCTCGCATACCGCCAATACGACCCAAAGGCTTGGCCGATTTTTGTGGGGCATCACCGGGGGACTATTGCTCTACAACTATTATGCTTTGGGACTGCCTGGCGCTGGACTTCTCACTGGACTTGGTAACCTCGCTGGGCTGATTCTCGTGATTGGGGGTGGAGTTGCGGGAATTCTCCTCTATCGCCCGCTGCAACAAAGGTGGTCGTAGACCTTTGATATCACTTGATCTAATCAGTTCGGTTCAAGCTGGTATCAACCCAAGATAATGGGTCTTCCACCGGTTCCAGGTGAGTAAAGACCGTCACCGGATTAAGTGCCTGGCGAATCTCATACTCAATTTCCTCCAGCAATTCATGCCCTTGTTGTACGCTCCATGTACCAGGTACCTGGACATGGAATGATACAAACCGTTGAGAGCCGGCCTCTCGAGTGCGCAGGGCATGAAACAATACACCCTGGGCGCGAAAACGATCCAGGATATGCTCGATCTGAGCGATTTCATCAATCGGAAGGGATGCATCCATCAGGCCGTTGACGGCTAATTTCAGCAAACGGATGGCCATGATGATGATCTGAATGGCGACGAGGAGGCCGATAATTGGGTCCAGCCGGAGCCATCCCGTCAATCCGACCAGGAAGACACCAAGAATCACCCCGACCGAAGTCCAGACGTCGGTTAATAAGTGGTTGGCATCGGCGCGCAACGCGGCTGAACGATGTTGCTCTCCAGCCCGTAATATAATACGGGCAACAATGAAATTGCCCAGAGCCGCAATCCCCGAAACAAAAATGCCCACTCCGACCTGTTCGAGAGGCTGGGGGTAAATCAATCGCTGGACAGCCTGAACCGCGATCAGGATAGCGGCGACAAGGATTAAAACCCCTTCGACTCCGGAAGAGATATATTCCACCTTGGTATGGCCGAAACCATGTTCCTCATCCGGAGGTCTGGCGGCAATAATTAGAGCGATCAGGGTGATAATCGCAGCGAAGATATTAGCCACCGACTCCAGGGCATCTGACAAAAAGCCAATGGAACCGGTTAAACAAAAAGCCAGCACCTTGAGAACGATGATGAAGAAGGCCGTTAAGATGGACAGCCATGCATAACGGGTGATGCCCTCACGAGGTTGCATAGCACCAATTGTGGTTAAGATACTCGATCCGATCCAATCAAAGCGACAAGATTCACGTTAGGCAATTCTAAGCAGCCGACTAGAGGAATCGAAAGAAACCCCTAGATACTTTGATTCAGGAAGAGCGGGGCTTAGGCTTTGTATCGTTGCTGGATATTCGGAATCAGATACTCAGCGAAGGCTCGCTGCAAATTGTAGTCTGGTTGCCAACCCCAATCAGCCCGAGCAGCGCTATCGTCCAATTCGGCCGGCCAACTGTCGACAATTCCCTGGCGCCGTTCATCGGGAACAAAGGAAATCTTGGCCGTGGGAAAAGCCTGCAGGACATGATCCCGTATTTCAGCGGCGGATAGGCTGAAACTGGTGACATTGTAAACAATCCGGCTTAAGGATTCGAGCGGTGCGTTGGCTAAATGGAGTAAAGCGGAAACGGCATCAGGCATTGCCATGAAAGGCAGGATTGTATCTTCCCGTACGAAACAGGCATAAGGCTCGCCCTTGGCCGCGGCGTGCAACATCTCGGGGCCGTAGTCAGTTGTTCCTCCTGATGGCACTGTAAAGGCGCTGATTAGCCCTGGAAAGCGAAGGCTGCGAAAATCGAGCATGATCGGTCGGGTGGCGGAAAGCTGCTGGTAATGGCGGCTATAATAGATACCCAGTTGCTCGCAGTAGAGTTTATTACATCCATACATGGTCGTGGGGCTATTCCATTGCCATTCTTTCAATATCCGATCTCGCATTTTTACCGCCACGTTGGGCAAACCATAAGCAGCGATGGAGCTAGGAAAAATAAAACGAACCGGGTCGCCACGTCGCTGGGACTGTTCGGCCGCCATTTTGAGCAAGGCGAGAGTCCCATCCACATTTACCTGGTGCGCCAATTCAGGCGAAAATTCACTCCGAGTGGATAGCAACGCTGCCAGGTGAAAAATTGAATCGAAGTCATACTCGGTTACCAGTCGGGCTAATAGATTGTGATCGAGGATATCGCCCACGATATGCGCACAACGGTTGTTGAATTCGCGCGGCATCGGGTGAAGATCCATAGTCAGGATCGGGTTAGGCGATCGCTCGGAAAGATTCATAACGAGTGCTTGTCCCATTTCACCGGACGATCCGGTAATCAAAATAGCCTTTTTGCGCATTATTTAAACTCCTTAGGATGTGGGTTAAATAGATGGATGTTCAACAACATAAGATACTGCGGTCTTTTTTCTCGATGCTATACTTGCAGATTGTTCCTAACGAGGGTTTCACTGAGTAGAATTAAACCAAGATATTGTACCGGAAGCCCGACCAGATAACGAAGATCGAACATGGCCGGTATGGTCATTGTGGTTCTAGGTGGTTTATGCGTCAACGAGATATATTCTTTTTTTGGGTGCCACTCTTTGCCAGTTGGCTATTGATGACCGCTGAAGGGCCGATCATCAGTGCCGCCATCAACCGGCTACCCGACGAAGTGATCATGCTGGCCGCAATGGGGATCGTAACCAGTTTGTCAATCACTATTGAAAGCCCAATCATTAACCTTCTGGCTACATCAACTGCCCTGGTTAAAGACCGCCCTAGCTATAATCTGGTTCGTCGTTTCACCATCCAATGGTGTCTGGCTTTGACTGTCATCGCAATTTTGGTCGCTTTCACCCCGTTATTCGATCTCATCGTGACCGGTTGGCTCGATGTACCACAAGAAGTTGCCCAATGGGTTCAACCGGGAATGATGATCATGGTTTTTTGGTCGGCCGCAATCGGTTGGCGACGATTTCTGCAAGGGGTGCTCATCCGTTTCAATCATACCCGAAAAATTGCCTGGGGGACTGCCCTCCGGCTCCTGGCTTCCGGAGGCGTGGCAATCGGTTTGGCGCTATGGGGTCAATGGCCCGGCGTAATCATTGGAGCCATCGCCCTGATGGCCGGAGTTGTCGCCGAGGCGCTGTATACAACGATCGTTGTCCAGCCGGTCAAAAAGCGCGAACTACCTCTATCCGTACAAGCGGAAGGATTCCAACCACTGACCTACCGCCGCCTCACCAGTTTTCATTTACCACTTGCGGCCACTTCCTTACTGATTTTACTCATGCAACCAATGGTCACATCAAGCCTCGCCAGACTGGCAAACCCAACTGAATCTCTCGCCGCTTGGCCGGTGGTTTTCCAGATTATGCTCATGGCTCGCGCGGCCGCATTAGCGCTACCTGAAGTCATTATCGCCCGCTACCAGGAACGGGGCGACTTTGTTCCGCTCCGGCGGTTTAGTTTCCACCTGGCGGCGTTGGTCACGTTAGCCATTGCCCTATTCGTTGTGCTGCCGATGTCCGATTTTTATATTTTTAGCATTCAAAACATGACCCTTGAGGTAGGCTTGCTGGCTTTGTCCGCGTTGCCTTATTTCGTCCTCTTTCCCGCGATGGCGGTGTTCACCTCCTGGTTGCGCGGATTACTCATCCACAACCATCATACGAAGTTCGTGAACGCCGGCATGGTCATAAACCTGACGATCACGGCGGTTATCCTCGTGACAGGTGTCAGCCTTCGCTGGCAAGGCTTGCCGACCGCAGCCCTGGCGTTGAATCTTGCGGCTCTGGGAGAAATGATATATTTAGCCTGGAGAACACAGTCGACTTTACCGATTGAATTGAAGCTGTTTGGCAAGCCTAAGACCCAGTTTAGCCAAATCTGAGAAAGGCGAGCGGAGATGACTCATAAAATATTATCCCTTCCATTAGGTCCATTACAGACCAATTGTTACATGATTGCGTGCACAATTAGTCGAAAAGTCGCGGTCATCGACCCGTCCTGGGATGGTCGCGGATTAGCCAGGCGCGTAGAGGGTGAAGGATGGTCTATCGATAAGATCCTTCTGACTCACGCTCATTTTGATCATGTGGGTGGGTTGGCGGAACTAAAATCAGTGACCAAAGCCCCAATCTACATCCACCCTGAGGCAGTGCCTATGTTGGGAATGGCCGAAGCCGCGGGGCGTGCCTGGGGTTTTGCCATCGAACCATCGCCACCACCGGACGAGATGTTATCGGATGGTCAGAATCTGGCGGTTGGCGAACTCGTCCTTAATGTCTTGTACACCCCCGGACATGCCCCAGGTCATGTCTGTTTTTACCTCCAAGAGCAAGGAGTTATTTTCGATGGTGATGTGCTATTTCAAGGCAGTATCGGCCGCACTGATCTCCCCGGCGGAGATTACAAGTTGCTTATGAAGAGTATTCAGGACAAGCTCTTGCCCCTGCCGGATAGCACCCTCGTTCTTTCCGGCCATGGATCACCGACAACGATCGGTGACGAAAAACGCTGGAACCCATTTCTAAACGGATAAGCACACTAATGCATCAATTAGGGACTTGGCGTAGGTGGCTGTGTTGGAGTGGGTGTCGATGTTGGCGGCGCGCCTTGCCATAGGAAGCGGGCCGGCCGGCTGCTTTCACCGCCGAAGGTATAGATCAGGCTGCCGTCAGACCGGCGACCGGTCTCCTGGACGATACTAACCAACCACTGTATTTGCCTCATTTCGGGCATTGTCGGCCGCCAGAAAGACGGCACGCGAAAGGAAGGATCGCGCGTAAAACCACGAAGCGGCAGCCCATCGCGGTCATCCATATCGCGCATCTCAACCATGTACCATTCATCCTCGGCCAGGCTCTTAACGGCCGTCCATTGCAAGAGGATCGATGCGTTGGTGGAGCTAATCACCGTTTCATCGACCGGATATAAGAGCGTTGGCCCACCCGGTGGAGGTGTAATTGACGGCGTCGGTGATGGACCCGGCGTGGGCGGAATGGTGTCGCCATACAGCAATCGAGGAATGCAGAGTGTATCGCCGGGTTGCAGCAGTTGGATCGTTTCCATCGTCTGCCGGTTTACCGCGATAATCGCCTCCAGGGGGATACCTTTCAAGGCTGACAATCCGTAGGCTGAATCACCGGATTGAATCGTAATGATCTCGCAGTCCGTTACATCCGCCAGAACCGGCTCGCCATTGATGTCCAGCATAACAGACTCAAGCGGCGGTGTGGCCGTTGGCCAGGGAATGATGAGATTC
>Ga0114939_10000947_pt1 | contig 23558 bp, 21 predicted proteins | sample AshMeaCrysSpring_FD_87196 | JGI IMG/M metagenome (GOLD analysis project Ga0114939, IMG submission 87196) | Groundwater microbial communities from Big Spring, Nevada to study Microbial Dark Matter (Phase II) - Ash Meadows Crystal Spring | ecosystem: Environmental > Aquatic > Deep subsurface >...
GTCCCGCGGGCAAGGCACCCGCGCCGGCCTGCCGCATGAGGACGATCGATGCGCGGGATGGTGCAGTGGCAGGTGATGGGCGAATGGCAGGTCCCGCGGCAGGGGCGAGGCCTTTCGGCGAACACGATCGGCAGGCGCCGTTCGATTGCGAGAACGCACGTGGCGGCTGGCCCCGCGGGTCCACGGGCCCGCCATGCCGGCCAGCGCGCGGCGCTGCGCGCGGCAGCGCACGGCAGCGGTGCTGATCGCCGTCCCGCCGCGCTTCGCGACGCCTGGCTCTGCGTGCCCCGCCCGGCCTGACCCGCAGCGGCGGGTGACGCGCAAGACCATGCGACCGACCCTCGTCCTCAACGTCGTCGGCATGACGCCGGGCCTGCTGCGGCATGCGCCGAACCTGCAGGCTCTGGCGCGCGAAGGCGGCATGCGCCCGCTGCGCACGGTCACGCCGGCGGTCACCACCACGGTGCAGTCCACGCTGCTCACCGGATTGCTGCCGCGCGACCACGGCATCGTTGCCAACGGCTGGTACTTCCACGACCTGTGCGAGATCTGGCTCTGGCGCCAGTCGAACCGGCTGGTCGGCGGCGAGAAGCTGTGGGAGGCGGCGCGCCGGCGCGACCCATCGTTCACCTGCGCCAAGCTGTTCTGGTGGTACAACATGTACTCCAGTGCGGACCTGGCCGTCACGCCGCGGCCGATGTACCTGGCCGACGGGCGCAAGCTGCCCGACATCCACACCCACCCGGCGGGGCTGCGCGACGAACTTCTGGGCAGCCTGGGCGAGTTCCCGCTGTTCCGCTTCTGGGGCCCGGGGGCCGACATCGTGTCCAGCCGCTGGATCGCCGATGCGGCCCTGAAGGTGCTGGACGAGCGCAAGCCGACGCTGACGCTGGTCTACCTGCCGCACCTCGACTACGACCTGCAGCGCTTCGGCCCCAACCACGCCGGCATCCCGGCACAGGTCGCTGCGGTGGACGCGCTGTGCGGTCCGCTCATCGAGAAGGCCAAGGCGCAGCGCGCCCATGTGGTGGCGCTGTCGGAGTACGGCATCACCGAGGTGTCGCGGCCGGTGCACATCAATCGCGCGCTGCGCCAGGCCGGCTGGCTGAAGGTGCGCGTGGAACGCGGCCGCGAGCTGCTGGACGCCGGCGCGTCCGACGCCTTCGCGGTGGCCGACCATCAGCTGGCGCATGTCTACGTGGCCCGCCCGGAACTGCTGCCCGAGGTCGCCGCCTGCCTGCGCGCCCTGCCGGGCGTGGAAGCGGTGCTCGACGACGCCGGCAAGCGGGCCGCAGGGCTGGACCATGCGCGTTCGGGCGAACTGGTCGCCATCGCGCACGCCGACAGCTGGTTCACCTACTACCACTTCCTCGACGACGCGCGGGCGCCGGACTTCGCGCGCACGGTGGAAATCCACCGCAAGCCCGGCTACGACCCGGTGGAACTGTTCATCGACCCGAAGATCCGCTTCCCCAGGCTGGCGGTGGCGGCGCGCCTGGCGCGCAAGGCGATCGGCATGCGCTACCTGATGGACGTGATCGGGCTGGATGCCTCGGTGGTGCGCGGCTCGCACGGCCGACCCACCGACCGCGACGAGGACGGACCGCTGTTCATCACCACCGCCGCGGAGCTGCTCGGCGACGGACCGGTGGCAGCAACCTCGGTCAAGCAGCTGCTGCTGGACCACCTGTTCGCCGAATCGGCCAGGCCGAAACCGCCGGAATCCGTCGCCAGCTACGGGAGGGCAATGGCATGAGGCACCCCGTGTCCGCCCCCGGCCGTGTCGAGCAAGGGCTGGAGCCCGCCATGCAGCACGCCGGGCCGTTGCCCAGCGCGAGTCCCGGAGCACCTGGCGCGGAAGGTAGACCGGTGAGCACCGGGGCGTTGCTGGAACACTGGCTCGCAGGCCGCCTGGATGAGGCCGCAGCGCGGTGGCTGCGCGATGCCGCGGCCAGCATCGCGGGCGGTGGCGCGGACCGGGAGCTGTACCGCAGCATCAGCATCGTCTCCCGCATGCTCGGCAAGGCGCCTCTGGGCCTGGAGCCCGCCGAACTCGCGATGGCCGACGCGGCCCGCCAGGGCTGGGACCCGTCGCCCTGGACCGTCGACCAGGCGGCGCGGGTATGCCTGCTGCTGGCCGCGGGGGCCGACGGCGACGGCTTCGTGCGCCGCCTCGATCAACTCTGCGCGACAGCCGACGTCGACGAACTCGTCGCCTTCTACCGCGGGCTGCCGCTGTACCCGGACCCGCCGCGGCACCGCCTGCGCGCGGCCGAAGGGCTGCGCTCGAACATGAAGGTGGTGTTCGAGGCCGTCGCCCATCGCAACCCCTATCCGGCCGAACAGCTGCCGCAGGACGCATGGAACCAGATGGTGCTGAAGGCGTTGTTCGTCGGCAGCCCGCTGCACCCGATCGTCGGCCTGGACCGCCGCGCCAACGAGGCGCTGGCGCACATGCTCGGCGACTATGCACGCGAGCGCCGGGCGGCGCGCCGCCCGGTCAGTCCGGAGCTCTGGCGCTGCGTGGGGCCGTTCGCCGGCGGCCCGCTGCTCGAGAGCCTGGAGCGCTTGCTCGAGGACGGCTCGGCGGCCGAACGCGCCGCCGCGGTGCTGGCATTGCGCAGCGCCAGCGACCCACGGGCCGGCCGGCTGCTCGAGCGTCACGCGGCCTTGCGCGACAGCGTCGCCGCCGCCGGCGCCGACTGGCGCTCGGTCCTCGAACTGCAATGACCCCCTGGAGAGCCGCATGCACTTCATCGACCCCCACATCCACATGTCATCGCGCACCACCGACGACTACGAGCGCATGCGCGACGCCGGCATCGTGGCCGTGATCGAACCGGCCTTCTGGCAGGGCCAGCCGCGCACCAACGTCGGCAGCTTCATCGACTATCTGTCGAGCCTGGTGGGCTGGGAGCGCTTCCGCGCCTCGCAGTTCGGCATCCGCCACTACTGCACCATCGGCCTGAACAGCAAGGAGGCCAACAACGAGGCGCTGGCCGAAGCCGTGCTGGACATCCTGCCGCGCTACCTGTCGAAGGAGGGCGTGGTGGCGGTCGGCGAGATCGGCTACGACGACCAGACCGCGCTGGAGGACCGCTACTACCGCGCCCAGCTGCAGCTGGCGCGCGAGCTGGACATGCTGGTCATGGTGCACACGCCGCACCGCGACAAGAAGGCCGGCACGATCCGCAGCATGGAAGTGGCGCTCGAGATGGGCCTGTCGCCGCACAAGGTGGTGATCGACCACAACAACGAGGAAACGGTGCGCGACGTGCTGGACCGCGGCTTCTGGGCCGCCTTCACGCTGTATCCGCAGACCAAGATGGGCAACGAGCGCATGGTGGAGATCGTGCGCCAGTACGGCTCGGAGCGCATCTTCATCGACTCCAGCGCCGACTGGGGCGTGTCCGACCCGCTGGCCGTGCCGAAGACGGCGGGGCTGATGCTCGAGCGCGGCATCGCGCGCAAGGACGTCGAGGCCACCTGCTACGGCAACGCGCTGCAGGCCTACGGGCAGAGCGGCCAGTTCGACGAAGCGCACTGGAAGACACCCGAAGCCGTCGACCAGCGTTCGCTGTTCGAAGGCAATTCGGTGCTGCGCGGCCAGGCACCTCGCGTCGACACGCCGGCAGCCGGCGTCGGCGCCGCGGCCGCGGCCGCGGCCGCGCTCAGGTGAGGCCGCGCCGCGGTCCGCCCTTGTTCAAGCCCAAGACCATGAGCGCCGAGATCACCCCCCTGCGGCAGCGCGACGACGATCGCGCCGCGCACTACCTGCAGTCGTTCTCGGTGCGCTACGAGTACCCGGTGCACTTCACCGAACACCTGTTCGCCCACGACAACCCGGTGTTCCGGCAGACGCTGCTGCGCCGCGAGCCCGGCCGCCGCCACCGCTTCGTGGCCTTCATCGACAGCAACGTGGCCGCCTCGTTCCCTTCGCTGGAGCACGACATCGCCGGCTATGCCGGCGTGCATGCCGATGCGATGGAGCTCGTCGCGCACCCCGAACAGGTGCCCGGTGGCGAGCAGGTCAAGAACGACCCGGCCCTGCTCACGAGGCTGCAGCGCCGGCTGGTGGAGCTGGGCATCGACCGCCATGCCTTCGTCGTCGGCATCGGCGGCGGAGCCTTCCTCGACCTGATCGGCTACGTGGCCTCCTCCACCCATCGCGGCATCCGCCACGTGCGCGTGCCGACCACCGTGCTGGCGCAGAACGATTCCGGCGTCGGCGTGAAGAACGGCGTCAATGCCTTCGGCGTGAAGAACCTGCTCGGCAGCTTCGCGCCGCCGTTCGCGGTGCTCAACGACTCGGACTTCCTGCGCACCCTGCACCCGCGCGACAAGATCGCGGGCGTTGCCGAAGCCGTCAAGGTGGCGCTGATCCGCGACCGCATGTTCTTCGAATGGCTGGAGGCGAAGGCCGACGCGCTGCGGGCCTGCGAAGCGGCGGCGATGGCGCGCATGATCCGCCGCTGCGCCGAACTGCACATGCGTCAGATCGCGCACGGCGGCGACCCCTTCGAGACCGGCAGCGCCAGGCCGCTGGACTACGGCCACTGGTCGGCCCACAAGCTGGAGGCGCTGACCTCGCACGAACTGCGCCACGGCGAGGCGGTCGCCATCGGGCTCGCCCTGGACACGCGCTATTCGGTGCAGGTCGGCATGCTGGCGCCGGGCGGCGACGACCGGGTGCACGCGCTGCTCAAGCGCCTGGGCTTCCACCTCTGGCATCCCGCGCTCGAGGCGCGCGATGCCCAGGGCCGCTGGCTGCTGCTGCGCGGGCTGGAGGAGTTCCGCGAGCACCTGGGCGGCGAGCTCAGCGTGACGCTGCTGCGCGATCTCGGCGTCGGCGAGGAGGTGCACCACATGGACCTGCACGAGATCCGCCTGGCGCTGGCCTGGCTGCGGCACCGGGAGGTGGGCAGTTGAAGCTGGGCGAAGACGTCCATCTCACCTACTGCAGCAACATCCACCCCGGCGAGTCCTGGGCCGAGGTGCGCGCCAACCTGGGCAGCCACCTGCTCGCGGTTCGCGACCGGCTGGTGCCGGACGGCGAATTCGGCATCGGGCTGCGGCTGTCCGCGCGCGCCGCCGAGGAGCTCTCGGCAGGCGGGGCGCTGGACGAGTTGCGGCAGTTCCTGGCGCGCGAACGCCTGTACGTCTTCACCCTCAACGGCTTCCCGTTCGGCACCTTCCACGGCAAGCGCGTCAAGGACGAGGTCTACCTTCCCGACTGGCGCGATCCGCAGCGGCTGCTCTACAGCAACCGGCTGGCCGACCTGCTCGCCCGGCTGCTGCCCGGCGCCGGGCCCGGGGACGCCGCCATCGAAGGCAGCATCAGCACCGTGCCCGGCGCCTACAAGCCGGCGCTGGGCGATGCGCAGGACGTCGCACGGATGGTCGATCACCTGCTGCAGCACGTGGCGCACCTCGTGGCCCTGCGCGCGCGCACCGGGCGGCACATCGCGCTGGCGCTCGAGCCGGAGCCCTGCTGCTTTCTGGAGACGATCGAGGAGACCGTGGCCTTCTTCGAAAGCGAGCTGCGCGCGCCGGCGGCCGTGCGGCGACTCGCCGAACTGACCGGGCTGGAGCAGGAAGCCGCCGGCAGCGCATTGCGGGAGCACCTCGGCGTCTGCCTGGATCTGTGCCACGCCGCAGTGGAATACGAGGACGCCACGGATTGCGTCCAGCGGCTGCAGGCCGCGGGCATCCGCGTGCTCAAGCTGCAGATCAGCGCCGGGCTGCAGCTGCCTGCGCTGACCCGCGACGCGCTGGACGCGCTCAGGCGCTTCGACGACGCCGTCTACCTGCACCAGGTGGTCGAGCGCGGTCCCGGGGGCCTGGTGCGCTACCACGACCTGCGCGACGCCTTCGCGTCCGCCGAGGGCGAGGTCGCGGGCCGCGAATGGCGCGTGCACTTCCACGTGCCCATCTTCCTCGAGCGCCTGACGCCCTTCGCCTCGACGCAGCCCTTCATCCGCGAGATGCTCGCGCTGCAGCGTGCCGGCACGGTGTCCCGGCATCTCGAGGTCGAGACCTACACCTGGGGCGTGCTGCCCGAGGCGCTGCGCAGCGGCACGGTCGACGAGGCGGTGGCACGCGAACTGGGCTGGGCACGCGCGGAGCTGGGCGCATGACGCCGAAGCTGGCCCTGCGGCTCGGGCGCATCTCCAACCTGCCGACCGTGTGGACGAACGTGCTCGCCGGCGCACTGCTTGCCGGCGCCAGCCTGGGCGACGCACGCCTGCCGCTGCTGATGCTGGCGCTTTCGCTCTTCTATGTCGGCGGCATGTTCCTCAACGATGCCTTCGACCGCAACTTCGACGCGGCGCACCGGCCGGAGCGGCCGATCCCATCGGGCCTGGTGTCGGCGCGCGAGGTGTTCGCCTACGGCTTCGGGCTGCTCGCGGCCGGCCTGGTGTGCGTGTCGGTCGCCAGCCGCGGGCCGGAGGGCCTGCCGGCGTGGCGGGCGCTTGCGGCCGGTGCGGCGCTGGCCGGCACGATCGTGCTCTACGACGCGCACCACAAGGGCAACCCGCTCAGCCCGCTGGTCATGGGCATGTGCCGCGTGTTCGTGTACCTGACCGCGGCGTACGCGGTGGCCCCGGCGCTGCCGGCCGTGGTGCTCTACGCGGCACTGGCACTGCTGTGCCACCTCATCGGCCTGACCTACATCGCCAAGCAGGAACACCTGGCGCGCATCGGCAACCTCTGGCCTCTGGCCTTCCTGGCCGTGCCCTTGCTCTACGGCCTGCTGCTGGCGCTGCAGCAGCCCGCCGCCTGGGTGCCCTTCGCGCTGTACGCGGCCGTGCTCGTCCATGCCATGCACCTGCTGCGCCGCCGCGCCGCGGGCGACGTGCCGCTGGCGGTCGTGACGCTCATCGCCGGCATGTCGGTGCTGGACGCCGTGCTGCTCGCGGGCGCCGGCCACTGGCTGCCTGCCGGCATCGCGCTGCTGGCCTTCATGCTGACCCTGCTGCTGCAGCGATGGGTCCCGGGCACCTGAATGCGGGGTGGCTGCGCTTTGCCAAGGCGCGGCCGTGCACAAGAGACCTGAAGGGACGACCATGAACGACCAAGACAACCGCTGCAAGGCCGCGCCCGGCGTCTTCAGGCCGCGCATCGACCGCAATCGCTGCGAAGGCAAGGCCGCCTGCGTGCGCGTCTGCCCGCAGGGCGTCTTCGAGGTCGGCACCTTGCCCGCGCCGGAGCGCAGCGGCCTGAGCCTCATCGGCCGGCTCAAGGGCATGGCACATCGCTGGCAGCAGGCGCTGCTGGTCGACGCCGACGCGTGCCGCGCCTGCGGCCTGTGCGTGACCGCCTGCCCGGAGGACGCGATCACGCTGCTGCGCAGCTGACACGCACGGCGCGCGCGCCGTGCGTGGCGCGATGCCACTGCGTCGCCGCGCGACCCGTGCTGCGGGACGCGGCGCGCGTCATTTGTATCCGACGTGACCTCGTTCACGACCCGCATCGCAAGTTTGTAAGCGTCGCGTTGCGGTGTTAACGGATGCCGCTTTCGCGGGCTGCTTAAGTTGCGGCGCGCAGTGTCGATAAATAGGATCAACGCGTCCGGTGTCGAGCATCCGTGTGCCGTGGTCCATGCCCGTCCTTCCATCGATCGGCAGCGATCGGGCCGAGGCCGCAGACACACCGGGCAGGCACCTTGTACAGCCGAAGGTCAACCATGCAACAAGCGACGCAACGCGGATTCACGCTGATCGAGCTGATGGTCACCATCGCGGTGGTCGCGATCCTGTCGGCCGTGGCCCTGCCGTCGTACACCGCCTACATCCAGCGGTCCCGCGTGCCGGTGGCGCTCGACGCCCTGTCGGCCTACCTGACGCGCATGGAGCAGCGCTACCAGGACGTCGGCAACTACGCCAACAACGGCAACTGCGCCGTGGCGCTGCCGGCCGCCGGCGACTTCACGATCACCTGCGCCATCAGCGACGGCGGCCAGGGCTTCACCGCCACGGCCACGGGCGCCGGGCCGGTGGCCGGATACGCCTACACCATCAACCACCAGGGCACGCGCGTGACCACCGCGCACCCCAAGGGCGCGCCCGCGGCCAACTGCTGGAGCACGCGAGGCAATACATGCGACACCTGAGCGCGCAGCGCGGCCTGACACTGATCGAGCTGATGGTCGCCCTGACCATCGGCGCGCTGCTGCTCGTGATGGGCGTGCCCTTCTTCGGCGACTACGTGCGCAACGCCCGCCTGCGCGAGTCCGGCAACACGCTGCTCAGCGAGGCGCTGTTCGCGCAGAGCGAAGCCATCAAGCGCAACGCCGCGGTGCGCCTGTCCAGCAACGGCGCGACGCTGCAGGTCATCGACCGCAGCGACCCGAACAACGAAGTGGTGCTGCGCGAGCGCACGCTGGCGAGCGACGTCTCCGCCGCGGTGGCGACCGTGGACTTCGGCAGCGAAGGAAGGCCCCTGCCCTTCGGCACCAGCGGTTCGATCAACCTCTCGATGGCCGGCGTTGCCTGCTCGGACGACACCCGTTGTCCGGGCCTGCGCATCGACGCCGGCGGAGCAACCCGGCTATGCGGAAACCACCTGCACGACTGCGACTGAGCCGCGGCGTCGGCCTGCTGGACGCGCTCATCGCCATGGCGATCCTCGCCTTCGGCATGCTCGGCATGACGCGACTGCAGGCACGCATGGTGTCGCAGGCCACCGAGACGCAGACGCGCATGACGGCGATGCAGCTCAGCGACGAACTGCTGAACTCGGCGCTCGTCGACACCGCCAACGCCGCCTGCTACACCGTGCCGCAGGTCGGCGTCTGCGACAAGGCGTCGGCCAAGGCCCAGGCCACCGACTGGGTGAATCGCAGCGAGGCGGCGCTGCCCGGCGCGCCCACCGCCGGCGCCGTGCTCGATGCCGCCACCGGCCGCATGACGGTGACGCTGACCTGGACCGGCAAGGAGTCCGGCGAAATCCGCACCCTCGTGGCAGTCACCGATGTACGCCCCTGAACCCCGCCCCCTCCCGCGCGCCAGCGCGCGCGCGTCGCGCCAGCGCGGCCTGTCGATCGTCGAGCTGATGGTCGGCATCGTCGTGGCGCTGCTGGTCGGCATCGCGGCCGCCGGCAGCGCGGTGATGTTCACCGCATCGCAGCGCCAGGGCATCGGCACGGGCGGCAGCTCGGTCAACGCGGCCACGGTGATGTCCGCGCTGAAGAACGACGCGGCCAACGCCGGCCTGGGCTTCTTCGGCGACAACCAGTTCCTGTGCAACTCGCTGAACCTGAGCGTGAACGCGCTCAAGGTCACCGACAACGCCAGCTTCGCGCCGCTGCGCATCACCGACGAGGGCGACAACGACCGCATCGACGTGGTCTATTCGACGCGCGTGCAGTCCGGTGCCAACGTGCTGCTCAACAAGGCCTCGGACGGCAGCGATGCCGAACTGATGTCGCTGCTGCCGGTGAACATCGGCGACGCCGTGCTGCTGGCGCCGCCGGCGCCGGGCGACCCCTGCGTGGTGCGCACGGTGACGGCCAACGTGGCGAGCACGCCGGACACGCCGCAGCTGCTGAGCTTCGCGGCGGCGGGCACGCACAACGCCGCCGCCTTCGCCAACGTCATGAACTTCCCCGAGCGCTCGCGCATCGCGCTGCTCGGCGCGCTGCGCTGGAACCGCTATCGGGTGAACGGCGGCAACCTGGTGCTGGAGCGGCCGATGGACGGCAGCTCGGCGGTGCTGGCGCGCAACGTGATCGGCTTCCGCGCGCAGTACGGCATCACCGACGGCGCGGCGGGCAGCACCACCGTCGATGCCTGGCAGGACGCGCAGGGCGCCGACTTCGCGGAACTCGACAGCGACGCCATCGGCCGCGTGCGCGCGCTGCGCCTGGGCATCGTGACGCGCAGCCCGCAGCGCGAGAAGCCCGACGCCAACGGCAACTGCGTGGCCAGCGATGCCAAGCCGGTCCTGTTCGGCGCGGTCGTCGAGCCGGATGTCCTCGACTGGCAGTGCTTCCGCTACCGCACGACCACGGCCGTGCTGCCGCTGCGCAACCTGGTGATGGGGATCAAGTGATGAGCCGACCCACCGTTCCGCTCCGTCGCCGTGCACCCCGGGCGCCGCGACGCGGCGTGACCATCCTCGTCGTGCTGGTGCTGCTGTCGGTGATGCTGCTCGGCGGCCTGGCGCTGGCGCGCATGACCGAGATCGGCTCGATGGCCGCCGGCAACGCTGCGTTCCGCGAGGCCTCGCTGCAGGCCTCGGAGATCGGCCTGAACGAGGTCTTCGCGCGACTGCGCGATGCCAACATCGTGCCTGACGAGAACGAGGCCGTCGGCACCTGGTACCAGCCGACGGTGACGGGCACCGACGCCGACGGCCTGCCCAACGTGGACTGGGACACGATGCCCGAGATCGTCGTCGGGCAGTACCGGGTGCGCTACTACTCCGACCGCATCTGCGAGGCCGCCGTGCCGGCGGACCCGCTGCGCGAGTGCCTGGTCAAGCAGCTGCCGCAGCTGACGAGCGCCGACTTCAACAAGGAAAAGCTCGACCCGCCGAACGCAAAGCAGTTCCGCGTGACGATCCGCGTCACCGGGCCGAAGGGCACCCAGACCTGGGTGCAATCGATGGTGACCAAAGGCTGAAGCACCCATGAAGACCGCATCGCAACTCATCGCCTCCGTGCTCTCGCTGGGATCGCTGCTGGGCATGGCGGCCAGCTCCCACGCCACCGACATCGCCGACCTGCCGCTGAAGGCTTCGGTGCTGGCCAAGCCCAACGTCATCTTCGGCCTGGACGACTCCGGCTCGATGGACTGGGAGGTGCTGCTCGACACCTCGTCGGGCCTGTTCTGGTGGGACGGCGACGACGGCTGGAACAACGCCAAGGGCAAGCCGGCCAGCGCCACGGGCAACAACGACGACATCCGCTCGTACCTGTTCCCGCTGGGCTCCAACGACGGCGGCCAGCTGTACTCCTACGACAGCCGCTACGGCCGCGCCCTGCCGCCCACCAGCCAGTTCGCGTGGATGCGGTCGAGCAGGTTCAATCCGGTCTACTACGACAGCAAGGCCACCTACAAGCCCTGGGCGCCGGCCTACGTCAGCGGCGTGGACCTGCCGGCCTACCCCAATGCGAACCCCGATGCAGCGCTGGCCCACGCGCTCTTCCCCGCCGGTCCGTCGCTGAAGCTCAACGCCGACTGGGACGCCAGCGCCGTCAACTGGGGCAGCAACGGCTACCGCTTCTTCGTGCAGGGCGGCATGAAGGTGCCGGCGGGCTCTAACCTCTTTGCCGACTCCGAGGTCTCGGGTGCGTGCAACGGAGGCACCGCGCGCACCGTCACCGCCGAACTCACGGTGGCGGCCGGAAAATCCTGTTACGCCTCGATCCCCTACTACCCGGCCACCTTCTGGAACGCCGAAGACTGCGTCATCGGCGCCGACTGCGTGCTCGGGCCGGACGGCGTGACCAAGCTCAAGCGCTACGAGATCAAGGCCGGCACGCCGTCGTACCCCAGCGGGCGCGACTACGCAGGCGAGATGCAGAACTTCGCCAACTGGTTCACCTACTACCGCAAGCGCAAGCTGATGCTGGCCGGCTCGATGGGCCAGGTGCTGGAAGGGCTGACCGGGCTGCGGCTGGGCGTGGTCTCGTTCAACGAGCCTGCGGCCGTGACCATGAAGGACACCGACGCCACGCAGGCCTCGAAGAACGCGCGCTACATCGCCGGCCTCTTCTACAAGAACGCGCTCGAGGCCGACGGCACGCCGACCCATGCCACGGTCAAGTACATCGCCGGGGAGTTCGACACCAACGCATCGGTGGTGCAGTACGCCTGCCAGCGCAACAGCATGTTCATCGTGACCGACGGCTTCTCGAACACGACGAGCATCGCGGTGCCGGGCTACAACGCCGGCAAGTCCGCCAACACCTGGGGCCAGAACAGCCCGTACCAGGCCATCGCCGACGGCTCCCTGTCCGACCTTGCGCTGCGCTACTACACCAACCGCCTGCGCGCGGGCGACCTGGCGGCCGGCAAGGTGCCGATCAGCAAGTCGGACGCGCCCAACGCCGACAAGAACCCCGACCTGCACATCAACACCTACGCGATCACGCTGGGCGTGCGCGGCTCGCTGTGGCCGAACACGGTGGACCCCTTCGAGGTGGCCCCGAACTGGCCGGTGCCGACGGCGAACGACCCGTCGATGATCGACGACCAGTGGCACGCCACGATCAACGGCCGCGGCCTGATGTTCCTGGCGACCACGCCGGACGAGACCATCACCGGCATCCGCAACGTGTTCAACGACATCCTCAGCCAGGTCGGCGCGCAGGGCGGCATCGCCGTGAGCACGGTGAACCTGCCGCGCGGCGATTCGATGGCCTACTTCGGCACCTACAACCCCGCCGGCTGGGCCGGCGACCTGACGGCCAACAAGATCGACGCGAAGACCGGATCGGTGGCACTCGCGCCCACCTGGTCGGCAGGCGCCAAGCTGCTGGCACGCGACTGGAAGACGCGGGTGATCGCCGCCTCGGTCGCCGGTGCCGGCGCGGCCTTCACCGTGGGCAACGTCGCGGCCACGGTGAACCCGGGCGCGAAGTACGGCGCCGACGCCGCCGTCGTCGACTACCTGCGCGGCGACCGCAGCGGCGAGGGCACGGCCTTCCGCGCGCGCACCAGCCTGCTGGGCGCGGTGATCAACTCGGAGCCGGCGGTCTCGCGCGACGACGGCGTGGTCTACGTGTCCTCGGGCGAGGGCATGCTGCATGCCTTCGACACCAAGGGTGCCGGAGCCGGTGACGAACTGTGGGCCTTCGTGCCGCGGCAGGCGCTGGCCGAGATCGGCGAGACGGTGGAACGGGGCTACGCCTTCCACACCAAGTTCGACGGCTCGCCGGTGCTGGGCAAGTTCAGTGCCGCGGGCAAGCTGCTGGTGTCCGGCATGGGCGCCGCCGGCAGCGGCTACTTCGCGCTGGACGTGAGCAACCCGCGCGGCCTCAACGAAGCCGGCCTGGCGTCGAAGCTGAAGTGGGAATTCCCCAAGGCCGGCGATGCCGTCACCCAGGCCAAGGTGGGCCAGACGCTGGGCCGGCCGGTGTTCGTGAAGACCGAGGACGACGGCTACGTCGTGCTGTTGACCTCGGGCTACAACAGCAGCGCCGACGGCGGCCGCGTGTGGATGCTCAATGCCGACACCGGCGCGGTGATCAAGGAGTTCGTCGTGGCCGCCGGCACCGCCGGCACCGAAGTGGGCCTCGCGCACCTCGTGGCCTTCGGCGAGTCCACCGGCACGGTGCGCTACGCCTACGGCGGCGACCTGCTGGGCAACCTCTGGCGCTTCGACCTGAAGGCGAAGGACGCTCCCGCGAAGGTGGCCACGCTGGTCGGGCCCGGCGGCAAGGCGCAGCCGATCACCGCGGCGCCGGAACTGATGTTCAAGGACGGCCAGCGCATCGTCTTCGTCGGCACCGGCCGCCTGCTGGACATCAGCGACTTCGGCAGCAGCGACGTGCAGTCGATCTATGCGATCGCGGACGTCATCGGCAGCCCGACGCTGGTCAACGCACGTGCCTCGCTGGTCCAGCAGACCTACGACCGCGCCACCGATTCGATGAGCAACAACGCGGTCGACTGGACCGCGAAACGCGGCTGGTACATCGACCTGCCCGCAGGCGAACAGCTGAACACCCGGCCGACGCTGGCCTACGGCGGGCTGGCCTTCGTCAGCAACATCAACGGCAAGACGGACTGCACGGCCAGTTCCTACCTCTACGTGGTCGACGCCACCTCGGGCAAGAAATTCCAGGGCACCAAATTCGTCAGCACGCTGGTGTCGAACAGCTCCACCTCGTCGGGCGTGACGGCGCTGCTGACGACGGGCCAGAAGATCGTCGGTGCCGGGCAGGATGCGGACGGCAAGCCCTGGGAGCGCGACATCACCTCCGGCTCGCCGATCCTGCCGGGCAAGAACTCCTGGATCGAGATCCGAAGGCAGTAGCCATCCGGCTCCGGCCGCGGCCCACCGCGGCCGCTCCGCCGGCGCGCGTCCGGGACCCTCGCCCTGGCGCGCGCCGCGTCGCTTCCAGGCAGCTCGCGCCGCGGCGGCCGGGTCCACCCGGTTCTGCCGCGTCCCCCCGTCCCTGGCGGCGTCGGGCCGGGCGCGGCGCAGGCCCAAGCCGGGTTCACAGTGTCCGCGTCGGCGGACCGTCCTCCAGGTGCCTCACGTCGGCCCAGCCCACGAGCACCAGCCCGTCGCCCGCATGCAGCAGGCGGTTGACGCTGGCATTGGGCAACTGCCAGGCGCGCGGTGCATCCAGCGCGACGCGCATCGCCTCGCGATAGAGCAGGTCCAGCACGCCGCCGTGCGTGACCAGCGCGATGCCCTGCCCCGGGTGCGCGCGCGCCAGGCGCGTGACCGTCGCGACGACGCGCTCGCGGAAGGCGCGCAGCACCTCGCCGCCGCGCGCGCCGAAGTCCGGGTCGCGGCGCCGCCAGGCCAGTGCCTGCTCGGGCCAGCGCTGCTCGATCTGCGCGAAGCTCAGGCCCTCGAACTCGCCGAAGGCGCGTTCGCGCAGTCCGTGATCGACCTGCGTCGCCAGTCCCTTGGCCTGCGCCAGCGGCTCGGCCGTGCCGCGCGCCCGCGACAGGTCGCTGCTGTAGACGGCCTGCAGGTCCTCGCCGGCCAGCGCCTGCGCCAGCCGCCGCGCCTGCCACGCACCCACGGCGTCGAGCCCGATGTCGGTATGGCCCTGGATGCGGCTGTCGGCGTTCCAGGCCGTCTGGCCGTGGCGGATGGCGAGGATGCGCGTCGCTTCGGCCGCCGCCGGCGCCGAGGCGCCTAGACGCCCCACACCACCGGCTCGTCGGCCGCCAGCGAGCGCTCCAGCAGGTCGATCACCGGCCACAGGCGCTGGCGCAGCGTGACGCCGCCGCGCGCGGCGGCCTCCTCGTCCTCGTCGGCGTCGGGCGGCGATTCGTCGGCCAGCACCGCGGCGCGCAGCGCGGCGATGGCCGACGCCATGTGCTGCGCCTCGATGATGCCCTTGGCCGCCGGCTCGCGGCCGATGAGGCGCAGCATCTGGTCGCCGTTGGGCCCGAGCATGATGACGTCGCCGCTGGCCTTTGACTTGAACTTGTAGATCATTCGTACATGTACTCGCGGTGGAACGGGTACGCCGATTGTGCGCCGCGCAGCGCGCCGCCCTCGACCTCGCCGTTCGGGCGCGCGGCCAGCGTCTGGTGCAGCGACAGCCAGCCGCGCTCGAAGCTCATCGCGCTGCCGGCCAGGTACAGCCGGTAGGCGCGCACCACCTTGTCGTTGGTCAGGCGCCGCGCCTCGTCGAGATGCCCCTCCAGGCCGTCGGACCAGCCCCACAGCGTGCGCGCGTAGTGCGGCCGCAGGTTCTCGGTGTCCAGGCCCTCCAGCCCCTGTTCGGCCATGACCTGCAGCACGTGCGACACGTGCAGCAGCTCGCCGCCGGGAAAGATGTAGCGCTCGATGAAGTCGCCGATGCCGGCGCCGAGCTGCGTGTTGCGCGTGCCGCCGGCGGTGATGCCGTGGTTCAGCAGCAGCCCGCCGGGCCTGAGCAGGCGGCGGATCTTGTCGAAGTAGCGCGGCAGGTTGGCGCGGCCGACGTGCTCGAACATGCCCACCGAGGCGATCTTGTCGAAGGGCTCGTCTTCCGGCAGGTCGCGGTAGTCGAGCAGCCGCATCTCCACCCGGCCGCCGAGGCCGCGCTCGGCGATCAGGCGGTTGACGTGCGCATGCTGGTTCTTCGACAGCGTGATGCCGGTGGCGCGCACGCCGTGCTGCTCGGCGGCCCACAGCAGCAGTCCGCCCCAGCCGGCGCCGATGTCGAGGAAGCGCTCGCCCGGGCGCAGCATCAGCTTGCGGCAGATGTGCTCGAGCTTGGCCTCCTGGGCCTGCGCCAGCGCCATGTCCGGACGCCTGAAGTAGGCGCAGGAGTACACGCGACGCGGGTCGAGCCACAGCGCATAGAACTCGTCCGACACGTCGTAGTGGAACTGCACCTGGCGCGCGTCGGCTTCGGCGCGATGCCGCTTCAGCGACTTGCTGCGCTGCAGCAGGTCGCGCCACCAGGCCAGCGGGCCGACCGAATCGGCGGCGAGCGTGGGATCCTGGCGCACCAGCCGCGAGGCGACGTCGATCACCGGGCGCATCGCACCGTCGATGTCGATGCGGCCCTCGACGTAGTCCTCGGCCAGCCGCCCCACCTGGCCGGCGGCGACATGCGCCAGCGGTGCCAGGCTGCCCAGGCGCAGCGTCACCGGGGCGTCGGCCGGGCCGATGCGCCGGCCGCCGGGCAGCACCAGGGCCAGCGCGGTGCGTCCCTGGTCGGACAGGCCGCCCAGGCGTTGTGCGACGAGCGCTTCGAGTGTCGACATGGCAGGAAAGCTGCAATCGGGTGCTTGGACCCCCTGACTTTACAAAACCGCGGCCGAAGCACAAGAAGCCCCGCCCGCAGGCGGCGCAAAGCGGCCGCAGGCCGCTTTGCGCCGGACGGCAACCCCGATCGCCCCTGCGTTCGATGGCGCGCGAGTATCAGCCGCTGACCAGGCGCACGCGCCGCGGCGGCGGCGCAGCGATGCTGTCTTGCGTGCGCTGCAGCCGCTGCTCGAAACTCAGCCCGTCCAGCGCGGGCGCATACAGGAAGCCCTGGAACTCGTCGCAGCCGCTGTCCAGCAGGAACCGGCGCTGGCCCTCGGTCTCCACGCCTTCGGCGACGACCTTCATGCCCAGCGCTCCGGCCATCTGCAGGATGGCCACGACGATGGCACTGTCGCTGTCGTCCGCGGGCAGGCCCTGCACGAAGCTGCGGTCGATCTTGACCTTGCCGATCGGAAAGCGCTTCAGGTAGGCCAGGCTCGAATAGCCGGTGCCGAAGTCGTCGATCGACAGGCGCACGCCGATGCGCGCCAGCGACTGCAGGCGCTGCAGCGCCTCCTCGGCGTCGCGCACCAGGATCGATTCGGTGAGTTCCAGCTCCAGCAGCTGCGGAGGCAGTGCGCTGCCGGCCAGCACCGCGGCCACGCGGTCGACGAACTGCGGCTGCTGGAACTGCAGCGCGGAGACGTTGATCGCGATCGGCACCTGCAGGCCGCGGGCCAGCCAGTTCGCGCCCTGGCGCACTGCCTGCATCAGCACCCAGTCGCCCAGCGCGACGATGAAGCCAGAATCCTCGGCCACGGGGACGAAGCGGGACGGCGGCACCTCGCCGAGCCCGGGGTCGCGCCAGCGGATCAGCGCCTCGGCGCCGACGATGCGGCCGCTGGACAGCTCCACCTGCGGCTGGTAGTGCAGGCGGAAGCGCCCGCTGGCCAGTGCCTGGCGCATCGCATGGTCGAGCTGGATGTCGGCGCGCCGGTCGCCGGTGCGTCGGCCCTTCTGCACCCGATAGTTGCCGCGCCCGGCCTGCTTGACGGCCTGCACCGCCGCCTCGGCATGGCGCACCAGCTCGTCGGCAGAGTGGCCGTTGCCCGGGCACAGCGCGCCGCCAATGCTGCAGGTCAGCGTGAAGGGCGTGCCGTCCAGGTGGTAGGGCGCGGCCACCGCTTCCAGCACGCGCCGGGCGGTGGCCTCGGCCACCGGCGCATCGGCGCCCTCGACGACCAGCGCGAACTGGTCGCCGCCGACGCGCGCCAGCAGGTCGTCGGCGCGCAGGCACGAGCGCAGGCGCTGCGCCACGTCGACCAGCACGCGGTCGCCGGTGTCGTGGCCCAGGCTGTCGTTGATCTGGCGGAAGCGGTCCAGGTCGATCAGCAGCAGCGCGAAGCCGGCGCCGTCGCGGCGCGAACGCTGGCTGGCCTCGGCCACGTGCTCGGCCAGGTGCCGACGGTTGGGCAGCCCGGTGAGCGCATCGGTCAGCGACAGCTCCTCGATGCGGTGCTGCGCCGCCAGCTGCTCGCTGAGGTCGCGGAACGAATAGACGCGGCCCAGCGCCTGGCCCCGGCACCACAGCGGACGCGTCACGCGCTCCAGCACCTGGCCGGAATGCAGCCGCAGCTGCTCGGTCGCGCCGAGCAGCGTGGCCTCCTGGATCGCCTGCAGGCGCCGCGCGTAGGCCTCGCCGTCGACGACGCTGCGTCGCATCCAGTCGTGCACCGCGGCGTCCTGGCGCGCCTCGAGCAGGTCCTCGGGGATGCCCCAGGTCTGCGCGAAGCGCCGGTTGAAGGCCAGGATGCGGCCCACCAGGTCGGTCACGAGGATGCCGTCAGCCGTCGACTCCAGCGTCGCCTGCAGCTGCGCCACGACCTGCTCGCGCTCTTCCTCCGCACGGCGGAACGCGCTGCGGTCGCAGGCCACCACCGCGTAGTGGCGCGGCGCCGCGTCGCGGCCGGCGTGCAGGGCCCGGATGCTGCGCGTGACGTGCACGGTGCGGCCGTCGGCGCCGCAGAGCGTGGCATCGGACTGCAGCGGCGGGCACGGGCCCTGCGCGGCCTCGTCCCAGAAGGCCAGGTCCTCGGGCGTGGCGATCAGCGATTCGGCCTGCAGGCCGACCAGGCTGCCGCCGGGCCGGCCGAGCAGCCTGCGCGCCGCGGCGTTGTCGGCGACGACGCGGCGGCTGCGCGCATCGACGATCCAGGTGGCGTCGGGCAGGCTGTCGACCAGCGCCCCCCAGGCGCGAAGCAGCGCCGCGTCTTCGTCCGACACGGAGGCCGGCAGGGTCATGGGGCGGGCCTGCGCCGCAGCGGCGCATCGCGGGGGCTGGCGCCGCGGCGCGGCGCGCTCGGCGCACGGCCCGTCGGATTCATGCCGTCACCGTCTCTTCCTCCGGCGCCACGGTGACGCGCGCCGCTTCGAAGAAGTAGGCCACGCGCGGCCGCGGCGCCAGGTAGTCGAGCGCCGCGGCCGGCAGCTGCGAGGGCTTAAGGCTGCGGCGGATGCCGAGGTCGGGCGTCGTCATCAGGTTCAGGTGCAGCGCCTCCTCGCGCGGCATCTGCGGGTCGTGGACCAGCACGTTCGGCTTGAGCGGGCGGCTGGAGTTGACGCTCATCACCAGCGCATAGCGGTCGTCGGTGAGCTGCACCACCGAACCGGCCGGGTACACGCCCATCATGCGGATGAAGGAATTGAGCATGCTCGCGTCGAACTGCGCGCGCGACTGCGCGAACATGATCGACAGCGCTTCGTGCGGCGTCAGCGCATGCGCCAGCGACGGCGGGTTGCACAGGTTGTCGTAGCGGTTCACCAGCGCGACGATGCTGGCCGCCGTCGACAGCCTCTCGGCCTTCAGGTGCAGCGGGAAGCCGGAGCCATCGGCATGCTCGTGGTGCTGGGCCAGCACCAGCAGCGCGCCGGCGCCGAGCCCCATGCGCCGGCCGTGCGCGACGCCGTGCGCGACATGCTCGCGGTAGGCCGAGAGCTCGTCGCGGGAAAGCCGCTCGTCGGCATGGCGCAGGCGGGACGGGAGCTCGATCTTGCCGACGTCGTGCAGCAGCGCGCCCGTGCCCAGGTCGAGCATCTCGGCATCGCCGAGCCCGAACACGCGGCCCATCAGCAGCGAGATGACGGCCACGTTCATGGCATGGGCGCTGGCGCCGTCGCCGGCGTTGCAGGTGAGCAGACGGATGCACATGTCGCCGTCGACCAGCATCTTGTCGAGCAGCGCCCGCGTCAGGTCCTCGGTCTCCCGCCGGGCCTGCTCGGGCCGCGCCAGCACATGCTCCTGCGCGCCGCGCCAGGCCTGCCCGGCCTCGTCGAACTGCCGCTGGCACAGCTCGGCGGCGGCGTGCTGCGCCGCCAGCTGCTCGCGGCGTTCGCGTTCGGCGGCCTGGGCCGCGGTCTCCACCGCGGCCGGGACGGATGCCGGCGGTGGCGCCGTCGCCGCGTCCGCAGCGGCTGCTGCGCCCTGCTCGACCACGCTCTTCTCCGGGCTCCAGCGCAGCTGCTTCAGCCCCAGGCTGCGGATCTTGTCGATCTGCGCCGCATGGGTGATGCGGAAGCTGCCCACCGGAAAGGGATGCTGCATCCAGCTCAGGTCGAGATGGATGAACATGCCTACGCGCAACTGCTCTACGTCGATCTTGCCCGACATCGCCCGATCCCTGTGGATGCGCAGGCCGGGTTCGCGCCCGGTCCGCCTGAGCCGTTTTCGGCAGGCGCGTGGGCGGACTTGAAGGCGCCACGGGGCGGCCGGGCCGCCGGCCGCAGCCGCGTGGCGGAACGTGCGGAATTTCTCGCGGCGCGGCGGCCGCGCCGATCAGCGGCGCAGCGCCTCGGCCAGCAGCGGCACCACCGACACCACGTTGCTGGGGTGGGGCACGCTGTCGCTGCTCCACAGCTGGCGCACGCCGGCGCGGGCCAGCTGCGCGACGGCGTCGTCGACGAACAGCGCATGCGTCACCGCCACGTCCACCGCCGCCGCGCCGCGCGCGAGCAGCGCCTCGGTCGTGACCGCCAGCGTGCGCCCGGTGCTGGCGACGTCGTCGATCAGCACCACCTCGCGGCCGGCGAAGTCGATGCCGGGCAGTGCGACCTGCACGTCGCGGTCGCCGCGACGCTGCTTCACGCAGGTGGCGTGCTGCAGCCGCTGCGCCACCGCCGCGCTGCGCACCCAGGGCTCGGCCTCCTCGTCCGGGCCGAGCAGGATCGGCTGGCGCGCGTGGCGCGCGGCCCAGGCGCCGAGCAGCGGCGCCGCCGACAGCGCAATGCCGCGGCGGCCGGGCAGCACCTCGTCCATCGAGGCCACGCGGTGCAGGTGCGGGTCGACCGTGATCACCGCATCGAACCAGGCCGCCAGCGCCTGGCCGACATGCCGCTGGCTGACCGCCTCGCCGGGCTGGAAGGCCATGTCCTGGCGCATGTAGGCCAGGTAGGGGCAGACCAGCGTCAGGCGCTCGGCGCCGAGCTCGCGCGCCGCCGGCGCAGCGATCATCAGCTCGGCCAGTTTCTCGTTGGGCCGGTGCAGGCCACGCAGCAGGGCCACCCGCGGCGGCAGCACGGCGGGCAGACGCAGGCGGCTCTCGCCGTCGGGGAAGCGGTGCCGGTCCACCCAGCGCAGCGGCACGCCCAGGGCCTGCGCCAGCGCTTCGGCCAGGTGGCGCTCGTCCTCGAAGGACAGCAGCAGGTCGATCACGTGGCGGCCTCCCGGTCGGTGGCGCCCTGCCGCATCGACTCGGCCGGGGCCGGCGCCGGCGCCGCGGCCTTGTCCGGCACCGGCGCGGGCGCATGCAGGCGCTCGTGGATCAGGCCGCGCAGGTACTCGGCCAGGGCGCGCCGGTCGGCATGGCGCGCACCCTGCGGCGGCAGCAGATCGACGTGCACGCGCAGCCCGCGCGCGCCGAGCACGCGCCAGACGCTCTGCAGCAGCGTGGTCTCGCCGACGAACTGCGCGGCCGGGCTGAAGCGGTGCGCCGGGTCGGCATAGCGCAGCGCCACGCACTGCACCGGCGTGCCGGTGGCGATGGCCGACTGCAGCAGGTTGCCGTGGAAGGGCAGCAGGGTCGCGCCGCCGCCGGTGGTGCCCTCGGGAAACACCGCGATGGTGTCGCCGGCGCGCAGCGCGTCGGCCACCTGGTGCAGCACGCGCAAGGCGTCGCGCTTGCGCTCGCGCTCGATGAACATCGTGCCGGCCTCGCGGATCAGCCAGCCCAGCAGCGGCCAGGCCAGCACCTCGGCCTTGGACACGAAGCGCGCCTGCGGCACCACCGCGTGGATGGCCGCGATGTCCAGCCACGACACATGGTTGGCCACGAGCAGCGTGGCCCCGGGCCGCGGCGTGCCGCTGACCACGAGCTCCAGCCCGACCATGCGCAAGAGCTTTTCGGACCACCAGCGGATGCGCGCCTGGCGCCCGGCCGCATCCAGCGCCGGAAACTGCAGGCCCGCGACGGCGATGCCGTGCAGCAGGTGCAGCAACATGCGCAGCAGCCGCCAGGCGGCGCGAAGCGGACGCATCAACGATCGGCGCACTGGTAGGCCACCGTGCCGGCCACCAGCGTGGCGCGCACCCGGCCGGGCAGCGCCATGCCGGTGCTGGCGAAGCTGAACGGCGTGTGCCTGCCCTGGCTCTTCAGCTGCCCCGGCTCCAGGCGCCAGGTGGCCTCGGGGTCGAAGACGCAGACGTCGGCCACGCCGCCCTCGACCAGCCGGCCGGCGCTGGCCGCCAGCGAACCGATGGCATCGCCCAGCACCCGCACCGGCGCGCAGGTGACGCGCTCGAGCGCGCCGACCAGGCCGGCGCCGCTGTCGGCGCCCCACTTGAGCGCCAGGCTCAGCAGCAGCTCCAGCCCGGTGGCGCCGGGCTCGGCCTCGCCGAAGGGCAGCGTCTTGGCGTCGTCGTCCACCGGATTGTGGTCGGACACCAGCGCGTCGATGGTGCCGTCGGCCAGCGCGGCGCGCAGCGCATCGCGGTCCTTGCCCTGGCGCAGCGGCGGCGTCAGCCGCATGTCGGCATTGAAGTAGCCGATGTCCACGTCGCTCAGGTGCAGCGAGTTGATGCTGACGTCGGCCGTCAGCGGCAGGCCCTCGGCCTTGGCGGCACGCAGCAGCGCCACGCCGGCGGCGCTGCTCAGCCGGCACAGGTGGACGCGGACGCCGGTGCCGCGCATCAGCTCGAACACGGTGTGCAGCGCGACCGTCTCCGCCGCCACCGGCACGCCCGACAGGCCCAGCCTCGTCGCCAGCGCACCGCTGGCGGCCACGCCCTTGCCCAGGTGCGCGTCCTGCGGCCGCAGCCAGACGGTGTAGCCGAAGGTGGCGGCGTATTGCAGCGCGCGCTGCAGCACCATCGTGTCGTGCAGCGCCACGTCGGCCTGCGAGAAGCCCACGCAGCCGGCCGCGGTGAGCTCGGCCATCTCGGTCAGCACCTCGCCCTGCAGTCCGCGCGTCAGCGCGCCCAGCGGAAAGAGCCGGCAGCGCGACAGCTTGCGCGCGCGGAACTTCAGCATCTCCACCAGGCCGGGCTCGTCCAGCGGCGGCTCGGTGTCGGGCGGGCAGACCAGGCTGGTGATGCCGCCGGCGGCGGCGGCCTGCAGCTCGCTTTCCAGCATGCCCTGGTGCTTGCGGCCGGGCTCGCGCAGCCGCGCCGCCAGGTCCACCAGGCCGGGCGCGACGACCAGGCCACGGGCGTCGATCTCGCGCTCGGCGCCGAAGTCCGACACCGCGCCGATGGCGACGATGCGGCCCGAGGCGATGGCCACGTCGGCCACCTCGTCGCGGCCCGAGGCCGGATCGACGACGCGGCCACCGCGTATCAGCAGCTTCATGCCAACGCTCCGTTTCTGCGCACGCTGCCGAGCAGGCCGAGCGGCCGCCGCGGATCCGGCTTCGCCGGTCCGCCAGCGGCGCCCCCCTGGGGGGGCGGCCGAAGGCCGTAGGGGGGGGTCATGCCTCGTTGCCCGCAATGATGGACATCACCGCCATGCGCACCGCGATGCCGAAGGTGACCTGCGGCAGGATGACGCTGTGCGCGCCGTCGGCGACTGCCGAGTCGATCTCCACGCCGCGGTTGATCGGCCCCGGGTGCATGACGATGACGTCCGGCTTGGCCCGCTTCAGCTTTTCGGTCGTCAGGCCGTAGATCTTGGCGAACTCGGCGGCACTCGGCA
>Ga0114939_10000950_pt1 | contig 23535 bp, 18 predicted proteins | sample AshMeaCrysSpring_FD_87196 | JGI IMG/M metagenome (GOLD analysis project Ga0114939, IMG submission 87196) | Groundwater microbial communities from Big Spring, Nevada to study Microbial Dark Matter (Phase II) - Ash Meadows Crystal Spring | ecosystem: Environmental > Aquatic > Deep subsurface >...
ATCCGGGGAACCGTAGGATTCATAGACAATTGCTTGCATGTGATTTCTCTCTTATTGAAAAAACTTAACTTCAAAACAACCGACAATGAGCAAAAAAGATGATTTCCATTGCGGCGGTCAGTTATCTGTATCCACACTAATAAACGGACGGCCCCCCGCGCCACCCCAAAGAATCTTAATGATCTTGCTAAAGGTATCTACCAGCGTCAGGAACCCTACGAGGACGGTGATGAATAGCGGTGCGTTCTCGGCGAACGGCAGGCTCGCCAGTGCCGGAACCGTCGAATACAGCCAATCGAACAGGGGCTTGAAGATGACGAAGTAGCCGGCAATCGCGCCAATCAGTTCCAGCAGGCCTTCGACCAGCAAACCGCCGATGCTATACCGGCCGCGCCGCAAATCCAACAGGCTGACGAGGACCAGCCCGGCGCTCGATATGATGGCGGCGATCAGCCACACTCGCGGCACCGCCAACACGTCACCGGGGTCAGAGGGGTTGAAACGCAAAGTCAGCCCGCCCACAATCAGGAAATAGACCAGAACCAGCGTCCAGAATGTTCCGAAGGCGATGCTGAATGCCGCATCCGTCCGGTCAATCGCGGCCGGGTCGCCCACCGGGGGCAGTTTCAGCGGATCGAACTCCGCTCGGGTTTGTTCCAGTTGCACGCCGGTATGCTGCACAATGGCAAAAATTAACACGACAACGGCCGAGAAGATGAAACCGACCTGGATGACCAGGAAAGCCGTCTCCAACAGAAGTCCGAGCAGCGTGCTTGTCTGCCCCGTCAGAAACGACACCAGCAGATTCACCAGGACGACGATTGCCGGTATTAGAACCCAGCCGCGTTGCAGCACGCGCATCATCGTCGGATACAGGTCCGGACCGATCAGGTATTGCTCACGGCTGTAGGACGCCGCCATGCGCCGCGGCTCGCCAAATTCAGTGAGCAGTTCAACGACATCGCCTTCCGTGGGCGACCCTTTGTAACGATCTTCCAACTGATCCTGGATGAGTGATCGTAGTTCGTTCTCGATTTCCTTCCGTTCATCTTGCGGCAGATAGCTGCCTACCTGGTGTACGTAACGCTCGACAAGGTCTGTCATTTCGTTCCTCCAAATAACAATTTATGCATCACATCAACCGTCTCGAACCAGTCGGCCGTCAAAGTATCCAATACCTTGCGACCTTGTTGGCTGATTTGATAATACTTGCGCGGCCGCGCTTCACTGGTGTCCCATTCACTCGCCAGCAAGCCCTGCTTTTCCAGTCGCCGGAGTAGCGGGTAAAGCGTGCCCTCCTCAACCTCCAGTCCATGCTCGGCCAGGCGTTGGACCAGGCTATAGCCATACTGTGGCGTTTCCATCTGGCTGAGAACGGCCAGGACCACGACTCCACGTCGGAGTTCCAATCTGAGGTTATTGATCTGATCGTCGAATTCTGTCATGTACTGTGTGCCTCATAGTACCATGTATTACTTATTACTGTTTATCATACAGTATCAGTATACTGTAGTATGTACAGTATTGTCAAGCCCCCAGTATAAATAATTTGAGAAGTGGATAGCTTGACGATTCCGGCATCCTCATATACATTACTTGTATACACCACTAGAGGTTGAACTGATGATGGAGCGAACCCAGATTTACCTGACCCGCGAGGAACGCCAGGCGCTACGGTCGATAGCAGAAGTAGTCGGCCAAAGCCAGAGCGAAATCATCCGGGAAGCGATCGATCAATACATTGAGAACTTCAATCAGGAAAATCGAGTCGAACTGATGCGCGCCGGATTTGGGATATGGGCTGATCGGGATGATATCCCTGAACTATTAGAAACCTTGCGCCGTGAATCGGATGAAAGGCTTGAGTTCTATGAATCATCAGAATCGCTATCTACTGGACAGTGATATCCTGATCGAGTATCTTCGCGGTCAGGAGCAGGCAGTCAAGTTCATCGAAGGATTGGCAGGTGATTTGCTGATCTCGACCATGACGGTTGCGGAGTTATTTTCCGGCGTGCGTGACGAAAATGAAATTCAGGTGGTAAGCCGGTTCCTTTCACCCTTGATTGCTATTTCTGTCGACTTCGACATCGCCCGCCTGGGTGGTGCATACCGTCGTCTATATAGACAAAGCCATGGCGTAGGTTTAAACGATGCCATCATCGCCGCGACGGCCGAATTGAACCGGGCCATACTGGTATCATTCAACAAGCGCCATTTTCCAATGATCACCGACCTGCTCGTTCCCTACGAGCGAGTTTAACCATCCTGGCCAAGCCCGCTCGGCAAGGCCAACTCATTCATATCACTGTCAGGGAGTCTCACAACATGACGAAGAAACTCGACGGAAAAGTTGCTCTCATCACCGGCGCGAGCGCCGGCATCGGTTATGCCGCCGCCCAAGCCCTCATGGACGAAAGCGCGCGATTGGTCCTCACCGCCCGCCGCGCCGAAAGGTTGGAACAACTGGCTCGCGAAGCTCAAGCCGCCGGAACGGAGGCGATCGCCGTCATCGGCGATGCTCGCGAGGAGAATACTGCCCGGCAAGCCGTCGCCGCGGCCATCGATCGGTTCGGCCGTCTCGATATCCTGATCAACAACGTCGGCGTCGGCAACTACAAAAACCTGGTCGACACCAGCGCCGAGGAATACGACGAGATGATGGACTCCAATGTCCGCTCGACGTTTTTGTTCACCCGTCACGCCGTGCCGCACCTGATCGCCCAAAAGAGCGGCACGATCCTGATGATCTCGTCCATGGCCGGCGTCTACGGCTTTGGCGGCGAGGCGGTTTACTGCATGACCAAATTCGCCCAGGTCGGCTTCGCCCAGGCGCTGGATAAGGAGCTGCGACCCCACGGCATCAAGGTCGGCGCGATTTGTCCCGGCGGCGTCAAGACCGAATTTGCTCTGGGAAAAGGCCGCACGCCGGAGGGCGTGGCCGAGTCGGACATGCTGGAACCGGAGGACGTAGCCGGGGTCATCCTGCTGGCCTGCACGCAGTCACCCGGCTCGCGCATTATTGAAGTTCAAATGCGCACGATGGCTGAACCGTTGACCTAAACGAACGCCATCATAGGCTCTAAACGGCCCTGCTTCGACAGGGCCATTTTTTATGGTTGCGCCTTTGGCCTTTACCGCCAAGCTCGTTACAATCTTGACCAAGAGAGGTGATTGTTATGCGACTCGGACTGATGCTCGGCTATGCGGCCGGCAAAATGGAGCTACCGGTGGAACTGGTCCAGGAAGCGGACCGGTTAGGTGTGTATTCCGTCTGGACGGCCGAGGCCTATGGCTCTGATGCCGTAACGCCACTGGCCTGGTTAGGCGCGCGGACCAAGCAGATCAAGTTGGGCACGGCCATCATGCAGATGCCCGGCCGCACCCCGGCCAACGCCGCCATGACCGCCATGACGCTCAACCAGCTATCCGGTGGCCGGTTCCTCATGGGTCTTGGCCTATCGGGTCCGCAGGTCGTCGAAGGCTGGCATGGCGTTAGCTATGCCGAGCCGCTTGTCCGCACGCGCGAGTACGTCAGCATCGTTCGCCAGATCTTTCGTCGCGAAGCCCCGTTAACCTTCGACGGCCGCCACTACCAGATACCCTATCGTGGCGAGGATGCCACCGGCCTGGGCAAGCCGCTCAAGAGCACGCTGGTCGCTGACCCCGATATTCCCATCTACCTGGCGGCCATTGGCCCCAAGAATGTCGAGCTGGCGGCTGAGATCGCCGACGGCTGGTTACCGATTTTCTTCGCACCTGAACAGTATGACGCCGTGTTTAAAGCCTATGTCGAGGCCGGACTGGCCAAAGCGGGGAAAACTATCGATTCGTTCGACATCACCCCGACCGTCTCCGTGGTCATCAATGGCAACCTCGACGTCTGCTACAACATGTTACGGCCGATGCTGGCCCTCTATATCGGCGGCATGGGTGCGAAAGGACGCAACTTTTATCATAATCTCGCGGCGCGTTATGGTTTTGAGTCGGCCGCTGACGAAATTCAAGATCTCTACCTCAGAGGTGACAAAGGCGCGGCCATGGCCCGCGTCCCGGCGGAGTTGATCGATGCCGTGGCCCTCGTCGGCCCTCGCGAGCGCGTGCGTGAGCGTTTGCAACTCTGGCGCGCCAGCCCGGTGACCACATTGAATATCACCGTGTTTGACGTGGGGACGCTAAGGACTATGGTAGAATTAGTACAAGAGTGAGTGAAAAATGGAAGTCGAATTTTCAACCATACAATTACCTAAGGATGCCGATATTCGAATCGATATCAGCATCGCCGCTCGCCTTGGAATAACTGCCCAGACCGCTCAGCGCAAAGTCAGCAAACTGCTCTTAGAGCAAGTTGGTAACTTGTTATACGGGGAAATCCCGACTCTCGTTGCCGGAGAGCGGTTGCTTTGGCGTGTTCCAGTCTGGTTATCATCGCCGAAGCGAGGAGCGCTTGGCCAAATCAGCACTATCGATGTGGATGCCCAAACAGGGGAAATTCTGTACTCGCAGCAGTTATTGAACAGTCTAAGCGAACAGGCTCGTCATTTTGCTCAACCTCCAGCACCAAGTACAGTTGGAAGATAGTTGGTGTCTTCCCGCATGTGCATCGATAGTATGCTCATACTGGGAACAGCCAATCTACCAGGGCGACCTGGCGCGTTGGTTCGGGACATCTTCTATTGGTACCCCTGCCAAGAATATCACTGCTTTGACAAAATTTGGTTTTGAAGTGACGGTCAAAGATGGATCGCTCGAGCTATTGCGTGATTTATTACTGAATAATGTGCCGGCCATCTTATTTGTCCGTACAAGCGACCTACCCTATTGGCAAGTCGATACCGCGCATGCAATAGTGATCGCTGGGCTAGATGTAGACACCGTCTACATTTTTGATCCGGCGTTTGAGGACACCCCAAAATCTGTTCCGATCGAGGAAATGATGCTGGCGTGGTCTTATTTTGATTACACCCTAGCCATCATTAAGCACAACCAACAATAACACGTTCTTACCCCATGATTGAGAGGCAGGCTAATCGAGAGGAAATCTGGCAAGCGCGCAATGAACCCATCGCTATCGCTGGGCGCGAAAAACTTCTGATAGAGTTGATCACCGCGCTCGCTGAAACGCGGCCGCTAACTGGCCGCCGCTATAACCGGACGATGCAGCGGTATGCCCGGCGCGGCTTGCCCTGGCTTTCCAAGAGCCAGATCATCGACGCCTACGAACGGTTATGCGAAGCCGGTTACCTGACCTACGATCCCGATCTGCGCGGCCATTTGCAGATGAAGCCCATGCGCACGCAATCGGGCGTGACCGTTGTCACCGTCCTGACGAAACCCTACCCCTGCCCCGGCAAGTGCATTTTCTGCCCGACAGATGTGCGCATGCCCAAGAGTTACCTCCATGACGAACCGGGAGCGATGCGCGCCGAACGCCATAACTTCGACCCTTTCGAGCAGACCCTCTCCCGCCTGCGCGCTCTGGAGCAAATCGGCCACCCGACTGAGAAAATCGAACTACTCGTCCTGGGCGGCACATGGTCCAGCTACCGGCGCGACTACCAGGAATGGTTCATCAAACGCTGCTTGGACGCCATGAACGGATTCGACGCCGCCACACTGGTCGAGGCGCAAGAGGCGAACGCCCGCGGACGGCGGCGCAATGTCGGTCTGGTGATCGAAACCCGCCAGGACCACATCGACATCGACGAACTACGCTGGCTGCGCTATCTGGGTGTTACCAAGGTTCAGGTCGGCATCCAGAGCCTCGACGAACACATCCTGGCCATCAACCAGCGCGGCCACGACGTCCAGAGCACGCGCGACGCCTTTCGACTGCTGCGATTGGCCGGCTTCAAGATTCACGGCCACTGGATGGCCAACTTGCTCGGCGCGACCGTTGAAAGCGACATTGAGGATTTCGGCCGCCTGTGGAGCGATCCGGCCATTCGCCCCGACGAACTCAAAATCTATCCCTGCATGTTGGTGCCCAACGCCGAACTCCATGACTACTGGCTGCGCGGCGACTACCGGCCCTACACCGAGGACGAAGTCCTGGAGGTGCTGGTCGCCTGCAAAGCACAGGTGCCGCGCTACGTCCGGCTCAACCGCGTCATCCGCGATTTCCCGACAACCAACGTTGTTGCCGGAAACAAGAAGGCCAACCTGCGCCAGCTGGCCCAAACGAAGTTGCGGGAACAGGGACGTCCCTGCCAGTGTATTCGCTGCCGGGAAATACGGCGGGATCAGGTCCGGTTTGACGAGTTAGAGTTGCGAGTGCTGACCTACGACACCGACGCTACCATTGAGCACTTCCTGAGCTATGAGACGGCTGATAGTCGACTGGCTGGTTTCCTGCGCCTGTCCTTACCCAACCCGGCCGGTGATCACCCGTTACCTGAATTGACCAGCCACGCCATGATCCGCGAGGTCCATGTCTATGGCCCGGCTCTGAACCTGGGAGACGACAGCCGCGGCGAAGCCCAGCATATCGGCCTGGGCACGCGACTCATTGAAAAAGCAAAGGAGATGGCTCGCGCCGCCGGTTTCGGCCAGATCGCCGTCATCAGCGCCATCGGCACGCGCGAGTACTACGCACGGCTCGGTTTCCGGCTGGATGGCCTGTACATGGTGGCCTCGATCGACTGACGGCCATATTCAACGACGAAAAGATGGATCACTCGCGCTCCGGGCGAACCCGGAGGTCTGAGACAATACCATGAGACGACGAAGAACCGGCGAGCGCTCACAAGCAACAAACGACCCATTCGTTTTTAATACCCGACCCCGATTGACTCTCCTCAGCGAGGAACAAAAAGAAAAGGTTCACCGGTATGCGCTGTCGATATTGGGCCGGACCGGCATCCGGGTTGATTCACCCGGCGTCCTTCGATTTTTGGAAGATCAATTAAGCGTCAAGGCTGAGGACGGCATCCTGAAGTTGCCAGCCGAGGTGATCCAGGAGGCCATCCGCACTGCGCCGAAGACCATCGATGTCTACGATCGCTTGGGCCATCACGTGTTCAAGCTGGGCGATGACCGCTTGCGCTTCGGCATCGGCGTGACGGCGCTATTCTACCAGGACCCGCTGACCGATGATGTCACCCCCTTCACCCGCCGCCACATGCAGGACATGGTCCGGCTGGGTAGCCGCCTGCCGCACTACGACGTCATCTCCACCGTCGGCATCGTCCAGGACGTGCCGCCAGAATTGACTGATCTGCATGCCAGCCTGGAAATGATCGCCAACACGACCAAACCGCTGGTCCTGCTGGTGTCGGATGAATACAAATTCCCAGCCGTGCTGGACATGTTCGAGCTGTTGCACGGCGACCTGGCTGAAAAACCGTTCGTCCTGCCCTATTTCAATCCGGTATCGCCACTGGTCGTTAACGAGGGCACGGCCGACAAATTGAAGGTCGCCGTCGAGCGGGGCCTGCCGGTTATTTACTCCAACTACAGCATGGCCGGCGCTTCCACACCCCTGACGCCGGCGGGCACGCTGTCCTTGTTGCTGGCCGAACTGCTGGCCGGGCTGACCATCAGCCAGCTCATCCGGCCGGGCACGTCGATCAGCCTGGGGATGCTGCCGGTCTACTTTGACATGAAGACGATGATGAATTTCTATGACCCGCAGAGCATCCTCATCAATCTGGCCTGCGCCGAGATGATGGCCTACTACGGGCTACCGCACACCGGCACCTCCGGCAGCGGCACCGGCTGGGGCATGGACCTCATCGCCGCGGACACGTACTGGCTCAACACGCTGACCTTCAGCCTGACCAAGGGCGGGCTAGCGCCGTTCATCGGCGATACCCTCGGCTCGAAGGCCATCTCACCGCTGACCATCGTCCATGTCCACGAGATCATCGACCAGGCGCTCCGTTTCGCCGCCGGCTTTCAACTGGACGATGCTCACACCGTGCTGGACGAAATCCACGAGGTCGGCCCCGGCGGCCATTTCCTGACCGCTGACTCGACCCTGGCCCGCTACAAGGACGGTTACTACACCAGCCCACTCTATCCGCATTGGAGTATGGAGACCTGGCAACTGGAACGACGGCCATCGGCTGATCGGGTCATGCGTGAGCGGACCGTGGCATTGATGCGAGACCTGCACGCGCCGGGCGACCACGACGAATTGATCGCCAAGGGGCACATGTTTATCAATAGGCTGGAAATCACATGATCATCAGTGTTCGCGAAGCACGCCCAGATGACGCAGTCGAATTACTGTCTTATCTTCATCGCGTCCTTGCCGAGCCGGGCATCAACCTGATCAACACACCCGAAGAGTTCAAGTTGTCCGTAGAGGAAGAAGCCCGGTTTTTAGCCGACATGGCCGGCGCGGTTAACAGCCTCTATCTGGTGGCCGAACATGAAGGCGTAATTATCAGACAGGTTATCCTCCTGGGCGGTAAACGCCGCAGTATCCGCCACGCGACGACGCTGGGCATCACCATAGCCAAGGAGTGGCGTGGTCAGGGTGTCGGCCGCCGTCTGATGGATGAGGCAATTGCCTATGCGCGCTCCTCCGGCGTCATCAAGCGAATCGAGCTACAAGTCTTTGTCCGCAACCAGCCGGCTATTCATCTGTATGAGCAATGCGGCTTTGAAACGGAAGGCGTGCTGCGACGGGCGGTTTACCGCGACGACGAATATTTGGATGAATATGTGATGGCCTTGCTTCTGGATTAGGTTATTTTTGCTTGAATGATTGTGAGTGTACCGGCGATGAAAAAGATAGCCCACGAAGAGTGTTTGGTTTTCATGCTCGCCCAACCGCGCACCGGCAAGATCGCTACGGTAGCTACGGCAATGTAGTCTCACCCATCAACCAGCGATCGACTTCACGCGCGGCGGCCCGGCCCTCGTTGATCGCCCAAACGACGAGGCTTTGCCCGCGCCGGGCATCGCCGGCGGTGAAGATGTCGGGGACGTTGGTCTGGAATCGACCGTAGGGGGCGGCCACGTTTGACCGGCCGTCTACTTCAACGCCCAGCTGCTGCGGCAGGCCGTACTCCGGACCGAGGAAACCTAACGCAAGGATAACCATCTGCGCCGGCCATTCCCGTTCCGTGCCGGGGACTGGGTGTAATGCCGGGCGGCCGTTGCCGTTACTGGCCCAGGCAACTTCAACTGTCCGCAGGCCGCGCAGGCAGCCATGTTCATCTCCGAGGAGTTCAACCGTCTGGATGCTGTAGGTGCGCGGGTCCGGCCCAAAGACAGCCGCGGCCTCGGCCTGGCCATAATCCAATTTGTAGACGCGCGGCCACTGGGGCCAGGGGTTGTCGGCGGCGCGTTCGTTCGGCGGCTGGGCCATAATCTCAAATTGCACGAGGCTGCGACAGCCGTGGCGAAGGGCGGTGGCCACGCAATCGGTGCCGGTGTCTCCACCGCCGATGACGATGACATCCCTCCCCGCCGCCGAGAGGAATTGCCCGTCAGAATGATCGGAATCAAGCAGGCTCTTGGTATTGCCGTGCAGGAAATCCATGGCGAAGTGGATACCTTGCAGTTCCCGACCGGGCACCGCCAGGTCGCGCGGTCGCGTCGCGCCGATACATAAGACGATAGCATCATACTCGCGTCGAAGATCATCGGCGGAGAGATCGATTCCAACCTCGACGCCGGCACGGAATTCGATTCCGCCGGCACGCATGACGTCAATACGCCGCTCGACCAGTTTCTTATCCAGCTTCATATTGGGGATGCCATACATGAGCAGGCCACCGATCCGGTCGGCGCGTTCGAATACGGTGACATGATGGCCGACTGCATTCAGTTGATCGGCGCAGGCTAGCCCGGCCGGACCGGAACCGATCACTGCTACCCGCTTGCCGGTGCGTGTTTCGGGAATGGTCGGTTGAACCCAGCCTTCCTCGTAGGCGCGCTCGATAATGGCATATTCGATGCTTTTGATCGTCACCGGCGGGTCATTGATGCCTAGCGTACAGGCGGCCTCGCACGGCGCAGGGCAAACCAGGCCGGTGAATTCCGGGAAGTTATTGGTCTTGTGGAGGCGATCATAGGCTTGCCGCCACAAGCCACGATAGATCAAATCATTCCATTCCGGAATTAAATTGTTGATCGGGCAGCCGGTAGTCATTCCGTTCAGGATTTGCCCCTTGTGGCAGAAGGGGATGCCGCAGTCCATGCACCGGGCGGCCTGGGTTTGCAGCCTTTCTTCCGGCATATACAGGTGGAGCGGCTGCCAGTCGCGTACCCGCTCGATGACCGGGCGTTCGCCGGCCGTTTCGCGGCCGTAAGTCATAAATCCGGTGATCTTGCTCATGGGATGAGTGTAGTGGTCTTCTCCATTAGTTTCCGCCGATCCGGGCCAGATCGCGGCGATTGGCCTCGAAAGCGACCATGACCGCCTCCTCGCCCGACAATCCCCGGGCTTCGGCCTCGCTCAAGGCGCGCATCATCCGGCCGTAATCCTTCGGCAGGACCTTGACGAATCGCGGCCAGACCGTTTCCCAATCACTTAACATATGCCAGGCCAGTGTGCTGCCGGTGTGGATGGCGTGTTGCCAAATCATGTTGTTCAATTCCCGGGCATCATGCTCATCCGGCGAGAGAAGATCGACCATGTCCTGATTGCAGCGTCGCTCGAAGGTTCCATCAGCATCATAGACATAGGCGACACCGCCCGACATGCCCGCGGCGAAATTGCGCCCGGTCGAACCAAGGACAACTACCCGACCGCCGGTCATGTATTCACAACCATGATCGCCGACAGCCTCGACAACGGCCTTAACGCCGCTATTGCGCACGCAGAACCGTTCGCCGGACGCACCGCGGATGTAGACCTCGCCACCTGTCGCCCCGTAGAACGCGACGTTGCCGACGATTACGTTCTCTTCGGGCACGAAGATCGAGCCGTCCGGCGGTTTGACGATGATTTTACCGCCGGAGAGACCCTTGCCGATGTAGTCGTTGGCATCGCCTTCCAGGGTGAAAGTCAGGCCGCGCGGCAGGAACGCACCGAAGCTCTGCCCGGCCGAACCTCTGAATGTCAGCCGGACAGTATCTTCCGGCAATCCCTCGCCACCATGACGGCGGACGATCTCGCTCCCAAGCGTTGTCCCGACTGCGCGATGTATGTTTCGGATGGGTAACTCAGCCTCGATGGTTTCGCCTCGCTCCACAGCCGGGCGACAAAGGTCCAGCAAAACCGTCTGATCCAAACTGTTCTCCAACCCATGCTCTTGTTGCTTGGTGCAGTACCGGCCTACTTCTGAACCAACCTTAGGTTGAAAAAGTAGCGGCGATAGATCGAGGTGCCGAGCCTTGGGGTGGGTAACATCTTCGCGGATAGCTAGCAGATCGGTGCGGCCGACCAACTCATCCATCGTTCGCGCGCCCAACGCGGCCATCAATTCCCGCACCTCCTGGGCTACAAAACGCATGAGATTGGCGACATCTTCTGGTTTTCCGGTAAACCGCTTCCGCAGTTCCGGGTTCTGGGTGGCGATACCGACCGGACAGGTATCGAGGTGACAAACACGCATCATGACGCAACCCATAGCGACCAGAGGCGCGGTAGCAAAGCCGAACTCTTCCGCGCCCAACAACGCGGCGATAACGACATCGCGGCCGGTCTTCAGCTGGCCGTCCGTCTCCAGACGGACCCGGCTGCGAAGATCGTTCATGACCAGCGTCTGGTGCGTCTCGGCCAGACCCAGTTCCCAGGGCAAGCCGGCATGCTTGATGCTGGAGACGGGTGACGCGCCCGTCCCGCCGTCGTGGCCGCTGATTAGGATGACGTCGGCGTGACCCTTGGCGACACCGGCCGCGACGGTACCCACACCTACTTCGGAAACGAGCTTCACGTTGATTCGGGCCTCCGGATTGGCGCTCTTCAGGTCATAGATGAGTTGGGCCAAATCCTCGATGGAGTAGATATCGTGATGGGGCGGCGGGGAGATAAGACCGACACCGGGTGTGGAATAGCGCACCTTGGCGATCGAGGGATAAACCTTGTGGCCGGGCAGCTGGCCGCCCTCGCCGGGCTTGGCTCCCTGGGCCATTTTGATTTGGATTTCCTGCGCCTGGGTTAGATACTCAAGCGTGACGCCGAAGCGACCACTGGCGACTTGCTTGATGGCGCTGTTGCGCGAATCGCCATTCTCATCAGGCTTAAATCGATCGCGGTCTTCGCCGCCTTCGCCCGTGTTGCTCTTGCCACCGACGCGATTCATAGCGATCGCCAGCGCCTCATGCGCCTCTTTACTAATGGAGCCGTAGGACATTGCCCCGCTCTTGAAGCGGCGCACGATCGCCTCCACCGGTTCAACTTCTTCGAGCGGAAGAGGGGTTCCGGCCAATCGCAATTCCAGCAGGCCGCGCAGCGTCGCCAGCTGGTTTTCCCGGTTGTGCACCTCGGCCGCGTATTGTTTATAGGCCTCATAATCACCGGAGCGCACGGCGTGTTGCAGCCGGTGGATGGTTGAAGGGTTGAACAGGTGATATTCCCCACCCTCACGGTACTGGTAGCGCCCGCCAACATCGAGAGTGCGGCCGTTGGCCGGTCGCTCCGGGAAGGCCATCACGTGCCGCTCGATCGTTTCCTCGGCGATGACAGCGAGATCGGCACCTTCGATGCGCGTCGGCGTGCCGGTAAAATAATGGTCAACCACTTCACGATTCAGGCCAAGGGCTTCGAAGATCTGGGCGGCATGATAGCTTTGGATGGTCGAGATGCCCATCTTGGATAGCACCTTGATGACACCCTTGGTTGACGCTTTCAGGTATTTTTTGACCGCCTCCTCGTACTCGATGCCGGTGACTAAACGGCTACGAATGAGATCATCGATGGTCTCGAAGGCCAGGTAGGGGTTGATGGCTTCAGCCCCATAACCAATGAGGCAGGCAAAGTGGTGGGTTTCGCGCGGCTCGCCTGATTCAAGAAGCAGATTGACCCGCGAACGGCTTCCCTGACGGATGAGATGCTGGTGCAAGCCGGCGATTGCCAGTAAGGCCGGGATGGCTGCCTGCCGGCGATTGACTCCCCGATCGGAAAGGATGAGCAGATTGTTGCCTTTGGCAATCGCTTGATCGGCGGCGTCGAAAAGTTTATCCATCGCCGCGGCCAGCCCCGCGCCGTCGCTCTTCGCCGGGAACAGAATCGGCAGCGTGATCGCCTTGAAACCAGGTTCGCGGATTTCCCGCAGTTTGGCCAGTTCCGCGTTCGATAGGATTGGAGATGGGATGCGAATGCGCCGGCAATCTTCCGGTCGCGGATTGAGTAAGTCGCCCTCGGAACCGAGCAGGATAACGCTGCTGGTGATTAATTCCTCGCGAATAGCATCGATGGGCGGATTCGTAACCTGGGCGAACAACTGGCGGAAATAGTTGTAGAGGAGCTGTGGTCGTTCGGAAAGGACGGCGACCGGCGTGTCATCACCCATCGACCCCAGCGGTTCAACGCCATCCTTGGCCATCGGGGCCAGGATCATTCGTAAATCTTCAAATGTGTAGCCGAAAGCGTGTTGCCTAACGACGACTGTGTCATGATCAGGTGGCGTCAACTGAGCGGCCGGTGGTAAAGACTCCAGCGAACGCATGAATTGCGCCAGCCAGTCTGCATAGGGTTGGGCGGCGGCCATATCGCGCTTCAGCTCAGCGTCATCGATGATGCGGCCCGCCGCCGTATCCACCAGCAACATCCTGCCCGGCCGCAAGCGACCTTTATAACGTACCTGCTCCGGCGGCATGTCGAGCACACCAACCTCGGAAGCCATGATGACGCGATCGTCGGTCGTCACGTAATAGCGCGAGGGGCGCAAGCCGTTCCGATCAAGCGTCGCGCCGATCAGTGTGCCATCGGTAAAAGCCATCGACGCCGGGCCATCCCACGGTTCCATGAGTGTGCTGTGGTAAGCGTAGAAGGCGCGCTTTACCTCGTCCATCTCCTCATGTTTTTCCCACGGTTCCGGAATCATCATCATGACCACATGGGGCAATGATCGTCCGGCCAATGTCAGAAATTCCAGCGTATTATCAAACATGGCCGTGTCGCTGCCGTCTTCATCAACGATGGGAAAGAGGCGATTCAGATCAGGGCCAAATAAATCGGTATTGAAAAGTGCCTGGCGGGCGTGCATGAAGTTAACATTACCCTGAACGGTGTTGATCTCGCCGTTGTGGGTCACGTAGCGGTATGGATGAGCGCGCTGCCAGCTTGGGAAAGTATTGGTTGAAAAACGGGAGTGGACCAGAGCGAGGGCTGACTCAACAAGTGGGTTGGATAAATCCGGAAAATACGACCGGACCTGCTCGGAGAGAAGCATGCCTTTATAGACGATGGTCCGCGACGACAGGCTGGCGAAATAGAAGATACCGGCCCCTGGACCGGAGGCGCAGTGAATTTGCTTCTCGGCGAGGCGGCGAATAACATACAATTTTCGTTCGAAATCGAGTGGAGTTACGAGATCGGCGTTTCGGCCAATGAACACCTGGCGCATAGCCGGCTCGCTGATGCGAGCGGTTTCGCCCAGGCCGAGGTTGTTGACCGGCACATCGCGCCAGCCCAGAACGGTTTGCCCTTCGGCGGTGACAATCGCATCGAAAGCTGCCTCACAGGCATCCCGACGAACCGGGTCCTGTGGCAGGAAAAGCATCCCAACACCATACTCGCCCGGATTGGGGAGAGAAAAGCCCAGACGAGGGCATTCAGTGACGAAAAATGCGTGGGGTAGTTGCAGGAGAATGCCGGCGCCATCGCCGGTATTGGATTCGGAACCCTGCGCTCCACGATGACTCAGATTTTCCAGGATGGTCAGCGCATCGTGGACAATGGCGTGGGAGCTCTGACCTTTGACGTGGGCGATAAAACCCGTCCCACAAGCATCATGCTCAAAGCGGGGATCGTAAAGCCCTTGCTGGCCAGGCAACTCACCGCCGCCCGGCGGGCTTTTTTGTTGTCTTCTGCGCTTGTTTGAACGCCTCATGCTCTTCTTCTCCTAATGATTTTTTCCTTGCCCGAATCATGTTCCGCGCGTATCAGGCGTTCGCCGAGATGGCTATTAATGTACAAAAACGCACCTCTCTCGAGATGCGTAATTTATTTTTGTAATTCTAACAGTTTAAGGTTTGGTCTCATTCGGGCACTTTATACGAATTCTCATCCAACTCTTCATCATTTTTCACAAATTGACAGCCGGTGAGATTGCATTATCATTCCCAATCGTGGTGCAAAAGCCGGAACAAGTTGTCCGGTTACATCAGAATAAATCATTTAGAGGCCATGACGCCTCCCTCGCCAGCCTAACCCGGCCAGCGAGAGGAGGCGTTTTTTATTTTAGATCGCAAATTTTTTAGGAGAAGAAGAGATGGTCAAGCAAAACATACGCACGCTGCGACGATTGATCAACGTCATTGTAATCTTTGGGTTGATGCTTGTATTTGCTCGTTCGGCTGCCGCCCAAGGCGAAGAGGCAGTTGTCAGCGCCGTGGATACCGTCTGGGTCCTCATCTCGGCGGCACTGGTCTTCTTCATGCAGGCGGGCTTTGGCTTCCTGGAAGCCGGGCTGGTGCGGTCCAAGAATGTGGTCAATATCATGGCCGAAAACTTCATGGACACCACCATGAGCACCGTGGCCTTTGTCATTGCCGGGTTCGCGCTCATGTTCGGGACGAGTTTCAGTGGATTGTTCGGCACCGAATGGTTTTTCCTGCGCGATTTACCAGAGGTTTATCCCGGTTTGGCCATCCCCAGCCTGGCCTTCTTTTTCTTTCAGTTTGCCTTTTGTGCTGCTGCCGGCACGATCGCCTCGGGGCTTATGGCTGAACGTACCGATTTCAAAGCTGATTTAGTCTACTCTTTCTTTGTTGCCCTCATCATATACCCCATCTTCGGCCACTGGGTATGGGGCGGCGGCTGGCTGGCCCAACTCGGCTATCTAGACTTCGCCGGATCTTCGGTGGTCCACCTGGTCGGCGCATTCGTCGGCCTGTCCGGCACGATTATCATGGGCAAACGGCGTGATAAAGTCTTTGGGCAGAATATTCGCGGCCACAACATCCCGCTTGCGGCATTAGGCACATTCATCCTATGGCTGGGCTGGTTCGGCTTCAACGGCGGTAGCCAATTATCGGCCGACCCTGTGCCGATTTCGCTTATCATCGTGACGACCGACTTCGCCGCTACGACCGGCGCGGTGGCGGCCATGTTTCTGGCCTATGCCTATACCAAAAAATGGGACGTCAGTATGGCCTTTAACGGCGCATTGGGCGGCCTGGTCGCCATCACCGCATCGGCCGCGTTTGTGACCCCTCTCGCCGCCCTGCTGATTGGGGCCATCGCCGGCGCCATTGCTTTCTACGGCATTCTCTTTATGGAGAAGATCAAGATCGACGATCCGGTTGGCGCTTTCCCGGTTCACGGCCTAAACGGCATGTTCGGTATCCTTGCTGTGGGCATCTGGGCAGGGGATGGTGTTGGTCTGCTTTCGGGCGGCGGATTTGAGCAACTGGGTATTCAGGCGCTTGGCCTTCTGGCCTGCACGTTGTGGGTCTTGCCGATGTCATTCTTGATGTTCTTCCTGATTGATAAGACAATCGGTCTGCGCGTTAGCGCCGAGATCGAGGACGAGGGCATCGATGAAGCCTATCATGGCATTCCGTCCTATCCCGACTTTGTGCGCAGCGATCAGGGTTTCGTCGACACAACCGCGTCGGCATACTCTTCCAGCACTGATTAGAAGGGTGGAGCAATTTATCCCGATCGCATTTCCATTTTGGCATTAGCGGGCTCGGCCTCTCCGGTCGCTCGGAGAGGCTGGGTCATCGTTTATGTAATCCCACTAAACTTTTGGAGGTAATTGATATGAAACCGAGCGACGTAACAAAATTAATCAAGGAGAAAAAGATCGAAGTCGTGGACGTAAAGTTCACCGATCTCTTTGGTCAGTGGCAGCATTTCTCCCTGCCGATCGAGGACTTCAGCGAAGAAGCGGCTTTTGAGGAAGGTTTGGGATTCGACGGCTCCTCGATTCGCGGATTTCAGAGCATCGAATCGAGCGACATGATCCTGATCTGCGATCCCGCCACCGCCATCGTCGATCCTATCTGTGAAGCACCGACCCTTAGTCTCATTGGCGATGTGTACGATCCGATCAGCCGCGAACCTTACTCGCGAGATCCCCGCTATGTGGCTCGCAAGGCAGTCGAGTATCTCAAATCAACCGGTATCGCCGATACAGCCTATTTCGGTCCGGAGGCGGAGTTCTTCGTCTTTGACAAAGTGATGTACTCCGCGGGTGAGTATTCATCTGCCTACCAGGTCGATAGTGTTGAAGGTCCCTGGAACAATGGCATTTTCGGCTTCGGCCACTCCGTGCCTCACAAGCGCGGCTACTTCCCAGTCGCCCCATTCGATACCCTGCAGGACCTTCGCTCCCTGATGGTTCGCACCTTGATCGATTCCGGTGTACCTATCGAACTCCATCATCATGAGGTTGGCACGGCCGGACAGTGCGAGATCGATATGCGCTTCGATCATCTGGTTAAGATGGCTGACAACGTCCAGCTTTATAAATACATCGTCAAGAACGTCGCCCAGAAACACGGCAAGACCGTCACCTTCATGCCCAAGCCCATCTATGCGGATAACGGCTCCGGCATGCACACCCACCAAAGCCTCTGGAAGGACGGCAAGCCATTGTTCTTCGATGAAACGGGCTATGCCGGGCTGAGCCAGATCGCCAAGTGGTATATTGGCGGCATCCTGAAGCACATCAACGCGCTGCTGGGCATCGTCGCTCCGACCACCAACTCCTATCGCCGCCTGGTACCGGGCTATGAAGCGCCGGTCGTCATCGCTTACTCGGCCCGCAACCGCTCGGCCGCGGTTCGCATCCCGATGTACTCCAAGTCGCCCAAAGCTAAGCGCATCGAGTTCCGCTGCCCCGACCCGGCGGCTAACCCCTACCTGGCTTTCGCCGCCATGCTGATGGCCGGCCTGGACGGCATCAAGAACCAGATCGATCCGGGCGAGCCAGCTGAGATGGATCTCTTCGACGAGGAGAACATCAACAAGGTGACGATGACTGTCGGCAAGTTAAATGAAGCGTTGGATGCCCTAGAAGCCGATCATGCCTTTTTGTTGGAGGGTGGCGTCTTTACCAAGGATTTGTTGGACGCCTATATCAGCCACAAGCACGAGACCGAGATCGGCCCGGTCAGTCTGCGACCGCATCCTTATGAGTTCCTGCTGTACTACGGTATTTAGCGCACTGTAACCCTAATTATCACCACTTGTTCGTAGTGGGCACTTTAGTGCCAGCTCTGAAGAAGGCGATTGAAATCGCTACTACGAACCAAAACGGAAAGCCCCCGGTCAGTCGGGGGCTATTTTTATCCAGTTCAGTTGACCTGGAGGGCGGATCAACCTGGCGGTTCTTTGGCTGTCTGGAAACTCCAGGTATAAGTAGCGCCGTTCACGTCGACGCGGACGGAATAGGTGGCATCCGGCAGGAGTGGTTGTTGGGGAATAATCACGATGGCATCCCGGTTATCCAGAATTAGACGGGCCGTCTTCTGCTGGTACGCATCGGGGTGAGTGAAAGTCGTCTCGTCGAAGTAGCAGTGAGCCAGGTATTGGCCGTCTTTATAGAGGCCGGTCCCGGTCACCCGTGGTATTTGCGTGCCGTCGCCGATCTGCAGCATGATCGGCGCGCCGGTTGGTTGTTGGTAACCGGCGCAATGGCTAAGGGCTTCGGGAAACTCCGGTAGTGAATAGCGCAACACCCAGGTCGAGCCGCCGTCGCGCGGAAACATGATCGGATAACCGGTTCCGGCGGGAAGCGGGCCAAGGCCGCGCCTGACGTCCATCGTGGCGGTCAGGGGTTGGGGAGCTGTCGCATCGCGGTATTCGGCAAAGCCGGTGGTTTGTAATTGGGGATCGATCAGGGGTATTGCGTGAAACGGGGCCGACATCCAGTAGTTAATCGCCCATTTGAAAGGGTCTGAACCGATAAAACCGGCGGCGATATTGCCGTTCTCTCCGGCCAGCTGCCCTCCCTTTGTGGAATAGGGACTGGCGCTGTTTTGGGAGTGCCGGAGTTCCCCGGTCATGGACATATAGCGGCTGTGCTCGCCACTTTCTACCGACCAAATGGTGTTTTCGCTCAACAGGGATAAATTTGCCTCGCGCCGGAACAGATTGGCGTATTGTAGCCAGTCGGTCCCGGCCGCTTGGATAGTCGGCGAGGCAGCCGGCGCCACTGTCGCTGTTGGTTGCAGTGTTGGCGTCGCGGTTGGTGAAGGTTCAGGCGTAAGGGTTGGTGGGGCAATTGTGGCGGTGGGCGGCGGCTCGGTGGGCTCCGGAGTCAAGGAGAGTTCTGCCGTTGGCGGCGCGACTATTAGAGTCGCCGTGGCATTCTGAACGATTGCCGGAGGCCGTCTTGTAGCCGTCGACGCTGGCGGTGGAAGCTGGGTTACCGGCAATTGCGTCGTCGCTTCGGCAAGCGAAGCACCCGAATCTTCGCCCTGGGCGCAACCGCTCGATATAAGGGCTAGTAGCAAGCCGACGACAATGATCAATAAAGTAATCCGATCTGACCTTGACCTGCGCAATGTGCCCATCATCTTTGTACCCCAAAGAGGTAATTTCATGTTAAAAATTCCCGCCAAGCGAATGAAGTGCCGGAATTATACGCACAAGGCTATCCGAAATACAACAAGCGCGGATGGCCATGAGGTCGTAATCCTCGTATAATGCCCCCGGTATGTCCAAAGCAGTCGAACTTCGGCCGGCTAACCCTCGATCTTTTCGCGCTTTGCGCGAGATCGCCCGTTCGCTTAGCGCCGCCTGGGACCTGGATACAACCCTCGATCTCATCGCTCGTAAAACGACCGAAGTCATGCAGGCTGATTCCTGCACCATCTATCTACTGGACTCCGACCAGACGACGTTGCGCTTGCGGGCGACAACCGGTCTAGCCCAACAGGCGTTGGGCCGCGCAACCTTGCGCGTCGGTGAGGGCATGACCGGTTATGCCGTAGCCGAGAATCGGCCCATCTTCGCCGCCGATGCCCAACTCGACCCACATTTCAAGTGGGTCGAACACACCGGCGAAGTCCGTTTCCGGTCTTTGTTGGCGGTGCCGTTGGTGCTCGACGACCGACCCATCGGCGCCCTTAATGTTCAAACCGTGGTCGCCAAGGTTTATTCTGATGACGAGATCGAAATATTGGCCCTGATCGGCGACCTGGCCGCGGGAGCATTGGTTAAAGCCCAATTGTATGATCGCCAGCGGCGCCAGTTAGATGATCTGCGCACCCTGGCCCAGGTGAGCGAGGCAGTTACTTCACCCCAATACCTGGACGATATTCTCCGGGTCGTGACCGAAATGGCGGCGCAAACCATTAACGCTGATGCCTGCGCCATCTATTTGTTTGGCCACGATAGGGACGGTTTTACAGATAGCTCGCCGGATGCCTCGATCTTCGGCGGTTCGGTCGAGTCCGCCCGCCCGGATGGGAAACTTCTGGAGCAAATCGTCGCCAGCGGCCGCTTGACCTACATGCCGGATATCATGCTGGAGCCGGCAAAGAGTGACGGCGCACAGGCCGCGCGTGCCTCGCTGCTGGCAGTGCCGCTCAACGTACAGGATCGAACAATCGGCGTTCTGACTTGCCAGGCTACACCCGGCCATGCATTCACCGAAGGTCAGGAAACGTTACTGACGACGCTGGCTAACCAAACCGCCCTGGCCATTGAAAATGCACGCTTGGTGACCAACGCCGCCGTCGTTCGCGAAATGCACCATCGCATCAAAAACAATCTGCAAACAGTGGCCATGCTCATGCAGCTCCAACTGCCGGATGCTGACAGGCTGGAAACCCGGCAGGTGCTACTCACCAATATCCACCGCATCCGCAGCATTGCCGCTGTCCACGAGATCTTGTCGGAACAGGGCTTCCGGTTGGTAAACGTCAAGGCGGTTTTGGAGCGTGTCGCCGGCATGACGATGACCGGTATGGCCCGGCCAGGTCAAGTCGTGCGCATCGCCGTGCACGGCGATAATCTTCAACTGCCCAGCCGGGCGGCAACAGCGCTGTCAGTCGTCGTTAACGAACTCGTACAGAACAGCCTGGAACACGCCTTCGTCAATCGACCGGAGGGTCTGATCGATATCTCCCTGGCACGCACCCCGGACTCGCTGATGGTCCTCGTTCGCGACGATGGCATTGGCATTCCGGACCAAATTGAACCCAACCTCGGCCTGGAAATCGCCGCGGCGCTCGTTCATGACGACCTGCAGGGATCGCTGGAATTCAATCGACTGGATAATGGAACAGAAGTCTGCATTCGACTGTCGCGCAGCGCCGAGAGATTGGGAAATAAGGACGAATGATATGCTGATCCTGATCGCCGATGATGAATCGATCATCCGCCTGGGATTGAAGTCCATGCTGGAGAGCATGGGCCACGATGTTGTCGCCGCCACCAACGGCCGTGAGGCCATTCGCCTGGCTGAACGACAGAAACCCGATCTGGCCATCCTCGACATCCGTATGCCTTATACCGACGGACTGCAGGCCGCCCGGACAATAGCGCAAGCCCAGTCGATGCCCATCTTATTTCTAACAGCCTTCAGCGAGCGGGAATTGATCGACAAAGCCACCGATCTGCCCATCCACGGCTATTTGATCAAACCCATCCAGCCGGAAGAACTAGGCGCGGCGATTGCCGTAGCTGTCAAGCGTTTCGAGGAAAGCCAGTCACTGGCAAATCGCACAGCCGCGTTGGAACGTGAACTGGCGGCGCGCAAGACCATCGATCGGGCAAAGGGTCGCCTTATGCGGATGGGCCTGACAGAAGAGGAGGCTTATTTGTCCATACAGGATCGTGCCCGTCGCAACCGGCAAAGCCTGACCCAGGCGGCCGAAGCCATCTTGCGACAACCCGGCAATGCTTAACGGCGAATCGGTCGCCGAATTCTCAGGAAAGGGTGTTGAAGAGTTGTAGTGCCGCCAGCGCTTCGATGGTCACATGCACCGCATTGTCGCTCGTTTCGTCACTCGGCCAATAGCCCTCTGACTCGCGCAACGCGAGCAGGCGCTCACGCGAAGCCGCCACGACCGGCGTGTCTGTAGCAACACCTGCTTCCAGAAGGCTGAGCAATAACCATGCCAGATTGCCGGCCGACAGATCATCCAACCGGGTTTCCAGGGAGGCCAGCGAGCGATCCGCAGACACCCGATCGTCCACTCGCTGCCAGAGCGCGGCCGCCAGCCAATGGGTGTGTAAAAAAGACGGCAAGCGACTATCTTCCGCCAATGACCGCGCCAGAAAAACGGCTGCTTCGCGCGCTGGACCGGGGAGCACATCGCCACTCGCCAGTGATAACCCGGCATTAGCAGTCAGATAGAGCCGGGCCATTGTATCACCCGGAACGGCCCACGCCGGTGCAGCCTGAGCCTCGGCCGGATCTTCCTCCCACGAACCGTCGGCCTTCTGTCGTTCAGCCAGGAATCGCAATCCATCGATCACGAGTGGGGCATAAGCGTCGATGCCTGCCTGTCGCGCCAGCGTCAATTGAAAGCACGTGGCATCGATCGAGCTGTATTCAGGTGACCAGGCCGGGGCCCAACCACCGTCGTTGCGTTGGGAGCGCGACATATCATCGCGAACCGTGTCCGGTGTTGGTTCGTTGAACAACAGGTAGCGCAGGCGCGCCTTCTCCAAGCTGCTGCCATGATTCAGTACAAAGGCCACTGCGGCTTCGTTTTTGGTTGCCATGTGTGCAAAAAAGGGAGATACGGGTCTGAGATACTGTCTCAGAGAATCACACCACTCGGATCATTGCCAGATTCGACGATCGCCCGGCGGACGTCAACGGTTAATAGCAACAACAAGCCGACGATGAAGAAAATGATGAGGCTGACGATAGCGATTCGTTGCGAGCCGGTTAACTGCACCGCCAGGGCGAAGGCGGCCGTTCCCAGCCAAGACGTACCCCGCTCGCTAATCTCATAGAATCCGAAGTATTTGGCCTCCTGTTCCCTGGGGATCATCTGCGAGAACAGAGAGCGGCTCAGGGCTTGTGAGCCGCCCAGCACCAGTGCCAGGAAAACGCCGAGGATGAACAATTGTGTCTGATTGTACAGGAAAGCGTAGGCGAAGATGACTACCCCTGACCAGATGACCAGGCTGATGACAATAGCCCGTTTAGCGCCAATGCGGCCCGCCAGGCGGCCGAACAGGAGCGCGCCAAAGAAAGCCACGAACTGGATCATCAGCACCAAAATCAGGATGGTTTGAGCCTCAACCCCCAGCTCATCGGCCGCAAAAAGGGCCGCGACGACGATGACTGTCTGGATACCGTCGTTGTAAATAAGATAAGCAATCAGGTAGCGCAGCGTCATCGGATAAATGCGCCACAATTCTCCGAATGTCTGCCAGATTTCCTTGATGCCATGTATGAAAAGATTAATCTGCGGGTGATCGTTGTCAGGGGCGCGTTGCACGAGCCGCCGGCCCGGGAAGAGAAAGGTGAAGATCAACCACCACACACCGGCTCC
>Ga0114939_10000951_pt1 | contig 23529 bp, 17 predicted proteins | sample AshMeaCrysSpring_FD_87196 | JGI IMG/M metagenome (GOLD analysis project Ga0114939, IMG submission 87196) | Groundwater microbial communities from Big Spring, Nevada to study Microbial Dark Matter (Phase II) - Ash Meadows Crystal Spring | ecosystem: Environmental > Aquatic > Deep subsurface >...
CGGCGCGTGCTGTCGGCGGCGCGCAGCAGGCGCGCGCTCTGGTGAAAGCCCAGCATCAGGCCGAAGATCTCGAAGGCCAGCTGCCCGGCGTCGGTGTCGGCGCGCAGCTCGCCGGTGCCCTTCGCATCCTCGATGGCGCGCAGCAGCTCGGCGTTCCAGCCGTCGATGATGCCGACCACGGCATCGCGCATGGGACCCGGGCGGTCGTCGTATTCGATGCTGCCGCCGATCATCAGGCAGCCCTGCTCGACCTCGCGCGTCAGCAGCTTCAGCCAGTTGTCCAGCATCGCCTGCAGACGGGCCAGTCCGCGCGGCTTGCGCACCGCCGGCGCCAGCACGGCGGCGACGAACTGCGCCGCGTACTCGGCCAGCACGGCGCGCTGCAGCTCCTCGCGCGAGCCGAAATGGGCGAACACGCCGCTCTTGCTCATCCGCATCTGCGCGGCGAGGTCGCCGATGGTCAGGCCCTCGAAGCCGTCGCGGCGCGCAGTGGCCAGCGCCGCCTCGACGATCGCCGCCCGCGTCAGGTCGCCCTTGCGCGGCCGCAGCGATTCGCGCAGCGGCGCGGTGAGCGAAGCGAGGGCGGCGGTCAGTGGCATGGCGGCGCGCCGGGGGCGAGTGCAGGATGCATCGACCCGAGCAAGAAAAAAATCGAACGTTCGTACTATTCCTCCCGGAGCCCGGGCGGTCAACCGCGCGCCGTAGAGGCTCTGTTCTATTGCTGCAGGGCAGCAGTGGCGGCCACCGTGCCGCCCGAAGGGCCGGCGCCTCGGTCGGGCGCACGTAGCGGATCGGCCGCGAACACCTCGGCAAGGTGGGCGACGAGAGTGCGCACTTTCGCGGACAGGTGCCGTGGGCTGGGATACACCGCCCACACGTCGAGCTTCGGCCCCGAGTCTCCGGCGAGCACGCGCTGCCACTGCCCGCTCGCCAGTTGGGGGGCGCCCACGAAGTCAGGCTCGCGGGCAATCCCCGGTCCGGCGACGGCGGCCGCGCAGGCGCTGGTCGGCAACCGCGCCTGGGCGCTGGCCCACCTCCGCGCGGCGCCCCGCGTACAGTTGCAGGCCGCCTGACCGGGTGTTGCGATGCTGCCCACGCTCTTCATCTCGCACGGCTCGCCGATGCACGCGCTGCAGGCCGGACGCGCCGGCCAGGCGTGGGCGGCGCTCGGCCGCGAACTGCCGCGGCCACGGGCGTTGCTGGTCGCCTCGGCGCACTGGGAAAGCGAGTGGCCAATGCTGACCACCGGCAGCCGGCCCGAGACGATCCACGACTTCGGCGGTTTTCCGCCGGCGCTGTACGAACTGCGCTACCCGGCGCCTGGCGCTCCCGACGTGGCGCAGCGGGCGATCGAACTCGTCCGCGCCGCAGGGGTTGCCGCCAACGGCAACGGTTGCCGCGGCCTCGACCACGGCGCCTGGGTGCCGCTGCGGCACATGTACCCGCTGGCGGACGTCCCGGTGGCGCAGGTTTCCCTGCAGCCCCAGCTCGGCGCCGCGCACCATCTTCAGCTCGGTGAGATCCTGGCGCCTCTGCGCGAGGACGGCGTGCTGATCGTCGGCTCCGGCCACATGACGCACAACCTGCGAGAGTGGATCGGCCGGGCGCACCGAGCGCAGATGCAGCCCGTCGACGGCGAGGCGGCGCCCTACGTTCGCGAATTCGGCGACTGGGTCGACGAAGCGCTGCGCGCCGGCGACCGCGACCGCCTCGCGCGCTGGCATGAACTCGCGCCGCACGCGCTGCGCGCGCACCCGACCGACGAGCACTTCCTGCCGCTGCCGCTGGCCTTCGCCGCCGCCGGGCCGGCGCCGCGCGTGGAGCGTTTCGACCTCGGCGTGGACAGCGGCGTGCTGGCGATGGACGCCTACGCGTTCTGGCCGTGAGCCTCCGCGCCATCGTCGGCGCGGCCGTCGTCCCGCCGCAGGATGCCGGCGCGGGGCCGCCGCGGCCCGGCGATGGCCGCGCGGGTCAGCCTTCGAGGCCGAGCTGCGCGCGCTGCGTCGGGTCCAGCTTCTCGATTGCCTCGACCGTGTACTGCTCGCCCTGGCGCACGATCGCGTCGAACCTGGACCACTGCAGCAGGCCGACCTTGTGCAGCGGCGGATTGAGGTACAGGTCGGTCAGCCGTCGTGCCTGCGGCTGGCGCGAGACGCTGTACAGGATCGTCACGTTCAGCAGGTAGGACATCAGCGACGGCAGCCGGTAGCGGCGCCTGCGCCGAGGGCGCAGGCGGTCGAGCAGCAGCGCCCAGCTGCCGGGCACCTCGTCGAAATCGAGGCGGCGCGCGCCGCGAACGCCGAGGTCGATGCCGATCACGGGGCCGACGCCGCGCACTTCGCGCATCGCATCGACCGGGAAGTTGTTGAACGTGCCGCCGTCGCACAGCAGGTCGCCGTCGCGGATCGCCGGCGGCAGCGCGCCGGGGATCGCAAAGCTGGCGAGCAGCGCGCGGCCGAGGTCGCCGGAGCGCAGCCGCTCCTCGCGGCCCTGCGAGTAGTTGCTGGCGATGCAGAAGAACCCCTTCCACAGGTCCTCGATGTCGATCGGTCCGCCAACGAGTTCGTCGATCGAGCGCTGCACCGCCGCCCGCGCACGGCGGCCCTTGATCAGCGACACCAGCGGCAGCAGGTTGAAGTCGCCGGTGGGGTTGGCGCCGAAGGCGCGGCGCGCGATGTCGATCGCCCTGTCCGGCGGCGGGTCGGCCGCGATCAGCGCCGCCATCGCGGCGCCGATGCTGGTGCCGCCGACGCAGTCGATCTCGATTCCGCGCGCGCGCAGCGCCCGCCACGCGCCCAGGTGGGCGAAGCCGCGCGCGCCGCCGCCGCCGAGCGCCAGTCCGATCGCGTTGCGGCTGACCAGGCGCGCCAGGCGGGCCATGTCGCGATCGAGCGTCGGTCGCAGGTTGACGTGGCCGGTCACCGGCCGGCGCTCGAGCCAGCGCTTGGTGCCGCGCGGCGTGACCGCCTCGGCCGGGTGCAACAGCAGCAGGATCTCGGCCGCCTCGCTGCGCTGCGGCCGCGCGTTCAGCAGCGCCCGCTCGATGTCGTGCAACACCGGCGGGCGCGCCGCCTCGGCCAGCAGCAGCAGTTCGTCGGCGTGGCCGATGCAGCGTCGGGTCCAGTCGCCTGCGCCTACGTCGGCCAGCAGCAGCACGTAGTCGTGCGCCGCCTCCAGGCTGTCGAGCACCATCGCCACGCGCCGGTCGATCGCGTCGCCTTGGCGAAGCGCGCCCGGCGCACCGGTCCGGCTCGAGACGAGCGCCGCATCGACGACGCACACCCGGCCGTAGCGCCCGAGCTGCGCGGCCAGCCGCTGCGCGAACGACGGCAGCGCGACGCCCTCGCTGATCGGCAGCAGCGCCACCGTCACCGGCGCCGGAACCGGCCGGCGCAGATGCTGGGTCTGCAGCCGGCGGATGATCTGCCGGGTGAAGACGACCGAGACCTGCGGCTGCGCCGCCAGCAGCGCCTCGAAACCGGCGCGGTCCAGCCGCACCAGCACCGAGTCGCGGATCGCCACCACGGTGGCCGAGCGCGGCTCGCCGGTGTACAGGCTCATCTCGCCGATCACTTCGCCGCGGCCGAGTTCGCGCACCATCCGCGGCGCGCCGTCGTCCTCGGCGATGTACACGCGCAGCCGTCCGCTGAGCGACAGGTAGGCCGAGTCGCCCGGCGTGCCCTGCGTCATCAGCACTTCGCCGGCGTTCAGTTCGACCCACTGCAGCCGCTGCCGCAGGAACCCCAGCGCCGCCGGGCCGAGTTCGCCGAGCAGCGTCTCGAGGTGTTGCGCCAGCAGGGCGTCGCGGTGCGCGGGCGGTAAATCCGGTGTGGCCATCGGCTCGACCTGTCTCTTGGCTTGGGTGCCGGCGGCGGCTGGACCGAAGCGCCGCGCGCCCTTGCGCGCGATCAGCGCACCTGATGCACCGCTTCCAGTTCGTCGGTCAACGCGCGCACGCGCGAGGACAGCAGCAGTCCCAGGTTCAGCAGCAGCCTGGCTTGCAGCGCCGGATGCTCGGCGCTGATGCGCTCGTAGCCGGCGCGGTTCAGTTCGAGCACCAGCGCGTCGTCCTCGGCGATGGCGTCGGCCGAACGCGGCCGGCCCTGCAGCAGCCCGATTTCGCCGAAGGCCACGCCCGGCGCGTACGACACCATCCGTCGCGAGCGCGCCGCCGCGCCCGGGCCCTCGCCCGCCGGCAGCCAGATGCCGATCTGCCCCTGCAGCGAGACGTACATCGCGTCGCCCGGGTCGCCGCGCCGGAACACGGCGGTGCCTTTGGCCACACGCCGCTCGACCATCAGCGACCGCAGCAGCGACAGTTCGCCGTCCGTCAGCCCGGCGCCGAGCAGCGTTTCCTCCAGCCGCAGCGCCACGCGCTCGGGCAGCGGTCTCACCAGCGTGGCGAGCAGCCGGTCCTCGGCGTTCTCGAGCGCGCGGTCGGCGTCGTCGAAGAAACGCACGTCGGCCAGGCGATCATGGACGTCCATGTCGTGGATCAGACGCGTGCGCGGATCGTCGGGCATCAGGCCCGCCAGCAGCAGATGGCGGCCGTGGCGGTTCACGGCATCGGCGGCCTGCAGCAGCACGCGCGCGCCGCTGGCGTCGATCTCGCCGACGCGCTCGAAGTCGAGCACGAAGTAGTCGGCTTCGTTGGCAAGATGAACGATCCTCGCCTCGGCGGCCTCGGCGGTGCCGAAGAACAGCGCCCCGTCGAGCTCGACCAGCGCGATCCGCCGCCCATGCTCGCGCAGCAGCTCGGCGTCGGCGGCGGCGCGCACCTTGCGCGAGGTGCGGCGGTCGGCGTGCACGACCTGGCGGACCGCGGCCCGGCTGTTGCTGCGGATGAACATCACCATCGCCACCAGCGTGCCGAGCCCGATGGCCACCGGCAGCGAAACGAATACCGTCACCGCGGCGACGAGCAGCATCGCGGCGTAGCTCTGCGCCAGTTGTGCCGGCACGGCGCGCCTGCGGGCCTGCCGCCACAACACCGCCGTCGCGCCGCGCGTCCAAACGTCGATGAGACCGATCGCCACGGCGACGAACACGCCGGCGATGGCCGCCATCGGCAGGAAGCTCATGAACTGAAGCCCCGCCGCCAGAGCCAGCAGCAGGGCGACGCCGAAGACGACGCGCGAGACCGTCGTCTGGCCGCCCGCATCCAGGTTCAGCTTGCTGCGCGTGGTCGAGGCCGCGCACGGCGGCGCGCCGATCATGCCGACGGCGACGTTGGCCATGCCCTGCGCCAGCAGCTCGCGTTCGCTGCTGCGATGCCTGCCGGTCAGCTCGTCGATGGTCGAGCCGGCCAGCGCCGACTGCAGGCTCGACATCATCGCCACCGTCGCCGCGAACTGCAGCAGCAGCCACACCTTGTCGGTCAGCAGCCCGTCGCCGAGGCGGTCGAGCAGCGGCCCCATCGCGTCGGGGCGGAGCCACTCGAAGGTCGGCGCCGACAGCAGCGGGCCCAGCGCGCCCGCCAGCGGGGTCTGCGCCAGCAGGTGGTGGACCCCGGTGGCCGCGAGCAGACCGGTCAGGTAGGGCGGCACGCGACGCGTCCACGCCGGCGGACGAAGGGCCACGATCAGGGCGATCAGCGCAACGACCGGCGCCAGCCCGCGCGCGCCCGACCAGTCGAAGCCGCCGGCCGACGGGATCGCGCCGAGCGCGTGCGGCACCATCGCCGCCACCATCAGCACCGCGGCGCCGTTGATGTAGCCCGCGTGCACGGGAAACGGCACGTAGTGCACCAGGCCACCGAGCCGCAGCGAAGACAGGGCCACCTGCAGCGCCCCCGCCAGCACGACCCCGCCGGCCACGTAGGCCAGCAACAGCGGCAGGAACGGCCTGCCGTCGGCGCCGAGGAAGCGCGGATCGCTGATCAGCGCGCCGATCAGCGACGAAACGAGCAGGGCCAGCGCCGCCCCGGAACCGCTCAGCAGCGGGCCGCGGCCCCAGAACAGCGCCGAGACGATGCTCGCCACGCCCGCCGCATACGCGCCGAGCAGGAAGGCCGCCTGCGCATGGTCGGCGCCCAGCTGCCCGAACGCGACCAGCCCGTAGCTGCCCTCGATCGCCGGCAGCACCATCGCCGCAGTAAGACCGCCGGCCAGATCGCCGCGAGCGACGCCATTACGCTGCCGCAACGAACTCCACCAGCCCTGCCGACCTTCGACCGTGCTCGCCATCGATGCCCCGGCAATTTCAGCGCGCGGATTGGAGCACAGCGGCGTGACGGTGCCAATCGAATCCGCCATAGACCAAAGGATCCGACGTCGACTCGCGCGGGCGAGGTTCGCCCGGTTAGTGAGCCCTAGCCACTTCCTCCGCAGCGCGAGTCGGTTGCCGCAAACACGTGAGGGCAAGAATTTGCCGTGTCATCCGGCAGGACTACCATTCCGCCCCACAATGCGCTTAGGTCTCGTTTCGAAACGATTTCCTCTGGAATCGCCGATCGAGGTTGGAAATCGCCGGCCACGGAAAGCAATCGGCACCCACGGGTTGCCCGGTTCCGGAAACCCCGGCGTCAGTCACACAGAGAGGAAGCGATGATCATTCGAAAAACGACGCTCGCCGCTTTGGGCTTGTCGCTGCTGGCCGCAGCGCCGGCGGCCTTCGCTGGCGCCGGCGAGCTGACGACTGTCGTCACGCCCTTGTCGACGAATGTTTCCTTCACCGAGTCGGCCACCGATCCGTTCTTCATTGTGTACGAGGTCAGCATATCGAACGAGCAGAGCACCAACACGATCAACAACATTGTCTTCACGGGCGCGACTGCGCCGGTTCCTGCGTCGAGCGGCGCCCTTGCCGTCTTCGACTCGGCCACTGGTGCGACCTGCACGACCACGAACGCCGACCGCACGGCGATCAGCTGCTCGATCGGACAGCTCAAGGCCGGAGCGAGTGCACCGGTTTTCTATGTGACTTTTCGTGCTCCCACGGCAGCCACGGGCGCGACTGAGACGCAGTTCACTGGAATCACCTACTACGCGGAAGGCACCGGTGGCGTGCCGCAGTCGCCTCCGCTGAATTCGACGCAAGACTGGACGGCTGGCAACGTCCTGCTCGGAACGACGAGCCCGAGCAACATCAAGAGCGGCGTGCCGCAGGTCAACAGGACGCTGAAGTTCTCCACCGCGCCCAACCTGGTGGACACGGAACTGAGCGACCAGATCACCATGACGGTCAGCGTGCCGGGCACGGCGCCGGTCACCTCGACGCTGACCATCCTCGACGAAGCGCTGCCGACGACCGACACCCGCTGCATCGCCCAGGGCAATTTCTATCGCTGCTACATCTCGACGCTGACGATCCCGGACCTCGTGTACCCGACCGGCTCGGGCAAGTACCTGGACATCACGCTGCGCCTCGACCCGGCGGCGGTCAAGCCCGGCTTCAAGACCAGCAATGTCCGCGTCTATTACGACGGCAACCCCGTTTCCGCGTGCCAGGTGACCTCGGCATCTGGTGCGCCGATCACATACGCGGCGCTCCCGTGCTACACGGGCATCGTCTATTACAAGAACTGGAACCGGAACTCGTCGTGGCCGCAAGCCTGGGAAGGGTCGGTCGACGTGTTCGCGGTCCACGACAGGAACGGCCGGTGGGGGATCGAATGAGCTGAAGTCGCCGCGGCTGCGGCGGGCCGGATTGCGGATGAGTCCGGCCCACCCGCGGACCCCCGGCGCAACTCAGACCGCGTCAAGTCCGGAAGCCCAGCGCCTGCATTGGGCCTCCAACACCACGTTGCCCTTTGCGCCGTACAGGGCAATCGCCTCCGCGATCGCCGCGCGCGCTTCGTCGGGTCGCCCGGCAATCTTCAGGACCTCGGCCAGCTCGGCCAGCGCGTCGGCCTGCATCATCGGCGCTTCGGTGCGCCGGACCAGTTCGACTGCTGTACGCGCCAGCGCTTCCGCGCCCAGGAGATCCCCGGCACGGGCGATGATCGGAGCCCGGATCGCTCGCCAAAGCGCCTGCGAATCGAAGTCGTCCTCGTCCGCCGCCTTCTCGGCGTCCGTCGACAGCTGCAGTGCCTCGTCGTCGCGGCCCAGGTCGCGTACGAGGCGCGACAACAACGCCGTCATCGTCGACAGGTAGTACGACGAGCCCGCCTTGGCGAGAAAGTCGAGATCGGACCTGACCTCACGCTCGGCGAGCGCCAGGTCTCCTCCAAGCAGCTCGACCAGTGCCACGTCGATGCCGCTGGACGCCGCCGACACCTCCTGTCCGAGATCGTGCAAGACCGCGCGGCTTTGCCGATACAGCGCGCGCGCGGTCTCGAGCTCCCCATTCATGGCCCGCAGCTGGGCCAGCCTGCGCATGACCCGGCATTCGACCTCGCGGTTCTTCAGGCCTTCGGCGATCAACTGCTCGCATTGCCTGATGGCCTGCCGGACGGGAGTGGACCCGAGGAGTGCCGTGTCCGCCAGGATGTAGGCCACCTTGGCCACCAGGGCTTCGTTGCCCGCGGTCCGGGCGTGGCTGATCGAACGTTCCGCGGCCTCGCTGGCCATTCGATAACGGCCGGCCATTCCGTGCACATGGGCGATCAGTCGCCAGGCAGTCGCCAAATCGCTGTGTGCGTCTTCGCGCTCGAGCAGCGGAATGAGTTCGGGCGCTGCGGGCAGCGCCTCCTCATCGGGGTCGCGTTTCCCGCCGCCATGCAGTCGGAGGAGCATTTCCACCAGCTGGCTCGCGGCCTTGATGCGCGGCCTGCCAATCCGATCGGCGAGGCTCCTGGCCTCGCGAAGCACGGGCCTGGCACGGGCGAAGTCGCCGACCCCGATCAAGGTCTCGGCGAAGGCCGGCAGCATTTCGACGCGCCCGGGATCCTCGTTCGACAGCAGCGCGACGGCACGCCCCAGCAGGTTGGACGCCGCGTGCATGTCGCCACGCCCGAGGGCTCGTCGGCCGGCCGACGCCAGCCTTCGTGCGGCATCCCGCCCGAGCTCGACGCCGGCCTCGTCGTGCGGCCCCAGCTCGCCCAGGTACCGGTACGCCTGTTCGAGGTGATAGCCGAGGATCGCCTCGAACTCCTGGCCGCGGTCGGCCTCGGCGTTGACGCGGTCGGCCCAGCGCACGAACTCGACGTGGAAGCTGGCCCGCGCGCGCTTGAGCAGGCCGTTGTAGACCGCCTCGCGCACCAGGTGGTGGTGAAACCGGTAGGCCTGCTCGACGGTGACCGAGCGGGTCGGCCGGATGAACTGCTTGCGCGACAGCGCTTCGAGATGCGTATCGATGTTGTCCTTCACCGGCGCCGGCGCCAGCGAGGCCACCGCCGGCCGGGCGAACTCGACGCCGATCACTGCGGCCGGCTCGGCGGTGGCGCGTTCGGTGCGCTCGAGCCTGTCCAGGCGCGCCTCGAGCAGCGCCTGGATCGTCGGCGGCACGGAAATCCCGGCCGCCGTGTCGGCGACGACCCAGCCGCCGGTCTCGTCCTGCCGCAGCGCACCGCTGTCCTTCAGCATCGACAGCATCTGCTCGACATAGAGCGGGTTGCCCTCGGCCGCGGCGACGATGCGTGCGATCAGGTCGTCGCCCAGGCCGGTCGTGCCGAGCACGTTGGCCACCACCTGGGCCACCGCCGCGACCCCCAGCGGCTGCAACTCCAGCCGGCTGGCCCGCTCACGATGGCCCCACTCGGGCTTCTCCTCGATCAGGTCGTGGCGCGCGGTGGCCAGCAGCAGCACCGGCGCGTCCTCCACCGTGTCGAGCATGTTCTCGATCAGGTCGAGGAAGGCCGGCTCGGCCCAGTGGATGTCGTCGAACATCGCCAGCACCGGGCCGTCGCCGGCCAGCGTCTGCAGGAACTTGCGCGCCGCCCAGTTGATCTCGTGCAGCGGGAACTGCGTGCTCCCGAGCCCGGCCGCCGAGGCGAGCCGCTCGGCGACGTCCGCATCGCGCACGCAGTCCAGCAGGCGTTCGCGCGCGACCTCCGGCGTGTCGTTCTGCCCGATGCCGGCGGCCGATACCACCATCTCCCGCAGCGGCCAGAACGTGATGCCGTCGCCATAGGGCAGGCAGCGGCCGGACACCACGCGCGCAGCCGTGCCGAGCCGGTCGATCGCTTCGCGCACGAGCCGCGTCTTGCCGACCCCGGCGTCGCCGACCACGGTCACCAGCTGCGCCCGCCGCTGCGATATCGCCGCCTCCCATGCGGCGAGCAGCGTCGCCAGCTCGGCTTCACGCCCGACCACCGGCGTGTCGTGCCGTCGAACGTTGCCGTCCTGCCCGTGCGCGCGCACGACGCGGAATGCCGGCACCGGCTCCGACTTGCCCTTCAGCGCCAGCGGTTCGACCGGTTCGGCCTCGACCGCGTCGCGCACCAGCCGCCAGGTGGTCTCGCCGATGTAGATCTCGTTGGCGGGTGCCGCGGCTTCGAGCCTCGCGGTGACGTTCACCGCATCGCCGGTGGCGAGCTTCTGGTCGGCGGTCGGATCGTCGCTGGCCACGACCTCGCCGGTGTTCACGCCGGTGCGGTTGGCCAGCCGCACGCCGTAGCGCCTGCCGAGATCGCTGTTGACCTGCTGCAGCGCCTCCTTCATGCCCACCGCCGCGCGCACGGCGCGCAGCGCGTCGTCCTCGTGCGCGCGCGGCAGGCCGAACACGGCCATGATCGCGTCGCCGATGTACTTCTCGATCTTGCCGCCGTGGCGCCTGATCTCGGCCGCCATGGCGTTGAAGTAGCGCTCCTTGACCTCGTGCAGCGCCTCGCTGTCGAGCCGCTCGCCGAGCGCGGTGGAGTCCTTCAGATCCGTGAACAGCAGCGTGACGGTCTTGCGGATCTCGTGGGCCGGCAGCGCCGGCGGCGCGGCCGCGTGCAGCGGCGTGCCGCAGTAGCCGCACAGCTTGAACTTGGGCGGGTTCTCCTCGCCGCAGCCCGGGCACTTGATCACGGCCGTCCCTCGACCTTCGAGCGGCGCAGGCGCGCCGGTCCGGCCCACGCGCGGTGCGGCAACGGGCAAACTACCGTCAGTCGCGCGTGCCCCATGACTTGAAGTCCTCGACCACCGCGGTGTGCGTGACCAGCTGGGCGCCGTCCCAGAGATGCAACTGGAAGCCCGAAGGCTCCAGCGTGAAGCGGATGTCGGCGCCGGGCACGAGGTCGAGCAGCAACTGATGCGCGGTGCTCGGGCAGATCGACGCGACGGTGCCGGCAAAGCGCGCCTGCGCCGTGCGGTGATGGTGGCCGGCGATCACCCGCTCGACCTGCGGGTACTTCGAGATGACCGCCGCCTCGGCGCCGGGGTCGACCAGGCTCATGCGGTCCATGAACGACAGCCCGGTGGCAAACGGCGGATGATGCTGCGCGACGACGGTCGGCCGGTTCGATGCCGCCAGCGCGCGGTCGAGCCAGCGCAGCCGCCGTTCGCACAGCATGCCGCCCGGCTTGCGCGGAACCAGCGTGTCGAGCACGACCAGCCGCACGTCAAACTCCTCGACCACGTACTGCACGAAGCCGTCCTCGCCGGCGAGGTAGGTATGCTTCGGAAACGCCGCCCGCAGCGCCTGCCGGTCGTCGTGGTTCCCGACCGCCAGGTAAAGCGGCATGTCGAGCGGGGCGAGGATTTCGCCCAGCAGCCCGTATTCCGCCGCGGTGCCGGTGTCGGTCAGGTCGCCGGTGGCGATCACCGCGTCAGGCCGGCGCGGCAAGGCGAGGAGCTTGCGCACGCAGTGCTCGAGATGCCGCGCCGTGTCCACCTTGCCGTAGGCCAGGCGCCCCCGTTCGACGATGTGCGGATCGCTGATCTGGCACAACAGCATGGCAATGTCCCTGGCACAAGGCTCGCAACCCGCGTCAAGCGGACAGCACGCGCCGAGCGTAGCGGATGCCGGCGCGCTTCGGCACGCCGGACGCCCCGGGCGCGGCAAGGTCAAGCCGGCAGCGGCTGCACGTCGCCCTGCTCCGCGCCGGCTTGCAGTTCGGCCACCAGCGCGGCGAGCGCCGCGTCCAGGTTCGCCGCGGCGTCTGCGGTCAGGGGCGCGCCGAGCTCGAACGCGTGGCCGCGGATGGCGAGCAGGCGCGCCGGCGGCGGCTCTTTTCCCGTAAGGCGGCGATAGGCAAAGAGCACCGCGGCCGGCGACAGGCTGTGCGTCGTGTGGCTGGTGTCGCCCGCCGCAGTGAGCGCCGCCAAAGCGAACGGCGCCTCGCCGCTGGCCGTCGCGTCGACGAAGACGATCCGGCGGCGGCCGAGCAGGTCGAGCGCGTGCTCCACCTGCAACTGGAAGTCCGTCAGCACGTCCACCCCGGGCAGGCCGAGCGCGGCCAGCCGCTGCGCCGCCAGCGGGCCGAGCGCATCGTCGCCACGGCTCGGGTTGCCGACGGCCAGCACCAGCACCGGCGCAGCGTCTTCCGGCGGCTGCAGGCTCAGCATGAGGCCGGCGCGTCGCCCTTGACGAGACGGTCGACGGTGACGCCGTCGGCGTCGACCAGCTCCACCGCCAGCGGCATCCGCCCGAGGGCGTGCGTGGCGCACGACAGGCACGGATCGAAGGCGCGGATCGCCACCTCGATGTGGTTGAGCAGCGCCTCGGTCAGCTTGCGCCCGTCGAGGTACTTGCGAGCCACCACGCGGATCGCCTCGTTCATGGCCTGGTTGTTGTGCGTGGTGGAGACGATCAGGTTGGCGCGCGTGATCTGGTCCTGCTCGTCGACGCGGTAGTGGTGGATCAGCGTGCCGCGCGGCGCCTCGATGACGCCGACCCCGCGCTCGGCGCGCTCGCCGGTGGCCACGAGGTCGGTGCCGAGCAGGTCGTCGTCGTGCAGCAGGTCCTTGATCAGCTCGGCCGCGAACAGCATCTCGATCATCCGCGTCCAGTGATAGGCGAGCGGCGCGTGCACCGGCCTGCCGCCGCCGTAGTCGAGGAACTCGCGCCGCGCCGCATCGGCCAGCGGCGTGTGGATGCGGTCGCAGTTCTGCACCCGCGCCAGCGGGCCGACCTTGTACCAGCCGGCCTGCGGCCCGAGCGCGCGCAGGAACGGGAACTTCATGTACGACCAGGGCTTGACCTCCTCGAAGATCAGTTCCCAGTAGCGGCTGCAGTTGCCGCGGTCGAGCAGGATCTGGCCGTCGGCGTCGCGCGCGCGCAGATGGCCGTCGTACAGGTCGAGCGAGCCGTCCGGCGCGACGATGGACAGCATGCTGGAGCGGAACGCGCCGAAGCCGTCGTAAAGCGGCCGGTTCGATTCGTGCAGCCGGCGGGCGATGTCCACTGCTTCGCGCGCCCAGCCCACCACGTGGTAGATGTCCGCCTGCAGGCAGGCGCGCTCCTCGGCGGTCAGCGACTTGTTCACGCCGCCCGGGATGGCGCCGGTGCCGTGCACGCGCTTGCCGGCGGTCACCCGGATCACCTCCTGGCCGTACTTGCGCAGCAGCACGCCCTTCTTCGCCAGTTCCGGATGTTCGGCGGCCAGGGCCACCACGTTGCGCCGGGCCACCTCGGAATCGAAGCCGAACAGCAGGTCGGGCGAGGCGAGGTGGAAGAAGTGCAGCGCGTGCGACTGCAGGATCTGCCCGTAGTGCATCAGCCGCCGCACCTTCTCCGCGGTCGGCGTCAGCCGGCTGCCGACGATCATGTCGATCGCCTTGGCCGCCGCCAGGTGGTGGCTGACCGGGCAGATGCCGCACAGCCGCTGCACCATCACCGGCACTTCCCAGTACGGCCGGCCCTGGATGAACTTCTCGAAGCCGCGAAACTCGACGATGTGCAGCCGCACCTGCTGCACGCGGTCGTCGGCGTCGAGCAGCAGCGTCACCTTGCCGTGGCCCTCGACGCGCGAGACCGGATCGATCGCCACCCGGCGCAGCTGCTCCGGATGGGGCGCAGTTTCGAGTTCGAACGTCATGGCATCTCAGTCGTAGTGGATCAGGCCGTGGCCCAGTTGCGGCGTGCGGCCGGCGAGCAGGTCCGACAGGAACTTCCAGATCGCGTCCGCCGACGGCGGGCAGCCCGGCAGGAAGTAGTCGATCTTCACCACCTCGTGCAGCGGGTGCACCTTGTCCAGCGGCAGGGGCAGCTCGGGGTCGTTGGGGATGCCGCCGCTGGCCAGCCCCGGATCGGTGGCGTAGACCTCCTGCAGGCAGGCGGCCAGGTCGAGGTGGTTGCGCTGCGCCGGCAGCCCGCCGTTGATGGCGCAGGCGCCCACGGCGACCAGGATCTTGCAGCGGCTGCGGAACTCGTGCAGCACGTGCACGTTCTCTGCGTTGCAGATGCCGCCCTCGATGAAGCCGATGTCGCAGGCGCCGCAGTGCTTGATGTCGGTCAGCGGCGAACGGTCGAACTCGACCTTCTCCAGCAGCGCGAACAGCCGCTCGTCGATGTCGAGGAACGACATGTGGCAGCCGAAGCAGCCGGCCAGCGAGGTCGTCGCCACGCGCAGCTTGCGCGACGGTTTCATCACTCCCCCCCTCGCGGGGCGCGGTCGAGCGGGCGCGGCGCGTCGCGCAGCGCCTGCTCGCTGACCGGCTCGCGGTCGAAGCGCCGGCTGCCGATCGGCACCGCGAAGCCCACGCGCTTGCGCAGGATCACGCCCACCGGGCAGACCTCGATCGCCTTGTCGGTCACCGCGATGTCGGTGTCGGCCAGCCGGCCGCTTTCGCTGTTGACGATCAGGTGCTTGGTGATGCCGCGGCCCGCCAGCGCGAACACGCCCTTGCCGTCGACCTCGCTGGAGGCGCGCACGCACAGCTCGCACAGGATGCAGCGGTTGAAGTCGAGCAGGATCTCGGGGTGCGAGGCGTCGACCGGCCGGTCCGGGAAGAAATGGTCGAACCGCGGCGTCAGCATGCCGACCTCGTAGGCCACCGCCTGCAGCTTGCAGTTGCCGCTCTTCTCGCACGACGGGCAGAAGTGATTGCCCTCGACGAACAGCATCTGCACCAGCGTGCGCCGCTTCTCGTCGATCTCCTCGCCGCGGCTTTCGACCTGCTGGCCTGCGGCCGCCGGCAGCGTGCACGAGGTGACCCAGTGTCCGTTGACCTTCAGCGTGCAGATCTTGCAGCTGCCGTGCGGCTTGAACTCGGGGTGGTAGCACAGGTGCGGCACGTAGCGGCCGGCGGCCAGCGCCGCCTGCATCACGGTCTGCCCCGCCTTGAACGGGACGCTCTCGCCGTCGAGCGAGAAGGTCAGCGGCCGATCGCCGTCGCTCATGGTCCTGCCCCGAAGTGCGCGCCCGGGTCGTCGCGGCCGGTCATCGCGCGGGCGCGGGCCAGCGCCCCGTCCAGGTCGAACGCCGGCGCGTAATCGAGCGTCACCAGCCGCTGCTCGTAGGCGGGACGGAAGCGCTTGAGCGTGTCGAGCACCGGGTTGCACGCGGTGTGGCCGAGCCCGCAGTGGCTGGCTGCCTGCAGCAGGTGGTTCAGGTCGACGATCTGCGTGAGGTCGTGCTGCGAGCCGCTGCCGGCGGCAAGCTTGTCCATCAGCTTGCGCAGCAGCGTGGTGCCAACCCGGCACGGCGTGCAGAAGCCGCAGCTCTCGTGGGCGAAGAACTGCACGAAGCTGCGCGCCACCTCGAACATGTCGCGCGTCTCGTCGAAGACCATGAACGCGCCGGCGGTGGGCAGGTCCTCGAAGGCGATGCGGCGGCCGAACTCGCTCTGGTCGATGCAGGTGCCCGAGGCCCCGCTGACCTGCACCGCCTGCGTGAACTCGGCGCCGCAGTCGGCCAGCACCTGGGCGACGGTGGTGCCGAACGGATACTCGTACACGCCGGGGCGCGCGCAGTCGCCGGAGACCGACAGCAGCTTGGTGCCGGCCGAGCGCGCCGTGCCGATGCCGCGGTACCACGCGCCGCCGTGCACGGCGATCAGCGCCGCCGCGCAGAAGGTCTCGACGTTGTTGACGATCGTCGGCTGCTTCAGATAGCCGCTGGTCACCGGGTACGGCGGCCGGTTGCGCGGGATGCCGCGCTTGCCCTCGAGCGATTCGATCAGGGCCGACTCCTCGCCGCAGACGTAGGCGCCGGCGCCGAGATGGATGGCGATGTCGAAATCGAAGTCCGGCTGGTCGCAGATGCTCGCGCCCAGCAGGTGCTCGCGGCGCCGTCGGTCCAGCACCGCCTGCAGCGGCGCCAGCAGGTGGCGGTACTCGCCGCGCAGGTAGACGAAGCCGTGCCGGGCGCCGACCGCGTAGGCGGCCACGGTCATGCCTTCGAACAGCAGGTCGGCGTAGGCACTGAGCAGGACGCGGTCCTTGAACGTGCCGGGCTCGCCTTCGTCGGCGTTGCACACCACGTAGCGCGGCGTGGCCGGCGCCATGGCGCAGGCCTCCCACTTCAGCCCGGTGGTGAAGCCGGCGCCGCCGCGGCCGCGCAGGTTGGCGAGCTTGATCTCCTCGAGCACCGCGCGCGCGCCCTGCGGCGCGATCTCGATCGCCTCGCGCCAGGAGCGCTCGTTCGACGCGCGCTCGGTCAGCGCGCCGCTGCCGCGCGCCAGCGCGGCGCGGATCGCCTCGCCCGGGGCCAGCGCGGCGACCAGCAGGATGTCCTTGCGGCGGACGTTGTCCTCGATCGCGAACAGCTCGCGCGGCCAGTCCTCGACCGGCCGTTGGCCGCGCACCAGGTCGGCGATCTCCTCGATGCGCGCGCCGTCCAGCCGGGCGATCGCCCAGCCGTTGACGAGCATCGCCGGCGCCTGGTCGCACATGCCGGTGCACGAGGTGGTGTCGACCGACACCAGGCCGTCCTCGGAGGTCCTGCCGCGCTCGACCCACAGCAGCTCGCACAGCCGCGCCAGCAGCCGCTCGGCGCCGGCCATGCGGTCGGTGATGTTGTCGGAGAAGCGCAGCCTGTAGCGGCCCCCCGGCTTCAGGTGCAGGAAGCCGTAGAAGCCGGCCACGCCCTCGACGCGGGCGCGCGGCAGCTTCAGCGCGCGGGCGATCGTGGTGATCGCCTCGGGACGGATCCAGCCCTCGGGTTCCTGCACCTCGCGCAGGATCTGCACGAGCTCGGTGCGCGCATTGCCGTGCCGCGAGAGGATCGATTCGAGCCGACGCTTCCTGTCGGCCGGCGGGATCGTCGCTGCCCCCTGCATGCTCGTGCTGCCGCTCGAACTCCGCCCCCATGTTGGCCGCAACCATCGGCCCGCATCTGACTCAGGTCAACGCGCGGTGCCTCGCGGCCTCGCGTCTCGATGCGAGCGGCGTCCGGTTGACGCGCGTCAGCGGTCGCGAAGATAAGCCGCGACGTCGCCCGACGCGACAGTGGCGCGACGGTCAGCCGCCGACGAGCGCCGGCGGAATCTCGAGCAACCGCCCGTCGGCCACCGCCAGCACGCGGTCGCCCGCTTCGCGTTCGATCGACGCACCGCCGGTGAACTCGCCGAACGCCGGCAGCGTCAGCACGCCGTCGCGGAGCCAGAAGCAGGGCAGCCGCAGGCTGTCGTTGGCGGCGCCGTGAAGGCGCACGCAGGGGTGCAGGTGGCCGGCGATCACCGCCGCCCCGCCGAGCCGCTGCGGGTGATGGCAGAAGGCCACCGGGCCCTGCGGCCACGGCTCGCCGACGCAGTCGATGCCGAGCGACGCCGGCGGCGGCCCGGCATGCCGGTCGTGGTTGCCTTCGACCAGCGCCATGGGCAGGTCCGCATGGCGCTCGCGCCAGCGCGCGAAGCTCGCCATCGCCTCGGCCCCCTGCGCCTCGCGCGCGTGCAGCAGGTCGCCGAGGAAGAGCAGCCGTCGCGGGCAGTGCGTCTCGACCAGCGCGGTGAGCCGCGCCAGGCTGGCCTCGGTCGTGCCGCGCGGCACCGGCACGCCGCGGGCGCGGAAGGTCGCCGCCTTGCCCAGGTGCAGGTCGGCCACCACCAGCCAGCCTTCTTCGATCCACAGCAGCGCCCGCTGCGGCAGCGCCCGCCAGCGGGTGCGGCCGAAGTCGAAGTCGATGCTCGCCGCGAAGCGCGCGGCCGCGCGGCTCACCGCAGCCGCTGCAGGGCGTAGCCGCGGCCGCGCAGCGCCTGCAGCAGCCCGTCCGGGCCGAAGTAATGCAGCGCGCCGATCACCACCAGGTGCAGCCGGCCGCCGGCGCCGAAGCGCTCGATCGCCGCCACCATCTTCGGGTGGCGGCCGCGGACGATGCGCTCGGCGACGAAGCGCTGCGCAACCTTGCCGTTTTTCGCCATTTCCGCCACCAGCCGCTCCATCGCCTCGGCATCGCCGCGCGTCCAGATGGCGACCAGCTGCTCGATCTCGGTGCGGCTGGTGCCGTTTTCGATCGTCTCCAGCGCATGGCGCAGGTACTCGACCTGGATGGCCACGGGCGCCTCGTCGAACAGCCGCAGTTGCGCCTCCACGCCCTCGATCTCGACGACCGGCTTGCCGGTGGCCAGTGCGTACTGGTACAGCTGCGCCTCGCTGCCGTAGGCGGGGTTCAGCCCGGCGCCGATGGCCTCCATGATGACCAGCGTGTTGGCCACCATCCACGGCTTCATCCGGCAGCACAGCGGCACGCCGCCGGCCAGCCGCGCTCCCATGAGTTCGAGCCGGGCCAGCGTGGCCGGGTCGACATGCGCCTCGAGGCCGGGGCCATCGGGCGGATACATCGCCCAGCGCTGGGTGGCAGCGAAGCTCGCCTGCGCATCGAACACGTTGGCCTCGAAGGCGATCACCTCGACGCGCTTCAGTTCCGGCCGCTCGGTCAGCGCCGCGGCGCCCGCGCCCGGCCGGCCGACGTGGATCGCGCCGAACAGCAGCACGCGCTCGGCGCCGCGCCGGGCCTCCCAGAGAAAGCCCGGCATCGCCGCGCCGTCGGCCTTCGGCGCTGCCGCCTGGCCGGCGGCCAGCAACGGCCAGTGCAGCAGCAGGACGGCCAGCCCCCCGAGCGTGGCACGGGCGAGGCTGGCCAGCATCCGGTTCAGGCCCGCTCGGTGGCGTGGCCGCGCAGCGTGCGCGCCACGCCGGCGGCGCCGCCGCCGAGCAGGCGCTTGACGTAGCGGCGCACGCCTTCGTCGTCGGGTGCTGCGGTGGCGATGTAGCCGCGGCCGCGCATCAGCTTGCCCATGCCCGGGTTGTCCTTGAGCACGAAACCGACGATCTCGGTCAGGCCGCGGCTGCGCGCGGTCTCCTCGAGCGCCGTCATCAGCGCGTGGCCGAGGCCGCGGCCCTGCCAGGCGTCCTCGATCACGACGCCGAACTCGCAGGAGAAACCGTCCGGCATCCGCGTGTAGCGGGCCACGCCACGGATCTCCTCCTGCTCGCCGCTGGCGTCGATGGCAACGAAGGCGATCTCGCGGTCGTAGTCGATCTGCGTGAAGCGGACCAGCCGCTCGGTGGTCAGCTCGCGCAGCGGCGCGTGGAAGCGCAGGTACATCGTCTCCGGCGACAGCCGCGCCACGAAGCGGCGCTCGGCCTGCGCGTCCTCCGGCCGGATCGGCCGCAGCAGCACCGTTTCGTTGTCGCGCAGGCGGTGCGTGCGCGCCAGCGACTTCGGATACGGGTGGATCGCCAGGTGCGAGTAGGTCGAGTCCGGCGCGAGCGCGCCGTCGCCGAGCACGACCCGCGCGTCGAGCGCGACCGCGCCCTGCTCGTCGACCAGCAGCGGGTTGATGTCCAGCTCGTGCAGGCACGGCAGCTCGCAGGCCAGGTCGGAGACCTTCAGCAGCACGTCGATCAGCGCGCCCATGTCGACCGCCGGCTTGCCGCGGAACGCCTCGAGCATCCGCGCCACGCGCGTGCGCGAGACCAGCTCGGCGGCAAGGAAGCGGTTCAGCGGCGGCAGCGCCACCGCGGCGTCGCGCAGCACCTCGACCGCGATGCCGCCCATGCCGAAGCTGATCACCGGGCCGAAGGTCGGATCGCGGGCCACGCCGACCAGCAGTTCGCGGCCGTTGGGCCGCACGATCATCTGCTGCACCAGCACGCCGTGGAACGTCGCCGCCGGCGCCAGTTCGGCGCAGCGGCTGCGGATCTGCTCGAAGCCGTGCGCCACCTCGCGGCGGTTCACCACCGACAGGATCACGCCGCCGACGTCGGTCTTGTGCACCACGCCGGTGGCCAGGATCTTCAGCGCCACCGGGTAGCCGATCTCCTCGGCCAGCGCCACCGCCTCCTCGGCGCTGGCCGCCATGCGCGTGCGCGCGGTGTCGATGCCGAACGCGGCCAGCAGCGCCTTGGATTCGCGCTCGTCGAGCGTGGCGCGGCCGGCGCCGGAGGCGCGTTCGATGATCCGCCGCGCTTCCTGCGCCTGGGTGTCGAACTCGGCCACCTGGGGCGGCGGCACCTGCAGCCGCATCTGCCGTCCGCGCACGAACTTCGCCAGGTAGCCGAACGCCTCGACGCCGCGCTCGGGACTGCCGGCGGTGGCCATGCCGGCGGCATCGAAGATCGCCCGCCCGCGGCGCGCGTCCTCGCCGCCGAGCCAGGCGGTGATCACCGGCTTGTCGCTGGCCTGCGCCACCGGCAGCAGCGCCCGCGCGGTTTCCTCGGCGCCTATGGCCACCGTCGGCGAGAACAGCACCAGCACGCCGTCGTTGCCGGGATCGGCGAGCACGCGATCGAGCGCCTTGGCGCAGCGCTCGATGTCGGCGTCGCGGATGACGTCGACCGGGTTGCCGTGCGACCAGGTCGCCGGCAGGATCCCGTCGAGACTGGCCACCGTCTCGGCGGTCAGGCTGGCCAGCGCGACCTCGTTGTCGGCAACGCAGTCGGCGGCCAGCACGCCGGGGCCGCCGCCGTTGGAAACGATGGCCAGCCGGTTGCCGGGATCGGGCCGCGGGAAGCGGCCCGCGGCGAGCACCTCGGCCGCCGAGAACATGTCGAAGTAGGCGTTGACGCGGATCGCGCCGGCGCGGCGCAGCGCGGCGTCGAACACCGCGTCGTCGCCGACCAGCGCCCCGGTGTGGCTCATCGCCGCCTTCGAACCGGCCAGGTGGCGACCGACCTTCAGCACCACCACCGGCTTGATGCTCGCCGCCATGCGCACGCTGGACAGGAACGCGCGGGCATCGTGCACGCCCTCGACGTACAGCATGATGCTGCGCGTGGCGCCATCGGTGGACAGGAAGTCGAGGATCTCGGAGAACTCGACGTCGGAGCCGGCGCCGGTGGAGATGACGGTCGAGAAACCAAAGCCCGCCGTCTGCGCGAAATCGAGCATCGCCGAGACCACCGCGCCCGACTGCGAGACGAGCGCCACCGAGCCGGGCTTGGCGGGGGTGCGCGCATAGGTCGCGTTCAGGCCGATGTCGGGACGCATGATGCCGAGGCAGTGCGGCCCCAGCAGCCGGATGCCGCTGGCCCGTGCGCGCGCCAGAGCCTCCTCGCGCAGATACCGGCCCTCGGCACCGGCCTCGGTGAAGCCGCCCGACAGCACCAGCGCCGCCCGCACCCCGCACGCTGCCGCCTCGTCGATCAGATCGGGCACCGTCGCCGGCGGCGTGACGATCACCACCAGGTCGGGCGCCTTCGGCAGGTCGGCCAGGCGGCCGTGACAGGTCCGCCCCGCCAGTTCCGCGTACTTCGGGTTGACGGCGTAGACCTCGCCCTTGAACCCGGCGCCAAGCAGGTTGTCGAGGACGTACTTGCCCAGCGACCCCTGGCGATCGCTGGCGCCGACCAGCGCCACCGAACGCGGCACCAGAGCGGCCTGCAGATAATGTGAGAACAGCATGATCCCGTTGGTTGTGCGGAACCCCGCACGTCGCGACCCACCGATTATGCTGCAGCGCAACGGCTGTGCAAGCCGAGGAAGTCGTCCAATCGATCGACTTCGAACCGACGAATCCATCACTGTCTGGCGCCGTTGACGCCCGTCAAGGCCGGCGACCGACCGGTGCGTAGCCTGCGACGCAACAGGAGTTCACCGCGATGTCGGCAGAACCCGGACGCACCGGGACCGCAATGGAGGCGTTTCGCCGCCGGCTGCTCGAAATGAAGCAGGCGGCGGCGCACGCCGTCGAGGCGCGTCTGCACGGCCAGGGCGAGCATCGCCACGACGAGGCCGGCCTGCCCCGGCATGCCGACGAGACCGACGACGACGGCGCCGCCGAAACCGCGCGGCAGGCCGATGTCGCGCACCTGGCGCGCACGGCGACTGTCCTGCGCGACATCGAGGCCGCGCTGGCGCGAATCGACAGCGGCGAATACGGACAGTGCGTCGATTGCGAAGAAGCCATCGACGAGCGCCGCCTGCTCGCCTATCCGGCCGCGGTGCGCTGCGCGCGCTGCCAGCAGGACTTCGAGACCCGCAGGAGCCGCGGCGGCGCTCGGCCCTGAGCTGCGTCGAATCGGCGAAACCTGCCGGCCGACCGGCGCGGCGACAATCGCGGCATGCCGAATGCCGCGCTGTTTTTCACCTGCGTGGCGATCTGGGGCACGACCTGGATCGCGATCAAGTTCCAGATCGACCGCGCCGCGCCCGAGATCGGCGTGGCGATCCGCTTCACGCTCGCCGCCGCCGTGGTGTTCGCCTGGTGCGCTGCCCGCCGCCTGCCGCTGCGGCTGCCCGGGCGCGAGCACCTCTGGCTGCTGCTGCTCGGCGCCCTCGGTTTCTGCGCCAGTTATCTCTTCGTCTACCACGCGCAGCGCTACATCGTTTCCGGGCTGGTCGCGGTCGGCTACTCGGCGGCGCCGCTCGTGAACATGGTGCTGGCGCGCCTGTTCTTCGGCACGCCGATGTCGCGCCAGGTGGCCGCCGGCGGCCTGTGCGGCCTGGCCGGCATCGCGCTGATCTTCCAGCCCGAGCTGGTGCGGCTGCGCAGCAGCGCCCCGGTGGCGATCGGCGCGTTGCTGACCGCCGCGGCGGTGCTCTCCAGTTGCCTGTCGAACATGGTGATCTCGGGCCAGCAGGGCCGGGGCGTACGCGGCTGGCCGCCGCTCGCCTACGCGATGGCCTATGGCGCCGCGGGATCGTGGCTGGCGGCGCTGCTTTCCGGCGTCCCGTTCGAAGTGCGCTGGACGGCCTCGTTCGCCGGCGCGCTGTTGTACCTGGCGCTGGCCGGCTCGGTGTTCGCCTTCGGCGCTTACTACGCGCTGATCGGCCGCGTCGGGCCGGCGCGGGCCGCCTACGTCGGCGTGATGTCGACCGTGGTGGCGCTGCTGGTTTCGGCGTCGTTCGAGGGCTATCCGTGGCGCGTGGCAACCGCCGTGGGCATCGCGCTGGCCGTGGCCGGCAACGTCCTTGCGCTGTCGCAGGGCCGCGCGCGGCGCTCCGTAGAATCGAACGCATGAACGTCGACGGCATTGCCTGGCGCTCGATCAGCGAGGACGGTCCGCACGCGGTGCGCGTCGTCGACCAGACGCGCCTGCCCTACGCCTTCGCCACGCTGCGACTGACGACCTGCGACGCGGTGGCGCAGGCCATTGTCAGCATGCAGGTGCGCGGCGCGCCGTTGATCGGCGTCACGGCGGCCTACGGCCTGGCGCTGGCGCTGCAGCAGGACGCCTCGGACCCGGCGCTGGCCGCCGCGCACGACCTGCTGCTGGCGACGAGGCCCACCGCGGTGAACCTGCGCTGGGCGCTGGCGCGGGTGCGCGCGCGGGTGCTGCCGCTGCCGCCGGCCGAGCGGGCACCGGCGGCGTGGCGCGAGGCCGGCGCGATGGCCGACG
>Ga0114939_10000952_pt1 | contig 23497 bp, 17 predicted proteins | sample AshMeaCrysSpring_FD_87196 | JGI IMG/M metagenome (GOLD analysis project Ga0114939, IMG submission 87196) | Groundwater microbial communities from Big Spring, Nevada to study Microbial Dark Matter (Phase II) - Ash Meadows Crystal Spring | ecosystem: Environmental > Aquatic > Deep subsurface >...
GGCGTGAAGGGCTTCGTCGAGTACATGAACCGCACCAAGACGGTCCTGCACGGCAACGTGTTCCACGCCATCGGCGAGAAGGACGGGATGACGGTCGAGGTCGCCATGCAGTGGAACGACTCCTACGGCGAGTCCGTGCAGTGCTTCACGAACAACATCCCGCAGCGCGACGGCGGCACGCACCTGACCGGCCTGCGCACGGCCATGACGCGCACGATCAACAACTACATCGAGAAGGAAGAGATCGCCAAGAAGGCGAAGATCGAGACGACGGGCGACGACATGCGCGAAGGGCTCACCTGCGTGCTGTCGGTGAAGGTTCCGGAGCCCAAGTTCTCCTCGCAGACCAAGGACAAGCTCGTCTCCTCGGAGGTCCAGCCGGTTGTGCAGGAGATCGTCTCGCAGAAGCTCGGTGAGTTCCTTCTCGAGCGCCCGGCCGACGCCAAGGTGATCTGCACCAAGGTCGTCGAGGCGGCGCGCGCCCGGGAAGCGGCGCGCAAGGCGCGAGAACTCACCCGCAGGAAGGGTGTGCTGGATGGCATCGGGCTCCCGGGCAAGCTTGCCGATTGCCAGGAGCGCGATCCGACCCTCTGCGAACTTTATCTGGTGGAGGGCGACTCGGCGGGCGGGTCCGCCAAGCAGGGTCGCGACAGGAAGTTCCAGGCCATCCTCCCGCTCAAGGGAAAGATCCTCAACGTCGAGAAGGCCCGCTTCGACAAGATGCTCTCGTCGCAGGAGGTGGCGACCCTCATTACCGCCCTCGGAACGGGCATCGGCAAGGACGAGTTCAGCCTCGAGAAGCTGCGCTACCACCGCATCATCATCATGACCGATGCCGACGTCGACGGCGCCCACATCCGCACCCTGCTCCTGACGTTCTTCTACCGCCAGATGCCGTCCCTCGTCGAAAACGGCCACGTGTACATCGCGCAGCCTCCGCTCTACAAGGTCAAGAGCGGAAAGGACGAGCGCTACCTCAAGGACGAGCACGCCCTCAAGCAGCACCAGCTTCGGCGGGCCCTCAACGGCGCATCCCTCGTCCCGGGCGAAGGCGTGGCACCGCTTTCCGGGGAGGCGCTGGAGAGAATTGCGACCGAGTACCTGATGACGGAAGCGGTGATCGAGAGACTGTCGCAGGGAATGGATGCGGGCGTGCTAAGGGCCCTCCTCGAGATGCCGAGGATTTCCCTTGATTCGAAGGACGGCGCGGCGGAGGCGTCTCGCGCGATCCACGAAGTCCTCGCCCCCAAGGCTCCCAAGGCGCACATCGAAAGAGATCCGATGTCGGATGGCTGGCGCCTTCGTCTCGAGAAGCTGGTCCACGGCAACAAGGTCGAGACGATCCTCGACCAGGCGTTCGTGGAGAGCGGCGACTATGCGCAGATGGTGAACATGGCGCAGACGCTGTCGGGGCTTGTCCGGGAGGGCGCGCAGGCAAGGCGCGGAGAGACCTCCCGCGCCGTGCGGTCCTTCAAGGACGGACTGGACTGGCTTCTCGCGGAGGCGAAAGGCGGAATGTCCATCCAGCGCTACAAGGGACTCGGCGAGATGAACCCCGAGCAACTGTGGGAGACCACGATGGACCCGGAAAAGCGCGTGCTGCTGAGGGTCCAGGTCGAGGACGCGATCAGCGCAGACGAGATCTTCTCCACCTTGATGGGCGATGACGTGGAGCCCCGCCGTCTCTTCATCGAAACGAATGCGCTGGGCGTGACCAACTTGGACGTGTGATCTCGCCGCGCAAGGCCGAAATGGGGCCGCGAGCCAGTGCTACGCGGCCCTTTTTGCCCGCGTCGGTTTGCCCTTCTTCGACTTCGACTTGGCATTGAGGAGGGTGATGGCCTCCTCGAGTGTGACCGTGTCTATCGCATCCTTGTCGGGGAGCGTGGCGTTCACTTTGCCGTGCTTTACGTACGGACCGTATTTTCCCGCATAGAGCGCCACGGATTGACCGTCGCCAGGGTGCTTGCCCAGCACCCGAAGCGCGCCGCGACCACCGGGGCTCTTGGGCTCCTTGAGCAGCGCGACCGCGCGCTCTAGCGAGATGTCGAAGACGTTCTCGTCCTTGGGGATCGACTTGAACTCCCCGTCGTGATTGACGTAGGGACCGAACCGCCCGATGGCGGCAACCACCTTCTTGCCGGTCTCGGGGTGTGGACCCAGGTCGCGCGGCAGGGCGAGCATCTTAAGGGCGATTTCCAGATCGGCCTTTTCGGGGGGAACGTTCTTGGGAAGCGATACGCGCTTGGGCTTCTTCTCGCCGTCGGCCTCGCCCAGTTGGAAATACCAGCCGTAGGGCCCCTGGAGCAGGTGTATCGAGAGGTCCGTGGCGGGGTCGACCCCGATCTCGCGCTTTGCGGACTCGTCGGCCCCGGCGGCGCTGCCGTCGAGGTTGCGCGTGTAATCGCATTCCGGGTAGCCGGCGCAACCCACGAACCGGCCCCTGCGGCCGAGACGAATGGTGAGTTTGTGCTTGCCGCATTTGGGGCAATCCTCGTCGAGCTTCTCCTGCGTCACGTCCTTGCGGGAGACGGACTCCTTCTCCCCGATCTGGGCGGAGAAGTCCTTCCAGAAGCGCTCGAGGACCGGGATCCATTCCTCCTTGCCGTTCGAGATGTCGTCGAGCTCGTCCTCGAGTTTCGCCGTGAATTCGAAGTCCACCCAGTGGGCGAAATGCTCGGTGAGGAACTTGTTCACGATGCGCCCGACGTCCGTCGGCTGGAAGCGCTTCTTCTCCAGGACGACGTACTCGCGATTCTGAAGCGTCGATATGATCGAGGCGTACGTCGACGGCCTCCCGATGCCGTACTGTTCCAGCGCCTTCACGAGGCTTGCCTCGGAATAGCGCGGCGGCGGCTGGGTGAAGTGCTGCTCGCCGTAGAGCTTGAGAATCGAGACCGTGTCCCCCTTCTCGAGAGCGGGCAGCCGCTTGTCCTCCTCCTCGGCCACGTCGTCCTCATCCTCGTGGTAGACGGCGTAGAAGCCGGGGAAGACCATGGTCTGGCCAGTGGCCCGGAAGAGGTTCGTGGTGCCGCCCACCGTAAAGTCGACGGCAACGGTGTCGAACTTGGCGGGCGTCATTTGGCAGGACAGCGCGCGCTTCCAGACCATCTCGTAGAGCTTGCGCTGCTCCTCGTTGAGGAAGGGGGCGACCGATTCAGGCGTGCGCGCGATGGAGGTCGGGCGAATGGCCTCGTGCGCCTCCTGTGCATTCTTGGCCGTGCTCTTGTAGGCGACGGCCGACTTCGGAACGTAGTCGGATCCGAAATGCTTTGTGATGTAGCCGCGGATTTCGGCGACGGCTTCCTTGGACAGGCTCACGGAGTCCGTGCGCATGTAGGTGATCAAGCCGGTGACCGCCTTTCCCAGGGAAACGCCCTCGTAGAGGCTCTGCGCGACTTTCATCGTGCGGTCGGTCGAGAAGCCGAGCTTGCGCACGGCCTCCTGCTGGAGGGTGGAGGTCGTGAAGGGGGGCGCGGGCGAGCGCAGCTTGCGCTTCTTCTCGATGTCCGAAACGCGCGCGATGCCCTTGGCATGGGCCTCGAGGAATCCGGTGATCTCCGCGGCGCGCGCCGCGTCGCCCACTGAAAACTGATCGAGCTTTTCGCCCTTGAAGTGCGTGAGCCTTGCCGTGAAGGCAGTCTTGGCTTTCTCCGAGTCGAAGTGAATGGACCAGTATTCGCGCGTCTTGAAGTTCTCGATCTCGATCTCGCGCTCGACGATCATGCGCAGTGCGGGGCTCTGCACTCGGCCTGCGGAGAGTCCGCGCCGTATTTTTTTCCAGAGCAGCGGAGACAGGTTGAAGCCGACGAGATAGTCGAGGGCCCGACGAGCCTGCTGCGCGTTCACGAGTTCCATCGAGATGTCGCGAGGGCTCTTGATGGCGTCCTTCACGGCGCCTTCCGTGATTTCGTAGAAGACAACGCGCTGCATCTTCTTGTTCTTGAGTAGGCGCTTGGACCGGAGGATTTCGGCAAGATGCCAGGCGATGGCCTCGCCCTCGCGGTCCGGGTCCGTCGCTAGGAGGATGGTGTCGGCATCCCTGACCGCCCTGGAAATGGCGTCGACGTGCTTCGCATTGCGGTCGATGATCTCGTAGTTCATCCGGAAGCGATCATCGGGATCGACCGCGCCGGTCTTTGGAACCAAGTCGCGGACGTGGCCGTAGGAGGCGAGGATCTCGAAATCGCGGCCAAGATATTTCTTGAGAGTCTTCGCCTTGGACGGCGACTCTACGATGAGCAGGGTGGAAGCCATGTGTGCGTATTCAGCGCGTATTCATTCTCTGGAGCAACGGGCCGCGAGCCGATGCCGGCTCGCGGGCGGGATTCAGGGTACAGCAAGTTGCCGGTAGAGGCCGCCGGGAAGCCTCTCCACGCAGCCGGCAAGTTCCAGTCGCGTCAACTCGGAGGCCACGCGGGAGGCAGGCAAGCCGCAGCGGATCGCCAAGGCATCGACCGAGGCGGGAGAGTGGCCGAGGGCCGCCAAAAGGGGATCATTATCGTGGCTTTCAATTGATTCGTCAGGGTGGCAGGCAACGGGCAGCGATGGGACGCCCAGCTCCGACAGCAAGTCTTCGGCGGATTCCACCAGCTTGGCTCCTTGCTTGATAAGCCAGTGGCACCCCTTTGAAAGCGGCGAGTGGATGGAGCCGGGGATGGCAAAGACGTCCCTGCCTTGGTCGAGCGCCAGGCGAGCCGTCGTCAGGGACCCGCTCTTCATGGCCGCCTCCACCACCAGAACGCCTCGCGAGAGGGCACTGATGATGCGGTTGCGCCGCGGAAAGTTTTGCGCAACGGGTGGTGTGCCGAGCGGGAATTCGGATATCACAACGCCGTGGCTTGCGAGCGCATGGGCAAGATCGCGGTTGGCGGCGGGGTAGACCCGATCCAGCCCCGTGCCGACGACGGCGATCGAGCGTGACAGGCCCGCGAGGCCTCCACGGTGGGCGGCGGAATCGATACCGATCGCGAGGCCGCTCACGATCGCGAATCCGGCGTCGGACAGGGCGCGTGCGAAGCGCTCGGCGTCGAGAATGCCCTGCTGCGTAGCGTTGCGGCTGCCCACCATGGCGATCGCCGGCTGGTTCAGCAGCGAGACATCGCCCAAGACATACAGGAGCGTCGGCGGGTCGGCGATCTCGAGCAGCGCCTTCGGAAAGTGGTCGTCGCCGAGCACGACGAGACCATTGCGGCTATCCCCGAGCCACGCCTCGGCCCTTTGCACGAGCAGCGGATCGGCGCCCGCCGCGACGAGCGCGGCAACGGAATCCCCGACGATTGCCGCGAGTGAACGGCGGTCTGCAGCGCAGACGGACGCGGGTGTTCCGAATGCCTTGAGCAGGGCGCGTTGCGCCGCGCCGGGGAGCCCCGGGATCAGGGTGAAGCGAAGCCAGTCTTGGGCGTCTGGGCGCACTTGCTCTTGGAGTGGAACGGAAGTGGGGCGACGATGCTACAACGATCGGGGCGGCTCTTTCGCCGACGTCCCAAAACGACAGTGGGGGCGCTTGGCCCCCACCGGATGCTGCGGCAACGAGTCCCTGAACGGTCAGGGAGTCTGGACGACGTCGCCGATCGAGATGGGCTTCACGCTTTTCAGGATCATCCCGTAAGAGACCTTTTCGAACGTGCGGAAGATGAACACGATGCCGCTGCGCTCGTCGGGCAGCGCGACACCGCGGAAGGGCTGGGCGGAAGTCGCCGCCGGATCGGCGCCCGCGATGACGGCATCCGGGACTGGCGAATTGGGCTTCACCTCGAGGCCCTTGAGGTTCACCAAATCGTCGACGAGGGGAGGCCGGCCGGAACGTGTTTCGTAGACGACTCCACCTTTCCGCATCGTTGCGAGCACGTGCCCAATCTCCAAGCCATCCCGCGAGCCGCGATTGATGGTGACGATGGAATACTGCGCAAAATCCATGACACCGCCTCGCACGGCGATGATCGATCCCTTGATAAGCTTGCCAGGCGCGCGCGGGACATATGATGGCAGCGAAGCGTCCCGGACAGGTGTCAGCCGGTCGTCCTGATTGATCTCCTGCCTGGCGCGGACGATTTCAATCGTGCTGGGAGAACCGAAGCGCTTCACGCGTGCATCACCCACGTGGATGGCTTCATGGCCGAGGAACTCGCCCGTTTCGGGGTCTGTGAGGGCATCGCCCGGGCGGAAAACCTGCCAGGTGTTGCCGTCGCCTTGGCGGAGTCCGTCGACATACGCGATGTTCCCAGCGCCGATGACGACCCGCTCCTCTTCGGTAGCGACGATGCGCGGCAGGGCGTCCATACCGCCCGCTTCGACGATCAACGGCTGCGTGAGGAAAGCGGATATTGCGCTGCCGGGAATGGTGGGGATCGCGGTACTCAAGGGCTCGACCCGGGTTCGCGGCTGCAAGCGCATGACATTACTCTGTGCGTCCGCGGCGCTGGATTGAAGGGAGAGCTTCGGCACTCCACCGACCTTGTCCAGCCGAATGACGTCACCCGGGTAGATGAGGTGCGGATTCTTGATCTGCTCCCGGTTCATCTGCCAGATTTCGGGCCACTTCCAAGGCTCCTTCAGGAATCGCCCGGAAATCCCCCAGAGCGTATCGCCCTTCTGGACGGTGTATTCCGAGGGCGCATCGGCCTGCAGGTCGCTCATCGAAGCAGTCGCTTGCGCGGCGGCCTGTGAGAAGGCAAGACCCGGAACCAAACTGGCCGAAGCGAGGACAAACGCTATAATGAGCTTTCGCATCGCGGCTCTCTCTTGGGGATATGGGAACTACCCATATATTGAAAAAGGCTTACGTCCGCTTTTTCAAGTAGTGCAGTAAATTCTGCGCTTAATCTGTTCTATTCGCAAGCATTTATGGCCATTCTCGACATCCTGCAGTACCCCGACCCGAGGCTGCACTTGCCGGCTGCGCGGGTCGAGAAGATCGACGCGGGCACGCGTCGCCTCATCGAAGACATGGCCGAGACCATGTATGCCGCGGAGGGTATTGGCCTAGCCGCGACCCAGGTGAACGTTCACCTGCAGATCGTCCTGATCGACGTGAGTCCGGAACGAAACGACCTGCGCGTCTTCATCAACCCGGAGATCACGCGGCGAGAGGGGCTGGCGCTTAACCAGGAAGGATGCCTGTCGGTTCCGGGCATCTACGAAAACGTCGAGCGCGCCGACAGCGTGACCGTGACGGCCTTGGACGGGAACGGCGCGAGATTCACCCTGAATGCGTCGGGTCTGCTCGCGACCTGTATCCAGCACGAACTCGATCACCTATCTGGGCGTGTGTTCGTCGAGCACCTGTCGGAACTCAAGCAAAACCGGATTCGGGCCAAGCTGAAGAAGCGGCAGCGCAATGCAGCCTAGGTCCACCGCTTGAGGCTTGCGTTCGCCGGAACACCGACTTTCGCCGTGCGCGCCCTCGAGGCGCTGCATCGGGCGGGTCACGATGTTTGCCTGGTGCTTACGCAGCCAGACCGCCCATCTGGTCGCGGTCTAAAGTTATCCGCGAGTGCTGTTGCTTCGGCGGCAGGTGCATTGGCCCTTCCCACGCTGAAGCCAGCGACTTTGAAGTCGCCCGAGGTTGTCGGAGCGATCTCTGCCGTAAGACCGGAGGTCATCGTCGTAGCGGCCTACGGCCTGATTTTGCCGAAGTCAGTGCTCACAATCCCGCCACGCGGTTGCCTGAATATCCACGCATCATTGCTACCCCGGTGGCGCGGCGCGGCACCCGTCCAGCGAGCCATTCTGGCGGGTGACCACGAAACCGGGGTCGGAATCATGATCATGGAGCCCGGGTTGGACACGGGACCCGTACTGCTCGAGCGGCGCCAGCCGGTCCTCGCCGACGATACCGCTGCAAGCCTTACGGAAAAGCTCGCGGTATCGGGAGCAGAGGCCATTGTCGAGGCTTTGCGCGACTTGGAAATCCTCGTGGCTCGGCCACAGGAGGCCGCCGCCGCCACCTATGCAGCGAAGCTGGAAAGGCGTGAGGCCCTTATAGACTGGTCGTCCGACGCAGCGCAGATCGACCGTCAGGTTCGGGCATTCAATCCTTTCCCGGGAGCCGAAACCCGCCATGGCGGGGAGGTGCTCAAGATCTGGGGTGCGAGACCCGCCGCCGCAGCGGGATCGCCTGGAACGATCGTCGCGATCTCGGACGGCAGCCCCATAGTGGCTTGTGGAAATGGCGCGTTAGCGCTCACTTTCCTCCAGAGGCCCGGATCGCAGAGATTGGCTGCGACCGAGTATGTCAAAGCGAGGCCGATGCCGATTGGGACCGTATTGGGGTCCCAATCGCAAGTCGCTTCGGCAGGCAACCGACGCTAGGCAGACTTGCATGCGTCTGAACTGACAAGCCCCGGGGGCCGCCTGCTCGAAATCCAGCTCTTGGCGACCGAGGTCTACGGCCGAGTTCTCGCCGGAAAGAACCTGACGACGGCGCTTGGCGAGGCCATCAAGCGCTACCCCGCGCTCACGCCGCAACAGCGATCAGCGGTGCGGGAAGTTTGCTACGAGGGGTTTCGGTCGCTGGGTCTACTCGAGGCGCAACTCGGTGACTTGCTGGTGACGTCCATCAAGCACCCGCCCTTAAGGCACCTGCTATTGGTCGGTTTGGCACAATTGCAGTTCACTCGCGCCAAGCCATATGCCGTCGTCGATCATGCCGTGCAAGCCGTCGATCAGCTCGGCCAGCCCGCCGCGCGCGGCCTTGTCAACGCCGTTCTTCGAAGCTTTCTTCGTCGGCGAGGGGAGTTGGGCCCGGAGCGCTGGAGCAGCCCCGAGTGCCGCTTGGGATTCCCCGCATGGTGGGTGGAGAAACTTCAGGCGCAATACCCCCTCGATTGGCAACGCGTAGTCGCCGCACAGAACTTGCCGCCGCCGCTTACGCTTCGGGTCAATCGGCGCCGAACCTCCGTCGGCGAGTACCTGGCCCGCCTGGAGGAGTTGCACATATCGGCACGCGCGCTGGGTGCGGTTGCCGTGCGCATCGAACCCCGGCCGGTGACGGAAATCCCGGGGTTTGCCGAAGGGCACGTGAGCGTACAGGACGCGGGTGCACAATGGGCCGCATACCTCCTTGACGTGCACGACGGGCAGCGCGTGCTGGACGCCTGTGCAGCACCCGGCGGCAAGACGTGTCACCTACTGGAAATAGCCGATATCAACCTGGTAGCAGTTGATGGAGATAGTAAGCGGTTGCACCGAGTTCGGCAGAACTTGGACAGAATTCAGTTGCAGGCGAGGCTCGTGGCAGGAGACGCCGCCGACCCGTCCGCGTGGTGGGATGGAGAGCGATTTCAACGCATTCTTCTCGACGCGCCCTGCAGCGCTTCAGGGGTCGTTCGCCGCCATCCAGACATTCGGTGGAATCGACGTCCGTCGGACTTGCTACGGTTTGCGGAGGGACAGCGGCGGATTCTCGCTGGCGTATGGCAAGTCCTTGAGAGTAGTGGTAAATTGCTGTACGCAACCTGCTCGTTGTTCCGGGAGGAAAACGAGGCGGTGGTCGAGGGTTTTCTCTCGCATCACCCAGACGCGAGTTCCGTGCCCATGCCCCCCGGCGCCCTGGATGGGGGACGACTGCTGCCCGACGACGATCGCGATGGCTTTTTCTACGCACTGCTCGAGAAGCGCTAGGCCGGCGTGGCGGTCGGCGGTCGGCGCTTTTGTGGCGGCCCTGTGCGTCGTCGTTTTCCCAGTTGCATCAATTGCCGCCGGCATTTCTCCGCGGGCGGCGGCAGTGGAATTGTCGGACGAGGGCTATCGCCTTGATGCCGAGTTCGACATCCAGTTGAGCCCCGGACTGGAGGAGGCGGTCAACCGAGGTGTTCCGCTTCATTTCATTGTCGAGTTCGAGCTGAGCAAGCCGCGTTGGTACTGGTTCGATGAGAAGCCCGTTCAGCTGACGCGGGCCTACAGGATTTCCTATACCCCACTGCTCCGCCAGTATCGGCTTTCGTCCGGCAGTGCCTACCAGAACTTCACACGCTTCGACGATGTGGTTCGCGCCCTTTCCCGCGTGCGGGGTTGGCCGGTGGCAGAAAAGGGCGCCATTCGGAGCGAGGGCGGGTACCAGGCCGCCATTCGGATGCGCCTCGATACGGCGCAACTTCCCAAGCCCTTCCAACTCAACGCTGTCGCCTCGCGCGACTGGAACCTTGCCTCGGACTGGTATCGGTGGACCGTCCATCCATGAGGCCGTTGATTTTGCTGTGCGTGGTGACTGGCGCCGGCCTCGTCTATTTGATGTCGCAGGCCTCGGCGAACACCGCGCTCTTCACGCGCAACTATCCTGCGCTGCTTGGCTTGGGCGGCCTGCTTTCCGTGGGCCTCATGGTCCTGATCGGCTACCAGCTCCTCGTTCTGAAGCGAAAGCTGCGGGAGCGCGTTTTCGGCTCCAAGCTCACCCTGCGGCTGATGGTCGTGTTTGCCTTGATGGCGCTTGTACCGGGTAGCCTGGTGTATGCGATTTCCTTCCAGTTCCTTCAGCGGTCCATCGAGTCCTGGTTCGACGTCCGCATGGACAAGGCGTTGGAGGGTGGACTCAACCTGGCCCGCAACTCCCTCGACAACTCGCTGAACGAGCTCGGCAGGAAGGCGGAGAACATGGCGCAGGCGCTGGCATCGGCGCAGGCGAGCGAACCCGCGACGCTGGATCGTCTTCGCGAGCAGTTTGCGGTCGACGAAGCGACGCTCTTCAGCCAGCGCGGAAAGGTGATTGCCTTCGCCGGCGCGGAAGCAACCTCGCTTCAACCCGAGTTCCCGCTGGCTGGCGTGATTCGGCAGGTGAGGGCGCAGCAGCCCGTCCGGTCGGTCGAACTGATTCCCGATAGGGGGCTGTTCCTCCGGGTGATCACTCCGGTGAACGTCTTGACGATCGCCGAGGACATCCGGATCCTGCAGCTGCTGCAGCGGGTACCCGCGGCCATCGCCCAGGATGCCCGCGTCGTGGACCAGGGCTGGCGGGACTATCAGGAGCTTACCCTCGCCCGCGTCGGGCTCAAACGCATCTTCGGACTGACGCTGACCTTGGCCATGCTGCTGACGCTCTTCTCGGCGATCGCACTGGCCTTCCTGCTTTCCGAGCGCCTTTCCGCACCGCTGTCCGCGCTGGCGGAATCGACGCGTGCGATAGCCAAGGGCGACTATTCCCGGCTCAATCCCGTGAGAAGCCGGGACGAGTTTGGGGTCCTCACGCAGTCATTCAACACGATGACGCGCCAGATCGCAGACGCCACGGAGGCCATGGAGAGGAACCAGCAACAGCTCGAGAACGCCAAGACGTACCTCGAAAGCATCCTCTCCAACCTTACCTCGGGTGTCCTGACGTTTGACGAGCGCTACTACCTGCGCACGGTCAATGCCACTGCGTACGAAATCCTAGGCATCCCAGCGGGGGCGTTCCATGGGCTCAAGCTCCCGGACTGGACGACGCACGTGGCCACCGTGACGCCCTTTGCCGAAATCGTGATGGGGCAATTTGCCTCCGCCGCCAATCGACAGTGGGAGCAGCAGCTGGAATACCGGCGGCACGACGGCGCTCGTACGCTCCTGATCCGGGGTACTCGCCTCGCAACCCGGGGCGACACAGGTTACGTCGTCGTATTCGACGACATCACGCATCTCGCGCAGGCCCAACGCGACGCCGCATGGGGCGAAGTTGCCCGCAGGCTGGCGCACGAGATCAAGAACCCGCTCACGCCCATACAGCTTTCCGCAGAGCGGCTCCAGCACAAGCTCCTGCAGAAGCTTCCCGAATCCGACGCGGACGTGCTCAAGCGCGCGACCGGGACGATCGTCAACCAGGTGACTGCCCTCAAGGGTATGGTCGACGACTTCAGCCTTTACGCGCGCGCCTCCCGTATGGCGGCGGCGCAGGTCTCGCTGAACGACCTTGTTCGAGAGGTGCTCGTTCTTTACGAATCCATGGGCGTGCCCATCGAGCCGCGTCTTGGCGAAAACCTGCCGCAGGTGGCTGCTGATCCGGCGTTGTTGAGGCAGGTGCTGCACAATCTCATCCAGAACGCCATCGATGCCCTTGCGGGCGCGGAGAAGCCGCGCATCGTCGTCACATCCGCCCTCGCAGCGGGCGGCATCCGACTCTCTGTTCGCGACAACGGCTCAGGCATCGCCGATACGGTCTTCGGCCGAATCTTCGAGCCCTACGTCACCACGAAGCCCAAGGGCACGGGACTGGGGCTCGCCATCGTGAAGAAGATCATCGACGAGCACCACGGCCAGATTCTGGTGGAGAACCTGAAACCCCATGGCGCCCACGTCAGCATCGTTCTCCCGCTGCGCGAAGCGGCCTGATCCGATACCTTAGGGCAAATGTCGGCCAACCAGATCTTGGTCGTGGATGACGAGGTGGGCATCCGCGAACTCCTATTCGAAATCCTGCGTGACGAGGGTTATGGCGTGCGCCTGGCGGAGAATGCGCAGTCCGCGCGCCAGCTGCGAAGGGAGATGCGTCCGGACCTGGTGCTCTTGGACATTTGGATGCCCGACACGGACGGGATCACGCTGCTCAAGGAATGGGCAGGATCGGGGCTGCTGACCATGCCCGTGGTGATGATGTCCGGCCATGGCACCATCGACTCCGCTGTCGAAGCCACCCGCATCGGTGCCTTTGATTTCCTGGAAAAGCCGATCAGCCTTCCCAAGCTGCTGGCCACGGTGGGAAAGGCCTTGGCGGGCGGTCGCGTCCTTCCGCGAGCCGGCCTTACGTTGGGTCAGTTCGGCAAGGCTCGCGTCGTTCAGGAGCTCAGGCAACGGCTCGATCAGGTCAGCCGCCTGCGCACGCCGTTGCTGCTGGTCGGCGAGACGGGATGCGGCTTTGAACTGGCCGCCCGCTACTTGCACCTGCCGAACACGCCCTGGGTGGCGCCGGATTCCGCGGAGTGGCTGTCGGCCAATCCTTTCGGCCCCCTCAACGAGTCGCGTGACGGCACCCTCTTCATCAATGACCTCGAGCGGCTTGGCAAGGCCGAGCAGAAGGGATTGGGGCAGTTGTTGGCCAAGCTGGACAAGTTCAATGTCCGGCTGGTGTGCGCCGCGTCCGAGACCATCGCCGAGAACGCCCGTAGCGGAGCGTTCGACGCTGGGGTATATCACCAGCTGTCCGGCCTCACGATCCGTGTGCCCTCGCTCTCGGAACATGCGGAAGATGTTCCGGAGTTGGCGTCGTTCCTGCTCAACGCGCTCATCGATGCCAACGAGGTGCCCCTCAAGACCTTGAGTGTCGGGGCGCAGAATGCGCTTCGCAACCTCGACTGGCAGGGAAACATCCCCGTGTTGCAGAACACCATGAGGACGCTGGCGCTCACGACGCTGGGCCCGGAAATCGGCAGCGAGGATGTTACGAGAGTCGCGCGGGAATTCTGCCTGATGCCGAAAGAGCCGGCGCCGAGCGAGTTCGGCGTGTCCTTCGAAATGCCGTTGCGTGACGCGCGAGAGCGATTTGAGCGGCAGTACTTCCTCCACCACATCCGGCGCGAGGACGGCAACATGTCGCGCGTCGCAGACCGTGTCGGGCTGGAACGCACGCACCTCTATCGCAAGCTGAAGCAGCTTGGCATTCGCCCCTCCTCCAGGGGAGAGGATGCGGGGAGCTGAAGCAGTGTCCCGCTAACGCCTCGGGTCGATCCTCCCCAGCCGAACGGCCGTCAGTCCGGTCTTCACGTTGTTCGGGACGGGCATCACCAGAACGCAGTTGTCGTAGGGTGCCCACACAGTATCATCGCCGTCGTACGCGATGACGTCACCCTGTCGTGCAACCACCTCCATGCCGGAGAACTCCCGGGCGAAGCGGAATTGCGGCGTTCGCGCGACCACGGCATCCGTGACGCGCACCAGCCTTTGAGGCGGGCATATGACCGGTCCCATTTCGCGAGCGACGAGGTTCGCATCGACGACGTCGAGCAGGCCCAGGAACCGCCAGGTGGTCTGCCAGGCTATGGTCTCGGCAGCCCTCTCCCAGTGCTGCCCGCACTCGACCAGAAGGGCATTGCGGCCGCTGGAGGGATCGCCGAACCCGCCGAAGTCCCGCATGCGTGTGCCGTTGGCGTGCCCCTCGTCACTCACCACATTTTCGGGGATCCCGACTTGGAGGGCGAAGTCGATGCCCTTGTCCAGCGGGCCGCAGATCATGACGGGCGGGCTTGGCTCCAGCATGGAGTGGATGTCCAGCAGGTAGTCGGCAGCTTCCACGAAGGGGCGCATGGTCCGCGCGCGGCGAAGCTCCACGCTGTCGCGGGGACCACCTAGCGTTTCGGCGTTCCAGACGCGGTTGAAGTCCTCGTCGATGAAGCGCGTGGCATAGGGTTGGCGCGGGTCGAAGCGCGAGAAGGCGTCGATATTGGCGAAGGAGAGCGTCAGTGTTCCGCGAACCGGTCTCAGCTTCATGCGCAGGAGGCGGTCAACGACGAGCGCCCCGCAGATCTCGTTGCCGTGCGTGATCGCGTTGACCATCACGTGCGGCCCGGACTTGCCACTCTCGAAGGTATGGACGAAATCGACGCCCGTCGAGGAATTGCGGTGGGCTTCGATGTTCGGTGCGGTGAGTTCGACGACGATTCGGTTCATGGTGGCGGTCCGGGCTACTTGCCACGGGACGCTCTGGGATGCGCGTGCCCGTGGTGATGGTCATGGGGATGGTCGTGGTCGTGACCGTGATGATGGCCGTGATGGTGGTCGTGGCCCTGTTGGTGGCCACCATCGCACCGGTGAGACGCCCTCTGCGATGCGTATTCGCACACCGCCTTGATCATGCGCTCGATGTCGCGCGATAGCCGTGCGAAACCTGGCGTCTTGCGGCGCGTGCGCTCGTCCATGTACAGGCGGCGGTTCACCTCCACCTGGAGGCTGTGACGTCTGGACGGGGGATCCGAGAATGCCCTCACGAGCTCTACGCCCTTGTAGGGATCGTTGACCTTGACCTCGTAGCCCATGTCGGCAAGCACGCGGTGCACGAGGGCAGTGAATTCGCTGTCGCAGGTTGTTCCATCGCGATCGCCCAGCACGAAGTCCGGGCGCGCCTTCCCGGGACCTTCCTCTGAAATCGCGCTGCTGAAGGCGGGCATGGAATGGCAGTTCAGGTGCCATACCGCACCGAAGTGTGCCTGCGCGGCGTCCAAGGCGTCCTTCACGGCCTTCTGGTACGGCTGATGGAAATGCGTGATTCGCCGCTTGACCTCTTCAACCGACAAGTTTCGGCCGTAGATGGGTTCGCCGGTATCGAGCACGCGCCAGATGAGCCCGATTCCCAGCCGGGTCTTCCGACCGGCCATCACGGGGCCGGGCCACGGAGCGTCCAGCAGCGAGGCGTCGATGTCGAGGACGGATCTGTTGGGGTCGATGTAGGTTCGCGGGAAGAGGGCGGCGAGCAGCGTCGCGCCATGTCGGGGGCCTGCCGCATAGAGTTCCTCGACGTAGGAATCCTCCGCCCGGCGGAGGTCCTCCAGTGGCATGCGGGGGCGGAAGTCCTCCGGGTAGGCGGATCCGCTGTGCGGGGAGTCGAGCACGACGGGAACCCTGGTGCCTTGGGGATCGATCTTGGTGAAAGGCTGGATATGGCTCACGGCGAATCGTTCAGGTGGCATGCGGAAAGGTGATCGGGCGCCACGTCATTGAGCACGGGCCTCTCGCTCCGGCAGCGGGTCATGGCGTGCGGACAGCGGGGGTGGAAGTGGCATCCGCCCGGCGGGTCGAGGGGAGATGGTATCTCGCCCTTGATCGGGATGTAGGCCCGCTTTGTCGCCTCGAGGCGGGGGATCTCGGCGAGCAGGGCTTGGGTGTAGGGGTGGCTGGGCCGTGCGAAGACCTCCTCCGACGGTGCTGCCTCGACGACTCGCCCGAGATACATGATCACCACCCGGTCTGACAGATGACGAACCACACCCAGGTCGTGGCTGATGAAGAGGTAGGTGAGACCGAACTCCTCGCGGAGGCGTATGAAGAGATTGAGAACCTGGGCCTGTATGGACACATCCAGGGCGGCAACCGCCTCGTCGCACACGAGGAATTGCGGCTTCACGGCCAGCGCTCTCGCGATGCCGATGCGACTTCGCTGCCCTCCCGAGAACTGGTGCGGAAAACGCCGGGCGAGCGAGGCATCGAGGCCGACGCGGTCCATGATGTCGGCAACATAGGCGTCCCTATCCTCCTTGGAGACAAGTCCGTGGACGACGGGCGCCTCCCCGATGATGTCGGCGATGCGCAGGCGGGGGTTGAGGGACGCGAACGGGTCCTGAAAGATCATCTGGACCGCGAGCCGCTCGCTGCGCGACCGGGATTCCTCGAATTCGTGGTACGGACGCCCTTTCCAAAGGCGCGCGCCCGTCGTCGGATCGAGGATTCTCGCGACGATTCTGCCGAGCGTGGATTTTCCGCACCCTGACTCTCCGACAAGCCCGACCACCTCTCCCGCGTTGACGGCGAAGTTCACTCCGTCGAGGGCGTGGACGGTCTGCTCGTGAACATTGGCACCGAGGCGTGCCGCAATTCGCGAGGACAGGTCGAGGCGGGACGCGAAGCGCTTGGAGATATCCCGAAGCTCGAGGAGGGGTATCGACATAGGGGTCGGCTTCTTGCCCACCTTCAGGTCCTTGCAACGCGGCCGATGCGGGACCACATGGTTTCGAAATCCTCGTATAGTCGTGCGCGCGCCAGCTTCCGTCGCACAGGAATTCTCATCCGCCTGGCGCCTGAAGTTCGGCAGACAAGGAACACGACGGCCCCCTGCGAACAGCCAGATGGTTCCACACGTCGTCCCATACCCTCATTGGGTGCGTGATCATACCCAAGCCCCCCAGAGTCCCGGCGGGTAGCGACGCGCTTGGCAGCGCGCGCGTGTACCTCTTTTCGGCGAGCTAGGGTCCGCCCCCGATATCCGGAAAACGCGAGGTCGATGGGATCGCGGCGTTCCGCGTGCTTCAATCCGTTTTGCATCACGGCGCGGGATGGAAGCAGCGAAGCTTTCGCCGAGGAGCCGGCTCGCGCAGGGGCGGGCTTTCACCGCACTGCCGCGAAGCGGATGCGCATCGTTCCCGAAAGGCGCAACCCGACCCCAGCTGCAGCAGCGATGGCGTCATGCCCGGAATCTGGTGAAGGGGGCGTCCCCGCGCATTGCGGCTTGGCACTGAATCAATGAGTCCCCGGGTGTAGGGATGCATGGGCCGCACCAGCACATCCGCGACAGGGCCCGATTCCACGAAGCGGCCCGCATACATCACGCAGACCTCGTCCGCGAGGCCGGCAATGACCGAGAGGTCGTGGGTTATCCAGATGAGAGCCGTGCCGCTTTCGCGGCAGACCTTCTGCATTTCGAAGAGGATCTGCCCCTGGATCGTGACGTCGAGTGCCGTCGTGGGCTCATCGGCAATGATCAGGTCGGGGCTGTTCACGAGGGCGATCGCGATGGCCACCCGTTGGCGCATTCCTCCCGAAAACTGATGGGGATAGGCGCGAAGCCGCTCGTCGGGAGAGGCAATGCCGACCCTGACCAAGGCTTCGCGCGCGCGCGAAAGGGCGGTTTCCCGGGAGACGTCGGCGTGGGCGCGCACCGCCTCCACGATCTGCGTGTCGATCCGCAGGACCGGGTTCAGGGTCATCATGGGATCCTGGAAGATCATCGCGATGCGGTTGCCGCGGATCCTTCGCCAGGCCGCCGCATCGAGTCGGGTGAGGTCGGTGCCATCGAAGAGGATGCGGCCATCGACGATCCTGCCCGGCGGGTCGATGAGCCCGAGCACCGAGTAGCCGGTCATGGATTTTCCCGAACCGGACTCGCCGACCAGGCCGAGGATCTCCCCGCGGCCGACGGTGAAGCTCACGTCGTCGACCGCCTTCACGATCCCGGCCTTCGTGAAGAAATGCATGCGCAAGCCCTCGACCTGCAGGAGAGGGGATTCGGTCACTTGCGCAACCTCGGATTCAGCACGTCGCGCAACTGGTCTGCCACCAGGTTAATGGCCATGATCGTCAGGAGCAGCGCGAGGCCCGGATAGAAGCTGATCCAGTACTTTCCCGAGAGCAGGTACTGGAAGCCGTTGGAAATCAGCAAGCCCAGGGACGGCTCGGTGATGGGAAGGCCCAGGCCGAGGAAGGACAGGGTGGCCTCGAGGGCGATGGCATGGGCGACCTGGACCGTCGCCACCACGATGAGGGGCGGGAGGCAGTTGGGGAGGAGGTGGCGAAACACGATTCGACCCTGCTTGAGTGCAAGCACGCGTGCGGCCTCGATGTATTCCTTCTGTCGCTCGACCAGTGCGGCGGACCGTACCGTGCGCGCGTAATAGGCCCACTGCACCGTGACCAGCGCGATGACGATCTTGTCAACGCCCTGTCCCAGGACGGCCAGGAGGATGAGTGCGATGAGGATCGCGGGGAAGGACAGCTGGATGTCCACGATCCGCATGATGAGCGTATCGACCCAACCGCCGAAATAGGCGGCCACCAGCCCGAGCACGAGTCCTGCGGCCAAGGCGAGCACCGTGCTCGCGATCCCAACGCCCAGCGAGATACGTAATCCATAAAAGATGCCGGACAACATGTCCCGGCCCTGGTCGTCGGTGCCCAACCAGTAGGTCTTGCCCTCCGCTGAATTCTCGCCGGGCGCGAGCTTCGAGTCCATGACGTCGAGCTGCGCCAGATCGTACGGATTCTGGGGCGAAATCACCGGGGCAAGCAGGCCGATCACGATCACCATCGTGAGCAAGGCCAGGCCGATCATGGCGAGCCGGCTTTCCGCGAAATCCGCCCTGAATCGCGCCCAGGGGCCGTCGGATGAATAGGACATGTCAGTGCGCGGACGCAGTGCTGCCGAGCCGCACGCGCGGATCGAGCAGCGAATAGAGCACGTCGACCACGAAGTTGATGGCGATGAAGAGCGTGACGATGACGAGCAGGTAGGCCACGATGACGGGACGGTCGAGTTGGTTGATCGAGTCGATGAGTAGCTTGCCGGTGCCCGGCCAAGCGAATATCGACTCCGTGACAATGGCGAAGGCGATGACCGAGCCGAGCTCCAGGCCGATCACGGTCACGATCGGAATGAGGATGTTCTTCAGGACGTGCACACCGATGACCCGCGACTGGGAAAGGCCTTTCGCCCGTGCGAACTTGACGTAATCCTGCAGGACTGCCTCGCGCGCACCCGCCCGAGTGAGGCGTATGAGAAGGGAGAGCTTGAAAAGCGCCAGGTTGAATGCAGGCATCGCGAGGTGCGCAAGCCCGTCGGCGGTCATGAAGCTCACCGGAATTCCGGCAAGCATCACCGTCTCGCCGCGTCCGTTGGACGGCAACCACCCGAGATAAACGGAGAAGATCATGATCAGGACGAGGCCCACCCAGAACGTCGGCAGGCTGAATCCCAGGATCGATCCGGCCATGATCCCCCGGCCGATGAACGAATCGGGCTTGAGGCCGGCGATCAGGCCGAGCGGTATGCCGGCAAGGATGGCCATGACCATGGCTACGACGGCCAACTCTATCGTTGCCGGGAGCTTCTCAAGGATCAGGCCGAGCGCCGGCACGTTGAAAACGAAGGATCGTCCCAGATCGCCGCTGGCCGCGCCCTTCAGGAAGACCCAGTATTGCTCGAGGAAGGGTTTGTCGAGTCCCAGGGCCGCGGTGGCCCGCAGGCGCTCCGCCTCGTCGGCCTGGGGGTTCACCAGGAGTTCCACCGGATTGCCGATGGCGTACACCCCGACGAACACGAGGAACGACATCAGGACGAGCACGAAGATGCTTTGCCCGAATCGTCGAATGGCGTAAGCGAGCATGGGAAGGGGCCGGAGAACCGGCCCACATCTTACACCGCAGGGTGGTCTATGGCCCTCAAGGGACCGCGAGGCCTGCGCCTGGCGATTACCGGGCCGGCTTGAGTTCCATTCCCAGCGTGTACTGGTCGGTGCGGGCGGTGTAGCGATAGCCCTTCGCCGACGCCCAAGTGCTGACTTCGTAATGGATGGGAATGAGGGCGGTGTCGTTCATCGCTATTTCGGCGGCCTTCTGGATGAGCGCCTCACGCATCTTCTCGTCCATCGTTACCAGCGCCGTCGAAAGGGCCTTGTCCAACTCGGGATTCGAGTACCGGCCGCGGTTGGTGACGCCCATCCCCTTTGCGGGGTCAAAGGTTGCCAGCAGGGAGCGCAGGCTGGAGCCCTGCTCGCCCGACTCGGTTCCCCATCCCAGCACCATGTAGCCGAACTCGAGCTTCGAGGCGCGCGTGAAGTACACGGAGGAGGGCATCGTCTCGACCTTCGCGTCGATTCCGATGCGCGTATAGAACTGCGCGATCGCCTGCGCGACCTTGTCGTCGTTGATGTAGCGGTTGTTGGGGCCGTGGATCGTCAATGCAAAGCCGTTCGGATAGCCGGCCTCGGCGAGCAGTCTCTTGGCGCCCTCCGGATCGAACTTGGCGGGCTTGAGATTCTTGCTGGTGCCGTAGAAGAAATCGGGGAGCAGCTGAGCCGCGGGCACGGCTTTTCTTTCCATCACCCGGTCGGCGATCGCGTCACGGTTGATCGCGACAGAGAGGGCCTTGCGGACGCGGGAATCCCGGAAGGGATTCTTCTCCAGAGGCTTTCCTGACTTGTCGGTGACGAATGGGGGTGACTTCTCAGTGCCCTGGTTGAGATGCACATAGATGACGCGGTTGGACACCTTGTCCGAAAGGCTGTACTTGGGATCCTTGGCGAGCTTGGCGATGTCGGCGGTCGGCACGGTCTCGATCAGCTGCACGTCGCCCGACAGCAGGGCCGCCACCCGAGCAGCCGCGTTGGTAAGGATCTTGAAGGTGATCTTGTCCCACGGCTCCTCGCCACCCCAGTATCCGTAGTTGGCTTTCAGGACGACGCGCTGGTTGGGGACGTACTCGGCGAACCTGTAAGGACCCGTCCCCACGGCCGCCTTGCCGGAATTGTAGTCCTCGGTCGCAGCCTTCTCACCGCTGGCGCGGGAAACGATCATTACCGAGGCCAGGTCGCTGGGCAGAAGGACGTGAGGGGAGGCCGTCTTGAATACGAGCGTATGTGGGTCGGTCGCCTTCGCGTCGACGATGGGCTTGGTGAAGGTTGCGAACGAGGACGGGCTGTTCGGAACATTGGGGACGCGCTTGAGCGTGAAGAGCACGTCTTCGGCAGTGAACGGCGACCCGTCATGAAAGCGCACGTTCTTGCGCAGCTTGAACTCCCACGTGAGATCGTCGATCGCCTTCCAGGAAATCGCCAGTCCCGGCACCAGGCGTTGGTTCGAATCACGCTTGATGAGGGGCTCGAAGATGTGCAGCATCATCGAGTTGTTCGGCGAGAGATTGTGATAGTGCGGGTCCATCGAGGTGATGGCCGCTTGCAGCCCGATCGCAACCTCGCGATCCTTCGCGATGGCCACTGCCGGAAGCGTCAGGATGGCGAGGGAGACGAGGGCAAATCGCAGGGTGTGCAGCATGGCAGGAGGTCCTCGGCAGATGTCGATGGTTTGCAGGCGGCGGTCGGGGGGCTGCGCGAGACGATCATACCGTCATTCAGGGCGAGCCGGAGAGACGTGCCCAGCTGGCTTGGGGGGCGCGGTCCCCTACATCCCCGAGAGTATCGCCTCCAGAGCCTCGGCCGGCGTGTTTCGCTCGACATGCGCGGAGCCAAGCGCGCCGAGCAGGATGAAGGTTATGCGGCCCGAATCGTTCTTCTTGTCCCTTGCCATGACGTCGAGCCACTTTTCGACCGACAACGAAGGCGGTTTGACGGGAAGACCCGCGCGACCGAGAAGTCGCTCGATCCTCGCCGCATCCTCCTCCGCCAACCGCCCGAGCTTCACCGAAAGCCGGGCCGCCATGACCATTCCGACGGAGACGGCCTCGCCGTGCAGCCATGTTCCATATCCCTCAAGGGTCTCGATGGCGTGGCCGAAGGTGTGGCCGAGATTGAGCAGGGCCCGGGGGCCTGCCTCGCGCTCATCCAGGGCGACGACCTCCGCCTTGATCTCGCAGCATCGCTGGATCGCCCAGGCAAGGGCTGCCGGGTCCCTTTGACGGAGCCTTTCGATGCTCTCTTCGAGCCACGTGAAGAACGCGAGGTCGCGAATGGCGCCGTATTTCACGACTTCCGCAAGCCCTGCGGACAGCTCGCGATCGGGAAGCGTGCTCAACGTGTCGGTATCGGCAATCACGGCGAGCGGCTGGTGGAACGCGCCGATCATGTTCTTCCCCAGTGAGTGATTGATGGCGGTCTTTCCCCCGACGGACGAGTCAACCTGGGCGAGCAGCGTGGTGGGGACCTGGATGAACGGTATGCCCCGCTGGTAGGTGGCCGCGGCGAAACCGGCAAGATCGCCCACAACGCCGCCGCCGAGTGCGACAAGAACCGTGTGGCGGTCGGCGCGGGCGTGCAGCAGTTCGCCGTAAACCCGGTCTAGGGTTTGCCAGTTCTTCTCGGCCTCCCCATCGGGAATCGTGATGCGAACGACACTCGCCCCCGCCTCCCCGAGTGCGCTTTCGACGGTGTTGGCATACAAGGGTGCGACCGTCTCGTTGGTGACCAGTGCGGCGCGGCGCGAACCCAAGTGCGTTGCAAACAGCGACGGCCGGGCAAGAAGCCCAGGCCCGACGTGTATGGCATAGCTGCGGTCTCCAAGGTCGACCTTGAGCGATTGGGGGGTCATGATATTGCTTTCGGGGGGATTCGCTTCAAGTTGCCGAAGGGCGTCGGCAATGCGATCCGCAAGGGTCGCGGCGCTCGGTGCGCCGCTTTCGAGGATCAAGTGGGCGGTCTCTCGATAAAGGGGGTCCCTGACCTCAAGCAGCTTTCCCAACTTCGATCGCCTGTCGCCCGAGGCGAGGAGGGGTCGAGACGAATCGCGACGCGTGCGTTCGTGAAGGCGCTCGAGGGTTGCATGCAGGTAGACCACGAGGCCGGCCTCTCGCATCAGTCGGCGATTCTCCCGCGAAATCACGGCGCCTCCGCCAGTTGCGATCACGGCGCCTGGGCGCGTGGCGAGTTCCGCAAGCACGGCCGACTCGCGTCTGCGGAAACCGGCTTCCCCCTCGATCTCGAAAATGGTGGCGATTGGAACGCCGGTCCGGCCCACGATCTCGTGGTCCGTGTCGATGAATTCCCGACCCAGCCGGCGGGCGAGGGCCTTTCCCACGGTGCTTTTGCCGGCACCCATCATGCCGATGAGGAATATGGTGCCCGCGCACATGAGGATAGGGGCGACTCCGGCTCCAGAAACGAAAAGCCCCGGCCGGGCCGGGGCTCCCGCAACGCGGCGTGTCTTCAGCGAATCGTCAACGAGTCTTTCACGATCTTCGGCGTCACGAAGATCAGGAGTTCCGTCTTGTCGTCCTGGCGTACCGTCCGCTTGAACAGGTATCCCACCACGGGAATGTCGCCGAGGAGCGGAACCTTGTCGACGGTGGACCGCGTGGTCTGCTCGAAAATGCCGCCGAGGACGATGGTGTCGCCGTTCTCGCAGAGGACTTGGGTCTTCACCGTCTTCGTGTCCACCGACGGGA